>Ga0157371_10005714_pt1 | contig 10429 bp, 8 predicted proteins | sample C45metaG_FD_113462 | JGI IMG/M metagenome (GOLD analysis project Ga0157371, IMG submission 113462) | Corn rhizosphere microbial communities from Kellogg Biological Station, Michigan, USA - C4-5 metaG | ecosystem: Host-associated > Plants > Roots > Rhizosphere > Soil | place: USA: Michigan...
CGGTCGCCGACGGGGCCCAGGACACCCTGTTCATGGATCTGGACGTCGGACTGTCGCCCGAGGACGCCCATCTGCTGGATCGACGCGGGGTCACCATCGAGGCCACGCCCATCGCGCGGCTGGAGGGCGAGGCGCCGGACCTGAGCGGCGCGCGGCTGACCGACGGACGGTTCGTCGACCTGAAGGCCATCTTCGTCGGCGCCAATGTCCGCGTCGCCAGCCCCTTCGCCGAGCGGCTGGGCTGCGAGATGACCGATACGCCGATGGGCCGGGTGATCAAGGTGGACGCCATGCAGCAGACGACCCAGCCGGGCGTCTTCGCCGCCGGCGACCTGGCGCGGGCCGCGTCCAACATCACCCTGGCGACCTCGGACGGCATGATCGCCGCCCATGGCCTGTTCCGCTCGCTGATCGAGGAAGAGACGGCGATCGCGGCTTAACCGATCGTCGCCTCGACCATGATGGTCGCGCGGACCGAATGAGCCATTTCGCAGTGGTCGTGGGCCTGGTGGTGCAGGGCGTCGATCTCGGCCTGGTCGGGTTCGCGACCGGTGAAGCTGGTGCAGGGACGCAAGGTGACCTGGGCGATATAGCGCTTGCCGTTCTCGTCCTTGCCCATCTTGCCGGACGCCTCGTCCACATAGGTGTCGACCACCAGGCCGGCGTTGGCGGCGAAGGCCAGGAACCACAGCATGTGGCAGCTGGATAGGGAGGCGATCATCGCCTCTTCCGGATCGACAGCGGCGGGATCGGACATGGGCACGGGTACGCTGACCGGCGCCGACGAGCCGGGCACGACCGCGCCGCCGTCAAAGGTCCAGGAATGGGCGCGGCTGTAGCGCTTGTCGAGGAAGGGCTGGTCGCCGCGCTCCCACGTGATCTTGGCTTCATAAACGCCCATCTGGCCCTCCTGTCAGTCGGTCAGAACCGTATAGGTCATCCGCGCCCGAACCTCGAAGCCCAGAGAGCGATAGAAGGCGATGGTCGCTTCATGATCGGCGAAGGCGTGCAGGAAGGCGGTCTCGCCGCTGGCCAGAATCTCGGCGACCACCGCCCGGGATAGGGCCGTCGCCAGACCTCTGCCCTGGTGGTCGGGGTGGGTGCAGACGCCGCTCAGTTCGGTGAAGCCGTCCACCCGCAGACGCCGCCCGGCCATGGCGATCAGCCGGCCTTCCTGTTTCACGCCGATGAAGGGGCCCAGCTTGCGGGTCGCCGCCCGGAAGGGGCCGGGCTTGGTCAAGGTCGCCAACGCCAGCATGTCCGGAGCGTCGGCCTCGGTCAGGGTTTCGTAGACGACGGACCTGTCGTCGGCCGTCAAAGCCGTCGCCGTCATCTGCACGAGAGGAACGCGGCCGGCGACCTTAACGCCGTCCGGCAAGACATCGGCGATGGCGGAACCCTCAAGTTCGATCAGACCGCCGGCCGGATGGGCCCGCGCCAGCTCGCTCAAGGCGGAGATGCTGTCGGGCGCCTCGTCGGCGCCGGCCAGGAAGACGCCCACCTCGGGGTCGATGCACACGGCGCGGGCGTTGGAGTCCGGCGTCGCAAACGACGACAGGCGAGTGTTCAGGGCGTTCCAGACGGCGCGGTCGAGGGGGTGGCTCATAACCGCTGATCTAGGCGTTCACGGCGTCCGACGGAACAGTCCGCCAGGACGCCGCAGCCGAAAATCGCCAGTGGCTTAGGCGCGCCAGAAGCCGACGATCCGTTTCACCTCGTCCACCACCGGATCGGCGACGGCGGCGGCGCGTTCGGCGCCGTCCTTCAGCACGCGGTCGATCTCGGCCGGATCGTCCATCAGGCGGCGCATTTCGGCCGTCACGGGCGCCAGCGACGAGACCGCCAGGTCCGCCAGCGCCGGCTTGAAGGCGCCGAAGCCCTGGCCGCCGAACTGTGCGATCACCTGTTCGCGGGTCAGGCCCGCCAGCGCCGCATAGATGGCGACCAGATTCTTGGCCTCGGGCCGTTCGTTCAGGCCGTCCAGGGTTTCCGGCAACGGCTCGGGATCGGTCTTGGCCTTCTTGATCTTGGAGGCGATCGTGTCGGCGTCGTCGGTCAGGTTGATGCGGCTGTTGTCGGACGGGTCCGACTTGGACATCTTGGCCGCACCGTCTCGCAGGGACATGACGCGGGTCGCCGGCCCCTGGATGATCGGCTCAGGCACGGGGAAGAAGCCGGGAACGCCGAAGTCGTTGTTGAACTTGGCGGCGATGTCGCGGGTCAGCTCCAGATGCTGCTTCTGGTCCTCGCCGACCGGCACTTCGGTGGCCTTATACAGCAGGATGTCGGCCGCCTGGAGCACGGGATAGGTGTAGAGACCGACCGAGGAGCGTTCCTTGTGCTTGCCCGACTTCTCCTTGAACTGGGTCATCCGGTCCAGCCAGCCGAGGCGGGCGACGCAGTTGAAGATCCAGGCCAGTTCCGCATGGGCGCGCACGGCCGACTGCGGGAAGATGATCGCCTTTTCCGGATCCAGGCCCGAGGCCAGATAGGCGGCGGCGATCTCGCGCGTCTGGGCCGTCAGTTTGGCCGGATCCTGCCACACGGTGATGGCGTGCATGTCGGCGACGAAGACGAAGACCGGCGCGCCCTGGTCCTGCAGTTCGACGAACCGCTTCAGGGCGCCGAGGTAGTTGCCCAGGTGCAGCGCGCCTGAGGCCTGGATGCCGGACAGGATGCGGCGCGGGCCGTCATAGTTAGGGACGGGGGTCGCAACGTCCGGGGTTTGGTCGGTCATGGGATCGGGTCTCGGAAGGTCGAAAGGCAGGCGTGGCGAGGCAGGCGGCGGTTCAGCCGCGCCATCGCAGGTCATGGATCAGGCCCGAGGTCATCATGGCCTCGCGCTTATCGGTTCGCCGCCTGTCAGTCCAGACCGGAGACCGCGCCGCCGCCGGGCTCGCGCCTCAGCGTGGCCTTCAGTTCCGAGAGCGTGACGGCCCGGAACGCCAGCAGGCAGAAGCCGTAAAGCCCGGCTCCGGCGCCGCAGACCACCAGGACGGCGATCTCCTTGGCTAGGAACAGTCGGCTAAGCTGCGGATAGAAGACGTCGGCGGCGAAGAGCAGAGCGGCCATCATGGCGCTGGCGGCGATGACGCGGGCGATGCGCGACAAGAAGGCCGGCGACGGCCGCCAGCTGTTCTCGCGGATCAGGACGCCGCCCAGCAGCGCGACATTGACCCAGGCCGAGGTGCTGGTGGCGATGGCCAGGCCCAGCACCCCGTCCCAGCCCTGACGGCGGAACCAGAAGAACAGGGCCGAGCCCAGAATGACGGTGATGACCACGCTGGCCACGGCGAAGATCATCGGACGGCGCGTGTCCTGACGCGCGAAGAAGGGCGGGGTCAGAACCTTGGCCAGGACGAAGGCCGGCACGCCCCAGGCGAACTGACGCAAAACGTCGGCGGTGCGGGCGGCGTCGGCCGAGGTGAAGGCCCCGCGCGTCACCGTGGCGTCGATGATGAAGAAGGGAATGACGAACAGGGCCACGGCGGCGGGCAGGGTGAAGGCCATCGCCAGGTTGATGCCGTCGTCCAGCGTCTTCTGCCCACCCTCGTGATCGCCGTCGACGAACGCCTTGGTCAGGCGCGGCACCAGGGCTAGGCCGATGGCGACCCCCACCAGCCCCAGCGGCAGTTGGTACAGCCGGTCGGCGTTATAGAGCACCGAGCGCGCGCCCTCGTCCGACCCGGTCAGGAACTGCGACACCAGAGAGTTGATCTGCAGCGCGCCGCCTGCCAGGGCGCCGGGCACGGCCAGCGCCAGGGTGTGACGCACATTCGGCGTGATGCGCGGCAAACCGATCTTCAGCCGAACGCCCAGACGCCGCACGCCCCACCACAGCAGACCGGCCTGGATCAGGCCCGACACCGTGACCGCCGCCGTCACCATCAGCAGCACCGTCTCCTGCGGGATCGGCAGGATCAGCGGCGGCATCAGGGCGGCCAGCGTGCACAGGTTCAGAAACACCGGCACGGCCGCTGACAGGGCGAATCTACCACCCGTGTTCAACACGCCCGACAGCAGCGAGGCCACGGTCATACAGGCCAGATAGGGCATGGCCAGCTGGGTCGCGATCACGGCCGCGCGCAGCACCATCGGCTGGTCGCGATAGGCCGACAGCAGCCACGGCATGATCCAGGGCATCACGACCTGCAGCAGGATGCAGAAGCCGGCGACGACCGCGAGCATGAAGCTGAGCGCCTCGGACGCCGTGACGGCGGCGGCTTCCTCGCCCTCGCGCGCCCGAACGCCGCCATAGACCGGCACGAAGGCTTGGGCGAAGGCGCCCTCGGCGAACAGGCGGCGGAACATGTTGGGCAGCATCAACGCCGTGGTGAAGGCGTCCATCATCGGCCCCTGGCCGAAGCGCGCCGCCAGCGCCATGTCGCGCACGAAGCCGAGAATTCGACTGCCCAGCGTCAGGGTCGACTGCACCAGGGTGTTTCGGGCGAGGCTCATGCGGACATTCGACAGGGCGCGGAGGGAGGTTGTCGCTTAGCGCGCTTGTTCGCCGGGCGATACGGGCTTTGCGCGCGGGCTGCGGCGGCCCAGGTCGGAGACGTCGCGTGCGCTGGCGCGGGCCGAGGCGACCTTGCGTCCGGCGGGCGCGGGCGCGCGACTGTCCAGCACGGCCTCAAGTGCGGTGCGCAATTCGGCGATCCGCTGTTCCGAGGTGATCTTTCGCCCTTTGCGATCCACGACGTAGAAACTGTCCACCGCCCGCTCGCCATAGCTGGCGACATGGGCGGAGCGGATGCTCAGGCCTTCGTCGTTGAACACGCGCGACAGGTCCGCCAGCAGGCCCGGCCGGTCGGCGCAGGACACCTCGACCACGGTGGCGACCTCGCTGGCGTGGTGATCGACCATGACCACGGGCCGGACTTCGAAGGCGGCCTTGCGCGCATTGCCGGTCGGATCGGGCGCCTGGCCGATGCGGCCCTCGCCCTGCGCAGCCTTTTCCAGCGCCTCGACCAGGGCCTTCAGCCGGCGCGGCTCGGCCTGGCCATAGGGCAGGCCTGCCCCGTCCTGAACGCGAAACACGTCCAGGACGACACCGTCCTCGGTCGCCACGCGGGCGTCGGTCACGTCGGCGCCCAGGGCGGCCATCGTCTGGGCCAGATCGGCGAACAGGCCCGGCCGGTCGGCCGCGGCGATGGAGATTTCGGTGGTCTGGACCGTCAGCCCCTGCACCGGCGCGGTGGGAGCGCTCTCGGCGGCCGCGCCCATCTCGCGCGCCCGCTGGACCAGGGCCGGATGCGCCGCCAGCGGATCCTCGCGCGCCACGTCCTCGCCCCGGAACAGGGCGGCGACCTGGTTGTAGAGGGTGCGCATCAGCTGACCCTTCCAGCCGTTCCACACCCCCGGCCCCACGGCCCGGATATCGGCGACGGTCAGGACCAGCAGCATCCGCAGTCGCTCGGGATCGCCGACCAGTTCGGCGAAGGCGCGGATGGTCGCCGGGTCCGACAGGTCGCGCTTCTGGGCATAGTCCGACAGCGCCAGATGGCTGCGCACCAGCCAGACCACCAGTTCGATCCGGCGCGGATCGACGCCCAGCCGCTCGCACGCCCGACGCGCGGCGATGGCGCCGTCCTCCAGCTGCCCCCGCTCGCCGCCCTTGCCGACGTCGTGCAGCAGCATGCCCAGCATCAGAGCTTCCATGTCCGAGATCAGATGCACGATCTCGCTGGCCATCGGGTGGTCGGTCTTCAGCTTTCCGCGCGCGATGTCGTTGATGATGCCGATGGCCTGAAGCGTATGCTCGTCGACCGTATAGGCGTGGTACATATTGAACTGGGTCTGGCCGACGATCCGCCCCCATTCGGGCAGGAACCGGCCCAGCAAACCCGTCTCGTTCATGATGGTCAGGACGCGATAGGGCCGCTGCCCGTGCGCCAGAACGTCCAGGAACGCCCGCGTCGCCGCCGGATCGCGCCTCAGCCGGGGCGTCACCAGCGACAGCGACCGCGTCACCGCCGAAAAGGCGTCCGGATGCAGGTCCAGGTCATGTTTGTCGGCGCAGACGAACAGGGTCAGCAGCTTGACCGGATCGGCGGCGAACACCTCCGGCCCCTCGACCGACAGACGGCCCTGATCGATCCAGAACCCCTCGACCTCCAGCTTGCGGCGGGGGGCGGGTCGGAACGGCGCCATCAGACGCGACAGGCCGTGCGCCGTCTTCTGGTGGCGCGCCTCCAGCTTGGCCGACATGGCGCGGGTCAGGGCGCCGACGTCGCGGGCCACCAGAAAGTATCGCCGCATGAACCGCTCGACCGCCGGTTCGTCGCCGCGCCCGCGCCAGCCCATGCGTCGGGCGACCTCGGGCTGCATGTCGAACGTCAGCTTCTCTTCGGCTCGGCCCGCGATCAGATGCAGATGGATGCGGACCCGCCACAGGAAGTCGAACGCCTCGTCCGACGTTCGTCGCTCGCGCGGGGTGAACAGCTCGTCCATCACCGTCGCACCCAGACGGCTTTCGGGCGCCAGGGACCGGGCGATCCAGTACAGGGTGTTCAGGTCGCGCAAGCCGCCCTTGCCGTCCTTGACGTTGGGTTCGACCTTGTAGCGGGTCGAGCCAGCCTTCTCGTGCCGCGCGGCCCGCTCCTCCAGCTTGGCGGCGATGAAGGGGCGCGGATCGGATTTCGACACCATGTCGCGAAACCGGCCGATCATCAGCTGGGCCAGCGCCTCGTCCCCCGCCAGCGGACGCGCCTCCAGCAGGGTCGTCCGCACCGTCATGTCGGTCCGCGACAGGCTCAGACACTCTTCGACCGAGCGCACCGCCGACCCGACCTTGGCCCCCAGGTCCCACAGCACATAGAGGACGAACTGGATCACCTGCTCGCCGCGCGGCGTCGCCTTGGACGATCTCAAAAACAGCAGGTCGAGATCGGAATGGGGCGCCAGCACGCCCCGGCCGTAACCCCCGACCGCGACCAGGGCCAGCCGTTCGGCCTCGACCGGCGAGGTCGGCCACAGCGTCTGGGTCGCCACTCGCCACAGGCCGGCCAGCATCTCGTCGGCGGCGGCGGCGTAAAGGCGCGCCACGTCACGCCCCTTCATGCCGCCGTCCAGCTTGCGCTCCGCCCGGGCGCGGGCGGCGTCATAGGTCTCGCGCAAAACGACAGAGACCGCCGCGCGCGGGTCTTCCGCGCGGGCGGCCTCGTCAAGGCGTTCATCCAGACTGGGCGAGGCGTTCATGTCAGCCGTCTATAGGCCCCATCCCACCGCACGTCAGTCAGGGATTGCTGATTACTCCGGGCGGACGCGCTTCTTGCGGAACGACGGGTTCAGCACCTGCTTGCGCAGGCGGATGGACTTGGGCGTCACTTCGACCAGCTCGTCGTCGTCGATATAGGCGATGGCCTGTTCCAGCGACATCTGGCGCGGCGGGGTCAGCCGCACGGCCTCGTCCTTGCCGGAGGCGCGGACGTTGGTCAGCTGCTTGCCCTTGATCGGGTTGACGTCCAGGTCGTCCCAGCGCGCGTTCTCGCCGATGATCATGCCCTGATAGGTCTTCTCGCCGGCGCCGACGAACATGATGCCGCGGTCTTCGAGGTTCCACAGGGCGAAGGCGGCGGTTTCACCGTCCGAGTTCGAGATCAGAACGCCCTTCAGACGACCGGCGATCGCGCCCTTGTGCGGCTCATAGTGGCTGAACACGCGGTTCAGCACGCCCGAACCGCGCGTGTCGGTCAGGAATTCGCCCTGATAGCCGATCAGCGAACGCGACGGCGCCTTCAGGCTGATGCGGGTCTTGCCGGCGCCCGACGGGCCCATGTCGGTCATTTCGGCCTTACGGGCCGACAGTTTTTCAATGACGATGCCCGAAAACTCGTCGTCGACGTCGATCATGACGTCTTCGATCGGCTCCAGCTTCTCGCCGTTCTCGCCGGTCTGGAACACCACGCGCGGACGCGAGATCGAGACCTCGAAGCCTTCCCGGCGCATGTTCTCGATCAGAACGCCCAGCTGCAGTTCGCCACGGCCGGCGACTTCATAGGCGTCGCCGCCTTCGGTCGTGGTCACGCGGATGGCGACGTTGGCCTCGGCCTCCTTCAGCAGGCGGTCGCGGATGACGCGCGACTGGACCTTGTCGCCTTCGCGACCGGCCAGCGGGCTGTCGTTGACCGAGACGGTCATGGAGATGGTGGGCGGATCGATCGGCTGGGCGGGCAGCGGCTCGGTGACTTCCATGGCGCACAGGGTGTCGGCCACGGTCGCCTTGGACATGCCGGCGATGGCGACGATGTCGCCCGCTTCCGAGCCCTCGTCCAGGGCCTGACGCTTCAGGCCGCGGAAGGCCAGCACCTTGGTGATGCGGCCCCGTTCGATTTCCTTGCCTTCACGGTCCAGGGCGTGGATCGCCATGCCGGGAACGGCCTTGCCGCTCTCGATGCGGCCGGTTAGCAGACGGCCCAGGAACGGGTCGCTTTCGATCAGCACGTCCAGCATGCGGAACGGCTTGTCGCGATTGGCCTGGACGGCGGGCGGCGGCACGTGGTCGACGATCAGGTCGAACAGCGGGGCCAGATTGTCGTTGGGCTGGTTCAGGTCCAGCGTCGCCCAGCCGTTGCGGCCCGAGGCGTAGATGTGCGGGAAGTCCAGCTGCTCGTCCGTCGCGCCGATGGCGGCGAACAGGTCGAAGGTCTCGTTGTGGACGCGGTCGGGATCGGCGTGGGCGCGGTCGACCTTGTTGATGCACAGGATCGGGCGCAGGCCCATCTTCAGCGCCTTGGTCAGCACGAACTTGGTCTGGGGCATGACGCCCTCTTCGGCGTCGACCAGGATGACGCAGCCGTCCACCATGCCCAGGATGCGCTCGACCTCGCCGCCGAAGTCGGCGTGGCCGGGGGTGTCGATGATGTTGATGCGGGTTTCACCCGCCTTGCCGTTCCAGAGCACCGAGGTGCACTTGGCCAGGATGGTGATGCCGCGCTCTTTTTCCTGGTCGTTGGAGTCCATCGCGCGCTCGGTCTGCGCCTCGTTGGCTCGGAAGACGCCGGATTGGGCGAGCAGTTGGTCCACCAGGGTCGTCTTGCCGTGGTCGACGTGGGCGATGATGGCGACGTTGCGCAGGTTCATTTGAGTATCGCGAAAAGGCGCGGCCGGCATACGGGCGGCCGCTGGTCATGAAAAGGCATGCGGGAGGCGCGCGCCTCTTACAGGCATGTGGACAGAAAGACCAGAGCGGGCGTCAAGACAGCCGAACGGGGTGAGCCCTCACGCGTCTTGCAGGTCACGCAACATGTAGCGAGCGTCGGCGCCGTAGCTGGCCAGCTTGGCCGCCATGGCCTCGGCGGGTTGTTCGATGAAACCGTGTCGAGACCAGAAGCCGACGGCGTCGTTGACCGCGACCAGGGCGATGGCGGGCCAGCCGTCTTCCGTCGCCTGTTCGGCCAACCGCTCGATGATCAGGCCGGTGACGCCTCCGCCCCGCGCCTGTGGGTGCAGGGCCAGGTCGTGCAGATAGATCAGGACCGGCTCGGCCGGCAGACCTTCGATCACCGTGTTCAGCGGCGGCGCGCTCTCGGCCTTCCACGGATAGGCGATCAGATAGCCCTGCGCTGCGCCATCCCCATCCGCCAGTACGAAACAGCCGCGCGGATAAAGCGCCAGCCGATTTTCGAAACAGGGCCGTCCCTCGAAATGATCCGGGAAGGACAGGCGCGCGACCTCGACCACGGCGTCGATGTCGGCAGGCCGCATTGGCCGCCACTCTGGCCCCGTTACGGGGTTGGGCAGCGGGCGTTCAGTTCCGCCTTCTGGAAACGCCATCGGATGATCCTTTCCTGGCCGTCCATCACGCCTTCGATCCGGGCGTTCAGGACATCGCCCTCGCGTTCATAGACGACGCGTTTGGGAAAGTCGTCGTCCGCCGCCTGTTCAAAAACGACGCGGGCCGGGCCGGATGCGATCACCGGAAACGTGGTCGGAGCCTGCCCCTCGGGATGCGCGAAATAGGCCAAAGGGGCCCCTGGAGCGGGATCGACCGGGGCGATGCGCGACAGCTCCCATCCCGCCCGCCCGCCGCGCACGGTCAGCGAGGTTCCCAGCATCAGGTTCAGGCGTGGATCGGTCCAGGTCTCGGATGCTTCCCGCCCCTGTTCGCACGACAGCCAATAGCCGGCCATCCAGTCCAGGTCGGGTCGCAGGTCCGGGGCGGGGACCGCCTGCACGGCGGCGGCGAGAAGCAGCAGGGTCAGCATGGTCGTCTCATCCCTCTCCAGTCGAGGCGTGCAGGCTAGGCGGGATGCGGCTCCGACGGCTTGTAGGTTTGCGACGCGATGGCGCGGGCCAGTTCATGCTGTTCGCGCGCCCAGTCGGTGGCGGTGCAGCCCAGAAAGCGTCGGAAGTCGCGCGCCATCTGCGGCTGATCGAAATAGCCCGCCTCCAGCCCAGCCGCCAGCCAACCTTCCGCCGTGCCGTC
>Ga0157371_10005715_pt1 | contig 10429 bp, 11 predicted proteins | sample C45metaG_FD_113462 | JGI IMG/M metagenome (GOLD analysis project Ga0157371, IMG submission 113462) | Corn rhizosphere microbial communities from Kellogg Biological Station, Michigan, USA - C4-5 metaG | ecosystem: Host-associated > Plants > Roots > Rhizosphere > Soil | place: USA: Michigan...
AAATGACGCGATCCGTCGACCCGGATCAGGGTCACGCCCGGCAAGGTCGAATACTCGCGTCCCCACATCGCATCGGCCATCGCCGCCGGAGCCCCGCCGTCGGCATCGGCGGCGTAGAGGGCCGTCACCGGCGTGGTCATCGCCGCCAGCCCCGGCCGCGCATCGGTGGTCATCACATCCTTCATCGCCGAGGCCATCGCATGCCGGTCGGTCGCCATCGACCAGTCCACGATCCGCGCCTGTTCCGACGGCGTCCGCGACAGGGCCTTGGCCGTCGCCTCCTGCCGGGTGCGAAAACTCGCCGCGTCCGCCCCCAGGATCATGCCGGCCGCCTGGTCCGCGAACGGCCGCGCGCTCTCGGCCGTCGCGGTCGGGCCGAACAGGGCGCTGTAGAAGGGCAGGGAATCGACCGTCATCACCCGTCCGACCAGGCCCGGCTGCTGCTGCGCCAGCAACAGGCCGCTCAAGCCGCCCATCGAATGGCCGATCACCGCCGGCCGATCCAGGCGGGCCTGGCGGATATAGCGCGCCAATTCATCGACCTCGGGCTGGATGAAGGCCCCATCGCCATGCGCCCAGGGCTCGCCCGCGAACCCGGCCATCTGCACCAGATGCACCCGGTGCGTCGCCTTCAGCCGATCCGCCGTCGCCCGCCACACCTCGCGCGAGGACGCCAGGCCGGGGATCAGGATTACGTCAGGCCCCGCCCCGACCACCTCGACCGACAGCCGGTCCGAGAGGAATGGCGCGGCGGCGACCATCTCGGCCCTCGGTGCAGCGACCGCCGCGCCGGACGCCAGGGCGACAGCCGAGGCCAGGAATACGGCGCGCAGCATCGGGCGCGCGCCCAAACGGACGTTCATCATCGACTCTCCAAATGTAAAGTTATTCTGACTTTCGGGGTCAGCCCGCGTGCGGGTTCTCGAAGATCTCTTCCACCGGCCGCTCGAATACGGCGGCGATGCGATAGGCCAGGTCCAGCGACGGATCGTGCCTCTCGGTCTCCAGGGCGATGACCGCCTGGCGCGACACCCCCAACGCCTGCCCCAGCTGTTCCTGGGTCCAGCCCCGCTCGACCCGCAGCAGTTTCAGACGGTTCTTCATCGGCTGGTCTTTATGAAGGGCGAGGTCAGGCCGTAGACCGCCCAGAACAGCGGATAGATCAGCCAGCCCGGCGCGTGCGGAGCGTCAGCGTAGCTTTCGCCGAAGCCCCAGGCCGAGAACAGCGCCATGGCGACACCTGCGGAGACGATGAACTGTTTGGCCGTCAAGGCGCGCACGAACTCGTCGGACTCCCTCATCAGCGCCAGCGTCGCCCAGATCTGACCCGCCACCGGCGCGGCGACCGCAAGGGCCAGGCCCCAGGCTGCGACCGGATTGCCGATATCGTCGAACGCTCCGAAGATCGCGGCGACATTCACAGCCACATAGCCGCTCATGAACGCCATGGTGCGAATGACATAGCGCCGATGGGCGGCCGTCGTGGATTTTCCTAAAGTCAGCATTATCTGGACTCCCGTTTGTAAGGACAACCTGACACCAACATAATGTTATGTCAACCTGACTTTTTGTAAGGCCTGCCCTACATCACCGCGTTGCTTTTCCAGACGCGCCTCAGGGGCTAGACTAACCCCCATGTCCGCCGCCCCGCGCATCGCTCCGTCGGTTCTGTTCACGCCCCAGGAATGGGCGCCGTTCCAGACCCGCTCGGCCTGGGTAGGACCGTTGCTGGTCGCGCATTGCTGGGCGGTGATCGCGCTGGCCGTGACGGCAGGCGTGCTGATCCCCTGGCTGATCCCGCTGTGCGTCATGATTATCGGCACGCGTCAGCTGGGCCTGGCCATATTGATGCACGAGGCGGCGCATGGCGGCCTGTCGAAGTCGCCCCGCCTGAACGATTTTCTCGGCCATTGGCTGTGCGCCGTGCCGATCGGCGCCAGCCTGAAGGCCTATCGCCCCTATCACCTGACCCATCACCGCTTTGCCCAGCAGGCCGAGGATCCCGACCTGATCCTTTCGGCGCCGTTTCCCGTCAGCCCGGCCTCGCTGCGCCGCAAGCTGATCCGCGACCTGACGGGCCAGACCTTCTTCAAGCAGCGTGTGCTGCTGCCGTTAGCCCAGGCGCGCTCAAGCAGCCCAAGGGGCGATAGCGCGAAAGGAATGAGCGAGAGCGCCCATGATTATGAGTCGATCGTCACTGGCCGATCCGTCCTGCCCTTCCTCGTCTTCAACGCCGTCCTGCTGGCCGGCTTCATCGCCGCCGGCGTCTGGTGGGCTTTTTTCGTGCTGTGGCTGCTGCCGATGGCGACGTGGTTTCCGATGGTGACGCGTCTGAGAAATATCGCCGAACACGCCTGCGTCGAGGGTTCATCGGCCGATCCCTTTCGCGCCGCCCGCACCACCAGGGCTGGCTGGTGGGAACGCGCCTTCATCGCGCCCTACTGGGTCAACTTCCACGCCGAGCACCACCTGTTCATGCATGTCCCCTGCTGGAAGCTGCCGCGCCTGCACCGCGCCATCCACGCCAAACCGCAAGCCAAGGCCATGGAGGTCGCACCCGGCTATGCCAGCGTGCTGAAGGCTATTACCCGCCGGCCGGAATGACCGTCCTCGATCCCGCCGCCTTCATCCGTGACAACACGCGGCTTCAGCCCGTGCCGCACGCGCCCGAGATTTCCTTGTGGCTGGCCGACGAGATCACGCCCATCTGGCGGCTGACGGAAGAAGAGCTGGGCGAAATGGGCGTGCCTCCGCCTTTCTGGGCCTTCGCCTGGGCCGGTGGACAGGCGCTGAGCCGTTATCTGCTGGATCATCCGCAGGAGGTCGCCGGCAAGCGCGTATTGGACTTCGCCGCAGGTTCGGGCCTGGTCGGCGTGGCGGCGATGAGGGCGGGGGCGACCCATGTCCTGTGCGCCGACATCGATCCCTATTGCCAGGCCGCCGTCGCCGCCAATGCCGCGGCGAACGGCGTGACGCTGGACTTCACCCAGACCAATCTGCTGGACGCCGCGCCGCCGGATGTGGACGTCATCTGCGCGGGCGACATCTGCTACGAACGCCCGATGACCGACGCCGTTCTGTCTTGGCTGGCCCAGGCCCGCGCCAGCGGGACGCGTGTTCTGATCGGCGATCCGGGACGCACCTATTTCCCGCGCACGGGCCTGGATTTTCTAGCCGAGTACCGCGTCCCGACCTCGCGCGAACTGGAGGACCAGGAGATCAAGCGGTCCTCCGTCTGGGCGATGCCTTAAGCGGCGGCCCCCTTTAAGCGGCAACTTGGCCTTCGTGACGGCCTTCGCCGAATTCTTCGATCATCTTGGCGTTGAAGGCGGGAATGTCGTCGGGGCAGCGGCTGGTCACCAAGCCCTGGTCCACCACAACCGCCTCATTGACCACATTGGCCCCGGCGTTCTTCAGGTCGGTGCGTAGGCTTTCGAACGACGTCATCGTGCGCCCTTCGACCACGCCCGCCTCGATCAGCAGCCAGGGCGCGTGACAGATGGCGGCGACCGGCTTGCCGGCATCGAAGAAGGCCCGCACGAACTTCACCGCGTCCTCGTCCGCGCGCAGCAGGTCCGGGTTGGCGACGCCGCCCGGTAGCAGTAAGGCGGAATAGGTCGAGGCGTCGACCGCCGCCACCGCCTTGTCGGCCGTGATCTTGTCGCCCGGCGTCAGATGGTCGAAGCCCTGGAATTCGCCGGCCTTCAGCGACACGATCTCGACCACCGCGCCCGCATCCTTCAGCGCCTTCATCGGTTCATTCAGTTCGACCAGCTCGACGCCGTCGGTCGCCAGGATGGCGACGGTCTTGCCGGAAAGGGATTGGGCCATGAGGAATGCTCCGTTCTTGAAAGGGGTTCGGTCCGATGAACCCACAGAATCTCAAAGGGTTGCGGCTCCGCTTGGCGCGACCGGCCCGCGCCCCCACATTGTGCTTATGCGATCGCTCCTGACCCTGACCGCCCTGTTGGCCGCTGCCGCCACGCCGGCCTTGGCCCAGACCTATCCGCAGGCCGGTCGTCCGTACGGCGCCTATCCGGGCGGCGTTCCCGCCGCCATCGCCGACCAGCACCGCTATGAGAACGACCGTTTGCGTTCTCAAGCGCAGTCGAACGCGGACCAGGCGCGTCAACAGCAGATCGAGACCCAACTGCGCCTGCGCGCCATGGAAGGCGCGCGCGAACCGACCGTCGCCCAGCCCTTGCCGCCCCGCCCGCTCTACAGCCCCGAGCAGGAGCGGACCTTGCGCCAGTCCGCCGCCGAGCGCCGCCAGCAGACGGCTCAAGGCATGAGCCAGATCGACAACTGGCTGGCCCGTTCGCAGTGAAGCGTCCGAACTGACGCATCCCTTCCCTTGCACCCGCGTTCCTGCCTAGCTTAACCAGGATCGGGCGGAGGATAGGGCATGCGCTGGCAGGGTGGACGGACAGGCGGCGGCGTCGAGGATCGACGGGGTCTCGGCGGCGGAGCCATCGCTGGCGGCGGTCTGGGCGTCGGCGTGCTGGCCATTATCGGATATCTGGTCTTCGGCATCGATCCTTCGACCACCACCCAGCTCGCCAGCCAGTTCGGCGGCGTCGGAGCCGAGCAGCAGAAAGGCCAGGTCGGCACGCCGAAGGATCAGGCCGGCCGTTTCGTCGATGTGATCGGCGCCAATATCGACGATGTCTGGTCCCAAAAGCTTCAGGGCTATCAGCGGCCCAACGTGGTTATCTACGAACAGGGCACATCGACCGGCTGCGGCATGGGCCAGTCGGCCATGGGTCCCTTCTACTGCCCGACCGACAAGACGGTCTATCTGGACCTCGGCTTCTGGCAGGAGATGGAAACGCAACTCGGGGCCTCCGGCGCCGACTTCGCCCGCGCCTATGTCATCGCCCACGAGTTCGGCCATCACGTCCAGACGCTGACCGGCACGTCTGATCAGGTTCGCCAGGCCCAACAGCGGGCCTCCGGTCAGGCCGAAGCCAATCAGTATTCCGTTGCGCTGGAGCTTCAGGCCGACTGTTACGCCGGCGTCTGGGCCCGGAACGCCTCGGCCGTCTCAAACGGTCAGGTCGCGTTGGAGCCCGGCGACATCGAGGAAGGCATGAAGACCGCCCAAGCCATCGGCGACGATACCTTGCAACGGCGCGGCGGCGGCCGCGTCTCGCCCGAAAGCTTCACCCACGGCTCCTCGGCGCAGCGCGTGGAATGGCTGCAACGCGGCTATCAGTCGGGCGACCCGGCCTCCTGCGACACCTTCAGCGGCGCCTGATCGCCGCTACCCTTCAAAACGATTGATTGACTGACGATGCATGACCGCGCCGGCACGACCGCACGCCCCGAAGACCTGATCGACCTCGACGCCCTGCTCGGCGCCTATGAGACGACCCGGCCCGACATGGGCGATCCGCAGCAGCGGGTCGTCTTCGGCACCTCGGGCCACCGGGGCTCCAGCCTGGACGGCGCCTTCAACCAGGCTCACATCCTGGCCATCGCCCAGGCGGTCGCCGAATACCGCAAGCGCCAAGGGATCGACGGCCCGCTGTTTCTCGGTCGCGACACCCACGGCCTGTCCGAGCCGGCCTTCCGCACGACGCTGGAAGTACTGATCGCGAATGGCGTCGAGGTGCTGATCGACGCCCGCGACGGCTTCACACCCACGCCGGCCGTGTCTCACGCCATCCTGACGCACAACCGGACGAATAGCCGGCAGGCCGACGGCGTCCTGATCACCCCGTCGCACAATCCGCCCCGCGACGGCGGCATCAAATACAATCCGCCCTCCGGCGGTCCGGCCGGAGGCGAGGCCACCTCCGCCATCGCCGCCCGCGCTAATCAGCTGATTGAGGGCGGCCTGACCAAGGTCCGCCGCGTCCCCTTCGCCCAGGCGCATGCGGCGGCGGTCCGGTTCGACTACCTCGCCGCCTATATCGACGACCTGCCCAGCGTTCTCGACCTGGACGCCATCCGAAACGCCGGCGTCCGCATCGGCGCCGATCCGCTGGGCGGCGCGGCCGTGGCCTATTGGGGCGAGATCGCTGAACGTCACCGACTGGACCTAACGGTCGTCAATGACGCCGTCGATCCGCGCTGGGCCTTCATGCCGCTGGACGCCGACGGCAAGATCCGCATGGACTGCTCATCGCCCAGCGCCATGGCCGGTCTGATCGGCATGATGAAGGGCGGCTCGGCCTATGATGTCGCCTTCGGCAACGACGCCGACGCGGATCGCCACGGCATCGTCACGCCTGACGCGGGCCTGATGAACCCCAACCATTTTCTGTCCGCCGCCATCGCCTATCTGTTCGCCAATCGCCCCGGCTGGGGCGCGGACGTAGCGGTGGGCAAGACCCTGGTGTCGTCCTCGATGATCGACCGCGTCGTCGCCGGCCTGGGCCGCCGCCTGCTGGAAGTCCCCGTCGGCTTCAAACATTTCGTGCCCGGCCTGCTGGACGGGACGGTCGGTTTCGGCGGCGAGGAATCGGCCGGCGCCTCCTTCCTGCGTCACGACGGCACGGTTTGGACGACCGACAAGGACGGCATTCTGCTGTGCCTGCTGGCCGCCGAGATCCAGGCCCGCACCGGCCAGAGCGCCAGCCAGCTCTACGCCGGCCTGACCGACCAGTACGGCGCCCCCGCCTACGCCCGCGTGGACGCGCCCGCGACCCGCGCCGAAAAGACCCGCCTGGCCGCCCTTAGCCCCTCGGACGTCTCCGCGACCACCCTGGCCGGTCAGCCGATCACCGACATCCTGACGAAGGCCCCCGGCAACGGCGAGGCCATCGGCGGGCTGAAGGTCGTCACCGCCGACGCCTGGTTCGCCGCCCGTCCCTCGGGTACCGAGGACGTCTACAAGATCTACGCCGAATCCTTCCTCGGCCCCGACCACTTGTCCCAGGTCCAAACCGAAGCCAGGGCGGTGGTGGCCACGGCGCTGGCGGGCTGAGAAGCGCGCCTAGCCGACCGTGATCTCCATCGGGCGTTCGACGAACAGTCCGGGGCCGCCCAGGTCCAGCGCCAGGCGGCGGTTTTCGAAGGCGGCCATGCCGACCAGGGCCTTGGGGAAGCCCGGCACGGCGACGTCGTCATAGATGGCGACAGCCGCCTGACGATACAGTTCGTCGCCGATGGTCAGGGTGCGCACGACGACGGTCTCGGCGCGCACGGTGCCGCCCAGGACGATGCTCTGGCCCGGCGTGCGTTCGCGTCCATCCAGCAGGCCGGCGGCTTCGGCCGTCTCGCGCGTCACGGCCAGCACCGCCGAAGCGCCGGTGTCGATCACCGCATTGACGGTCGCCCCTTCCAGCGTGATGCCCGCCTGCAAGGCCTTGCCGGCCCGTGTCACCGGCACCGCCTTCAACGATGAAGGCGGCGTCCAGCCCTCGCGCGGCAGGAACCGGACCCGATGCTCGGCCGTATCCAGCTCCAGCACCAGTTCACGCAGCACGTCCTGACCCAGGATCAGCGCCGCGCCCAATCCCTGATCGCTGGCCAGCGGCCCCAGGCCGAGGATCGCCGCGCGCAATCCGGTCAGCCGCAAGCCGCCGATCACCACATCCAGCGTCGTCCCCCGTCCCACCTGGGCGTCGCCGCCGACGCCGTAAGCCACCATCGGGATGTTGAAGACATGGGTCAGCCCCAGCCGCTCGACCAGCGACCGGTCGATGACCGAATACTGCGCGCCCGAATCGATCAGGCCCCGCACCGGCTGTCCGTTCACCGTCACCTCGACCGTCGGGGTCGGCGCGCGCGGCTCGGCATAGGGCAGCCAGCCGCTGGAGCCGTTCGCCGCGAAGGCGACCGTCGGCCCGCGCCAGACCACATGGTCGCGCAGCCACCAGGCCCCGCCCACCCCGCCGGCGACCAGCCCCAGCCGGATCAGAAGATCACGTCGTCTCATGGTCCCTGACATGGACCGTCGCAGCGATCCGCGCCAGCGGGGCGATGTCGCAACCCCTTTCGCATGGCCGACAACGTTGCTGTCGGCGCGGCAAAAACATGCACCTCAACCACCGCTCCTACGCCCGGACGCGGATCGTCGGGCCTCAGCCCATGAAAATCCGACAAAATCATCCAGAAAGCGGATGACGACCCCGCCCCGTCTGGCTACGACCATCGGCGTCATGAGCACCTCCAGCGCCCGCTACGTCTCGACCCGAGGCCAATCGCCCGAAACCGATTTCGCCGACGCCCTGCTGCGCGGCATCGCGCCCGACGGCGGCCTCTATATGCCGACCGTCTGGCCGAGCCTGTCGCCCGCCGCCTGGACCGGAAAGGCCGATTACAAGGCGATCGCGCTGCAAGCCATCGCCCCCTTCATCGGCGACGCCCTGCCCGCCGGCGCCCTGGAGCGGGCGCTGGATCGGCTGACCGCCGGTTTCGACCACCCGCTGGTTACGCCCCTGGTCGAGCTGGAGCCCGGCCTGTTCGTGCTGGAGCTGTTCCACGGCCCGACCGCCGCCTTCAAGGACCTGGCGATGCAGTTGGTCGCCAGCCTGACGGACGAGGCGTTAGCCGCCTCGGGCGAACGCCTGACCATCCTGACCGCCACGTCCGGCGACACCGGCGCCGCCGCCGTGCGCGCCTTCGCCGGCGCCAAGTCCGTCGATCTGGTCGTGCTGCACCCGCTGGACCGCGTCTCGCCGATCCAGCGCAAGCAGATGACGACGGTCGAGGCCGAAAACGTCCTGAACCTGGCCGTGCGCGGCGATTTTGACGACTGCCAGCGTCTGGTGAAGAGCCTGCTGGCGGACGAAGCCTTGCGCGCACGCGGCCGCCTGTCCTCGGTCAATTCGATCAACTGGGCGCGACTGGCGGGCCAGATCCCCTACTATGTATCCGCCACGGCTCAACTGGGCGAGGCCGCGACCTTCGTCGTGCCGACGGGCAACTTCGGCGACGCCTTCGCCGGCATCGCCGCCACGAGAATGGGCCTGCCGTCCAACGGCTTCGTCGCCGCCGTGAACCAGAACGACGCCCTGGCCCGCGCCATCAACGACGGCCTGTATTCACGCCGTCCGGCGGTCGAGAGCGGCAGCGTCTCCATGGATGTCCAGGCCCCGTCCAATTTCGAACGCCTGGTGTTCGAGGCGACCGGCCGCGACGCCGAGGCCACGCGCGCCGTGTTCGAGACCTTCGCCCGCGACGGCGCCGTCGCCTTCGATCCCGACCTGCTGGAGGCTTTGCGCGCCCAGGTCTCGGCCGTGTCCATCAACGAGACCGAAACCCGCGCCGAGATCGCCTACGCCTACGAGACCTGGGGCCGCGTCGTCTGTCCCCACACGGCCGTGGCCCTCGCCGCCGCCCGTCGTCAGGATCGCTCGAAAGGCCCCGTCGTCGCTTTGTCCACCGCCCACCCGTCCAAGTTCGGCGCCTTCGTCTCTGACGTCCTGGGCTTCGAACCCGAACCCGCAAACGTCATCGCCGCCCTAGGCGATAAGCCCGAGCGGTTGACGATCGTCGATGGAACAATGGAGGCGGCGCGTGACGCCGTGGCGGCCTTTTCAGGCCGCCACTAAAACGTCTTAGCGACGGCCGCCGCGAGTCAGGGCTCCCAGAAGCATCAGGCCGACGCCGGCGACCGACAGGGTCGTGACCAGCGGGCGCTTGCGGGCTTCGGCCGCGACGGTGCGGGCCTTGTCGCGGTAGTCGGCCGGGGCCTTTTCGACTAGGCGGTCGACGGCGTCCATCGCCTTGCCGAAGGTTTCGAGCGAACGGCCCTTGGCGTCGTTGTAGGCGCCTTCGACCTGGAGCTTCTGGTCGCCGACCAGCTTGCCCACGCCTTTTTGGAACTTGCCTTGCGCCTGCGAGGCGGCGCCGTTGATGGTTTCGTCTGTCATGATGTCGTCCTCGGGGAGCGGCGGACTTCGCCGTTGCACCATCAAAATCCCCGCTGCGCTTTCGGTTCCAGCGACGAGGCCGCGCAGGCGCCTCAGGCGGGCTCGACCGCGCGCCAGTGGTCCATCCGACGCAGGAAGACCGCGGGATCCTTGGGCGTCACCAGATTGGCCGGATCATGGAAGATCCGGTCATGCAGCCGCGTCACGGTGAACCGCAGCGCCGCCGCCTCGCCCAGGCGTGGCAGGGCGGCGCGCTCGGCCGCGCTCAACGGCCGCACGGATTCGTAACCACGCTGGAACGCCGCCAAAGCTTGCGGCAGGGCCCACCCCTCGGCGTCGAAGCCCCAGGCCGACAGGGCGATGGCCAGGTCATAGGCGAAGGCCCCGGTGCAGCCGAAATAGAAGTCGATCACCGCCGAGACCTTGCCGTCCTCGAACAGGATGTTGTCGGGGAAATAGTCGGCATGGATCGCCCCGCCGGGCAGATCGTCCGTAAAAGGATCGTCCAGCCGCACCAGCGCCGCCTCGACCTCGTCGAGCAAGCTGCGGTCCTCGCCTGACGCCCCCGCCGCGCACCGATCCGCCAGCCGGCGCCACATCGCCGG
>Ga0157371_10005716_pt1 | contig 10429 bp, 7 predicted proteins | sample C45metaG_FD_113462 | JGI IMG/M metagenome (GOLD analysis project Ga0157371, IMG submission 113462) | Corn rhizosphere microbial communities from Kellogg Biological Station, Michigan, USA - C4-5 metaG | ecosystem: Host-associated > Plants > Roots > Rhizosphere > Soil | place: USA: Michigan...
CCAGCTCGATCGTCCGGCCGCCCACCTGCAGGTTGTGCCTGGCGGCGAAAATGCTGGTCACCTCCGCCGCCTCCTGCACAAGCGTGTTCCACTCGGCGCAATCGGGGCACTGCCCCTGCCAGCGCATGCTGACGAAGCCGCAGGCCTGGCAGGTATATCTGGTCTTGGGTTTCGCCATTGCGCAGGAACAATACACGAACACACGCGCCGTAAAAGCGCAAAGCGAAGATTGACCCTGCTCTGGATTCGCGCTTTCGCCCAATCCGAGGAGATAAGCGCATGCCCTACGCGACGGCAAAGGACGAGACCAAGCTCTTCTACAAGGATTGGGGCGAGGGAAAGCCGGTGCTGCTGATGCACGGCTGGCCAGTCGATGCCGACTCGTTCGACGAGGTTGCCCTCGCTCTCGCGGAGAACGGGTATCGCGCAATTGGCCCCGACCGGCGGGGTTTCGGCCGGTCGGACCAGCCGTGGAAAGGCTATGATTACGACACCTTCGCCGACGATATCGCGGCGGTCCTTGAGCACGCCGGCGTCTCACCGCCGATCGCCGTCGCCGGCTTCTCGATGGGGGGCGGAGACGTCGCCCGCTTCATCAGCCGTAATCCCGGCCGGGTGACCTATGCGATCCTGATCGGATCGGTGGTGCCGTTCCTGCTCCAGACAACAGACAATCCAGGCGGTGCACCGAAGGAGGTGTTCGACGGGATGATCGCAGCGATCACCGCCGACAAAGCCCAATTCTTCCGTGGATTCCTGCGCGACTATTTCGGGGTCGGTTGGGCGGCGCCGGTCAGCGAAGCCGCGATCGACACTGCATGGCGGCAGGCGATGCTGGGCGGCCTGAGGCCGATCGTCGCTTGCGTCCGCGCCTTTTCAGAGACCGATTTCCGGCCTGACTTGGCGGCCTTCACCATGCCGACGCTGATCATCCATGGCACCGCCGACCGGACAGTTCCGATCGATCTCACCTCACGGGTGGCGGCAAAGCGAATCCGGTGCGCAAAATTGGTCGAATATCAAGATGGCGCACATGGCCTCTTCGCCAGCCACTCCCAACGGCTGACGAGTGACATTCTCGATTTCCTGGGCAGCTGAGCGTCGGTGGCGATCGCCTTTCCGCTAAATTCCATCGGCTTGTTGCTGATCGTGGCGGCGGTCATGGCGATGCTGACGCGGCGCCTCGGACTGCCTTACAGCACCGGTCTCGTCGCGGCGGGGATCCTGATCTCGTTCCTGCCGAACCGCCCGCAGTTCCCACTCACGCGCGAACTCATCTTCGATGTCCTGCTTCCACCTCTCGTGTTCGAGGCTGCGCTCCAGCTGGATTGGAAGCGGTTTCGGCACGAGCTGCCCCTGACCCTCACGCTCGCCTTTGTCGGAGTGATTGGGGCCAGCACGTTCGTCACCGCGGGAATGCATTGGCTGTTGGGGTGGAGTTGGCTTGGCGCGGCGCTGTTCGGCGTGCTGATCGCGGCAACCGACCCGGTCGCGGTCATTGCCACGTTCAAAGAACTCAAAGGTCCCAGGCGGCTCACCATGGTCGTGGAATCCGAAAGCCTTCTGAACGACGGGGTAGCGGCGGTCGGGTTCGCGGTGCTGGCCGCAATCGCCTCCGGAGTCGCTCCATCAGCAAGCCAGGTGATTCCGCAATTCCTGTGGAGCTTCTTCGGCGGAATCCTGATCGGGGGTGCAGTCGCCGGAGCGGTCCTTCTGGTCGCTGGACGCACTCAGGACCGTCTTGTCGAAATAACCCTGACGACGATCGCCGCCTGGGGCTCGTTCCTTATCGCCGAACATTACGGCGGCTCCGGGATTCTGGCATCGCTGACCGCCGGCCTCATGATTGGCAATGTCGGCTGGATGGGGGCAATCTCCGACAGCGGCCGTCCGCACATCCTCGCCGCGTGGGACTATTTCGCTTTCCTGGCGAACAGCTTCGTGTTCCTGCTTATTGGAATCCACGAGACCCGAATCCCGCTAAACGTGCTCGGCTGGGCTGAAGGGGCAATCGCAATCCTTCTGGTGCTGATCGGGCGTCTGATCACCGTCTACCCGATTGTGGGCGCCTTCAGCGCCTCGGATCTGAGGCTGCCGCTCAAATACCAGCACGTCTTGTTCTGGGGTGGGTTGAGGGGCGCGCTCGCCCTGGCGCTGGCGCTCGCAATCCCGAACACAGTGCCGGAAAAGGTAGCAATCATCGTCACTGCCTTCCTCGTCGTGTCGTTCTCGGTTTTCGCTCAAGGTCTGACGATCCCTTGGTTCACGAGGAGGCTGGGGTTGCTCGGAAGCGGAGAACAGGATCAGACTCCGCAACCGGCCGCCTGAGACCTTCGAGCGCATTGCCGCCCGGAATTGCGCCGACTAGGGCGCGATCGTGAGCTGGCTTCCCGAACCATTCCGAATTCCCGCCTTCCGCGCCTATTGGATCGCGCGCCTGAGCACGACCATCGCCATGATGGCGTTGGTGATCGTGATGGGCTGGCAGGTTTACGGGATCGCCCGGCAGACGATGGGTGTTGAAGCCGCGTCGCTACGGCTTGGGTTTATCGGTCTCATTCAGTTTGTCCCGCTGTTCTTTTTGACCCTGGTGACTGGCTGGGTCGCCGACCGGGTGGACCGCCGCTGGATCGCGCGCGCTTCGGTCGCAATCCAGGCCTTCTGCGCCGCAGCGCTTGCCCTGCTCGCCTACTTTCATTCAACAACTCTAGGCGCGCTTTACATTGTCGCCGCCTTGCTCGGAGTCGCGCAGGCGTTTTCGGCGCCGGCCCTGCAGGCGCTCGCCCCCAACCTGGTGCCGCGGGAAATTCTGCCAAGGGCAATCGCCCTCTCCTCGATCGCGTGGCAGACCGGCGCCATCGCGGGTCCTGCGGCGGGCGGCTATCTCTATGCGATTGCGCCGGTCGTGCCCTATGCCGCTGCGGCACTGCTCTTCGCGGTCTCGCTGGTTTGTCTGATGATCATTCCGCCAGTCGCAGTGACTCGGATTGCCCGCGGTCTCAACCCGTGGCAGCAAATGATCGAAGGCTTGCGCTACGTGCGGCACAATCGTCTCGTGCTGGGGGCGATAAGCCTTGACCTGTTTGCGGTGCTGCTGGGAGGAGCAACCGCGATGCTTCCGGTCTATGCCCGGGACATCCTTCATTCCGGCCCGGAAGGATTAGGTCATTTGCGGGCGGCTCCGGCGGTCGGGGCAACGCTGACCGCAGCTCTCTTTGCTTTCCGGCCCCTCAAATCGAACGTGGGCCTGAAGATGCTGCTTGCGGTGGCCGTGTTCGGTACATGCACAATCGTGTTTGGATTCTCGCGCTCAATGCCGCTTTCGCTTGCCTGCCTCACATTGCTGGGGGCTGCGGACATGTTCTCGGTTTACGTGCGCCAGTCTCTGATCCAGCTTCACACGCCTGATGAAATGCGCGGCCGAGTTGGCGCAGTCTCGTCGTTGTTCGTTTCGGCGTCTAATGAGCTTGGCGAAGCCGAATCGGGGTTCCTGGCGTCACTGATTGGCCCAATCGCCGCTGTGATCGCAGGTGGTGTCGGCGCAGTCTTGATTGTCGCGATTTGGGCGAGATGGTTTCCCGAATTGCGGCGAGCGAAGAATTTTGATGGGCCGGATCTATCCGGCAACGCGCAGCAGGAGGGGGGATAATGAAAGCGTCCAACATTCTCGAGACCGTCGGCGGCACACCGCACGTCAGGATTAACCGCCTGTTCGGTGACAAGGCGGAGGTGTGGATCAAGTCGGAACGTGCCAACCCGGGCGGGTCGATCAAGGACCGTATTGCCGTCGCGATGGTCGAAGACGCGGAACGGTCGGGAAAGCTCAAAGCCGGTGGAACAATCGTCGAGCCGACCTCCGGCAACACCGGCATCGGCTTAGCCATGGTCGCGGCCGTGAAGGGCTACCGCGCCGTCCTCGTAATGCCGGACAGCATGAGCATCGAGCGGCGCCGGCTGATGCTCGCCTACGGAGCAGAACTCGTGCTGACCCCCAAGGAACTTGGCGTGAAGGGCGCGATCGAGGAGGCCCAGCAGATCGCGTCGGAAACGCCTGACGCGTGGGTTCCGCAGCAGTTCGAAAATCCTGCGAATATCGAGGTTCACGAGCGCACCACCGCCGAAGAAATCCTGGCGGATTTCCGGGACCAGCCGATCGATGTGCTGATAACCGGCGTCGGCACCGGCGGCCATGTCAGCGGCGTATCACACGTGTTGAAGAAGGCCTGGCCCAATTTGAAGGTTTTTGCAGTCGAGCCCGATGTTTCGGCGGTAATCAGCGGCGGCCAACCTTCACCTCACCCGATTCAAGGAATCGGCACGGGAATGATCCCGAAAAATCTCGACCTCCAGGCAATCGACGGCGCCATCACCGTAAGCGGCGATGAAGCAAAGCAGATGTCACGTCGGGCAGCACGGGAAGAAGGGATGCTGGTCGGAGTGTCTTCGGGTGCGACTTTGGCAGCCATTGCCAAGAAGCTTCCCGAATTGGGCAATCATCCCCGGGTGCTCGGTTTCAATTACGATACGGGCGAACGCTATCTTTCCGTTCCTGATTTTCTCCCCAACGAAAGTTAGCAAAGCCAACTTCTAAGGCTTCGGTAACCACATCTCTTTGCCGCGCCGTTAACTCGTTGCGCGTAAAGATCGGCGTTCATGTGGGGAGTCCTCCGCGAGGAGGGCGCGTAAAATCGATGCCGCGAGCGCGTTTTTCGAAAGCCGTAAGCCTGGCGCCCGATCAGCCGGAGCGTGCGTCCGTTCACGAGGCACTCTGGTTCGACGTCAGAACAGCGGAAACATCCGAAAACAACTCGCTTGCCGAATGGCGCATCAACGGCAGCGATCATGCGGCACTCTTGCTTGGCTCTACCCACCTGCTGCTCGGCGGCGCGTGTCTCGCTCGTTATCCGCAGTTGGCCGAGCTCCTGTCATTCTCGAATCCGGCGATTGCGATTGCGGCGATGCTCGCGCTCGATGCTATCGCGGCACTTGGGCTGCGTTGGCGTCGCGAATTGGAGGTAGCCCCACACACCGTCGCCCGCGCGATGTGCGTCTATCTTGCCGCAACCGGCCTGCTATGGACGATCCTCGGTCTCGACCTCACGCTTAATTCCGCAATCACTCCCAACGCTGGCGTGCCAGTCTGGATGTGTGCAGGCTTTGCAATGGCAGCCATTGTCGCGATAAGCTCGCCGCCTCTGTCGGTCGTGAACGCCTTCGCCGCCACCATCGCTGCGGTCCTTTTCTCGCCTTCACCATTCATCCCGCTCGGCATTGCAGCTCTAACGCTCTTGCTGACGGCCTATAGCGTTGGCGCGGCAAGAACCATGATCGCCGCCGGCCGCCGGCGGCTGAACCTGGACGCCGAGGCGCGCAAGGCCCTCACCTTTGTCGATGAGTTCGAAAACAGCGGCCGCGGCTGGTTCTGGGAAACCAACCCCGAAGGAACCCTGTCCTACGTCTCGCAACAACTCGCCGACGATTTCAAATGTGAAGCAGCGGGTCTTCTGGGGCGGCAGTTCACAGATCTCCTGTCAGTCGACACGGAGGGTGACGAATCGATCGAGGAGCGCAAGACACTCGGATTTCATCTCTCAGCGCGTTTCCCCTTCTCGGATGTGGTTGTTCGCGCCGCCAGCGACCAGGACGTTCACTGGTCGCTCTCCGGCAATCCCATCTTCGACAGCCGCGGGCGATTTCTCGGCTTCCGAGGGATCGGCACCGATTTGACCGAGCAGCGGCGATCGGAACGCGAAATCGCGAGATTGGCGCGCTTCGACTCACTGACTAGCCTGCCGAACCGCGCAATGATGCGCCAAATGCTCGAGGAGGCGCTTCGGAATTCGGCTCGGCGTCAGAAGGGCTGCAGCCTCTTCCTGATCGATCTCGATCGCTTCAAGAACGTCAATGATACGCTGGGGCACCCGATCGGCGATGCGCTTCTGCGTGAAGTTGCGGACCGGCTGCAGAGCGTAATGGGCGAACACGGAAAGGTTGGACGCCTGGGCGGCGACGAGTTCAAGGCGGTCCTGCCCGGAACTGTCGACATCGGCCTGCTTGAGTCACTCGCGCGGACACTGATCGAACAAGTATCCTGCCCTTACAACATAGAGGGTAACCGCATCCTGATCGGCGCATCGGTAGGAATTGCCATCGGGGACCCCGGCAGAGCCTGTGCCGACAGCCTGATCCGCAACGCGGATCTCGCGCTTTATGCCGCGAAATCAGCGGGCCGGGGCAAGCATTGCTTCTACGAAGCCTCAATGCATTCGGAAGCGGCCGATCGTCAGGCGCTCGAAAGCGATCTCAGGCAGGCGATCGAACGCGGGGAACTGGAAGTCCTTTACCAACCGATCGTGCAGGCGGCCTCGGAGGAAGTTTCCGGTTTCGAATCCCTGGTGCGCTGGAAACATCCGGTGCGCGGCGACATCTCGCCTTCGAAGTTCATTCCTCTCGCTGAGGAGTGCGGACTTATCGGCAAGATCGGCCACTGGGTGCTTGAGACTGCGTTGACCGAAGCGGCAAAGTGGCCGGACAACGTTCGCGTCGCCGTCAATCTATCCCCCATCCAGTTCAACGCTCCGGGAATCGTCGATTCGATCGCGGAATTGCTCGAGGAATCGAAGATCAATCCCGCGCAGGTGGAGCTTGAGATCACGGAGGGTGTTTTCCTCGCCGATGGCGACTCGACCGACGACACGTTCACGAAACTGAAGAAGCTGGGACTTCGTCTGGCGCTCGACGATTTCGGCACCGGCTACTCTTCGCTCGGCTATTTGAAGAAGGCGCCTTTCGACAAGATCAAGATCGACCAGAGCTTCGTTCGCGGAGCCGCGTCACCCACCAGCCGCAACAGCGCTATCATCCGGGCGATTGTCAGCCTTGCCGAGAGCCTGGAGATGGAAACCTGCGCGGAAGGGGTTGAGACTCATGACGATCTCGCGCTGATTCGGGAGCTCGGGTGCAGCCACGTTCAAGGCTACATCTTCGGCAAACCGGTATCGGCTGAAGACGCGCGCACGCTCGCAAACACTACCCGGGTTGAGGCCGACGGGTTCCAGTGCCTGCGCGAACCGCGCCAGCGGCTGATGCGGAGGGCAATTGCAGCGATCGACGGCCGGCCGGAGGAAGTGCGGCTCCGGAATATCTCGATTACCGGGTCGCTGGTCGAATCGAACCGGGCGGTTGCTCCCGGAACCCATTTGGTGATCGACATCGTCGGGGCCGGCCCCGTCTCAGGCACCGTCCGCTGGTCGACGAGGGGCCGATTCGGAGTGCAGTTCGACCAGGAGTTCGATCTTGGCCGGCTCGCCCCCAAGAAGGAAAAGAAAAACCAGGTGACGATGCTGACGCCTTGGTATGTCGAACAACTCGATCGCCGCGCCGGCTAAAAAGAAAGCGCCGGCACGCGGCCGACGCTTCCCCGGTGTGACTTCACAAGAAGCTTATCTGCGGTAGATATTTACGCTGCGGACGTAGCCGTTTGCGTCGACGTTGCAGCGGAACGACAGATCGGCCTGCTGCGCATAGTTATAACCGAGAGCACCGTAGGCACCGACGCCGTATGCTCCATAGTTATTGTAGGCCATGCGGCCGCTGGTCGCCAGACCATCGATGCGCATTCCGGTGCGCGTTGGCCGTTCGGCGGTAATGCTAACCACTTGGGCGTTGTTGGTATTCAGCCCAACGAGCGAGCCGAGAATGCTGCCGATGCTGGTCCGGTTGGATAACCGGTTCTGGACAGCAGCCGAACACTGTTGGGCTGCCGCGGAGGCATTCACGTAGCCGTTACCGTAGGCATTATAGCCATAGCCGTTGCTGTAACCGCTGGACCCGTATCCATTGCTGTAATAGCCGTTGTTGTAGCTGTTGCCGTAATAGCCGCTATATTGGGCGGCTGCAGGCGTTGCAGCCGCAATCGCGGCAAGACCAGCTGCTCCAGCCAGAAGCTTTGTGATCGTCTTCATGATTAACTCCTTCTCGATCGGTGGGCGATCGTTCTTTCGTGGGAGTCAACGCATCCGGAATGCGGATGAAACCGGTTCGGTCCCCATCTCGTCTCGCTTCGTCGTGACGCTGGCGTGATAAACCGTCATTTCCGCTGTTTCTGCCCCGAAGCCAATTCTGCGCGACTCAGCTGCAACCGTGTTTGCTTCAAGTTTCGTTCATGGCGGGGGCGACAAAGGGAACTCCCATCCTTATATGACGAACACGTGACAACGCGCCTCGTTTGGCGCTGCGGGGGCGAGCCCAATCATGCTGACCACCAATCCGTTCGATGACGACAAGCTTCACGAGGAGTGCGGCATTTTCGGTATCTGGGGAGCGGATAATGCGGCGGGATTTGTCGCCCTTGGACTGCATGCACTTCAGCACAGAGGCCAGGAAGCAGCGGGAATCACGAGCTTCGACGGGGTGCATTTCCATTCGCATCGGGCGATGGGGCACGTCGCCGGAAATTTCGACCGCGACGATGTCATCTCAAAGCTCGCCGGGCGAGCCGCGATCGGCCACAACCGCTATTCGACCACTGGCGAGACCGCTCTTCGTAACGTCCAGCCGCTATTCGCCGACTTGAACGACGGCGGGTTCGCGGTCGCGCACAATGGCAACCTTTCCAATGCGATGAAGCTGAGGCGGACACTGAACCGCCGCGGCTCGATCTTCCAGTCGACCAGCGACACGGAGGTGATCATCCACCTCGTCGCCACCTCCAGCTGCTCAGCGCCGCTCGACCGGCTGGTCGACGCGCTCAAGCAGGTGGAGGGCGCCTATTCGTTGCTCGTCCTCACCGAGGAAGGTCTGATCGCCTGCCGCGATCCACTGGGCATCCGGCCCCTGGTAATGGGCAAACTCGGCGAAGCGACGATCTTCGCCTCGGAAACCGTGGCGCTGGACATGATCGGCGCGACGTTCATCCGGGACGTCGAACCGGGCGAGCTCGTTGTCGTCAACGACAAGGGCATCCGCTCGTTCCGGCCCTTCGGCAGGGCCGAGCCGCGACCCTGCATCTTTGAACACGTCTATTTCTCGCGTCCCGATTCGGTCGTGGACGGGATTTCGGTTTACGAGGTTCGCAAGGCCATCGGTGCTGAACTCTCGCGCGAAGCTCCGGTTGACGCGGATCTCGTGGTCCCGGTGCCCGACAGCGGCGTCCCCGCGGCTCTCGGTTTTGCGCAGGCGGCGAATATCCCCTTCGAGCTCGGCATCATCCGTTCGCACTATGTCGGGCGAACCTTCATCCAGCCCAGTCAGGAAGTTCGTAACCTGGGCGTCAAGCTCAAGCACAACGCGAATTCGGCGCTAATCGATGGCAAGCGCATTGTCCTGATCGACGACTCCATTGTTCGCGGCACGACATCATTGAAGATCGTGCAGATGATGCGCGACGCCGGCGCTCGCGAGGTTCACATGCGCATCGCTTCGCCGCCGACCCGCCACAGCTGCTTCTACGGCGTCGACACACCCGAACGAGCCAAGCTTCTCGCGGCGCAGATGAGCGTTGAGCAGATGCGCGACTACATCAACGCCGACAGTCTCGCGTTCATCTCGATCGAAGGTCTGTACAGAGCACTCGGCGAAGAGCGAGCCTTTGGCAGCCCGCAGCGCTGCGACGCCTGCTTCACGGGTGAATATCCGACACAACTGACAGATGCCGAGGAAAAAGAAAGCGGCGCGCCCCTGTCGCTGGTCGCCAGCCGCTAGGCTATACATTGGGCGCGATGCGCGCCGACCACATCCTCGCAATCGACCAGGGTACCACATCGACCCGGGCCATCCTGTTCGATTCCTCCGCGCGGCCGATCGCATCCGCTCAGCGCGAGCTGACCCAGCACTACCCGAGGCCGAGTTGGGTCGAGCATGACCCGGAGGAGATTTGGACCAGCGCTGTCGAGGTTTGTCGCGCGACCGTCGCCGACAGCGGACTCGATCCGAGCCGCGTGGCCGCAATCGGAATTACCAATCAGCGCGAAACGGTCGTCGTCTGGGAAAGATCGACGGGTAAGCCGATCCATAACGCAATCGTCTGGCAGGACCGCCGGACCGCTGAGACTTGCGCGCAGCTCAAGGCGCAGGGTTGCGAGCCGGAAATCAGAGCCAAGACAGGACTTCTTCTCGATCCCTATTTCTCGGCGGCGAAGATCGCCTGGATCCTGGATTCAGTCGCCGGCGCGCGATCTGCGGCCGAGCGGGGCGAGCTCGCCTTCGGCACGATCGACACCTTCCTCCTGTGGCGGCTGACCGGTGGGACGGTCCACGGGACCGACGTCACCAACGCGAGCCGGACATTGCTTTACGACATTCACTGCCAGCATTGGGACCCAGAGCTCTGCCGCCTTTTCAAGGTTCCCGAGGCGATGCTTCCCGAGGTCCACGACAACAGCCGCGACTTTGGAGCGACCGAGCCGCACCTGCTAGGGCAAGCCATTCC
>Ga0157371_10005718_pt1 | contig 10426 bp, 7 predicted proteins | sample C45metaG_FD_113462 | JGI IMG/M metagenome (GOLD analysis project Ga0157371, IMG submission 113462) | Corn rhizosphere microbial communities from Kellogg Biological Station, Michigan, USA - C4-5 metaG | ecosystem: Host-associated > Plants > Roots > Rhizosphere > Soil | place: USA: Michigan...
TTATAAATCTAAAATTTCAAGGAAGAGAAAATTACAACTACAGACCGAACATATAAAGCCACTCTGGAAAAATGGACTATTTGATAAAAAAGGTTTATTAAAATCTTTACAAAATGAAGTTATATTATTGATAGAACCTGAAAAAGAAAAAACACCTGATTCCAAAAACACTTTCCTTCATAAGAATACTTTCATAGACAGCCGGCATCACTGGGACCATAATATTTTTATACGCATTTTTCAAATAGTTTTTCTTAAATATATCCATCCTTATATCTATTTCTAAAATTAATTATTATAAAGGCGCTACAAAGCGCCTTCATCTGCAAAGGAATAATAGGTTTCAGGGGTAATGATCAGGTGATCCAGCAGCGTGACATCGAGAATCTTCCCAGCTTCTTTCACTTTTCTGGTTATCTGTATGTCGGCTCCGGAAGGTCTGGTCTGTCCTGAAGGATGATTGTGGATCATAATGAGCGATACGGCATTGGCTTTGAGTGCTGCGGCAAAAATCAGCCTCAGGTCTACAACAGTGCCGGCTATTCCTCCCGAGGAAACCTCGTAAAGGCCGAGAACCTTGTTGGACTGGTTGAGAAGCAGGACTTTAAACTGCTCGAAAAATTCGATTGTATCGGGATTCCAGAACTGGAGCGCCAGCTGGTAAACTGTTTTGGAGGAACTGATATAAGGTCTTTCTGAGGCTTTCACTTTTGTTTTGTAGACGAGTTGGATTTCTGCTACCTGATTCCAGTTCTGAAGTATTTTTGAAGTTTCCATGATTTCTAAAGTTTAAAGATTAATAATGGAACCTGAACCGGGAATGAGAAAGCGAGCGAAAAAAGCAACGCAATAAAGCAGGTTTTTCCTCCTGCATTTATGGGGGAATTTTTTTCTGCGAACCGCCTGGATAAAGACAAAATTTGAAAGCAGCGACGAAAAAAAAGCAGATTTCAAAAATAAGATTTTGAATAAATGCGAATTTGTTCTATTTACAGTTTTCAGACAAGATGAGGCTTTTCAGCTTTTTGACTCTCAAAATGCAAGAGGAAAACCCCTTGAACCTTACGACTTATTAAAAGCATTTCATTTGAGAGAAATGGATCTTGACAGTGAGGAAGAAAGAACAGAATGCGTTGAGCGCTGGGAAGCATCTGTTGATAAAGGAGCTTTAAAACCAATACTTGGCAATCATCTTTTCAAAATTCGAAAATGGAGTAAAAACGAATGGAAGTACGATTTCACTAAAGATGAAATTGAAGAGTTTAAAGGAATTTCAGTACATCAAAAACAAAAATACCCTTATCAAAGTGCAATGAGGATGTTAGATGGTTTTATAAAAAATACTTACAATGATCATTCTTTGCAAAGCTCACAAATTGTACAAACGTTTCCTTTTCAAATCACAAGTCCGATAATTAACGGTAAACGCTTTTTTGAATATGTTGATTTTTACATTACCCAACGTGGAAAATTACTTGATTATAGTAAAGAGGATATTGTAAAAGGAGAGATTCCGGAACTTAGAAAATTCTACCAAAATTATTGCTACAATTATTATGGCTGGTGGCGAAGCGGAGATGAAAAAGTGAGAAATCTTTACGAAAACATTTTATTAGCATTCATTGATAAATTCGGCTACGTTGATGATTTTGAAAATTTCTACAAAGCATTCTACAAACTTGCCTATAATATCCGCTGCACAAAAAGCAGAATTACGGTAGAAACAGTAATGAATAGTTCCGCCCGACAAAGTTTTACCAAAATAAATGATTCGGTAAGTCCTGATGCATTTAAATACTATCAGTATAAAACTTACAAGATAGATGATATTGCGGCGAAAGGCATTGAAAAGATTGTAGAATTTATTAATGAAGGAAACTAAAGATGGCGCATAATGCAAAAAACATAAAAGAGATTTTAGCAAATGATATTTATATCATCCCTCGCTACCAAAGAAATTATGCATGGGGAAAAGCAGAAATTTCGCAGTTAATTAAAGATATTGAGGAATTTTTTCCAAAAGAAAACAACCAAAATAAATCATATTATCTTGGTTCATTAGTCTGTTTCAAACGTGAAGATGGAAGTTTTGAACTCATTGACGGACAACAGCGCCACACAACTATTGCGCTAATAAATCTGGTTTTGAAAAATTGGACAGATGAAATTAATAATACAGTTTCCCTCCCAAATCTAAAATTTGATTCACGAAAAAAAATACAGCATTACATTGAAAGTTTATACAAAACAGAATCAAAATCTTTTCTAAAACAGGCTAGCGAATTAAGCATCTTGGGTACCGGAAGTTTTAAAGATGCCATTGAAATAATTCAAGAAGAATTAAGAGAAAAAGATGTGCAGAATTTTGCAAAGGATTTTTACGAAAATGTATATCTATTTCGTGTGGAAGTTCCAGAAGATACTGATTTGAACCATTATTTTGAAATAATGAATAACCGTGGCGAACAGTTAGAAAAACATGAAATAGTAAAAGCTCTTTTAATGGCAGAGATCAAAAATGAAGACAAAAAAGTTGCAAGACAAGAACAAGAAAAGTTTGCTAAAATCTGGGACGCCTGTTCAGATATGAACAATTATGTGTTTTTAAATTTTGGCAAGCAGAATAGAGATAAACTTTTCACTAACGAAAGCAAGATTATCGGAACAAACTTTGAGGATATTGATATAAATGAAAATAGCGATAAGGACGAAGAACTATCCCTGCTGCAAATCATCACAGAATATAATATTCCAACAGACTTTCCAAAAGAAGAAAAGTTCATTAAAGACAAATATAAATCCGTTATCGACTTTCCCAATTTTCTGCTGCAGGTCCTGAAAATTAAAAACGATAAGGTCTCCCTTGACGATAAAAAACTTTTAGAACAATTTAGCGAAATCAAACCTGACGCGAAAGAATTTATTTTTGATTTATTGAATTACAGAAGTTTGTTTGACAGAATTGTCATAAAACAAGACCTAGCGGACTCTGATGAAAGCAAACAAAATTGGGGAATAAGGAAGTTAAACACCGATTTTGAAACAACAATTAAAACTTTTGAAAATGATGAAGAATTGATAAAACTTCAATTAATGCTTTATTATTCAGATTCTACAAACACTTATAATAATTGGCTGCAAGTACTCTTAAAAAATACGGATTTTGAAGCTGGCAAATATTTAGAGGAAGTTTGGGATATTGCAAAAAGTAAATTCAACAAAGACAAATTATCATATCCAGAAGTTAGTATTTTCAATTTTTATTTTATTGACTTTCTACTTTGGAAACTTTACAAAACAGAGGAAGTAAACGAAAATTTAAAATCAATAAAAACTAAAATTGACAATTTAAAAAGTCACTTTAATAATTTTAAATTCAGACAGATAAGTTCAAGAGAGCATTTGTATTCGCAAGAACATGCAAAACGGTATTCTATTGGCGAAGAAGTTTACAATGGAATTGGAAATTTGTGTTTAATTTCCAGTTCTCAAAATTCGGCAGGCAACAAAGAAAATCCAATCGACAAAAAGAAAATGTTTCTGCATGAGAATTCAAGCTTGAAACGATTAATAATGTTTGAAAGCTTTGAGAATGATAAATGGGAAACTGAGCAGATAAACGAACATAAGACATGTATAGAAAATTTGATTAGAGAGATGGTGAAGAATTAAAAGAAAAAGCCTGATATTGCCAAAAAGTGTTCGGCTTAAAAGAGCGTTAAGCGGTAATCTGAACATTTTACCTCGCATCAACTTTTGTGATGAATTGACAGTTTTATACGCAGGTCGGGGCGACCTTCTATTCTCAACGAGCCAAACAAATTACCATTACACACAGCGATTGCATCCTGTTGCTGAACTATTCTTATTTTTCGCTGTTCGTCCATGAATTTTAAATAATTTATTGTTTCTTTATAAGAAGTTTTTCAGAAACAAAATATAAACTATTTTTTGTTCTGGTAATTGCAACATAAAGTTTGTTTTTGGTTGATGGGGCAAGATTATGCATATCGCCTGCTAAATATTTTTTGAATGTTGTGTCATTTAATACCACACATACATCATAATAATGGTCTTCTCCCTTGCAGTCGCCCCAGTTCTTTGAATAGCATCCGTAATTATAGTGCATTTTGTAAAACAGCTTAATAATGCTGTCATCTTCAAAAATGCTTTTTATTTCTGCCGGATCGGTCAGGTATTTTATTATGCTTTTATCGGTCCTGTTTGATTCAATCTCAATTTTTAAATTTTTGGAAACATAATCGCAAATTGTTTTGCTGCATCTCCAGCTTTTTAAAAGCGTGGAAGTATCCACAGTAATACTGCCTTTTTCAAATTCTTTTTGGTACGACAGGTAATCTGCATGCAGATTTTTTCGGGTTGAACCGTCTCTGCTTGTATCGAAAGTATGCTGGTAGAAATCACCGACATACAGCAGCTGCACATCAGCTTTGGCCAATTGGAGTATAAAATTAAAATCGTTGCTTGCAAAATCCTGAATCTCGTCAATGAAAATATTATCAGTGTACTTGTTTAATCTGTTTACAATATCATCGATGATTTCAAAATCGATGAGGAATTTAGAAATTCTCGATGAAAATAATCGGTCTCCTTTATCAATGTAATGCCCCCTGGTTTCTTTTTTGAAAAACTGGCTGGGCTGTGCCATATAATTTATGCCTTTAGTCTGTACAATATCCTGACAAAAAGGTTTGTAGCAAAAGGAATATATAAATGAAAAATAGGTATACAGCTTTATATTTTCAGGAAAATACCCAAATTTCCTCACCACCCTATCCTGTAGATTTTTATGATTGCTGATTGTATAGGTTATTATATAGGAATTTTTGACTGTATCCAACCTGTCTACTATTAGTTTCGTTTTTCCTGATCCCGCTACGGCAAATACTACTTTTTTATCCATTGGAAAGCATCTTTGATATATTGGGGTACAGCTAATTTATCCGCTCTTTTATCAAGCAATACGTACGCAGCTTCTGCCTTATTTTTGAGCATATATTCCAATATTGGCAGTGTACGTCTTCGGGTCATCAAAATTTCATCACAGATATTCTTGTTTAGGTTATATAGTGAAATTTCGAAAGTACTTGTTGAATCATCAGTTTCAGAAAAGATCTTAATATTGGTAAATGCTGCGTAATCCGAATAATTGTCGACACAATTTTCTTGGTATTTTCCATCATTGTCCCTGATTACTGCAGTTTTTATATCGAGTTTTTTGGCTATGTTCAGGTATCTTTTAAAACTTGTTCCATCTACAGAAAGGATCGTAATATTAGAGTTATGAAGTTCATCTCCGCAGGCTTTTCTGCAAAAGGCCTCCATCAAAATATATTCGGCATCTCCTTCGACAAGTATAACTTTCTTACTAAGCACAAAATCAAGCAGGTTCTTGTCTGGAGCCTTCATGAAAAATTTTGCAGTCGGCTCATCAATACCGCTCAACAAGATCGGCACTGTGCTGCTGCTGTTGATTAATATGGATTTTCTAAGATCTAATCGGGCGCTAATAGAATTACTATGAGTTGAGACCAAAATCTGTCTATTATCAGCATGACTGATAAGATCGATCATTTTTTTCATATTGATATGGCTGAGATGGTTTTCAGGCTCTTCCAAGAGCACTACATCCATTTCTGAACTTGCCCTGCTTAATGCAAATTTTGTTTTTATAAAGCACTGTATACCTTTTCCTTTATTTTCAATATTTATTTGATTCTCCGAGAGTGCTAAATCTGTTTCCAAATTTGATTTTGAACTGCTCTTTATTAAAAATTTATATCCGTCCAGCTTTGAATCCAAAATCTGCAGGGTATTTTTTCTGAATTCATCTTTATGTTTCCGATATTCATTTTGGTGTTTACTCTTTTCCAAAGGTGTTGCAACACTGCTATAGATATCTCTTACATATTCTTTAATGGCATATTCAGTGCTCATTTGTGAATTATCAATTAACAAATGCCTTAGATACTTTTTATATGATGAATAGGCCGTAGCAGAGAAAGTGGTAAAGTTGATCGAGTAAAATTCGAAAGGAAAAATTGCGGCAGGATTTTTCAATATTTCCTTTATTTCTTTTCCCAGCGCATGATTTGGCTGGCATTGAAATTTTATCCCGTCACAGGTCTTAATATCAGAATTATTTTTTCCATTTAAATCCGGATCAAACTGATCACTTAAGTACAATTCGACATATAATTCAGGTAAATTTTCATATTTCCTATCAGAATTAAGGAAGTCGTAAATTACCGAGGCATTGAATAAATTTTCCAGCCCTTTAGTTTCAACTTTGTGCCTGCTTCCACTTAACGTAATATCTACAGCTTCAAGCAAAGTACTTTTCCCAGATTCGTTATCTCCTACAATTATATTTAATTTTGGATCTAAAACAACTTCAAAGGTTTTAAATCTTTTGAAATTAAACAATTTAATTTTTAAAATGTGATTCATAATATATTAAAGGTGTTCATTAGTTTTTAAACCTTCGCCCCAATTATTCCAATTATTTATTTCATGTTAAACTTCGGTAAATAATTGTTCTTTTCTTTACGGAAATCCATAATTAATATTTTTTTGCCAAAACAAGTTTAGATAATAAATCAAGATAAATAATGCGTAGAAATACTGTTTTATTTTCCAATCTAGCATATATCATTCATAGTTAGTATTTCAGATTTTGAATTGATCTTAAATATTCAAAATCTTGAAGAAATTAACTCGAAGTTTTAGAAATATGCTAACAATTGAGTCTATACTGCACGTGATAGAAGGTGAAGTAAAAAAAAACAACCTTAATACTATTAAACGATACTTTGGATACAACAGAAGAAAACTGTCGATTTATAAAATACGATCAAAATCAAATAAAAAAGCTTTGATTTCATCTATTTATTAAAGCTTAAAAAACGATAGCAATCCCCAACCTCTCTAGCCTCGATAGAAGCGGAAATCCTTCTGCGCCGTGGTTCGGCGCAGAAGATTGCTCACCAGTTCGCTAGCGCTCGGGTGCAGCGGATAGCGGGAAAAAGCTCCTGAAAAACAACATTAAACCTAAAGTAATACAACCGGCCCTGCCACCTATCACAGGTGCATAAAGGATTTAAATGAATACGGTTATATAAACTATATCCCAAAAAGAAATAGAAACCAGAAAAGCGTTATTTATTTTCTTGTTTAAAAGAGAGTTAGGTCATTGTTCTAAATTTAAACTTAGAGTTCGAAGTTATTTAAATTATTGCGGTAAGGATTTGTAAAAATATCTTTATGACTCTATTACTATAACAGGTTCATAGTCCAAATTAGTAAAGACATTTTTGGGTAGTAAAATATTAAAATATACATATTTGAAACTGGGTGCAGAATCAGTGCATCTATATTCAAGATAAAACTTAAAACACTATACAACAATCACTTGACGCCTTAAGTTCGAAACATCACTAACATTCTACGTCTCAAATATTATTTGTTTTTCAATTTATGCCGGAAATTGGTTTATTTCAGGGATCAATCAAACAAAAAATATCTTTAATTATTTATGAAATAAAATCCTATTTTTGCAATCAGTATAAACTGATTTCTATCACTCATACTAACCTGCTTTAGGCTGTCTGAACACAGGGTGACTTCAATATCAATCTGCAAAAAACATTTAATTTAATGGGAAAATTCATTACGGGAAAAAATCTTGAAAATGCGGTTTATGAAATAATCTGGGAAGCAGAACAAAACCTTTTAATTGTTTCCCCATTTATAAAACTAGACGACTATTTTATAAGACTCTTTGATAATCATCTTAATAATCCAAACCTCCACATATTAATTGTTTTTGGAAAAAACGAAAGAGAAATCAGCAGAAGTTTAAGCAAAAATGATTTTGATTATTTTAAAAAATTCTTGAACATCAGCATAGTTTATGTTTCAAATCTACACGCAAAATATTATGGAAATGAGAAAAAAGGAGTCATAACTTCCATAAACTTGTATGACTACTCTTTTAAAAATAATGTCGAGTTTGGAGTCTATTCTGAAACTAACATTTTAAGTAAATTCACAAAAAATGCAGACGATGAAGCTTATCAAACCTGTTATGAGCTTGCAGAAAAAAGCGAAGCCATCTACATAAAGAGACCAGTATATGAAAAGAAATTATTAAGCTCACTACTTGGTAAAAACTATATAAAATCAGATGTGCTATACGATACAACTGATAAATTTTACTCTTCATTGAATAGAAATAAATTAAGTGACATTAAAACATTAAATGATTTTCCTTTTGAGTTGGAATTAGGGGCAGAATCAAAATCAAGACCAAAAAGAGAAGAAATTGAATATCCAACAAATGGATTTTGTATTAGAACAGGAGAACAAATAGCCTTTAATATAAAAAAGCCATTTTCATATCAAGCTTATAAAAGCTGGGCGTCTTTTGGAAATGAAGACTATCCAGAAAAATTTTGTCACAGAACAGGTAAACCTTCACACGGCAAAACATCAATGAGAAAACCAATTCTGTAAGAACAAAGCAGCTGCAGACATCAAAAACAATAAATTAGGTTAATGAAATTGATGCTTTCCCTAATCATTTCTTAAATAGATTTTCAAAAACAATTACCATCTCCTCTCAACGCAAAACTCAAAAGAATATCTACAGCAAAAAAAATCCTATTGAAGTTTTATACAGACAGCCTCGACATCTAAATTTGTCCCGTCAAGGCCACAGCCAAATGACGCCATTTTTTTATTTGCACTGCCAAATACGCTGGCTTTGAATCATTTTTGCTTTTATTTACTTTCCTTAAAATAATACTTAAGCAGATATTCGATGCATCAGTCTAGCCCCGATAGCAGCGGAAATCCTTTTGTGCCGGTGTTCGGCACAAAAGATTGCTTCGCCAGTTCGCTAGCGCTCGGGTGCAGCGGATAGCGGGAAAAAGCTCCTGAAAAACAACATTAAACCTACAGTAATACAACCGGCCCTGTCACGTATCACAGGTGCATAAAGGATTTAAATGAATACGGTTATATAAACTACGTCCCTAAAAAAACAGAAATCAAAAAAGCGTCATTTATTTTCTTGTTTAAAAAGTGAAACTGCTCTTTTTTGGGTTGCAAAAATTAGATCAGTTTTTTATAAATATTTAGTAATTTAAATTTTGCGGTACAATCAAGGCTTAAAGAGTTTAGGTTCGAAACTGTATGCCAATTTTCTTTTTTAATTAAAAAAATATGCTGTATAACTTTTACTATATTCTGTTGTTCAATTGAGCTCAGAAATTGGTTTATTTCCCCTAAAGAATAATGAAATAAAAAAGGAGTAAAAAAAAGGAAAAGGCGCCTAAAATATTCAGACGCCTTTTGTTTTTAATGTCATTTTATTTTTTTTTAATCAGACCACCTTCGCAAATCGTCCTTTATCTGTAACTACTCCATATACAACTTGGACAATTGCTGTCTCGCTTTCATCCAAATCTTCTATTATCCTCCTCCTCAGATTATCTACGGAAGCATATGTCGGAGCTACTATTACGAGCCTAAAGCGATCCATTTTTTTTATTTTCATCACCACTCTTGCTTTTTTCATGCGTTCCCTTATCCTATCCTTCACTTTGAACCTAGACATGTTGGCCGTTGAAAGAACTTCCACCCCTTCTCTCGAATCATCATCCTCAATGAGAAAATCCGGAAATCGGCTGCTTCTGACTATCAGCTTATCGCCTTCAGTTTCCCTAAGCCACTCGAAGACCGCATCCTCTGCCTGAGAACCTTCCAATACTAGAGGAAACACATCCCCATCAAGATCCATTTCTAATTCCTTTATCTGGACTTCGGAAACTGCTTCTTCTGCGGCGCCTAAAAGATCCAGAAGTTTTGACAATTTAATGATGTGCAGCGTCTTATCGTCGGTATGGTTCTTAAACTCGGTTATAAGTTCAAACCTGGGATAGAGAGACTGGCTGTCACTTCTGTAGAACCAGTCGTTCTTCTCATCGCCAGAGACAAATACAATATCCCTGTTTCTAGTTTTCGCTACCTCCAATATCGTCTTCCAGATTATCAGATCACCCACGCCATAATCGTCTTTTTTTTTATCTTTGAAGCCTGGAGGAATACTGTGCTTGTTCCTTCTTTCCAGGTCCTTCACTATCTCGTCCTGCGATATGCTTAGCTCCTGAATGAATTCCGGCTTGAATAGTTCCTTGTAGACGGCACTTACGGGATCATCCCAGCGCCATTGCCTGATCCTCTCCAGAATCTCATCTATTTTTTTGGAATACTTCTTCTGCTGCTCCTGGATCTGCTTTTCAAACTCCAACGCCTCCTTGTATTCCGCAAGGGATTCCAGAAGCGGATACTGCGGCATCATCGGCTTGCTGATCTTGCTCTTTAACGTAATGAGATGCTGAAA
>Ga0157371_10005720_pt1 | contig 10421 bp, 13 predicted proteins | sample C45metaG_FD_113462 | JGI IMG/M metagenome (GOLD analysis project Ga0157371, IMG submission 113462) | Corn rhizosphere microbial communities from Kellogg Biological Station, Michigan, USA - C4-5 metaG | ecosystem: Host-associated > Plants > Roots > Rhizosphere > Soil | place: USA: Michigan...
AGATACGACCGGCCCGATGACGCGCGACGAGCTGAAGGATCTGGCCTGCCTGGGCTTCTCCGCCGATCTTGTCATGCAGTCGTTCTGCCACACCGCTGCGTATCCGAAGCCGGTGGACGTCAAGACCCATCAAACGCTGCCGAACTTCATCAGCACGCGTGGCGGCATCGCACTGCGCCCCGGCGACGGCGTGATCCACTCGTGGCTGAACCGCATGTTGCTGCCCGACACCGTGGGCACCGGCGGCGATTCGCACACACGCTTTCCGATCGGCATCAGCTTCCCGGCCGGCTCGGGCCTGGTCGCGTTCGCGGCCGCCACCGGCACGATGCCGCTCGACATGCCGGAATCGGTGCTGGTCCGCTTCAAGGGCAAGATGCAGCCCGGCGTAACGCTGCGCGATCTGGTCAATGCGATTCCGCTGTATGCGATCAAGCAAGGCTTGTTGACGGTCGCCAAACAAGGCAAGAAGAACGTTTTCTCGGGCCGCATTCTGGAAATCGAAGGCCTGCCCGAGTTGAAGGTCGAGCAAGCGTTCGAATTGTCCGATGCGTCGGCCGAGCGTTCGGCCGCCGGTTGCACGGTCCACCTGAACAAAGAGCCGATCGTCGAATACCTGAACAGCAACATCACGCTGCTCAAGTGGATGATCGCGCAGGGTTATCAGGATCCGCGCAGCTTGCAGCGCCGCATCGCAGCCATGGAACAGTGGCTGGCCGATCCGCAACTGCTGTCGCCGGATGCCGACGCCGATTACGCGGCCGTCATCGAGATCGATCTGGCCGATATCCACGAGCCGATCGTGGCCTGCCCGAATGATCCTGACGACGTGAAGACGCTCTCGGATGTCGCCGGCGCCAAGATCGACGAAGTGTTCATCGGTTCGTGCATGACCAACATCGGCCACTTCCGCGCCGCGTCGAAGCTGCTCGAAGGCAAGCGCGACATCCCGGTGAAGCTGTGGGTCGCCCCGCCGACCAAGATGGATCAGAAACAGCTGACCGAGGAAGGGCACTACGGCGTGTTCGGTACGGCCGGCGCTCGCACTGAAATGCCGGGCTGCTCGCTGTGCATGGGCAACCAAGCGCAGGTGCGTGAGGGTGCGACGGTGATGTCCACATCGACTCGCAACTTCCCGAACCGCCTGGGTAAGAACACGAACGTGTATCTCGGCTCGGCGGAGCTGGCGGCGATCTGCTCGCGTCTGGGCAAGATCCCGAGCAAGGAAGAGTACATGGCCGATATGGGCGTCTTGACCGCGAACAGCGACAAGATCTACCAGTACATGAACTTCGATCAGATCGAAGACTTCAAGCAAGTAGCCGATACGGTGAACGTCTAACGCATGCTGCAGGGCTACGGCGAGCTGTATTGCCGTAGCACCGAGCGATGGCGCCGCAGGGTAGATGCCTGCGGCGTTTTTTTTGCTTCTTCGCCCGACGGGCCCGCCGCCAACAATCCATAGCAAGAACTTTCTTATTTCGACCACGGTCCCCTTACCTTCGGTCCGAAAATCACCACCCACTCGCGCATTCGCGAGTCACCTCCCTCAGAGTGTCGTCAGCAGCAAGCCATGCAGGCGTGCAAGGAAGGCCGCTGCGATACGGGCTCCTGCTGGATTCCAACTACATGATCAAGGCGTACCTCGGACTGCTTGCGTTGCGACAGTCAGGGCGGTTAAAGACGCGCGCCGTCGTGTTACTCCACTCGGGTGGTCAAGCCGGCCTATTTGACGCCGGCGATCGGTGGCACAACTGGTACCGCACGCGTCACGCGAACGCGATCGCTTTATAACCCCCTCCTCATCTCTCGATATCCGACATGCTAGACATCAAATTGATCAGAAACGAACCGGAACGCGTGCGCTCCGCGCTAGCGAAACGCATGGACTGCGTGGACCTGGACACGATCCTTAGCCTCGATAGCGAATGCCGTCAGTTGGTCATCCGCGATGAAGCGCTGCGCGCAATGCGCAATGAGCTCTCCAAGCAGCACGGGACGGAACGCGCAGAACAAACAGCCTTACGTACGCGCGTCGAAGAGGTCAACCGGGAACTCGATGCGATTCGTCCGTTGCTCGCGCAGAAGCAACAGTCGCTGGCATCCGCACTGCTCAGCTTGCCCAACCTGCCCGATGATGATGTCCCGGCAGGCGGCAAGGAGTCCAACATCGTCGTTTCGGTCCACGGGTCGCCGCCCCCACTCTTTCCGGGCGCCCTCGATCATACGACGCTCAGCGAGCGCCTCGGTCTCGTCGATCATCCACGCGGCGCCAAGCTCGGGGGAAGCGGTTTTTGGGCTTATGTGGGGCAGGGTGCGGCGCTCGAATGGGCCTTGCTGAATTATTTTTGCAAGTTCCATCATAGCCGTGGCTACCGCTTCGTGCTGCCTCCTCATCTGCTTACGTCGGAAAACGGCGTCGCAGCAGGCCAATTCCCCAAGTTTTACGACGACGTGTTTCATATCAGCTCAGACGGCAGTGAGCGCGCCCGCTTCCTACTGCCCACCGCTGAAACCGCATTGTTGAACTTGTACCGCGACGAGATCGTCGATGTGACGCAAATGCCGCTCAAGCTATTCTCCTACACACCCTGCTATCGGCGCGAAGCTGGCGGCGCGCGATCGGACGAACGAGGCACGATACGCGGTCACCAATTCAACAAGGTGGAAATGTTTCATTTCGCAGCGCCCGAACACTGGCAGGCGTCGCTCACCGAATTGGTCGAGACAGCCCAACGACTGCTGTCGGACCTCGGGCTTCATTTCAGGACTTCACTGCTTGCCGCCCGCGATACCAGTTCTTCGATGTCAAAGACTTACGACGTCGAGGTCTGGCTGCCGAGCATCAATGGCTATAAGGAAGTGTCGTCGGTGTCTTGGGCAGGCGACTTTCAGGCTCGCAGAGCAAAGATTCGCTTCAAACCGAATGCGGGCGGTGCCACTCGGCTTGTTCATACATTGAATGGGTCTGGACTGGCCACGAGCCGTCTTGTACCCGCGCTTCTCGAACAACGGCAACGTCCTGACGGTTCGGTCTCCGTTCCGGAGCCTTTGCAAGATTGGCTCCAATGCGATGTACTCCAGGCCCCCTAGAACCGCAGTCGCGCTATCGCGCGTGCGATCCGCATGGGTGTCCTCACTCGAGCGCGTCGACATGCGCTTCGTTCGAGTGCAGTGGCTGTTATTCCCACGAGCACACCGGAAGCGCGATGGTAGCCATCGATCAATCCGCCGGTATGGCTGCGGGCATCTGTACTCCCTCGATTCGTCGGAGCCGATGGGGCGCCGCCCTTAGCCGTCGCAGATCTGATGATAGGCGCCGATGAGGTGCCTGCATTACGAGAGGCGGTTGAAACGCTTATCGCGGCGGAAAGCGCTGCTCTGGGCCGTTTCATCCGCGAATCGGCCCCAGTGCTCAGGAGCGTCCTCATCGCGCACGTCGAAGCACATTGGTTTCCGCTACGCGAGAAGCGACGCCCGATCAACTGCAATGCACCATGGACTTCGGCCGTCGTTGAATTCGATGGCTCGGTTCGCCCCTGCTGGTTCCTTCCCGCGTATGGCAATTTGCGCGACTACCCGAACCTGCCTGCTCTTCTGACTTCGCCAGCGGCAGCCGAATATCGGTCCAGCCTCGATGTCGCGTCGAATCCGACCTGTCGCGCGTGCGTCTGCCCTCGAATGGTCGACGTAGACTGACATCGAAGAGTGCCCACGCGAACGCGCCCGGTGTTCAGCGGGAGATTGGGCGCACGCACGGTGCGTGCCTCAACGCACTTTGTTGCTTCCTGAGGCCAAGCGCTCAAAATCCACATCTCGACTCTCGATCACGCCGCCCATTCGGCCGGGCGCCCTTTGATTGCTCCAATACAGATTGGTATGGCTTATCACGGCCTCCGGCGGCGGCGCGCCGCGTTGCGTCATATCGACTGTGGTGTGCGCATCGCCGACCAACATCGCGTCATAGCCTCGGGCTAGCGCGCCATGTAACGTCGATCGAACGCACATGTCCGTTTGTGCGCCGGTGACGATGAGCTTGCCCACGCGAAGCCTCGACAGCACCTGCTCGAGGTCGGTACCTTCAAACGCGTCGCGATAGCCCTTTTCCACGATGGCTTCCTCCGGCAATGGAGCGAGTTCAGCAACGATCTGCCACGCTTCACTGCCCGCTTCCAACTCTTCATCAGCGTGTCGGATCCAGATCACCGGCGTCCGAGCCATCCGCGCTCTCTCGATGAGCGTCCTCACCGCGCTCATGACCTCATTGCGGCGATAGGCGTTTGCGACGACGTCATTCTGAAGATCGATGACGACAAGGGCGGTGTTGGGGCGATCGACTAACGTAGCCATGAGCAGGCGCCTCTTTCGGGGGAAAACGTATCTTAGCGGGATTCCTACGGACCGCCCAAATTCGAAACTCACCATTGCCAATAACGCACTCAATTATCGGCGGCCAATTTCCTAAACTCGATATTGGCTGGGACCATGTCGACACCGAACTACCCGATTCGGTGTCGTTTGAGTACGACGAAACACTGGCCAGGCGCGTTTAATCGCACGCATAAATCGTTCGCGTCAAAACGCCGGGCCAACCACGGAGGAGTGAATCATGAGCAAGACAATCCACACAATGATCGTAACCGCCGCTGCCCTGTTGGTGTCCGGCGGCGCTTACGCGCAAGCCAACAATACGTTGGCGACGCCGAGCACAAAATCGCCGGTCGATACGAGCACCGGCTACGGCACTCCGGGCGTCACGCGCTCCGATAGCGGCACGGGATCGATGAACTCGAGCCAGATGAACGGTATGGGCACGGAGCAGACATCCGTCACGACGCCTGCCTTCGGGAGCAATAACACCCTCGCCACGCCGACGACAAAATCGCCCGTGGCTCCCTAAGGGACACGGCCTAAAGGACACGCCCTAAGGCGCTAGCAGGCGGCCGAGCCGGCAATCGGCTCGGCCGCTTCCGCTTCGGACGGACCGCCTCCCTCGGCGACGCCCCAGCGATTGGCGCGGCCGCCTGCACAACCGCGCGAAGTGCAATGGCGTTCGTTCCCCAAACTGTACATTGAGCCGCGTATCGATCCAGCCCTAGACTCGTAACACTCGCAACCTCCTTTGCACCGACATGCTCGAAATCCTGGGAAAGGCCTCATCGATCAACGTTCGCAAGGTGCTGTGGACTTGCGCCGAATTGGATTTGCGCTTCGAGCGGCAGGACTGGGGTACGGGCTTCCGGTCCACGCAGACGCCGGAGTTTCTTGCGTTGAACCCTAACGGTCTGGTGCCCGTCGTGAGGGATGGGGATTTTGTCCTTTGGGAATCGAACTCGATCATCCGTTACCTATGCTCGCGCTATAACGGCGCACATCTCTATCCAGCCGATCCGATATCTCGCGCGCGGATCGATCAATGGATGGACTGGCAAGCCACGGAACTCAATCGATCGTGGAGCTACGCGTATTTCGGCTTAGTCCGGCAATCGGCGGCGCATCAAGCGGCCGACGAGATCGCTCAGTCGATCGCCAACTGGACCAGATATATGGGAATTCTGAACGCGCAGCTGCAGGCTACGGGCGCGTTCATCGCCGGCAAGCAGTTCTCGCTCGCCGATATTCCGGTGGGACTGTCGGTTAACCGTTGGTTCGGTACGCCCTTCGAACACCCGGATTTTCCCGCCGTATCGGCGTATTTCGATCGCCTGGCTGAACGCTCCGGGTTTGCGGCGTATTGTGCGAACGGGTTGCCCTAATCGTTGTCTGCCGCCTCTATCACGCTCGCGACATCAATAACTTGGGCATCTCCGAGCCGAAGCCGTTTGAAGACATTCCCGACGAGGAGTGGCAGCGCTTCTTCGACGTCAACGTTCTGAGTGGAGTACGCCTTGCCCGGCTCTTTCTTCCTGCGATGAGGCAGGCCAACTGGGGGTGCATTATTTTCATTTCGAGCGAAAGCGGGGTGCAGATTCCAGCCGAAATGATCCACTACGGGATGACGAAAAGCGCCCAGATCGCAGTCGCGCGGGGGCTGGCCGAAGCCGTTGCCGGTACGGGCATCACAGTTAACAGCGTCCTGCCAGGGCCGACGAAATCGCGTGGCGTGGGCGAATTCGTCGAGACCCTCGCGAAGGCCGGGGGGCAATCGTTCGAGGCCTTCGAAACGGAATTTTTCGAGAAGGTGCGTCCCACATCGCTCATCAAGCGATTTGGTTCGCCGCAGGAAATCGCGTCTCTCGTCGCCTATATCGCCAGCCCGCTTTCCTCGGCGACGACGGGGGCTGCATTGCGAGCCGATGGCGGCGTGATAAAGAGCGCGTTTTAGGCCGGGCCGGCATAGAGCCGGCTTCGTCCGATCTCGCTTCGCTACGCCGCCAGTCGCTCAAAGAACGACTGCTTGTGGACCGGCAGCGGTCGAATTGAAATTGCTAACCCAAATCGACCATCAGGTCGAACGTCTCGCAAACGAGCGGCATTGACGCTACGGCCTGTCGTCCTATCCGCTGACACTCCCTGCTAAAGAACCGCCAGTGCTCCGCGCGCCAGAATTCGAGCGAGAAGTCACCTTCTCCTTCGACCGCCGCAAACTCGCTAGAGACTTCCTCAAAAGGTACGATCTCGACTTTCGTCGTCCGCAGCAGCAGAACGGGGCGATTGCGAAAGTCCAGAACGATTTCGATGTCCCCTGCTTGCGGCAGGGGCTCTCCGTCAAGTTCCCACGACCACAGCAGGCTGCACGTGCCGCGCTTCACCTTGGCCGCTATCAAGGAAATCAGCGTTGCAGAGGATTGGTACGAGTCGCCATAACTACCCATCCGAACGTTGGCCTCGGAAAGATCGATTCCGCGTTCGCTTAGCGCTGTAATCAACTCGGGAAGTGTAGGCGTATCGGACATAGGCTGGTGCGAGACACGGTACGGCGTCAGGAATCGCATTCCATCGAGTGAGAATCGTCGTTCCGCAAGATTACACGGCTAACCACTTCCGCAACACTTCCCACGCCCTCAACTTCTCGGCATAAGCCAGGCTGCTCCGCGGCAGCTTGATGAGGTCGAGCGACATACGACTTTCGGCCAGCAGTTGCATCCCGATCTTCGCCGCGCTACCGCCATTGACCGCCACCGCCACAAGGTTCGGCAGCGCAGCCACGAGCGCGGCAGGACCATTCGTCGCGTGATCGCGAATGCGGCTATCGAGGCTGCCTTCCCTTTTCGCCTTTGCGATCACATCCTATAGCCCCACGCGACGACTGAGCAGCGCCTGCATCGCGCCTCGTATGCCATCCCGACGTCGCCACCCGATCACGTCGCCAATCAAATGCCAAAACCGGTTGGCGCTTTGGTCAATTTGATATCGCGCTCAGCGCTTATTCCCATTCAAGCGCCCTTGTGAAGCAGTCGCTGATAGGCCTTCCAGCGCAGGATGAAGTCTGGTTCCAGTCACTCGAGACGCTGGCGCAAGTGCTTTCCGACAGAAATCGGTCGTTGCTCGCGCTCATCGCAGAGACGAAACCGGCGTCGCTGAGTGAGTTGGCCGAACGTTCCGGCCGCGCGAAGTCCAATCTTTCACGGACACTTCGGACCATGGAGCGATACGGGCTCGTTCGCTTCGAAATAGGCAAGGGGCGAGAAGTCGCGCCGCGCGTCAATTACTCCGGCGTGGAGCTGGAAATGTCTTTTGGATGATGCCGGCCGACTCGTTCTTGATTAAGGTCATGCCTCTGCCATGCCTGATAGCGAGACCTTATGAAGACAGCCACTTGCGCAACGCCTCCCAGGCCCTTAACTTTTCGGCATAAGGCACGGCCGCATAAGCCGGGCTGCTCGACGGCAGTTTGATGAGATCGAGTGACATGCGGCTTTCGGCCAATAACTGCATCCCGATCTTCGCCGCCGTACCGCCATTGAACGCTACCGCAACAAGATTCGGCAACGCAGCCACGAGCGCAGCCAAATCGTTCGTCGCATGATCGCGAATCCGGCTATCGAGGCTGCCTTCCCTTTTCGCCTTCGCGATCACATCCCACAGCCCCACCCGATGATCGAGCAGCGCTTGCAACCTCGCCTCGTATTCCATAGCCGGCAGTGCTTCGCCAATGACATCCCCTATCAAATGCCAAAACCGATTCTGGGGATGAGCGTAATACTGGCTTTGCGCAAGCGACGCTTCGCCGGGCAAGCTGCCGAGCACCAGCACGCGGGTCTGCTCGTTCACGACCGGCGGAAACGAATGCTTGAACGTCACGAAGAAGAGGGAAAGGAACGGGAAGACGAAGGCGACGAAATGGCGTCCTGCGCGGCAGCGGATACGCCCTTCTGAGCACTGCGCCCCGTTCCATGTCCCGCATGCGACGGCCGCGCGGGACGTCCGCCGCGGTCGTGCGGCAGAACCGGTGAAGTCGACCGCTTAGCGCCCGCCGACGCAGCGCGCGAATGTGAACGCGCCTCAAGATGCGCCCACAGCGCGGGCAGCATGCATTCCGTCACCATCAGCGGCGCGCCATGCCGCACGAACACCGAACGACGCGCCAGCAACGCATGCGGCGCGCGCCCATCGATCTGCCGCCGGGCCAGTACCGCAAGCGGATGTCGCGGCGCGAGCCGTGTACTGACCAGCACCGATCGTGCGACGGTGCTATCGGCATAGAGCAATTCGGCCAGCGGGCGCGTCGACAGCCGCCGCATCGCCTGCCATACGCTACGGCTAGCCGCGAGCGGTGCAATGCTGTGCGCCGCGACGAACGGGACGCCATCCACCTCGAGCACCACTTCACGCACCCACACGCGTGTACGTAGGTCAACTCGCAACGCCGCGCATTCGTCCGGCCACGCGCAATCGACCGCCTCCCGCGTGACCCGCACCTTCACCTCGCCAAGCTTGCGCAAATGCGCGGTCAGCGATCCGCCGCGCGTGAGCCAATCCTTCTGATCGAACGTCGAAACCGGCCGCTGGGCCGCGCGCCAGGCGTGGCCCCCCGCATCGTATCGAAGACGCGCCGCGCGCATCACCGCGCGAGCAGCAGCGCGTTCGTGCGCTTCACGAAGCTAGCCGGATCTTCAAGCGCGCCGCCCTCCGCCAGCATCGCTTGGTCGAACAACAAATGGCACCAGTCGTCGAAATCGCCCCGCTCCGGCGTGAGCGCCTTCACGAGCGCATGCTCGGGATTGATTTCGAGGATCGGATGAAAATCGGGCGTGTTCTGGCCGGCGGCCTTCAGCATGCGCTGCAGGTAGCCCGTCATCTCGCCATCGTCCGCCACCAAGCAGGACGGGGAATCGGTGAGACGGAACGTCAGCCGCACGTCCTTCGCCTTGCCCGTGAGCACTTCTTTCATCTTCTCGACGAGCGGCTTCATCGTTTCGCCGATCGCCTCGTGCGCTTTCTTCTCTTCGTCGTTGAACGCGTCGAGATCGAGATCGCCTCGCGCGACGCTCGCGAGCGGCTTGCCGTCGAATTCGGTGAAGTAGGCGAGCGCCCATTCGTCGACGCGATCGGTCAGCAGCAGCACTTCGATGCCCTTCTTACGGAACACCTCGAGATGCGGGCTATTCTTCGCCGCTTGCCAAGTATCGGCCGTCACGTAATAGATCTTCGTTTGCTCGGGCTTCATGCGCGCGACGTAGTCGGCGAGCGATACCGTCTGCTCGGCCGAATCGGTATGCGTCGACGCAAAGCGCACGAGCTTGCCGATGCGCTCGCGGTTCGAGAAGTCCTCGCCGAGCCCTTCCTTGAAGACTTGGCCGAACTCTTTCCAGAACGTCGCGTATTTGGCCTTGCCCTCTTCCGTTTCCGCGCCCGCCAGCTCTTCCAACATCGACAGCACGCGCTTGGTCACGCCTTCGCGGATCGCCTTCACGTCGCGGCTTTCTTGGAGGATTTCGCGCGATACGTTCAGCGGCAAATCCGCCGAATCGACCACGCCCTTGACGAAACGCAGATACGAAGGCAGCAGCTGTTCGGCGTCATCCATGATGAAGACGCGCTTCACATAGAGCTTCAAGCCGCCGCGGTGGTCGCGGTTCCATAGATCGAACGGCGCGCGCGACGGCACGTAAAGCAGCTGCGTGTACTCGCTGCGGCCTTCCACCCGGTTGTGCGTCCATGCGAGGGGATCTTGCTCGTCGTGCGCGAGATGGTGATAGAACTGCTTGTACTGTTCTTCTTCGATCTCGTTTTTCGGCCGCGTCCACAGCGCGCTCGCCTGGTTGACCGTCTCGTCCTCGTCCTTGACGATCATCTCGCCTTTCTCGGAATCCCATTCCTCCTTCTTCATCAGAATGGGCAGCGCGACGTGATCGGAATATTTGCGGATGATCGCTTTGAGCCGGTGCGACGACAGCAACTCGTCCTCCTCGGCGCGCAAATGCAGCGTGATCGTCGTGCCGCGCTGCGCACGCTCGATCGTTTCGACTGAGAAATCG
>Ga0157371_10005721_pt1 | contig 10420 bp, 11 predicted proteins | sample C45metaG_FD_113462 | JGI IMG/M metagenome (GOLD analysis project Ga0157371, IMG submission 113462) | Corn rhizosphere microbial communities from Kellogg Biological Station, Michigan, USA - C4-5 metaG | ecosystem: Host-associated > Plants > Roots > Rhizosphere > Soil | place: USA: Michigan...
CATGCAGGATCGTCTTACTTCCGATAGTTAACTGATAGCTTACATCTCGGGATGCATAAGGTTTACCTTGCTCGTCTATGAACTTGAGCTTGGCCTGGACCTGCTCGGTTGATTTGTCGTTCAAATAAGTGTAGGTCGTAGATGCATACACCTGCTTACCGGAGGGATGATCAACCTGCAGCAGCTGATCAAAGAAGAATTCCGGCCCCAGGTTCCGCATGAGCTGCGTATAAGCACGAATGCGGTAAAAGCCTTGGTTCAGGGTGTCGGCAAGTTTGAAGTCCCCGCTGCCCATGCCGTTAGTCAGCTGGATCTTCCGGGTTTCCAGGAGGGAGTCTTTCGAACTGATTAAGTCAACGTTCAATACACCACTCAGATGCGATAGTTTGGAATCTGCCGGATTGATCACGTAGGCACGGAACCAGACGTTTTCACCAGCCCGGTAAGCGGCTTTATCCAGGTGAAGATGGACCTTCTCTTGGGGATGTGCGGTACTAAACACATCCATTTTCTTAATAAGCGCTGTTATCACGTCATCCGCAATCAGGAAGGAGGAGCATAAGGATGAAAGTATCAACCCGAAAACAACCAAAATCCGCCGATTTTCCATAAACAGCAATAAACCATTAATTTACACAAAAAAGTGCGCTTGCAGGTATGGAATATTGGGCTATGCTAGAACTTGTTCTTCCACATCATGCTCTCTACGGGCTTGGTGGTTTTGTTGTTGTATTTGGCGTCGTTCTTGGTGTTGTATAAAGTATCGATCTGTCCTTCGACAGCGAAATAGATCAGTTGCCCGATCGGCATGCCGGCATAGATGCGGACGGGTTGGGCACAGGAGATTTCCAGCGTCCAGGTGTTGCAAAAGCCAACATCACCCTTGCCAGCTGTGGCATGTATGTCGATCCCTAACCGCCCGGTGCTCGATTTACCTTCCAGAAAAGGAACATGCGCATGGGTTTCTGTGTACTCGAGCGTTACACCCAGGTATAATGTTCCGGGCTGTAGTACATAGCCTTCTTTAGGAATTAAAAAGTGATTGATCGTATTGTGGGCTTTGGCGTCCAGTACGCGATCCTTATAGGTCGCGAGGTATTTGCCCAAATGCACATCGTAAGAATTTGTGCCCAGACATTCCCGTTCAAATGGCTCTATGATGATCGTTCCTTTCTCTATTTCTTCAAGAATCCGCTTGTCTGAAAGTATCATTAAATAAGTATTTGCGCTAAAATTATGGTTATTTTAAGATACTTTTACATTGATTTTCTAAAATAGAGATGCCTGTAGTTTTTAATAAGAACATTGACGAACAAACCATATTGTCGGTTTGGAAAATTGAAGAAACGGAAGCAGAGTTGATTAACGGATTGCAGCTTAAGTCGCATGAACTGGAATTCATTTCTTCGCTAAACAATGGAAAACGCCTCCTGCATTGGCTCAGCACCCGCTTATTGCTGCGTAAAATGTTAAATACTTCCGAATATATCGATTGCAGGATGGATGAGCATGGCAAGCCTTACCTGGTTAATTCCGACTACGAAATCTCTTTGAGCCACTCTTTTGATTATGCGGCGGTGATGATCAGTAAGGATAAGAAAGTCGGCGTTGATATTGAGCTCATCAAAGATAAGATCAAGAAAATTCAGGCTAAATTCCTGACTGCTGTCGAGCTTTCCCAGCTTCGGGAAGAAGACAGCACCCTAGCCCTTTACATCTGCTGGTGCGCCAAAGAGGCTATCTACAAGTGGAACGGGACGAAAGGACTGGAGTTTAAAAGAGACATCCATATATATCCTTTTAAGGCGGCAGATGAGGGGGTAATTCAATGCCAGGTGAGCCTTCCGGAGGGAACAAGGGAGCTCGAGGTAGAATACTTTAAAGTGAAAGATAATTACATGCTGGGATTCGTCGTGGCAAAATAGTGGGGTATGAATAAGAAAGTAGAATTCGTGGACTGGGGCTTGGTGGATTATCAGGAAGCCTGGGATCGGCAGGACGAAATATTCAATAGAACGGTTGCACTAAAAACAGAGAACCGGACCAACAATACGCAATTGGAAACACCCAATTATCTGATTTTTTGTGAGCACCCGCATGTGTACACCTTGGGTAAAAGTGGCCATCCGGAGAACTTGCTGCTTGATGAGGAAGGCCTTGCGGAAAAGGGTGCAACGTATTATAAGATCAATCGAGGGGGTGATATTACCTATCATGGGCCCGGGCAGATCGTGGGCTACCCGATCCTTGACCTGGACAACTTCTTTACTGATATCCATCTTTATCTAAGGACGCTGGAGGAGGCTGTAATCCTGACTTTAAAGGACTATGGCATTTCTGCGGGAAGATATCCCGGGTACACCGGTGTCTGGCTGGATGCAGACAATGAAAAAGCAAGAAAGATTTGCGCCCTGGGCGTACGATGCAGCCGATGGGTGACCATGCATGGCTTTGCTTTTAACGTTAATGCCAATCTGGATTACTTCAGAAACATTGTGCCTTGTGGAATCGATGATAAGGACGTCACATCCATGGAGCGTGAATTGGGTGCTCCCCAAAATATGGACGAGGTTAAACAAAAACTGCGGCAGCATATAGCTTCGTTGTTTCAAATGGAACTTAGCCCGGCAGGTGGTGTGTGACAAGCTAACCTACCTGGCTTTAGGAGATTCTTACACGATTGGGGAGGCGGTAGATCAAGCGCAAAGCTTTCCTTTCCAGCTGACAGCAGGTTTAAGAATAGGCGGATTAGATGTGGAGGAACCGCAGGTGATCGCAAAGACGGGATGGACAACATCCGAACTGCTCGGAGCCATAGCTGCTGCCGAGATAAAAGGCACATTCAGCTTTGTGACGCTATTGATCGGTGTCAATAACCAATATAGGGGCGAGGCGGCAAAGATATTTCAAAAAGAATTTGAGACATTACTTCAAATTGCGCTGCAGTATGCAGGTGGGATTGCCGCACATGTATTTGTGATCTCTATTCCGGATTGGGGCGTTACCCCATACGGTCAGCAAAGTGGGCGGGACCAGATGCAGATCAGTCGTGAGATCGATGAATTTAACCAGATTTCTAGGCTACAGACAGAAGCCGCGGGCGTCTCTTATACGGATATCACGCAAGCATCCCGGCTTGCCGAAACAGACGTAAGTTTAGTTGCCCATGATGGCTTGCATCCTTCAGAGAAAATGTATCAGGGCTGGGCTGACCAGTTAGCCAAGAAAATAGCCTCCGTTTTCCAGGCTGATTAACATTCGGGTAAGCTGATCGGGATATTCGTTGCCAAACCACCGTCTGAAGTTTCTTTGTACTTCGAATTCATGTCGAGTGCTGTTTCCCACATGGTACGTACAACGGCATCCAAACTCACTTTTGCTTTATCCGGATTGCTTTGTAGCGCAAGCTGACTGGCGGTGATCGCCTTGATGGCACCCATGGTGTTCCGCTCGATGCATGGAATCTGGACCAAACCACCGATCGGGTCGCAAGTTAATCCCAGATGATGCTCCATTGCAATTTCTGCAGCCATTAAGACCTGCCGTTGGGAACCGCCCATACATTCAGTTAGTGCCGCTGCGGCCATAGCGGATGATACGCCTATTTCTGCCTGGCAGCCACCCATAGCTGCTGATATGGTTGCACCTTTTTTGAAAATACTGCCGATCTCGGAAGCGCAGGCGATGAATTGGATGATCTTTTCTTCAGAATAACCATCGCAGAAGGCAATGAAGTACTGCAATACGGCAGGAATTACACCAGCCGCACCGTTGGTTGGTGCTGTCACAACCCGGCCGAAAGATGCATTTTCTTCATTCACCGCAAGTGCAAAACAACTCACCCAGTCTAAGATGTAATTAAAACCATTGCCACCTTGTTTAATCGCCTGTATCCAGCCGTTATAGTCGGTATAAACCTGATCGCCAATTAAGCGCTTGTTCAGTAAGGCTGCACGCCGGCCTACATTCAACCCACCAGGAAGAAATCCCCCGGTATGACAACCGCGGTAGGTACAATCTTTCATCACATGGAAATGCTGTAATATGCCCCTTTTGGTTTCCGATTCCGTTCTCCAGGCCAGCTCATTCTCCATAACAACTTCAGAAACCTTAAGTCCGGTGGTTAAGCACCAGTGCAGCAGATCGCCGGCTTTCTCAATCGGGAAAGGGAGATCAACAGTTTCCTTCTCCTGCCCATTGTCGCCTTCTTTAACGACAAAGCCACCTCCAATGGAGTAGTAGGTCTCGGAAAATGCTTTTCCATCTTCTAGAAAGGCCTGGAAAGTGACCGCATTCGGGTGATAAGGGAGGCTTTCCTGATAAAGGAACATCAGGTCTTCAGCGTAGTCAAAATGTAGTTGCTTTTGCCCAAGAAGATCAAGTGTCTTGCTGGCTTTGATGTTGGCAATGGTAAAGTCGATTGATCCCACGTCAAAGGTTACCGGGTCTGCACCCAATAAGCCCAATAAAATAGCTATATCGGTACCATGGCCAATACCTGTCTTTGCCAGGGATCCGTATAAAAGGATCTTTACAGCCTCTACCTGGTTCAGTAAGCCCTGGTGTTGCAGGGATGCAGTAAACTGCTGTGCAGCGCGCCATGGGCCCAGTGTGTGGGAGCTGGATGGCCCGACACCTATTTTGAATATATCGAATACGGAGATCTGTTCCCTTAGCATAAGTTTAGAAAAAGCATAACTAACAAATTTAGATGGTTTTAGGGTAAAGCGCAATAAAAAACCCCGCAATTGCTGCGGGGTCTTAATTCTTTAAGCTTGTGGGAAGATGATTACATCATGCCGCCCATGCCGCCGCCACCCATTGGAGGCATACCAGCACCAGCTGAAGCTTCTTCCGGATCATCAGCAAGAACACATTCCGTAGTCAATAACATGGCTGCGATAGATGCTGCGTTCTCTAATGCTACACGGCCAACCTTAGTTGGATCGATAACACCTGCTGCGATTAAGTTTTCGTAAGCATCAGTACGTGCGTTGTAACCGAAGTCAGCTGTACCTTCTTTTACTTTCTGAACAACGATGGATCCTTCGATACCAGCGTTCTCGCAGATCTGACGTAGAGGCTCTTCAACTGCACGTTTAACGATTGCAATACCTGTAGTCTCATCATCATTTATACCTTTCATACCTTCAAGAGATTCGATTGCGCGGATGAAAGCAACACCACCACCTGCAACAATACCTTCTTCAACGGCAGCACGGGTTGCGTGTAATGCATCATCAACACGGTCTTTCTTCTCTTTCATTTCAACTTCAGAAGCTGCACCTACGTAAAGTACGGCAACACCACCAGCTAATTTAGCCAGACGTTCCTGAAGTTTTTCTTTGTCGTAATCAGATGTTGTTGTCTCAATCTGAGCTTTAATCTGATTTACACGGCTTTTAATTTCTTCTGATTCACCAGAACCGTTGATGATCGTTGTATTGTCTTTATCAACAACAACTTTCTCAGCAGTACCTAAGTAAGATAGATCAGCGTTTTCTAATTTATATCCTCTTTCTTCAGAGATTACAGTACCACCAGTTAAGATTGCAATATCTTCTAACATTGCTTTTCTGCGGTCACCGAATCCTGGAGCCTTAACAGCAACAACTTTCAGAGATCCACGGATCTTGTTAACAACCAAGGTAGCTAATGCTTCCCCATCAAGGTCTTCAGCAATGATCAATAGTGGTTTACCAGTTTGAACTTGTTTTTCCAATACAGGCAACAATTCTTTCATGTTGCTGATCTTCTTATCGTAGATCAAAATGTAAGGGCTTTCTAGTTCCGCTTCCATTTTGTCAGCATTGGTTACGAAGTATGGAGATAAGTAACCGCGATCAAATTGCATACCTTCAACTGTTTTAACTTCAGTCTCAGTACCTTTTGCTTCTTCTACAGTAATTACACCATCTTTACCAACTTTACCCATAGCTTCAGCAATCAGCGCACCGATCACTTCATCATTGTTTGCAGAGATAGAAGCAACTTGTTTGATTTTGTTGTTGTCTTCACCAACAGTTTGTGATTGTTGTTTCAAGTTCTCTACGATAGCAGCAACTGCTTTGTCGATACCGCGTTTCAAATCCATTGGATTTGCACCAGCAGCAACGTTTTTAATACCAGCTGTAACGATTGCCTGAGCCAATACAGTAGCAGTAGTTGTTCCGTCACCTGCGATATCTGCAGTTTTAGAAGCAACTTCTTTTACCATCTGAGCACCCATGTTCTCAATTGGGTCTTTCAATTCAATTTCTTTGGCAACAGTTACACCATCTTTGGTGATAGCTGGTGAACCAAATTTCTTGTCGATAATTACATTACGACCTTTAGGTCCTAATGTTACTTTTACAGCGTTAGCTAAAATGTCAACACCTCTTTTCAGGGCATCGCGTGCTTCAACGTTATATTTTACTTGTTTAGACATTGTTTTTTTCTTTAATTATTATTGAACTACAGCATAAATATCATTTTCTCGCATAATCAGGTAGTCTGTACCTTCGTAAGGCAACTCTGTACCACCATATTTGCCATAAAGAACAACATCTCCAACTTTTACTGTTGGTTTCTTGCCTTCTGAATCTTCTTCCGAAACAGAAACTACAGTTCCTTTGGATGGTTTTTCTTTTGCAGTATCAGGAATATAGATTCCAGATGCAGTCTTTTCTTCTGCCGCAGCAGGCTCAACAATAACTCTGTTTGCTGTACCTGAAATGGGTTTAAGGTTTAAAGCCATAACTTAATAGTAATTTATTTTTTAGTTTAAAAATTTAAATTCTTGTACAACACTATACACAGTTTCTATGCCAAGGGACATTTGCTTGACAAAATTGCACCTACTGTCAGATTCAGACCGGGTTACCACCAGACGCGTGTCAGTCTGGCAGAAACAAAAAAGCCCGTTGCGCTCATGCACAACGGGCTTTTTCTGTATGTTTTGAGATTATTTAGCTGGATTGGTTGGTGCCGGTGCCGGAGCATTTCCGCCAATTGGTGCCGGTGTAGGTGTTCTGTCCAATTGCTCCTGAATCTTGGAGTCGGAAGAAGTATTATTTGATGTTTTAGCAATAGTGGTGATGGATAGGGTAATTACAACAACTAATGCCAACAGGATCCAGGTCCCTTTTTCCAATACATCTCCGGTACGCTGAACGCCAAACATATTGCTTGCAGAAGAACCGGTCGATAAACCGCCGCCTTTAGGGTTTTGTACTAAAACAAAAATAGCCAAGGCAACACAAATAATGATTAATAAGATGATTAAGAAAAGCATGGTCTTATAAGATGGTTAAATTTTCTTTTTTATAGATTGGATAAGATCGGCAAAGTAACGGCTTTTTTCCGGAAACTTCAAACTTAATTTTTCATAAGTCTCTATGGCCTTGTGGTAAAGCATCTGCTCGATATAGATCTTCGCCAGTGTCTCCGAAACCAGGTCGTTGTGATCCTCTGCGCTTTTCTTTGCTTTGTTCTCGTTGTCGATCTGTTCAGGACGCGGTGCAGTGATCTGGGGAGCGTTTTTTATGAACTGATCAATGATCGCCAAGTCTTTGGGATCGCCCTTAACTTCGGGGATGGTACTGATGATCTCCTCTGCATTGAAAGGACTTTGTATATGGAAAATATGCTCCACATACTGCTGTTGCAGTTCACTTGGGTTTGCCTGCTTCCTACGGGATACGTAAGGTTGAAAGATGCTTTGGTGCTCCCGCCGTGTCTTGGCTAACCACCACAGGAAGGTGTATGGTAAACTGTCGTCGTTGTAGTTGGTTACTTCGCTTGTTTCCCGTTCCGGATCGTAATCCGCTGCGGGGACCTCGATAGGTTCTGGTGCCGGCGTGTTGTCCTCAGCTGGAGCTACCGGCTCAGGTTTTACCGGATCTGCAATGAAGTTCTCCTCAAAAGCGAAGAAGTCGGTCGCCGCAATATTCTCCAGCACAAAGTTATCTTCAATGGTTTCCACCGGAGGTGCTTCCGCTATAGTCGGCTTCGCATCTTCAGCAGTCAGATAATCATGATAGTCAACTTCCCGGATTTCCTCGAAAGTTTCCTGCTCATCGGCATGACTGTCTAAAAACGGCTGTTCAGCTGCCGTAACAGGTTGCAAGAAAGGCTGTGGTTTTCCGGCATTGAACTGCCCGGAAATGAATCGGTGCAATACCGGACCGTTTGTGTAAAGAGCTGTAGTTGCAAACTGATCTTCCTGTTGCGAACTGCCGATACTTGCTCTTGCAAGCAACAGGTGTAAAGCTTGAAAATAAGGGTATTGTCGGACCGAATCTTTCAGTAAGGCAATATCATCCTCAGATACACGCTCCGGGTTTGATATTAAAGTTGAAAGGTATTTTCTTAAATAGATTTCGGCCTGCACGTCGCTAAGTTAATCAGAATTTTACCATTGGGCGAAAGCCCGGTTAAATATATCCTCGGTTAGCTTGTTGGTAATTGTTCTTATTAGCTGGGGTTCAAGGGCCTGAAAAGTGGTTCCGGTAGTTGGGAAATTTTCAAAAGCTGTGAAGGGCTCTTCAAAGCTCTGCTTCGGATTTATCGTATTTGTATACTTAACGCTTACCGTCATGGTAAGCCTGGTTGTACCTTGTGCATTTGGATTTGTATTGTCGGTTAGCGTCACAGGACGGATGTCATATCCTGTAATGCGGCCTTCAAACACGCCGTTCCCATCAGACTGGACCATGCTTAAGCGGGATTGATTCCGGATACGGGTTCTCAGTGCTTCGGTGAACTGCTGACTCAGGTAAGGCACAACCAATGGTGCGTTATTTTCAAAGAAGTTTACCGTTACCGTCTTCATCTCCGCTGGTATCGAGGCGCCGTTCAAGGCTACCGTACAGGAATTAAAAAGCAGTACTGCGGCAATCAGCAAAGAATAGATTCTTCTCATTTTAGTTTAAATTCAATTCTTTAATTTTTCTGTATAACGTGCGCTCGGAAATTCCAAGTTCCTGAGCTGCAAACTTGCGCTTACCTTTATGTTTTTTCAAGGCCTTTTTGATCAGGTCCGATTCTTTATCAACTAATGAAAGCGACTCCTCGACTTCTTCAGCATCATGGGTGTAGTTGTAGTCTATCGGCCTGTTTTGTTCTGGAGTTTTGATCGTTAATGCCTGATCGTAATTCGGACTTTGATCGATTTCCTGGTAAAGCTGATTAATGTAATGCGTATTGCCAGCCAAAACATGAGAAGTATTGCCACCGCTTTGAATGATCTCTGCAACGAGCTTTTTCAACTCCACCATGTCTTTTTTCATGTCAAAAAGAACCTTGTATAGAATGTCGCGTTCGGTAAAATCTTCCTTGTTGTTCGTGCTGATCGCCATTGGCAGGTTATTCGCACTTTCATTTGGAATATAGTTCAGCAAGGCCGCACCAGTAACGTTCCTGTCTTTCTCCAGTACGCAGATCTGCTCTGCGATGTTCTTCAGCTGCCTCACATTACCTGGCCAGCTGTAGTTGCTCAGGATCTGAATCGCATCTGGCTCCAACTGTATGCCCGGGCTTCGGTATTTATCACTGAAATCTGCCGCAAACTTGCGGAACAGCAAGTAAATGTCTTCCTTGCGTTCGTGTAAAGCGGGAATGCGTAGCGGCACTGTGTTTAAACGATAATACAGATCCTCCCTGAACTTGCCTGATTTTACCCGGTTATACACGTCCACATTGGTTGCGGCAATGATCCGGACATCTGTTTTCTGCACCTTGGAAGATCCTACCCGCAGGTATTCGCCACTTTCCAGGATGCGCAGCAAGCGTGCCTGGGTACCCAATGGGAGCTCGGCCACTTCATCTAAAAATATGGTGCCGCCGTTTGCGACTTCAAAGTAACCTTTACGTGCCTCATGGGCTCCGGTAAAGGATCCTTTCTCATGTCCAAACAGTTCTGAATCTATGGTGCCTTCCGGGATAGCACCGCAGTTCACGGCGATAAAAGATCCGTGTTTACGGCTGCTCAGCTGGTGTATGATGTGCGAGAAAACCTCTTTACCACTACCACTTTCACCTGTAACCAAAACCGACATATCGGTAGGAGCCACTTGCCTTGCAATATCTATAGCACGATTCAGGAGTGGCGAGCCACCAATGATCCCGAACCGGTTTTTAATGTCTTGTACGTCCATAATTAATCCGCAATTCTGCCCAATAAGGTCGCTGATGTACAACGCTCCACATAGACATTCACATACTGACCTGGTTTAATCTCTTGCGTCGCCGGGAATACAACCATTGCATTCTGGTCGTTCCTGCCGCAATAATCACTGTCAGATTTCTTTGATTTTCCTTCCACCAGGATGCGCAGGGTCTTTCCGACATTCTGCTGCAGGCGGAACAAAGATGTTTCCTGCTGTTTCAACAGGATTTCTGCAAGTCGGCGTTTCTTCACCTCTTCTGGTACATCATC
>Ga0157371_10005724_pt1 | contig 10416 bp, 10 predicted proteins | sample C45metaG_FD_113462 | JGI IMG/M metagenome (GOLD analysis project Ga0157371, IMG submission 113462) | Corn rhizosphere microbial communities from Kellogg Biological Station, Michigan, USA - C4-5 metaG | ecosystem: Host-associated > Plants > Roots > Rhizosphere > Soil | place: USA: Michigan...
GCTTTTGAGAACCAAGAGAGTGCATTTTATATTAGTAAATCTATTAAATTACAAACAAAATTAGACATTTTTCAATCAGAGATAGAAAAAATTGAAAAAGAGTTGATTAAAGATATCCGAAATTCGGAAGTATTAAAAGAACACGTAAAACATGCTATTTTAGAGCGAGTAACTGAACGTGCGCTAGAAAAGCAGTTGAGAGAAGGTTAAACGGTGGGAAAATCAAAAGAGCAACATGTACATGAGGTTTTTGAAAAGATTTCGACTAACTATGATTCGATGAACTCAGTGATTAGCTTTCAGCAACATAAAATTTGGCGTAGTGACACGATGAAAGCGATGCAAGTTAAAACAGGCAGCAGCGCATTGGATGTATGTTGCGGAACTGCAGATTGGACCATTGCGCTAGCGGATGCTGTTGGTCCTACCGGAAAAGTAACTGGACTAGATTTTAGTCAAAACATGCTGAGTGTGGGGAAAGAAAAAGTAAAAGATATCCCTCAAATTGAATTGTTGCATGGAAATGCAATGGAATTACCTTTTGAAGACAATACATTTGATTATGTAACTATTGGTTTTGGTCTTCGAAATGTACCAGACTATAAACAAGTGCTAAAAGAGATGAACCGTGTTGCAAAACCGGGGGGCATGGTCGTTTGCTTAGAAACCTCACAGCCAGATTCAAAATTATTTAATGCTGGTTTCCGTTTTTATTTCCGTTATATTATGCCGATGTTTGGGAAATTATTTGCAAAAAGTTACAAAGAATATTCCTGGTTACAAGAATCAGCTAAAGAGTTTCCAAATAGAGCAGAGTTAACAAAGTTATTTGAAGAGGTCGAGATGTCAAACGTCACAAGTAAGCCATACAGTGGTGGAGCAGCCGCAAGGCATATTGGATTTAAAAAAGATATTTAAGTGGGAGAAGGTTTGTATCTGTGGATAAGATGAAGTTGAAATTACTTTATTCCGACTTAAAGTCGGATTTAGATGTCATCGAAAAAGAACTTATAACTGCGGTGAATTCTTCCTCTCACTTATTGAATGAAGCTTCCCTTCATTTGCTTCTTGCTGGCGGTAAACGAATTCGTCCTGTCTTTGTAATGCTTGCAGCAAAATTTGGAGACTATTCGATTGAATCCATTAAAAATGTTGCAGTCTCAATTGAACTAATACATATGGCTTCCCTCGTTCATGATGATGTAATAGACGATGCTGAAACAAGAAGAGGTAGAGAAACAGTAAAAGCTCAGTGGAATAATCGAGTAGCAATGTATACAGGTGATTTCCTCTTCGCTAAAGCAATTGAATACATAACGGCAGTACAAAATACATATGCACATGAAGTATTATCTCATACGATGGTAGAGCTTTGTATTGGGGAAATTATTCAAATTGAGGATAAGCGTCTGTTAGATCAAACGGTTCGAGATTATTTGAGAAGAATAAAGAGAAAAACCGCTATATTAATTTCAGCAAGCTGTGAATTAGGTGCTGTTGCCTCCCAAGCTGATGAAAAAACAGTAAGACACTTAAAGCGTTTTGGTCATTATGTTGGGATGTCATTCCAAATAATTGATGATATTTTAGACATAATTTCTTCAGATGAACAACTTGGCAAACCGGCGGGAAGCGATTTAATGCAAGGTAACATTACGTTACCAGTTCTATATGCGAAAAATGATCCAGCGATTGCCCCTTTGTTACATGAAGTACTAGAAGGAACTATTTCTGAAATAGACAGACAAAAGCTATTAATTGAAATTAGCAATTCAGATGGAATGAAGCAGGCAAAACTAGTTAGTAATATGTATTTGCAGAAAGCTTTGAACGAAGTAAAGCAGTTACCGTCCAATTCTGCAAAGAAATCTTTACAAAATATTGCATTATTTATGAGTAAACGTAAGTTTTAATCAGTGAAGGCCAATTTAATTTGAAAATAATGCATTAAAGTGATATTATTTGTAACGGTGGAGAATTTAATCCATTTTATATTTGAAGGAGTGTTATTCATGGAAAAAACATTTTTAATGGTAAAACCTGATGGCGTACAACGTAACTTAATCGGTGAAATCGTAAGTCGTTTTGAGAAAAAAGGATATCAATTAGTTGGAGCTAAATTAATGCAAATTCCAGCAGAATTAGCTGAACAACATTATGGCGAGCATAAAGAACGTCCATTCTTTGGCGAATTAGTAGAATTCATCACTTCTGGACCAGTTTTCGCAATGGTTTGGGAAGGTGAAAATGTTATTTCCACAGCACGTCTTATGATGGGTGCTACAAATCCAAAAGAATCTGCTCCAGGAACTATTCGTGGAGACTTCGCAGTAACTGTGGGCAAAAACATTATTCACGGTTCTGATTCACCTGAAAGCGCTGAACGCGAAATCGGCTTATTCTTCAACAAAGAAGAATTAGTAGCTTACGCTAAAGACGCTAACAACTGGATTAACTAATTTTAAAAATGAAAAGACAGACAAATGTTCACATTTGTCTGTCTTTTTCTATTTTCGAAACGAACCGTTTGAGATATACTAAATATAGGCTAGTTGAAAGGAACGATGTCATTTGCCAGATTATATAAAATTTGTGGATTCCATTAAGCGTAAAACAGGTATTGATCTTGCAGCTTACAAAGAAGCACAGATGAAACGTCGACTTACTTCCTTATATGAAAAAAAGGGGTATAAAAACTTCCTTACGTTTTTTGAGGCGCTCGACAAAGACAGAGACCTCATGAATGAGTTTCTAGATAGAATGACGATTAATGTATCGGAATTTTATCGGAATGGAAAACGGTGGGAGATATTACAAACTAAAATATTCCCCAAGTTACTTGCTAACAACAAACGCTTAAAAATATGGAGTGCAGCTTGTTCGACAGGGGAAGAACCATATACAACAGCTATGGTTTTATCTAACCATATCCCTTTATCACAAATAGCTATTCAAGCGACAGATTTAGATGAAAATGCGATTCAACGTGCAAAAGTTGGAATTTATCCAGAGCGATCACTTGCTGAAGTTCCAGATGAAATGAAGAGCAAATATTTTGAGCAACAAAATCAATTTTATAAAGTGGACGACGCTATTAAGAAAACAGTAACATTTAGAAAACATAATTTATTAAAAGATACATATGAGAAAAACTTTGATTTAATTATTTGTCGAAATGTGATGATTTATTTTACGGAAGAAGCAAAAGATCAAATTTATCAAAACTTCAGTGATTCCCTTCGTTCAGGAGGCATTTTGTTTGTAGGTAGTACAGAACAAATATTTAATCCAGGGAAATACGGATTTGAAACGGAAGATACATTCTTTTATCGTAAAAAATAAACTGTCCGGAGAAAAAACGGACAGTTTTTCTTCTATACTTTGAAATAGTTTTTATGATATAGTGGAGAACAAATACTTTAGCGAGTTGAAGGGGGAAAGTGTTGTGCGTTATTTAACAGCAGGTGAGTCACATGGACCACAACTAACAGCAATTATTGAAGGGTTACCAGCACAATTAGAAATTACAAGTGAACAGATTAATAAAGAATTGAAGAGACGTCAAGGTGGGCATGGTAGAGGTAGACGCATGCAAATTGAAAAAGATACAGTTGCCATAACAGCTGGTGTTCGTCACGGAAAATCTTTAGGATCACCAGTTTGTCTAGTAGTAAATAATGATGATTGGAAACATTGGACAAATATCATGGGGATTGAACCACTAGGAGAAGAAATTGATCCTGAGGATATTAAAAGACAAATTACTAGACCACGCCCAGGACATGCAGATTTAGTTGGAGGTATGAAATACGGCCATCGTGATTTGCGAAACGTGTTAGAGCGTTCTTCTGCTAGAGAAACGACTGTAAGAGTTGCCGTAGGAGCAGTAGCAAAACAATTATTAAGTCAATTAGGAATCTCCATTGTTGCTCATGTTACAAAAATTGGTGGAATTGAAGCGAATCTAGATTTAGCTGCTGAAAAAACGATTGAAGAGATTCGAGCGATTGTGGAAGCGGATCCTGTTTACTGTTTAGATTCGGAAGCTTCTGAAAAAATGGTAGAAGCGATCGACCATGCTAAAAAAGCAGGAGATACTATTGGTGGAGTCGTAGAGGTTATTATAGCAGGAATGCCAGCTGGAGTTGGTAGTTACGTCCATTATGATCGAAAATTAGACGCTAAACTTGCAATGGCGATGATGAGTATTAACGCATTTAAAGGAGTAGAGGTTGGTTTAGGATTTGAAATGGCGAATCTATTTGGAAGCCAAGTACATGACCAAATCTCTTGGAATGAAGATAAAGGTTATACGCGTGACACAAATAGACTTGGTGGTTTAGAGGGCGGAATGTCTACAGGCATGCCAATCGTTATTCGAGGAGTAATGAAACCAATCCCAACACTATATAAACCATTACAAAGCGTAGATATTGATACAAAAGAGCCTTTTAAAGCGAGTATTGAAAGATCCGATAGCTGTGCTGTACCAGCTGCTTCGGTAGTGGCAGAGGCAGTTATTGCTTGGGAGATTGCAGCAGCGGTATTAGATACTTTTAATGGAGATCAACTAGATACGTTAAAAGCAGACATAGAAAGACATCGTGCTTATACAAAGGGGTTTTAAACCATGATTATCCCGGTAAAAACGAAAGATACTTCGTACGAGGTGCATTTAGGTGAAAACATATTAAGCGAGTTTTGTATTCGACATGCAGAAACTTTAGAAAAAGTAGATCAGTTAGTCATTATTACGGACGAGCATGTTTGGAGTTTACATGAACAATATGTTCGTGAACATTTTACATTCCCATTTAAACTTTTTATCGTTCCAAATGGAGAAGCATGTAAAACATTTGAGTCTTATTTCAAAGTTCAAACGTTTTTATTACAAGAAAATTGTTCAAGAAACTCTGCTCTTTTCGCTTTAGGAGGAGGTGCTGTTGGAGATTTAACTGGATTTGTTGCAGCTACATTTATGCGAGGAATTCCATTCTATCAAATACCTACAACTATTCTAGCTCATGATAGTGCAGTTGGAGGAAAGACAGCCATAAATCATCCAAACGGAAAAAATATGATTGGTGCTTTTTATCAACCAGCCGAAGTGCTATATGATTTTCACTTCCTAGCAACCTTACCTGAAATAGAAGTCCGTTCCGGTCTTGCGGAAGTTATTAAACACGCGTTAATTAGTGACCAAGTCTGGATGGAAGAGTTTTTCTCGCTATCTAGTATGGAATCTATCGACAAAGTAGAACTGCTCATTTGGCTTGAAAAAGGGATTCGCGTCAAAGCACATATAGTCGAGCTTGATGAAAAAGAGCAATCTTATCGAAAGTATTTAAACTTTGGACATACATATGGCCATGCTATCGAAGCTACTGTCGGTTACGGGAAAATCACACATGGAGAAGCAGTCATGATTGGTATGATTCCTGCTTTAATGTTAAGTGAAATAAATGGTGAAGTAGAACAAGGCTATGCAAAGAAAGTCTATTATTTTGCGAATAGCCTTGGATATAATTTTCAGCATGTACTAAATTGTCCATTCGAGGATTTAGCGGGTTTTATGCTGAAAGATAAGAAAACGACCAATGGGGAACTTCATTTTGCATTACTTCAAACCATCGGAGAACCATTTGTAAAAGTTATTTCCATGGATGAAGTGAAGAAATGTGATGGACAATTGAGGGAATGGATCAAGGAGGCGTAGAAATTGATTAGAGGCGTAAGAGGGGCAATAACTGTAACGGAAGATTCAAATGACCAAGTGCTACAAGAAACAGTACGACTTGTTCAAGCAATGATAAAAGCAAATGACCTTGATCCAGAGACAGTTGCTTCGGTTATTATTTCAACAACGACAGACATTACGTCTGCTTTTCCTGCTAGAGCTGTTCGCGGGTTAGAAGGTTGGAGTTATGTACCAGTAATGTGTACGCACGAAATGAACGTTCCAGGTGCGCTTGAGAAATGTATCCGATTATTAATGCATGTTAATACAGAAAAAGCACAACAAGATATTCAACATATTTACTTAAACAATGCTGTTCAATTGAGGCCTGATTTAGTTAAATAAATGGCGATGTTAAACTACATAATTGTTATTTGGTAGAATCCGCTCCCTCTACGCGGATTCTACCGCAAATTATATGCTAAGAAACAACAGTAAAATATAACAGTGCCAAATAAATAAAAGAGATGAGGTTTTTATGATGAAATTTAAAAAACAAATTGCTGGTTTACAAGCATACCAACCTGGAAAAACAATGGACGAAGTAAAAAAAATGTATAACTTAGATAAGGTAACAAAACTTGCATCAAACGAGAATCCATATGGTGCATCTCCCAAAGTAAAAGAGTACTTAAATAATGCCAATGTAGACTATGCCATTTATCCAGATGGATATGCTACTAAACTTAGAACTGCTGTAGCACAACATTTAAATGTATCAGAAAAACAATTATTATTTGGAAACGGATCGGATGATAATATTCTCATCGTTTCTCGAGCAATACTTCAGCCAGGTTTAAATACGGTTGTAGCAGATATAACATTCGGTCAATACAAACATAATGCAGTTGTCGAAGGAGCAGAAGTCCGTGCAATCCCACTAACAGAAAAAGGTGAACATGATCTAGAAAAAATGGCAGAAGCAGTAGATGAAAATACTGCAATTGTATGGATTTGTAACCCAAATAATCCAACTGGAACACTAACACCTAGTGACAAAATTAGAGCTTTCGTTGAAAAAGTACCAAGCGATGTATTGATCGTGTTAGATGAAGCCTATACAGAATATATAACAGATGATACATATGAAGGTTCTATTGGATTATTAGAAAAATATCCAAATGTTCTAATCATGCGTACATTTTCTAAAGCTTATGGCTTAGCGAGCTTCCGAGTTGGATATGCCATAGGTTCAGAAGAAGTAATTAGCCAGCTTGAACCAACACGCGAACCATTCAATAACACATTGTTAAGCCAGGAAGTCGCAATTATTGGTTTAGAGGATCAAGCATTTATTGCCGAGTGTAAAGAAAAAAATAATGCTGGCAGAGCTCAATTTGAAGTATTTTGCAAAGAGCGTAATCTCGATTTCTATCCTTCCCATACAAATTTTATTCTAATGGAAGTAAAAGCAGATAGTGATGTGGTGTTCCAAGGATTGATGAAGCGTGGGTTTATTGTTCGTAGTGGAAATGCGCTAGGTAAACCAGGATATCTTCGAATTACCATTGGCACGGAGGAACAAAATACAGAGCTATTACAAAAATTAGACGAGGTTTTACAAGAGGAAGGCGTACTATAATGAAGCAAACAGTTCTCATCATTGGTCTAGGATTAATAGGGGGATCTTTAGCGCTGGGTTTAAAGCGAAATGAAGAGATCACGATCATAGGCCATGACTCGTATAGTCACACCCTTCAAACAGCAAAAAGAATTGGTGTCATTGATGAGATGGCCGTCCAGATAACAGATGCTACTGAATGTGCAGACGTTATTGTATTTGCTACTCCTGTCAGTGAAACCATACGATTGATGAAAGAAATGCCTAACTGGCATATAAAGAAGCATGTCATTGTTACAGATACAGGAAGTACAAAAAAAGAAATTATGAGTGCGGCCGAAGAGCTAAAAAATGCTGGTATTACGTTCATTGGTGGACATCCAATGGCTGGTTCACACAAAAGTGGTGTTGAAGCAGCGAGAGCACATTTATTTGAAAATGCCTACTATTTATTAACACCTTTTCCTGGTGAAAATAAAGCTGAGGTCAAGATTCTTTCGGACTTATTGCAGGTGACAAAAGCGAAAATAGTTGAAGTGAACGCAGAGGAACATGATCATATGACCGCTGTAGTCAGCCACTTTCCTCACTTAGTTGCGGCTTCGCTTGTGCACCAGCTTGCCGGAGAAAATGAACAATTTCCATTTACCAAGCAACTTGCTGCAGGAGGCTTTCGTGATTTAACAAGAATTGCTTCTGCAAATCCGATTATGTGGCGAGACATTACCGTCCAAAATCGGACTGAATTAAGCAATCAATTACAAGTGTGGACGGAAGAGATGATTAAGCTACAAAATCTTTTATTACACGCAAATGCGGAAGACATTGAAGCATACTTCTCTAAAGCAAAAAAGGTTCGAGATGAATTGCCAATTACTGCGCAAGGTGCGATGTACACCGTATATGACTTATATGTGGATATTCCGGACTATCCTGGTGTTATCTCTGAAATTACTGGTTATTTAGCAGAAGACCGTATCAGTATTACAAACTTACGAATAGTTGAAACACGCGAGGATATATTTGGTATTCTAGTTATCAGTTTTCAGACGATAGATGACCGGGCTAAAGCAGTTGCATGTATAGCAAATAAAACGACATTTGAAACGTATATTTCTTAGGGGAGGTAAAAGGACGATGGTAACTAGCAAAACATTAGATTATGGGCAACCTTCCTTACAAGGAACAATTCGTATACCTGGAGACAAGTCTGTTTCTCACCGCTCCATAATGTTTGGTTCTATTGCGGAAGGTACGACGACTGTAGAAGGTTTCTTGCAAAGTGACGACTGTTTAAGTACGATTGATTGCTTTTCGAAGCTTGGAGTAGAAATTACGGTGGATGGAGAATATGTTCGTATCGAAAGTAACGGAATCCAAGCATGGAATGAACCAAACGAAGTTTTATATACTGGTAACTCGGGTACGACCACTCGACTGATGCTTGGAATTTTAGCAGGCTCTCCCATTTCTTCTGTATTAATTGGTGATGAGTCCATTCAAAAACGTCCGATGAAACGTGTCACGAATCCTTTAAAGCAAATGGGTGCAAAGCTAATTGGTAGAGAAAATGGGCAGTATACACCAATTGCAGTGGAGGGAACAAGTTTACAATCTATACACTACAAAATGCCTGTTGCTAGTGCACAGGTGAAATCTGCTATTCTTCTAGCTGCTTTAAATGCTGAGGGAGAAACAGTTGTAGAAGAAATAGAAACTTCTCGTGACCACACGGAAAAAATGCTACAACATTTTGGTGCTAGCGTTTCGGTAGAAGACAGAACTATACGCCTCCAAGGTGGACAAAAGCTTACCGGGACACATGTTGTCGTACCTGGAGATATATCGTCTGCTGCATTCTTTTTAGCAGCAGGTGCAATTGTCCCTAATACTAAGCTCACTTTAACAAACGTTGGGTTAAATCCGACAAGAACTGGAATAGTGGATGTACTGCAAGCGATGGGTGCAAAGTTATGCATTAATGACTCGGAAAATAATAGTCATGAACAAATGGGTACGATTGAAATCGAGACCTCTGAAGTAACTGGAACTGAAATCGGTGGAGATCTCATCCCACGACTTATTGATGAAATTCCGATTATTGCTTTATTAGCAACACAAGCAGTCGGAAAAACAGTAATTAAAAACGCAGAAGAATTAAAAGTCAAAGAGACTAATCGAATTGACGCGGTTGTGAATGAACTGAAAAAACTCGGTGCGAACATCACCGCAACAGATGACGGCATGATTATAGAAGGGCCAACATCTCTGCATGGTGGAGAGTTAAAAACCTATGGTGATCATCGAATTGGGATGATGGCTGCGATTGCAGCTCTAATTACTTCTAGTGCTGTTACAATTGATAATCCAGAATGTATTTCCGTGTCATATCCAAACTTTTTTGAGCAACTGGATAGCGTTGTTTTAGCATCCCTGTGATGAAAACAATTCATATTAATTTTATGACACGCTCCTTCTGATCGAATCTGATAACTGTGAGCGACATTATTTTTCATGTCACTCACGGTTTTTTAGTAGATTGAACTGTGTTTTATCAGGGGACATTTAATTGGTGTGGTCAGTAATTATAAGGACATAATTAAAAAGTAGTTGTATATTGTATTGAAAATCTAGGTATTTCATATAAATGGTCTTCACGAGAGGCTACCTAATACGCTATCTGCTTCTAAGGTAATTACTATTTCTTAAGTATATTCTCGTCCCTTATATTTTTCTCTCATACTTTCAATTATGAAAATATCATTATTTACCTTGATATTTTCAGGAGAATAATATTGTAACTCTCCATTATAATCCGATGGCCAATCTTGTAAATTCCAATTCTTCCATGAAAATTCATTTTTAAATTCATCTCTCCATATAAGTTTCCATTCCTCGTTACTTTATCTATCTATGTACTCTTTTTGTGCAGACTTGGACTTTTGTTCAATCTATCTGCAGAATTATTGGTTATAAAAAAATTCTAATTTCATAATTTGGAACTTTTCTCAACATTTTAAAAAGCTTTTAAGTGTGATAAAACTATGAACTCTGGTTCATTGAAGGATTTTCTCTTGTATGACATGAATCTGTCCTGTACGATAAATAGGACACTAGA
>Ga0157371_10005725_pt1 | contig 10416 bp, 9 predicted proteins | sample C45metaG_FD_113462 | JGI IMG/M metagenome (GOLD analysis project Ga0157371, IMG submission 113462) | Corn rhizosphere microbial communities from Kellogg Biological Station, Michigan, USA - C4-5 metaG | ecosystem: Host-associated > Plants > Roots > Rhizosphere > Soil | place: USA: Michigan...
GCAATGAAATCGCGGCGCGAGCGCCGACCAATGGCATGAAAGGCCTCGACCTCAGCCAGGCGCCGCTGGTCTTCGTCGGCTACGGCGTCGCCGCGCCCGAACGTGGCTGGGACGATTTCAAGGGCCAGGACATGCACGGCAAGATCATGGTCGTGCTGATCAACGACCCCGATTTCGAGGGTGGCGAAGGCGACTTCGGCGGCAAGGCGATGACCTATTACGGTCGCTGGACCTACAAGTTCGAGGAAGCCGCTCGCCAGGGAGCCGCCGGGATCATCATCGTCCATGAAACCGCGCCCGCATCCTATCCCTGGAACGTGGTCCAGAATTCCAACACCAACGCTCAGTTCGACATCGTCCGTGACAATCCGGCGGCCGAGCACAGCCAGTTCGAAAGCTGGATCCAGCGCCCGCTCGCGGTCCAGCTGTTCCAGCGCGCCGGGCTCGATTTCGAGGCTGCGAAGGCAGCGGCGAAGAAGCGCGACTTCCGGCCGATCCCGCTCAAGGCGACGCTGACGGCGCACTACAAAGCGGACCCGAAAGTGATCACCAGCCACAATGTGGTCGGAATCCTGCCGGGAAAGACACGTCCGGACGAAACGATCATTTATTCGGCGCACTGGGACCATCTCGGCATCGGAACGCCGGATTCGACCGGCGACAGGATTTACAACGGCGCCGTCGACAATGCGACCGGAGTGTCGATGCTGATCGAGCAGGCGCGGATCTTCGCCGCGGGGCCGAGGCCCGATCGCTCTATCGTGTTCCTTGCCGTGACCGGCGAGGAGAAGGGGCTCCTCGGCTCGGCTTATTACGCAAGCCATCCGCTCTACCCGCCTGGCAAGACCGTCGCGGTGCTCAACACCGATGCAATGGGGGTTTACGGACCCGCGAAGAACTTCAGCATTTCGGGCAACGCCAAGCTCGGCCTGCTCGACGAGCTGGTCGCCGAGGCGAAGCGGGAAGGGAAATATTTCTCGCCCGACCCGCACCCGGAAGCGGGACACTTCTTCAGGTCCGACCATTTCTCCTTCGCAAAAGTGGGAGTTCCGGCGATCAGCTATGAATCCGGAAGTGACCTGGTGAACGGGGGGAAGGCACGCGGCGAGGCGCTTGGCGCCGAATATACGGCCAAGCATTATCACCAGCCGAGCGACGAGTGGCAGCCGACCTGGGACTTCACTGGAATGGCCGCCGACGGGAACCTGTTGCACCAGGTCGGGCTCAAGCTCGCCAATTCGCGCGAGTGGCCGGACTGGAGCCCTGACAGCGAGTTCCGGGCGACCCGCGACAAGACCGCTGCCGAGCGCGGCGAAGCGCCGGCGGCGTCCGCTCCTGCACCGACCCCTGAGCCGAAAGGCGACCGCGGATGAGCGAAACGCTCGAGCCTGCTCTTCCGGACGATCTGGATAGGCGGGCCGAGCGGCTCATGCAGGCCATCTGCGACCGGCACTGGACGGTCGCGACGGCGGAAAGCTGCACCGGCGGGATGCTGGCGGCGCTCCTCACCGACATCGAGGGCGCAAGCCATGGTTTCGAACGCGGCTTCGTCACTTATTCGAAGGAATCGAAAGCCGAGCTTCTCGGAATCGACCGCGGCCTCCTCGACAGGAATGACGCAGTGTCGGAGGCGGTGGCGCGAGCCATGGCCGAAGGGGCGCTCGAGCGCTCGAGGGCCATTGTCGCGCTTGGAGTGACGGGGTTCGCGGGTCCTGCCGACAAGCATAGCGAAGAAGGGCTCGTGCACATGGCGCTCGCCCGGCGCGGCCAGCCGACACGCCATCGGGTCGAACATTTCGGCCCCGAGGGCCGCGGCCCCGTGCGGATCAAGGCGCTTCGCTGTATGCTCGAAATGGTCGAGGAGTCGCTCGCAAGTTGATCTCCCCGGAAGCGATGGAGGACGAAATGGCTGACCTGATCTTCTACACCAATCCCCAGTCGCGCGGACGCATCGTCCGCTGGATGCTCGAGGAGGTCGGCCAGCCGTACGAGACCGAAATCATCGCCTATGACCGCCTCAAGAGTCCGGAATATCTGGCGGTAAACCCGATGGGCAAAGTGCCCGCGATCAAGCACCGCGGCCATGTTGTCACCGAATGCGCTGCCATCTGCGCCTATCTCGCGGACGTCTTCCCGCAAGCGGGGCTCGCCCCACGCGACGACGAGAAAGCGGATTATTACCGCTGGCTGTTCTATGCGGCCGGGCCCGTCGAGGCCGCTGTCTCCAACAAGGCAATGGGCTGGGAGCCGACCCCGGAGCGCGAGCGGATGTTCGGCTATGGCAATTTCGACAAGGTCGTCGCCGTCCTCGACGAGCTGTTCTCGTTTCGCGACTATGTCTGCGGCGACCGATTCACCGCCGCCGACGTCTATGTCGGCTCGCACATCATGTTCGCGAGGCAGTTCGACCTGTTGCCGGAGAGGGCCAGCTTCAACCGCTACAGCGACCGCCTGAGGGCGCGCAATGCGCACAAGCGCGCGACCGAAATCGACAACCAGGCGCAGGCGGTAAGCCAGCCCGCCGCTCCACAGCCGGCCTGATCCGATGGACGGGGGCAGCCGGCAGCAGGCGATCGATCTCTACGACCGCTTCACTCATGGCGGCATGGGCCGGCGCGCCTTCATTGCTCGAATGGCGATCGTTGCCGGAAGCGTGGCCGCTGCCGAGGCGTTGATCGTCGGCATCGCGGCTTCGCCGGCGGCCGCTGCAATCGTTCCCGCAAACGACAGCCGCCTAACCACCCGCACCCAAAAGCTGGGCAACGGCTATAGCACCTATGTCGCAGAGCCGCGGACTCGCTCGCTGAAGCCGGCGGTGCTGGTGATCCATGAGAATCGCGGCCTCAACGACCATATCCGCGATGTCGCCCGCCGGGTCGCGATCGCCGGCTATCGCGCCATCGCGCCCGACCTCCTTTCGCTATCGGGAGGAACGCCAGCCGACGAGGACGCCGCGCGCGAGGCAATCGGCAAGCTCGACCTTGCAAAAACCGTCGCCGACGGAGTGACTATGCTGACCGAGCTGGCGGGGTCGAGCCTCGGCGGCAAGGTCGGCGCCATCGGCTTCTGCTGGGGCGGCGGCTATGTCGACCGCCTGGCGGTTGCCGCAGGCGGCAAGCTCGCCGCCGGAGTCGCTTATTACGGCCCCGCTCCAGGCCCGTCCGAAGCCGCGAAGGTGCAGGCGCCCATGCTTCTTCATCTCGCCGGATTGGACACTCGCGTGGGCGCCACCGCCTGGCCGTTCGCCACCGCGCTCGGCGAGGCGGGCAAGGCGGTCGAGGTATTCGAATATCCGGACGTCAACCACGCCTTCAACAACGACACGTCGAAAGAGCGTTACGACAAGGCGGCGTCCGACCTCGCGTGGAGCCGAACGCTCGATTTCTTCGGCCGCTATTTGCGCTGATCCCCGCGGGCTGTGCTGCATCTTGTGCGCAGTGTCTTATCTGGATACTACACCTCAACTTATCCGACGGAGATGTTCGTGCGTACGCTTTCCCTGAGTGTTGCGCTGTTGCTCTCGGCCCCCAGATCGCGAAGGCGCAGGTCGGGACTCTCGAGTTTCGCCGTACGGTCGAGAGGATCCGCGACTGCGGACTCCTCAAGCAGGCGAAGCTGGCCGAGATCGATACCGCCTTGGCTGCGAATTAACGAAGGCTAGCGCAAGGCCGCTGGCCCAGTCGGCCGCGGCCTGACGCTCCGCGTACGTCATCTTGGACTCATCCCTTTGCGACGCGAGCGCCCGCAGGGCGACCAGGTCGCGCCCACCGAGCTGTTCGTCGAAATCAAGCCCGCAGCGCCCCGACGCGGCCCAGATGACACGTCCGAAGGCTTCGATCCGGCCGCACTTGAGGATGACCTCCTTGCCGCCCCAGGGGAGGTTCCGGCCTTCCAGCCGGGCGCCGGTACGCGAAACGTCGAGCAGGGTCACTTCGCCGTGGCCGCTCAGCGCCTCGGTCGAGGCGGGAAGGACCAGGTAAGCGCGAGGCTCCGACCTGCGGCCTCTTAGCTCGGGGTCGTCAGCCCTTGCCGCTTTCCGTCGCTCCGGCCAAATGCGCATCATGGCGACAAGGGTATATGGGCGCCGCAAACAACCCATTGCTTCCGCACGCACGAAAAAGGGGCCGGAAGTTTCCTCCCGGCCCCTCATTTTGCTTTGCAGCGGCGCTAGCGGCGCTGACCCATGAACTGCAGCAGGAACATGAACATGTTGATGAAGTCGAGATAGAGGCTGAGCGCGCCCATGATCACGACCTTGCCCATCATGTCGCTTCCCGCGACATAGGCGTACATGCTCTTGATCCGCTGCGTGTCATAGGCGGTGAGCCCAGCGAACAGCAGCACGCCGATGGCACTGATCGCCAGCATCATTGCCGGCGACTGCAGGAAAATATTGATCAGCATCGCGACGAGCAGGCCGACGACACCCATGATCAGGAACGTTCCAAAGCCGCTGAGATCGCGCTTCGTGGTGTAGCCGTAGAGGCTGAGGCCCGCGAAACCGGCCGCGACCGCGAAGAAGGTCTGGGCGATCGATACCCCCGTGTAGACGAGGAAGATCGACGACATCGACAGACCCATCGTCACCGCGAAAGCCCAGAACAACGCCTGAAGCGTGCTCGTCTTCATCCGGTTGAGGCCGAAGCTCATCGCCATGACGAAGCCCAGCGGGGCCAGGATGATGAGCCAACGAAGCGGCGTCATCAGCACCTGCGCGGCGAGACCCGAGCTCGCGAACAACAGCGCGACGATTCCCGTCAGAAGCACGCCCGACGCCATGTAGTTGTAAACCGATAGCATGTAGGACCGGAGGCCCGCATCGCGGGCGGCGCGCGGAACACCGACTGTCGCCGTGTTCGCGCCGGTCGTGCGCGGGTCAAACTGGTTCTGCATTTCCACTCCTTCAGAGCGCGGGCGATTTGGCCCGGTCGCTGAGTGAAAGATATCGGGGATGCGACGGTGGCTTTCAAGCAAAACCGGACAGCCACTGGTCGAATTTCGCAAGTGGCTGCTGCCGCTGGCGTTGCGACGGCAGGCGCTCCAGCTTAGCGTGAAGTGCCGAAGCTCCACTTCTTGAGAGGTGCAACGCACGTGTCGCGACTGACCCTTTGCCTTGCCGGCCTGCTGTGCACCGCGGCAGTCCCGGCCGCCGCCGCCCCGGTCGACCCTTCGCTCTATTCCTCGCTGCACTGGCGTCTCCTTGGCCCGTTTCGTGCCGGCTGGGCCGAAATGATCGAAGGCGTTCCGAGCAAGCCTAACACCTTCTATTTCGGCGCTTCGGGCGGCGGCGTCTGGAAGACCGACGACGCAGGCCGGACCTGGACGTCGCTGTTCGACAAAGGCGCGAGTTCAGCGATCGGAGCAATCGAGATCGCTCCCTCGAACCCGGACGTGATCTACATCGGCGGCGGCCAGCCTGAGCCGCGCTACGACGTTCAGGCGGGCCGCGGCGTCTACAAGTCCACCGACGGCGGCAAGACCTGGGCTGACCTCGGCCTCCACGAAACGAAATATATCGGCCGGATCTGGGTCAGCCCGACCGACCCGAACACGGTAGTCGTAGGCGCCGTCGGCCACTTCTTCGGACCGAGCGACGCGCGCGGCATCTATCGCTCTACGGACGGCGGGAAAACCTGGTCGCACCCGCTTTCCCTTGGCGGCTTCACCGGCGTCAACGATATCGCCAGCGATCCGAAGAATCCGCGCACCCTTTTCGCTTCGACTTGGGAAGCACGGCAATATCCCTGGCAGAGCTATTTCACGGAGATTTCCGGGCCGGGAAGCGGCGTCTGGCGCTCGGACGATGGGGGCGCCCACTGGCGAAAACTGTCGGGCGGCGGCTGGCCGGCCGGCGCACTCGGCCGAATCAGCCTCGCGACGACGCGCAAGGGCGGGAACCTCCGTGTCTACGCAACGGTGGATTCGAAGGACCACGGCGGCCTGTGGCGATCCGATGACGGCGGCGCGCACTGGAAGCGCGTCAATCCCGGCAAGGCCTTCTCCAATTATTATTTCAACCGAGTTACGGTCGATCCGCGCGACCCCGAAGTCGTCTTCCTGACCGGCCAGTCGATCCGCCGCTGCGACCAGGGCGGAGCCAATTGCGACATCTTCCGCGGCAGCCCTGGCGGCGACGACTATCATTCCATCTGGATTGACCCGAAGAACCCCGGTCACATTGCCGAGGGCTCGGACCAGGGCGCGTCGGTGACGGTGAACGGTGGTAAGACCTGGAGCAGCTGGTACAACCAGCCGACGGGGCAAATGTACCACCTCGCCGCGGACAATCGCTTTCCTTATTGGGTCTATGCGGGGCAGCAGGACAGCGGCACGGTCGCAATCGCCAGCCGCACCGATTACGGTCAGATCACCTGGCGCGACTGGCACCCGGTGGGCGGCGACGAGCGCGATTTCGACATTCCCGATCCGGTCGACCCGAACATCGTCTATGGCTCCGGCCTCGGTGGCAGAGTCAGCCGCTGGGACGCGCGAACCGGCCAAGTCACCGACGTGTCGCCCTACCCGCTCAGCAATTACGGACTAAGGCCGACGACGGTCGCCCACCACTTCAACTGGGTCAATCCGGTGGTTGCTTCGCGCGCTGGGCCGCCGGCGCTCTATCTAGGCGGCGACGTGCTGTTCAAAACGACCGACCAGGGCAACAGCTGGTCGATCATCAGCCCGGATCTTACCGGCAAGGTCGCGGGCGCGCAGAATTGCGACGGAGACGTCACTCCGGAAGCGGCGATACCCTGCGGTTACGGAACGATCATCTCGATCGAGCCGTCGCCGCATTCACCCGCCGAAATCTGGACGGGCAGCGACACCGGGATCATCGGAATCACCCGCGATGGCGGCCGGAGTTGGACTCAGACGCGGCTGCCAGGCGGTCGCCCGTGGAGCAAAATTGCCGGAATCGACCTGTCCCCGCTGGACCCGGCCACCGCCTTTGTCGCGGTTGACGGGCACCGCATCGACGATTTCCGACCCCACGTCTTCCGGACGCATGACGGCGGCAAGAGCTGGACGGAGATCACGCGCGGCCTGCCGAAGGATCAAGTGGTCACCGCCGTTCGCGCGGACCCCGTGCGGCCGGGCCTCCTCTATGCCGGCAATGAATCGGGCGTGTTCGTAAGCTTCGACGACGGCGACAACTGGCAACCGCTGCAGCAAAACCTTCCGACAGCCTGGGCGCGCGACCTTCTCGTCCATGGAGACGACCTGATTGCTGCGACGCAGGGGCATGCAATCTGGGTCCTCGGCGATCTCGCGCTGCTGCGCCAGCTGCAGCCCAAGACGGCGGCCGAGACAATGCATCTCTTCGCTCCGGCTCCCGCAGTCAGGGTGCGGTTCGACAACAATCACGACACACCGCTGACTCCGGAAACGCCGGTCGGGCAGAATCCGCCGGAAGGCGCCATCATCGATTATTGGCTTGCAAGCCCGGCGAACGGACCGGTGACGCTCGAGATCCGGGATTCGACCGGCGCCGTCATCCGCCGCTTCTCCAGCGCGGAGGTTCCGGAGAAGCTCCCCGCCGACCGTTATTTCCAGGCCGGATGGGTGAAGCCGGAACCGGTGCTTTCGGCCGCTGCCGGAGCGCACCGCTGGACGTGGGACCTGCGCCGGCCGCGGCCAAGGGCGGTCTCGTACAATTACGACATCGCTGCCGTCTGGGGCCTCGACACGCCGCTCGACCCGCGCGGGCAGCTGGTCGAGCCTGGCCGCTACACGGCCGTGCTGACGGTTGATGGCCAAAGCCGGCAAGTGCCGATCGACGTGGTGGCCGATCCGCGCGTGATCAACCCCGATTACGGCGCTGCCAGGCAGTTTTCCGAAAGCCTCTACGCTCCAATGGAAATCGCCTGGCGCGGCTATGCGGAGACGGAGACGGTGCGCGACGCCCTCGCCAAGCGCATCGGCCAGATCCACGATCCATCGCTCCTCGCCGAGGTCAAGGCACTCGCGGCGAAGCTGGAGCCGCCCAAGGCGCCGAACACCGGCTTCGAGGGTGAAAGCGGAACCTTCGCATCGCTGGAAACGTCGGCGGAGGGGAGCGATTCCGCCCCGACCTCCGCTCTACGGCAAACCGCCCTCGCGACCATCGCGCAGGTGAATGCGGATTGGGCAGCGTGGCAGCAGGTAAAGTCGGTCGACCTCGCGCAGCTCAACGGCCGCCTTGCTGCGGCGAGGCTCCAGCCAATCGAGCTTCCCACGGGAGCTGCGCTGACCGCCCCCGCGCCCGAAGCTGGTGCGGATTTGCCTTAGCCGCCCCTATTTCTTCTTCTTTTCCGGCTCGGGCGGCGCTGCGTTGTCGGTTCCGTCAAAATCGGCGAGATAGCGTTTCATTCCCTCGCGCTCGCCATATTCGCTCATCCACAGTAGGGCGAAGCAATAGCTGAGCATGATGCTCATCACCGCCGCAAGCTCGACCGCGCCGATGCCCGCCGAGAGGCCCATTGCCACCGCAAGCAGGATGAACAGGGCGTCGCCCGAGCTCTTGAGCGAGTTCCTGAATCGGACCGCGCCAGCAATGCCCGCCAGCGAAAAGGCCAGCGCCAGCGAGTTCTGGACGATGATGACGATGCCCGTCACGACCATCGGCAGGATCAGGATCGTGTGGACAAGCGACTGGTCATATTCCTCGCCGCTACGAACCGCCATGTAAACCCAGGTCACCGGAAGCGAGCACAGGAAGGCGCCGATGATCGCGACGATCAGCCAGAACAGGCTCTGGCCGAGATTGGCCACATGCTGCGCATGGATCGAGTCCCCGTGAAGCGGATTTTTGGCCGGCTGCGAGATCAGCTGCTCGACGCCGCCGATGGGTAGATAATTCCGGAATTCCGGCCAGATCTGGACGGCGATGAACACGACCAGAGCGATTGCGAGATAGTAAAGCGTCAGCCTCCCGAGCAGCTTCGTCCCCATGTCTTCCCTCCCCCTGTTCGACGGCGATCAGTTCGCCGCCGGACCTTATTGGTAAATTCCTCCGGGTTCTTCCTTGGGCGCAGTGTCAATCGCATAGGGCGCGATCGGGTGCAGCACTCCGTAGCGCTCCTTGAGCGGCTCGCCGGGAAGCGCCGGCCACTCCATCTCCTTGACCGGCAGATCGGTGTCGGGAACGCGGTCGAGAAAATCGCGAAGCAGGGTCAGCCGGCCGAGCGACTGGTCGTTGAAATCGACCAGCGTCCAGGGTGCGAAATCGGTGTGGGTCGCCGCGAGCATCCGCTCGCGCGCTTCGGTGTACGCCTCGTACCGCGTCCGCGCCTGGACATCGATCGGCGACAATTTCCAGCGCTTGAGCGGGTTGAGGAGCCGGTTCTCGAACCTTTCCTCCTGCCGGTCCTGGTCGCAGCACAGCCAATATTTGAACAGCAGGATTCCGTCGTCGACCAGGTGCCGCTCGAACTCCGGCACGCCTTTGAGGAAGGCGTCCGTCTCCTGGGGCGCGCAAAAGCCCATCACCGGCTCCACGCCCGCCCGGTTGTACCAGCTGCGGTCGAACAGAGTCATTTCGCCCTTGGCCGGCAAATAGGGAATGTAACGCTGGAAGTACCATTGGCCGCGCTCGCGGTCGCTGGGGCTCGGCAAGGCCGCTACGCGACACTGGCGCGGGTTGAGGACGCGGGCGATGGCGTCGATCGACCCGCCCTTTCCCGCCGTATCGCGGCCTTCGAAAACGACGACGATCCGCTGGCCAGTCTCGGAGAGCCACCGCGCCATGCGCGCGAGTTCCTTGAGCAGCGGCTTCGCGAGCTGCTCATATTCCAGGTAGCTGAGCTTCTTGACCTCGCTCATTCCCCGTCCCCTGATCGACGTATGTGACATCTCGCCGCGAGAACGGCAATCTCCTGCAATGCATCGGCTGTTCGTCGCAATGCGCCCGCCCGAGCCCGTTCGCGATCTCCTGATCGACGCGATGGACGACAGCCCCGATCTGCGTTGGGTCGGCGACGAGCAGCTGCACCTGACGCTTCGGTTCATCGGCGAGGTCGAGCGGCCGCTGGCGAACGATATCGCCGACGCGCTTTCGACGATCCGCTTTCCTGCGTTCGATCTCCGGATTGCCGGCGTCGGCCGCTTCGACCGGCGCAGCGGCGGCGCGCTATGGGCCGGAGTCGAGCCGAGGAAGCCGGTGAGCCAGCTCGCCGCGAAGGTCGATCGCGCCTGCGTTCAGGCAGGCCTGGAGCCCGAGCGCCGGGCCTTTCACCCGCATATCACGCTGGCGCGCTACAGCCGGCGCAGCGCCGAACAAGCAGGCGATTTCGAGCGCAATCGCGCGGACCTGTCGTCCGTGCCGTTCCCGGTAACCCGCTTCGTTCTGTTCGAGAGCCACCTGTCACGACATGGCGCGCATTATGAGGAAGTCGCCGCTTACCCCTTGGCTTGACCCGCAGCCTGCTCTCGGCGCCA
>Ga0157371_10005727_pt1 | contig 10416 bp, 5 predicted proteins | sample C45metaG_FD_113462 | JGI IMG/M metagenome (GOLD analysis project Ga0157371, IMG submission 113462) | Corn rhizosphere microbial communities from Kellogg Biological Station, Michigan, USA - C4-5 metaG | ecosystem: Host-associated > Plants > Roots > Rhizosphere > Soil | place: USA: Michigan...
GCCGGCCGCCGAGTTGGTGTGCAGCGTGGACAGCACCAGATGGCCGGTCAGCGCGGACTGGATCGCGATGCGGCAGGTTTCCAGATCACGCATTTCGCCGATCATGATCACGTCCGGATCCTGCCGCATGATCGAACGCAGCGCACCGGAGAAATCCAGCCCGATCTGCGGCTTCACCTGGATCTGGTTGATGCCTTCCAACTGGTACTCGACCGGATCCTCGACGGTGATGATCTTCACGTCGTTGGTATTGATCTGCGACAGCGCGGTGTACAGCGTGGTGGTCTTGCCCGAGCCGGTCGGGCCGGTCACCAGCAGAATCCCGTGCGGCTTTTGCAGCACATCGACGAAACGTTGCTTGAAGCTGTCGGTGAAGCCGAGCGATTCGAAATCGAACACCACCGATTCACGGTCGAGAATACGCATCACCACCGACTCGCCGAAGCTGGTCGGCACGGTGGACACGCGCAGGTCGAGCTCCTTGCCCTGCACGCGCAGTTGGATGCGGCCGTCCTGCGGCAGCCGGCGCTCGGCGATGTTCAGCCGCGCCATGATCTTCACGCGCGAGATCACCGCGGCGGTGGACGACGACGGCGGTGCTTCGACTTCGTGCAACACGCCGTCGATGCGGTAGCGCACCTTCAGGCGGTTCTCGAACGGCTCGATATGGACGTCCGAAGCACGCTGCTCCACGGCACGCTGAAGAATGAGGTTCACCAACCGGATGACCGGGGCCTCGGAAGCGAGATCGCGCAGATGCTCGACGTCGTCCTCTTCCGCCGCGCTGCCGTCGAGGTTCTCCACGATCGTGCCCATCGCCGAACGGCCCGTGCCGTAATAGCGTTCGATCAACCCGTCGATCTCCGAACGCAGGCCCACCCGCAACGCGACCGGTCGCCCGGCGGCGAGTTCGACCGCCTGCCGCGGATACGGATCGGCCGGATCGGCCACGACCAGGGCCAGGCCGTGGTCGTCGTCGTGCACCGGCACCACATGTTGCTGCTTGAGAAAGCGCAGTGAGAGTTCGAGGTCGGCCGGCGGCAACTCCGGCGCGTCGCGCGCGGACAGCAACGGCACCTGCAACAGTTCCGCCCACGCCTCGGCCAGATCGCGCTCGGACACCAGTCCCAGCCGCGCCATCAAGGTGGTCAGCGTGCCTTCGGTCGACTCCTCGTGCAGGCGACGGGCACGGCCCAGATCACTGTCTTTCAAACGACCACGCGCGACCAGCCACGCGCAGACTTCCGACTCGCGGTCGTCGCCTGCGCTGCCTGTCCCGCTGACCGCCGGCTCGATCGCTGCCGACATGTTCCACCCCACTCAAGTCCCGCGAAAAGCCGTCAACGCCCCTGCAGCGAAGCGGTAAACGCCATAGTTATCACATCCAGCCGACAACATGCGAGCACCGTCCGGCAATTGTTACGCCGTGAAAAAGGCCGGCGCCCGTGAAGGCGCCGGCTCGGACTTCATACTTCGAACAGCGGCTTACCAGCCGATGCCTACACCCACACCACCGGAAGACTCCCCGCCGCTGACCGCGGCACCGAAGGTCAGGTTCGCCTTCGGCGACAACTGACGCGAGTAACCGACCGACAGCGCGGCCTCACCCTGGTAGCCGCCGACGCCCACGCCCAGCCGGTTGGCCGTGTCGATGCCCTGGGTACTGAAGGCCATCTGCGACATCGCCGCGCCCATCGCACCGACCCGGCTCAGACGCTGGTTGACGTTGTAGAACTTGCCGTTGACCTCGTTGCGCAGCGAGCTGAGATCGCTGCTGCTGACAAAGCTGCTGACCTTCTGGTCGGTATAGGCATTGGCGCTCTGCAGCGTCTGCTGGGCGTTGGCGTCGGAGTAGTCCTTCGCCGTGACCAGTGCTTGCTGCACCTGGCCCAGGTTGGCGGCATCGGTAGCCTGCGTGCCGGCCGCCACGTTGGTGATCTGGCGGTTGTTCGTCGCCGTGCCCACCGAGACCGTGTTGGCGCGATCGGCCACCGAACCCTGACCCAGCGCCACCGCACCGGCCGCCGTGGCCGAGCTGCCCTGGCCAATCGCCGTGCCGGAGGCTGCCGTCACCTTGCTGCCCTCACCCACCGCCACCGCGTTGGTTGCTGCCACATCAATGGTGGTGTTCGCACCCACCGCCGTACTGCCATCGGCATTCACCTTGGCGTTGCCGCCGATCGCGGTGTCGTTCGGGCCTGCGGCGTAGCTGTCGCCACCCACCGCCGTGCCGTGATCGCCACCGGCCTTGGCGCCGGAGCCCACCGCCACACCCTTGGAGCCGGCAGCCACGCTGGCCGCCGTCGAACCGTCGACCGCCACCTGCGCATTGGTCCCGCCACCGGCGGCAACCGTCTGCTCGATGTCACCGACCCGGATGTTGATGTCGCTGAGCGCCAGATCCAGCGCGCTCAACGCATCGCCCACGTTGCCGTAGACGCCACCCTGCACCGCAAAGCTCGGCGGGATGATGCCGCCGCCGGCCTGCAGCATCGCACCGCCGCCGATGGTGGCCAGCATGTCGGAGACCTGCCCCACCGTGGCCGCATCGGTCAGCACATCGCTGGCCTGCAGGTTGCTGATCCGGCTGCCGCTGGCGCCGCCGAGGGTGACCTGATCCTTGCTGGCATCGTCGTACTTCACCGCCGAGGCATCGGTCTGACCGACTTGGGCCGCCACTGCATCCAGCTGGCCCTTGTTCACCGCATCCGTGCCGCTCGTACCGGCCGCCACGTTGGTGATCTGGCGCTCGCTGCCGACGCTGCCCACCGAAACCGTGGAGGCACGGTCGGCGATGGAGTTTGAACCCAGCGCCACGCTGTCATCGGTGCTGGACCGGGCGTTGAAGCCCAAGGCTACGCTACGTGCGCCGGTCGCCTGGTTGAACGCGCCGACCGCCACCGATGTATCTCCGGTAGCCGACGAGCCGTAGCCGATCGCGGTGCGGTAGGAATGGTTGGCGTCGTCATTCGGATCGGCCGAATTGTTCTCCCCGGTATTGGCGAACGTGCCCATCGCGGTGTCGCCCACGCCCTTGGCCTGGGCACCGTAACCCACCGCCGAACCGAACTGTCCAGCGATGTTGGTCTTCTCCACCGTGCCGTCGCCGCCACCGATCGCGGTGCCGCCGTAGTTGCCGAAGGTGGTCGCGCCGCTGCCCATCGCCACCGAGCCGCGACCATTGGCCACCGCACGCGGACCGACCGCCACGCTGTCCGTACCCACCGCCTGTGCATCGGCGCCGGTCGAGTTGGCCTTGAAGTAGCGAGTGGCATCCGTTGCGGCATCAACCACGGCATCCAGCTGACCCAGGTTCACCGCATCGGTGTCGGCCGTACCGGCCGCCACGTTGGTGATCTGACGCTCGTAACCCGCGCTGCCCACCGATACCGTGTTGGCGCGATCAGCCAGCGACTGTGCACCGAGCGCTACCGCGTTGGTTGCAGCCGGTTGTACCCAGGCGCCGGAACCCAGCGCGGTGCCGTTATCCGCATCCGCTCCAGCCAGCCAGCCCACTGCCGTCGAGTAATCGCCGGTCGCATAACCGCCTGCACCAGCCGCCGTCGCGCCCAGACCGGACGCCTCCGTGACGAAGTTGCCACCGGCGGCACTGCCACCGAGCGCCACGCTTTCATCACCGCTGGCCTCGCTGCTTTCACCCACCGCCACGCTGCTGGCGCCGCCTGCCGTCGCAAACGCACCGGCCGCCGTGGAGTAGTTACCGCCGGCCACTGCCATCAGGCCCATGGCTGACGAGAAGTCACCCCCGGCATAACTACCCGCACCGAGCGCCGTCGCACCCAGGCCCGCAGCCTCGGTCGAGTACGTGTTGCCACTGAGGGTCACGCTGCCACCGAGCGCCACGCTCAGATCACCGCCAGCCACGCTGCTCTCGCCCACTGCCACGCTGCTTGCGCCGCTGGCCACCGAGAAGGCACCCACCGCGGTGGCACTGTCATTGATGGCCTGCGCCACTACGCCCACCGCCGTCGAGAAGTCGCCAGTAGCCACGCTTTCCGCACCCAGCGCACTGGCACCCAGACCCGATGCCTCACTGTACGCACCGGCGGCTATCGACTCGATCCCGCTGGCGATGCTTTCGCCGCCGATGGCTGTCGCGTAAATGTCTGACGCCTCCGCGAGGTAGCCCGATGCCACCGCCGCTTCGCCACTGGCAAGCGAATCCGTGCCGCTGGCCGTGCTGTTCAGGCCGGTGGCCTGCGCACCACTGCCGTAGGCGGCGGCGCCGTGATCGCTGGCGACACTGTTGCTGCCGGTCGCCACGCTGCCGACGCCATCGGCATTCGCGTGGCTGCCGGTCGCCACGCTGTTGTCACCGGTGGCCGAACTGCTGTAACCCGACGCCGTGCTGTATTCGCCCAGTGCACCCGCGCCCCAGCCCATCGACGTTGCGCCAGTACCTAGTGCCACACTGCCGGCACCGAGTGCCGTGCTGTAGTCACCCTCCGCATCCGACCCGGAGCCGAACGCCGAACTCTCCTCACCTGCGGCGAAACTGCTCGAACCGGCGGCTATCGAATTCGTACCCAGCGCCAGCGCGTTGTAGCCCATGGCCACGCTCTGATCGCCGAGCGCCGTGCTGAGCGCACCGGTAGCCACCGAATGCACACCCGACGCCAGCGCGTCCTCCGTGCCGTCGGTCGCGCCGTCCGCATCGAAGAAGTGCGTTGCCGTTGTCGTCGCTGCGGTCGCTGCCGTCAGCTGATCCACGTTCACCGCGTCCGTGCCGGCCACGCCTTCTGCCACGTTGCTTACCAGCACCGGCGTACCCGCCGTGCCCAGCGCCACCGCCGTCTTGCCAACGTTGGTGTAGAACACCGCCGCGCTGTTGATCACGCTGATACTGGCTGTGTTGGCCGCCACGTTGCTGTTCGTGGCGAACAACTGGCTGCCGTTCACCGCGTCGGTGCTGGTGGCGCTCAAGCCACCGGCCGCCACGTTGACGACCTGGCGCTTGAGGACGGCGCTGCCCACCGACACCGTGTTGACCACATCGGCCACCGAAGCACCACCCAGTGCCACGCTGCCCCCCGCGCTGGCGTTGGCGTTGGCACCCAGTGCTGTAGCGTTGGCAACGGTCGCTTTCGCGGCATAGCCCGTCGCCGTGGCCAGCACGCCGTTCGCTGCACTTTGCGAGCCCACGGCAATGGCACCGTCAGCCGTGGCCTTCGCCAAGTAGCCTGACGCCAGGGACTGCGCGCCGCGGGCCTCCGAGTAGGCACCCACCGCGGTGGCGTGGTTGTTGACGGCCTGCGCCAGTACGCCCACCGCCGTCGAATAGTCGCCAGAAGCCAGCGTTTCCGCACCCAGCGCACTGGCACCCAGACCCGACGCCTCACTGAACGCACCGGCAGCTATCGACTCGATCCCGCCGGCGATGCTTTCGCCGCCGATGGCGGTCGCGTAAATGTTCGACGCCTCCGCGAGGTAGCCCGACGCCACTGCCGCTTCGGCACTGGCAAGCGAATCCGTGCCGCTGGCCGTGCTGTTCGGGCCGGTGGCCTGCGCACCACTGCCGTAGGCGGCGGCGCCGTCATCGCTGGCAACACTGTTGCTGCCGGTCGCCACGCTGCCGATGCCATCGGCATTCGCGTAGCTGCCAGTGGCCACGCTGTTGTCACCGTTGGCCGAACTGCTGTAACCCGACGCCGTGCTGTATTCGCCCAAGGCACCTGCGCCCCAGCCCATCGCCGTTGCGCCGGTACCGAACGCCATGCTGCCGGCACCGAGTGCCATGCTGTACTCGCCACCCGCATATGACCCGGAGCCGAACGCCGAGCTCTCCTCACCTGCGGCGAAGCTGCTCGAACCCATGGCTACCGAGTTCGTACCCAGGGCGATCGCGCTGTAGCCGATCGCCGTGGCGTAATCGCCGGCTTCGGCCGCCTGGCCACCCGCCGTACCGCCCACGCCGACAACCGGTGCCACTATCGGACTCCCGGCCGGGTCGGCCTCGAACTGGGCCGCCGACACCTGGCTGGCGCCCAGCGCCAGTGCCATGCCGACCGCCGCCATGGTGGCACGCGCGCGCTTTGACGCGCCGCCCTTGCCATGAGCCTTGGCGAACTCGGAAGCCACCACCAACATGCCCAACGACTTGTTCCAAACCTTGCTGTAAATCTTGTTCATCGCAAACCCCTGCTAATAGTGGCTAGTGGCGCTCAAATTTCGTTGTCGGCGAACTATCCGTTCGTCGTATCGCGATGCTCTGACCGAAGCGCATCGAGCACATGCGCCGCTCGTGTCATCACATCGCATGGGGTATTCATGCGGGCCGCCACCAGCGACGTGCACCTGCCAGTTCAGGCATGTCGACGATGCCGTCCAGCATGCCGTCCCGGTTCAAGATCCACGGCGGGTTCAGGCGAATGCACCGCACTTGTCCCGCTGCTGGCGGACATTCCATGCGCGAGTTCGGCGGAGAAGGATTCGATCGAATCCTTCTCCGCCGGTTGCGCCTGGTCGCTTACAGCGGCCTGGGCGGGGTGAACGTGCTCAAGACAGTCACGCCGCTGTAGTCCGACTCGCCCTCCACCGTCATGTAGTAGGTGCCGGCAACCGGTCGCGCAATCATCACGGACTCGCTGTTGGTACCTGCATGCACGGACTTGGCGGTGTAGCTGCTGGGTGTGGCTACCGAACCCACCTTGACGTAGATCGACACATCGCCGGTGCCGCCCTGCGTACGCAGGGTCAGGCCAAGCGCGCCGGCAGGCACTTCGATCTGATAGAACTTGCTGCTGCCAGCCAGGCCGGCCTGACCGGAAACGGCCACGCCACGATCCAGACCGACCGGTGCAAATTCGCTCCAGGCTATCCACTGCGCCGACGTCTGCGCATTGTCGAGGCAGGCATTCAGGCTGCTGGCCTGGCCGGCATCGATCAACTCGTTGGTGGCCATCTCATTGGCGTAGGCCAGCATCGCCGACCGATAAGCACCCGCCGTGGTGGCGCTGCTGGCGATGTTCTTCGCGTTGGCCAGCACGTTGGCGCCGATGACCAGGCCACCGGGCAGCCAGGTCGGGATGCCGGTATCGCAGGCGAGCAACAGCTGGTTGCCCTCGTTGAGCTTCCAGCCTTCGTCCTTGTACAAGGCCGGCGTCAGATCGAGGTTGATGTGACCCTGGAGATCCGAGCTTTCGGCGTATTCCATCAACGCGTTTGGCGACAGGCGGGTGTCGTAATGCGAGAACGACGAGCCCTGCGCCAGCACGGTCGGGGCGTAGATCTGCACGTTGCCAGCCGCATCGGTGCCGGCGAGGCCTTGTCCCAAGCCCAGCGTCATGCTGGAACCCGCGGTATTTGCCTTGAGCGTGTCGCCGTCGGCAAGGCCGATCATGATCGTCGGAAGATTGTTCGGCAGGCCATCACCACCGGCGGTAAGCACACCCGCTACGTTGTTGGCGATGATCACCGCCGTGGCACCCGCGGCCTCAGCCATGCGTGACTTGATCGCGAAGCCGCAGGTGCCACGGGTGACGATCGCGATATGTCCGGCGATCTCCGCCGCATTGGTCAACGCTTCGCAAGCCAATCCGGTGGGATCGACAGCCACCACGGCCGAACCGTTGAAGTTCTGTGCAGTGGGGGTCGGACCGAATGCAGCCGCTGCGTACGCGTAATCACCCGCAGCAGCGACCGGCGCCGTCACCTTCAGCACTGGCGGTTTGCCGAGGGCCAATGGTGCCTGAGCCACGACGTTGGCACCGCGGAACACCAGCATGCCGTCCTTCTTCGCCGACGCCACGCGCTGGGCGTCGGTCAGGTCAGCCCACTTCTTGGCGTTGGAGTTGTCGTAGACGAACGACGAGTAGATATCGATATAGCCGCCGCTGAGCGCACCGCTGGTGAGGCTGGTACGGCCGGCAAAGCCGAGGCCGTGACCCATTTCATGCAGCATCACGTTCAACAGATTGTTCTTGCCCTGCGGCGTGTTGCCATCCAGGCCGAAGTACCAGCCCCCATCGGGCAGACAGGCCGACGTACCCAACGCACCATTGAACGACATGGACATTTCCGACGCGGTCGGCGAGTTGTCGCCACGGATGAATGCATTGATGAGCGAGCCGGGATACCAGACGCCCAACTGGGCACCCGCCGGCATGTCGGCTACCTCGGTGAACCGTGCGACACCGTTGGTGCCGGTGGAACCCAGCACGATGCCTGCGTCGTTGCACTGCAGGGCAGAAAATCTGGCATCGATCGCGATCGGGCCGTCGCTCTGCAGCACGGCGCCCCACATGTTGGCGGCGAATTCGAACACGATGCGCGCCTGCTCGCCACGGGTGGTACCGGCGTTGCCGCCGACGGGGGTGACCGCGGTCTGATCGTTCAGGCCCTGGCCCGCAGCATCCTTGTTGATGACGGTGAGGGTGGCGGCCATGGCATTGCCGGCCAGACCCAGCACACCTGCGAGCATCAGGCCGGTGAAAAGCTTGCTGCGGCGGATCATTTCGTCACCCCCGCGTTGGCGGCGTCATCGGTGGAATGCGCTCCCACTAGGTTGCCATTGGCGTCGACCATGCCGACCAGATAGTTGAATTCGGTCTCGGGAGTATCGACGACGACCATGGTGTGGCCATTGACGCGCACGGTGCGGGCGGTTCTCTGCGACTCGGCCTCGTTGCGCGGACGGCCGCTGGTATTGGGCAGTTGCGCCTGGAGCGCACGGGTGGCATCAAGCGCTCTTGCAAACCTGGCAGCCTCTTCCGGCGTCGCCGCACGCAACTTCTTGGTGATCGGATCGATGAAAGCCACCTGCAACGAACTGCTGGCGCCTTCAACCGGCTGTGCCTGCTTGCTTTCTGTCGCGATCGCCGCACTGGCGACCAGTCCCGTCAGGACCAGGGCTGCTGCCTGGACCAATACTTTCTTTTGCATGAAAACTCCCCCCTTGAGACAGCGTCGTCATCCGACGCCAAAGAAATCGAGGCCCGCACTCCCACACGCACACCGGACTGCGCACCAAATATGGTTTCGGGACATACAGACACACATGGACGACGGCTAGGCGGCCACCCTCAGGTGCGCCGCGTCGGCATCGATCGGTTACCTCGTCCTCACCCTCCAAGGTCGCTTCTCGACCTCACCCCTCTCCCGAACCTCGGCTCCAAAAACATTCGATGCCTTGGCTCACCAGGAACACCACGGTCGTCGTCCGCAGCACCCGGGCTGGCGGCGCCGTTCGTGCCCCGACGGTCACCTACACTTTTCAGAACTTCAAAACTGTGAACCTGATCATGGAAGCTACCAGTAATATCTTGCGAGCGTCAACGCAAATTCTTGCATACCGGGAAAATTTGAAATTGCGGCGTCGCGATACGTTTTGCGACTCTTTGACCACCCCCATCTGCCACAATCTTTCCTCCATCCGGATTCCATGTCATGCCGCTGCTTGATATCGGCGCCAACCTCACGCACGAGTCGTTCCGGCATGACCTCGATGCCGTATTGCAACGTGCGCATGCGCACGGGGTGAACCGGATGGTCGTCACTGGCGCTTCGCGCGATGGCAGCACGCAGGCGCTGACGCTGACCCGCGCTCGTCCGGGTGTCTTGTTCGCCACGGCCGGCGTGCATCCGCACCACGCGATCGACTACGACGACGCCACCGACGCCCTCCTGCGCGAACTTTCGCATGATCCTGCGGTGCGCGCGATCGGTGAGACCGGGCTGGATTACAACCGCAACTATTCGCCACATGAGGTGCAGTTGCAGGTATTCGAGCGGCAGTTGCAGATCGCGGTGGACCGGCAGATGCCGCTGTTCCTGCATCAGCGCGATGCGCACGATGACTTCATCGCGCTGCTGCGCCGCTACCGCGACCGGGTACCGGCCGCGGTGGTGCACTGCTTCACCGATACTGGCGAGGCGCTGCGCGATTACCTGGCGCTGGACTGCCACATCGGCATCACCGGCTGGATCTGCGACGAGCGCCGCGGCACCCATTTGCGTGAACTGGTGCGCGAGATTCCTGCCCACCGGCTGATGATCGAAACCGACTCGCCCTATCTGCTGCCCCGTACGGTGCGACCACCACCGGCACACCGACGCAACGAGCCGATGTACCTGAAACACATCTGCGAGGAAATCGCCCGCGATCGCGGCGAGAGCGTGGAAGTCACTGCGGCGAACAGCACGGCGACGGCGGAGGCGTTCTTCGGGTTGGCGCCAGTTCCGTAGGGCGCGTCCCTAGCGCAAGAGCACGCGCGTCTCGCCGGGCGCCAGCCCGTCCAGCGCGTAGTCGCCGATGCGCACGCGGATCAGCCGCAAGGTCGGGAAGCCGACCGCCGCGGTCATCCGGCGCACCTGGCGGTTGCGGCCTTCGCGCAGGGTGAGGCTGAGCCAGCTGGTGGGAATGGCCTTGCGGAAACGCACCGGCGGGTCGCGCGGCCA
>Ga0157371_10005728_pt1 | contig 10415 bp, 10 predicted proteins | sample C45metaG_FD_113462 | JGI IMG/M metagenome (GOLD analysis project Ga0157371, IMG submission 113462) | Corn rhizosphere microbial communities from Kellogg Biological Station, Michigan, USA - C4-5 metaG | ecosystem: Host-associated > Plants > Roots > Rhizosphere > Soil | place: USA: Michigan...
CAGCCCGAAAAATTTATTGGGCCGGTTTTAAGTAGAACGGTGATACGGTGCTATGGCCTAGCTATACGGAAATGCATGATACCGCAATCTACTCATTAATAGGTAATTATAAATAACGTCAATCATAGCTTGTCGAATGGTCCTGTTTTAGATGTCTTACAAGGCGTTTCGACAGGCTCAACGTGACAAATTCGATTGAATTACAATTTATGATACAGTCTCTTGTAGAAAAATATTTTTATCGTGGTCTGTGATCTAAAATCCTAAGAACCACCTACCAAATTTAAATAAACCTGATAGAACGGAAAGCCCGGAGCGAAGCATGAGTGAGGACTTGAATAGATAGCAGGACAGCTGTAACCGAAGCGTGCCAAACCCTGATTTTCAAAATAATCCATTTAGGATGATCTGGCTTATTTATAAAAAAAAAGCTGGCTCATTTCTGAACCAGCCTTAATATTTATTTCCAAGACAAATTAATCTTAGCTACATTTATCTGCCTCTACTAAGGGGGAAGACAAGGTTTCATATTCTGCTTCTGCTGCTTTAAGGATGGCCAGGTGCGAGACAAAGTAAGCCAGCGTACTTTCGGCACCTTGATTTCTGTTGACGCTGTTAAATTGTAAGCCATCTGCACAGCCATGTGTTTCAAAATCGTACAATGGAATATGTAAGCTGTTTTTCCCTAAAAACCACTCATAGCTGATATGCATTAAACTTAAATACTTTTCATCTTTAGTTACTTCGAAGGTTTTAGCATAGAGTAAAACCATTGCCATCGTTTCTATAGCCTGTTGGTCATATATAGGATTTTTACCGTGTTTTTTCATCCATCCGGCATTGCCAACAGGATTTAGGTATCCGTTTTCGAAAGAAAAGCTATTTAAAAATTCAACACTTTCTATGGCAATTTTATAAGATGCAGTATTCCCGGTAACTTCATAATGATGAAGCAAGGCCAAAGGAAGTATTGCATTATCATAAGTAAGAATATCTTCAAACCAATGCCAATCGCCATCTTTATTGTCTTTATATGATGCCATTAATGAATTGGCCAGCAAATTGATTTCTTTTGTAATTAACTCATCGCCAGGATGGGCACACAGGTAATAGGATAGACCAATAATGGTATTTGCTTTTCCACGGAGGTATTTTAATTCTTTGAAATGTGGAATAGAGTGCGAAAATAATTCCCTGCCGAATTCACGGTAAGAATTGTTGGGTGCGCTGCAAACTAAATAGCCCAATGCCCAGATGGTTCGGCCGAAAGAATCTTCTGAGCCTATTTCATCCAAATAATTGCGGTTAAAACTCAGGAAATTCCTGAAATTCCCATCATCCGTTTGCATATATTGAATAAAACTAAGATAAACAGGCATCAATTTTAAAGCTTTAGGATTTTTATCCTGCTCTATAGCCATTAAAGCCATAATTAGAGCTCTGGCATTGTCATCAATACAATAGCCTTCCTTCAAATTTGGAATACCAAAACGGGCATGCTGAATGATTCCGGTATCATCTGTCAACAATGAAATATGGTTTAAATTAAGCGCTGGCATACCTTCAACATCAATAATAGGAGGAGTAATCCTTTCTGGTTTTTTTCCTGCAGCCAAAGCCTCATCTAATACGCTAAGATAAACACTTCCAATCGCCGGCCAACGAAGATTTAATCCATATTTATAAGCATTTTTCCTCAGCTTCTGATATTTATCTTGATCACTTAATAGCTCGTTTACAATGGTTGCCAATTGTACATCATTCTTAAAATCAAACAATTTGCCTCTGTTATCGGCTAAAAGTTCCTGCGCATGCCAATATGGGGTAGAAACTACTGCTGCACCAGCACCTACCGCATAAGATAGTGTACCACTGGTAATTTGTGCTTCATTTAAATAAGGTGTAATGTATAAATAACAGGCGGTTAAATATTGATGCAATTCTTCCTCAGATACAAATTTATTGACGAATGCAATATTATTTTCTACGCCCAAATCTTTCGCCAGTGCTTTTAAACTATCACGATATTCTTCACCGTTATGTTTTACCACACCGGGATGGGTATTGCCCAAAATCACATACAAAACATCAGGATGTTGTGCTACGATGTTGGGTAAAGCTTTAATCACCGTTTCTAAACCTTTATTCCTGCTAATTAAACCAAAAGTAAAAAGCACTTTTCGATTTTTAAACAGTTCACTTTGTGCAATTTCGTTATTTGGTATAGGTTCCAGATCCGGAACACCATGCTCTATTAATTTAATAGAAGCCTTAGGAATCTGGTAAATACTGGTTAAAAATAAGACTGCTTTTTTGCTCATCACCACTATTTTAGATGATTTAACTGCAATTTCTTTAATAATGGTCTGCTGCATAAAATTCGGTTCTTTTAAAACCGTATGCAAAATGGTAATGAATGGTTTTTTTAATCTGTTAATTAAAGACAATAAGAATACACCGCTATTGCCGCCATATATACCAAATTCATGCTCAATGATACAGCTGTCTACATCACTGTTATTGATAAAATCTGCTGCATCAATATAATCTTTTTGATTTTGTTGACGAATAACAAATTTTACTTCGTTTGGGTAATCGTGTTCATTAACATCATCCGATTCATTTAAGGCAACAACAAAACTTTTTTGCGGATTGTAAGCTGGATTTAAACTTAATGCATTAACCAAATTCTGATTAAAAGTTGCTAAACCACATTCGCGCGGAGGATAGGTTGAAATATAGGCGATTTTCATAATGTATTTCAAATAGGGTTGATACTTAAATAACATTACATTATCCAAATAGTTTGTGATTTCGTCAATTTACGCTTAATAAACCCAAAACAATCTGTTTTAGGTGCTTGTTAGTAAGTAAATATTAAGCTATGAGATCAATATGGAAAGGTTCGATTGGGTTTGGTTTGGTAAATATCCCGATTAAGTTGTTTTCAGGAGTCCAGAACAGTAATCTTGATTTAGATATGCTCGATGAACGCGATCATGCAAAGATTAAATTCCTTAGAGTAAATGAAAATACACATAAAGAAGTTCCTTATGAGAAAATAGTTAAAGGCTATTTTTTAAAAGACAGGTACATCGTTTTAGATAAGCACGATTTTGAAGAGGCTGCACCTGAAAAAACTAAAATTATAGAATTAGAGAATTTTGTTGATATAAAAGAGATAAATCCTATTTATTACGAAACTTCTTATTATACCGAGCCTGAAAAGCAGGGCAAAAAAGCTTATAGTTTGTTGTTAAAAGCATTGCAAAAATCTGGTAAAGCTGGCGTGGCCAGATTTGTTCTCAGGAATACAGAAAATCTCTGTGTTATTCATCCCATGGAAAACGTAATTGTAATCACAAAAATCAGATTCGAACAGGAAATCAGAAGCTTATCTGAGCTTAATAAGGTTGATGATATTACCATCACCAAAAAAGAAATGGATGTGGGATTAGCTTTGATCAAACAATATAGCTCAAAATTCGATTTGAGTACATTTAAAGATGATTACAGTACCGAATTATTGAAAATTATTAAAGCAAAAGCTAAAGGAAAACGAGCTACTGTGAAGAAGATGAAACCTCGAAAAGCTTCCAGTGATGATTTGTATGATCAACTGATGCAGAGCTTAGGTTCGAAGAAAGGAGCGTAGTTAAGTTGGGCGTTTTGCAAACGCTTACGCCAAGCGCTAAACAAAATCTTTCTGGAGCTAAACCTTATGTTTTGCTCCAGAAAGATTTAACTATTTAAAAGCAGCTTTCAATTGATCTGCGGCATAAGCCTGGGCAGCTTTCGCTTCAGGCACAAGTAGCGCCATCCCAAAAAATTCGTGTGTTACTCCTTCATAATTTTTACTGTTAACTTTTACCCCGGCAGCGCTCAGTTTTTCGGCTAGTATTACTCCATCATCATGTAAGGGATCTATTTCAGCCGTGATAATAGTTGTTGGCGGAAGTCCTTTTAAATTGGCATTAACCAATGATATTTTAGGGTCTTGCGCTTCGATCATGCTATTAAGGTATTTTTCGGTAAACCAGCTCATCATCGCTTTATTTAACGGCTTTGCATTTTCATACATTTTATACGATTTTGTATTCATATCTGCCTGAGCAATAGGATAGATCAAAACCTCGTGTACAGGAAGCATGATATGTTTGTTTCTGGCCATAATAGATACATTTGCCGCTAAATTCCCGCCTGCACTTTCACCAACCACTGCAATTTTTGCTGGATCAGCTTTTAAGTCAACTGCATTTTTTATAGCCCATTCATAGGCTGTAAAAGCGTCGTTATGTGCTGTGGGAAATTTGTTTTCGGGTGCTAAGCGGTAAGCTACAGAAACCACAATTGCATTAACCTGTTCAGCCAAAGCCTGGGCAGATGCATTATAAACATCTAAATTAGCGATAACAAAACCGCCACCATGATAATAAACAATGAGCGGATACGGTCCATTTCCTTTTTTAGGGGTGTAAACGCGCAAATGAATTTTACCATCATTAGCATCAATATCCTTACCCGTTGTATCTACCTTAGGTGCAGGGACAACAATATTATTTTGTTTGATTAAATCCATTACCGCGTCTGTGGGTGTATGATTCTTACGCGCATCAGTAGCACTTAAAGTTTCTAAAGGCTTATCCCCATAACTGTTTAATTTTTCTATTACGACCTGCATTTCCGGTTTTATTGTTTTTCCCCATTCCGGTGCTGGTCCTGCAGGTTTTAGTGCCGCATTCAGAGTAGAGTCAGCTATAGTTGAGTCTGTCGCTGCAGTGGTTTTAGTTTCACCTGTGCAGGCTGAAAGCAAAACAGCCATTCCACAAACAAAGGTGAAAGGTTTTAACAAGTTGGTTTTCATAGAATTGGTTTTATTTTTTAACTATTGTTCTATAACAGGATCGGTAAGACAAGTGTTTTTATTATTATACAACTTTTCAGAATTTACATAAATGGCAAACTTCTTATCGAATTAAAGTGTTGTTAAATAAAAGAAAAAGTATGCTAACAGAAATAACAGGGCTTCCAGATCATATTTTTGGCGTAAGAGCTACCGGAGAAGTTACAAGCGATGATATTAAGAGCGTTCTATTAACGGGTTTAAAAAGAACGGCCGACCGGTTTAAGGAAATCAGGTATTTGCTTGTTTTGGAAACTGATGTGAAGAATTTTACTGCTGGTGCCTGGGTACAAGACGTCAAAGCAGGTTTACAGAATTTTAACAAATGGAAAAAAATTGCAGTAGTAAGCGCTGAAAAAGGAGTTGAGTGGTTTACTGATGTTTTCACCCTCGCTACACCAGGTAAATCAAAAGGCTTTAAACCCGAAGAAATAGAAGAGGCAAAGGCATGGCTGAATGCTGAAGATTAACAATTATAAAAGATGAAAAATTCTAAAACATCGGCAGAAAGTAGCAAGGCTACGGCACCGAAAAATACAAAAGCTAAAGGCGCTGATGATAAAGTTACATCAGCAAAAGATGCAAAGAAAGTAGATGTAACTAAAGACAAGGCAGTTAAAGAGAAAAACCAGTAATAAGAGACAGAGAATACTAATATGAAGATTGATGCCGGTAATATTGACCATTTTTATGATAAGGCCTATGATTGGATAATTGATAAAGGGCCATCTGTAATTTTAGGTATTGTGTTGCTTATTTTAGGCTTGTGGTTGATTAAGTTACTGGGAAAATGGATGCAGGGTGGTATGCACCGCAAAGATATAAATCCTTCATTACGCCCATTTTTAACCAGTTTAATACTCATTAGCTTAAGAATTTTACTCGTACTTACTGTAATGCAGATTATTGGCATTCAGCTTACTTTTTTAACAGTTTTGATAGGTGGTATTGGAGTTGCAGCTGGCTTAGCACTATCCGGTACGCTGCAAAATTTTGCCAGTGGTGTATTGATTTTACTATTAAAACCTTTTGTTGTGGGTGATAATATTATTGCACAAAGCCAGGAAGGAACGGTATCTTCAATCCAGATATTCTATACCATAGTTAAAACCTTTGACAATAGAACTGTAGTTATTCCCAATAGTAAATTATCGAACGAAGTGATTATCAATATCAGCAGAGAGGGTATTAGAAGATTGGATATTGAAATAAAATTTAGTTATGGGATAGACTATGATAAAGTGGTTTCCATTTTCAATAAAACAGTCGATGAATTTAGTTCTTGTTTAAAAACACCAGAACGGAGAATAGGCGTATCTGCTTTAGAAGATAGTGGTTTCAGAGCAAATATAAATGTTTGGGTCAATGCACACGGATTTACAGATACTAAACTCTCTTTTCTGGAAGTGTTAATGAAAAACCTAAAACTTGGAGGAATAAAATTGCCAGGTATGGCTGAATAAAAACTATTTCCTCAGCAAAGCATAAATCTTGTCCATCAACTCGTCGATGTTAAAAGGTTTGGCCATAAAATCATCTGCTTCTATACCATCTAATGTATAGTTGTTCGCATTATAACGGGCAGAAATCATTAATACGGGAATATGCATGGTAGACTCTGTCTCTTTAAGTTCTTTTAAAAGTACCCTTCCATCAACGTCAGGGAGCATAATATCCATAATTATTACATCTGGATTAAACTCCTGAACATGGTTAATAAAATCAGCACCTTTGTTCAGTCCATCAACATTAAAAGCTTCGCTTTCTAAAATAAGTGTAATAACATCAAGGATTGCATGGTTATCTTCAATAACTAAAATATTTTTCTTTGCCAAAGTTTGAATGATTTTTTTAAATTCAAACAAATATATAATAAAAAACAAATCTCAAATCCGAATTTATCAAATTAGAGACATTCTAAAATATACCCTTTATATTTGTTGATTCGTTAAATTAAATTTGCTGCAATAAAATACGTATGACTAAATTTTCTGTAGACCTAACCAATTGTGATAAAGAACCCATTCATATCCCGGGCAAAATTCAATCACATGGTTTTCTGGTAGCTGTTGACAAGAACAGCTCAACCATTACCTATATCAGTGAAAATACAGGAGATTTTTTACAAGAACAAGCCAGAAGCTTATTAAATAAACCACTGTCAGATTTAAATCACTCTATTAAACAACAAGACGCTGCGTTTAATATTGAAGATTTACTGAAACTGGGTATTATACGCAAAAGTTTCGATGCCATTAGCCCGCACCCCATCGAAATTAACGGACATCCGTTTTATCTCATTATTTCTTCATCAAAAAACGACTGGTTACTAGAATTTGAACCTGTTACGCTGCAATTCGACATTCAAAGTTCAATTGGCCGTTCAGCTTCATCCATGCTTCAGGGAAAAAACATTTCCGCCTTATTGAAGGGGGCGGCCAAAGAAGTAAAAAGGCTGATCAATTACGACCGTATTATGATCTACAAATTTTTGGAAGATGGCCACGGCGAAGTTGTTGCAGAAGAAAAAGAAGAAACATTAGAAGCTTTTTTTGGCCTGCATTATCCGGCATCAGATATCCCGAAGCAAGCCAGAGAACTTTATAAACTTAATTTAACGAGGCTAATTGCAGACGTAAACATAGCCGATTCAAAAATTATTACATTTAAAGAAAATGAAGCACTTGATTTAACCAATGGAGGCTTAAGAGCAGTATCTCCCATACATATTCAATATTTAAAGAATATGGGTGTTCACTCCAGTTTTAGTATATCCTTAATTTCTCATGGAGAGCTTTGGGGTTTAATTGCATGCCATAATTATAGTCCGAAATTTATTGATTATAAAGCGAGAGAAGGTGCAAAGCTAATCGGACAAATTCTTTCCTCTGCATTGGAATATCGCCAGGAAGAAGAAGACGCAAAAATTATTGAGCAATTTAAAAGTACCGCAAACATTCTTTCAGAGCATTTAACACGTGATAAGTATTTAATTGAGGCGATAACTACGCATAAACGTACTATTTTAAATGTTACCAAAGCGTCAGGTGTGGCCGTCATTTTCGAAAATGAACTCAAAACTATTGGAAATGTACCATTGGAAGAAGATATAAGAGCACTTTCAGCATGGTTGAAAACGGCCAATGATGAGTCGATATTCTATACCCATCGATTATCTGAAATCTATTCTCCCGCTAAAAAATATAAATCTGTAGCTTCCGGTATTCTTTCCTGTATTATCAATAGGGAAATGGGTGAAATGGTGATTTGGTTTAAACCCGAAATGATTACCAACGTAAATTGGGCAGGAAATCCTGAAAAATCTGTAGTTCCATCAGAAAATGGTTTAATGAGCCTGTCTCCGCGTAAATCTTTCGAAATCTGGTCGGAGGTAGTGAACAACACGTCTGAAAAATGGATGGCTGAAGAAGTTGACTCTGTGTTAAGGATACGAGAAATTATCATTGCCGATATTAATAAAAAGGCGAATGAAATTAGATTACTTAATGAGAAATTGCAGGCAGCTTACGAAGAACTGGATACGTTTAGTTACACCGTATCACATGATTTAAGAACCCCTCTTACCTCGATTAAAACTTACGCAGAGCTGATGCTTAAAAACAAGAGCATAGATGATGGAGGTAAAAAAATGTTAAGCAGGATTTTAGCCGGCGCTGATAAAATGAACTCATTGATTAAGGAGATTTTAAATTTAGCAAGAGTCGGCCGTTCTGAGGTTAATTTTGAAACAGTCAACATAGAATCTTTGATAAAAGATATCAAAAGCGAGGTGTGGTCGGCCTATAAAGCAGATCATTCAGTGTTAATTTTAGGACAACTCCCTAACATCAAAGGTGATAAAACCATGATTACGCAGGTTTTTACAAATTTAATTGGAAATGCTGTTAAATACTCTGCCATGGTTAATGAACCCAAAATCGAGGTTTCTTCGTATATAGACGGAGGAGAGATTATCTATTCAGTTAAAGACAATGGTATAGGAATTGATAACCGGTATTATGACAGAGTTTTTGAACTTTTTAAACGTATGGATAATGTGAAGGAGATTGAAGGATCAGGAGTGGGACTTGCTATTGTAAAAAGGGTTGTAGAAAAACATCATGGCAGAGTTTGGTTTGAGAGTAAGTTGAATGTAGGATCGACCTTTTTTGTAGCTTTTAAAAACAGATAAATGAAAACACCAGATATATTTTATGTTGAGGATGATATAGATTATGCATTTTTTATGCAAAGTGCTGTACAGGAAGTTAAGGATACACTGAATTTAACAATAGTTGAAGATGGGGTAGAAGCATTGAAAAAACTTCAAAATTTTGCTGAAAATAAAACTAAGCCGAAATTAATTTTACTCGATTTGAATTTACCAGGCCTGTCTGGTTTGGATTTATTAAAATTTATACGGGATATTTCTTATCTGAAAACCATACCCGTAATCTTGTTTTCAACATCTGATAATCCGGACGATGTAAAAGCCTCAATAGAATTTGGCGCCAATGCCTACCTTACCAAACCTGACGGTTACGAAAACTTAGTTAAATGTGTACATTCCGTACACGACTTTTGGTTTAACCAACATTTAAGGTTAAATTAAAATTGAATAAACAACATAGATAGATTCGGACATTAAGTCCGAATCTTTTTTATTTAGTAATAAACTCCCAAATATGATTTCCAATTTATTGAGAACTGAAACTGCACAAAATCATAAAACCTTAGAATCCTTGATGTTCGTTAATGAGATTATGAACAATTCGTTAAGTACAGATCAGTATAAAAAGCTATTAACTATTAATTATATTATTCACCAAAAATTAGAGAATACACTTGCAAATAGCCTGGACGCCGCTATTGCTGAGCAATTGGGGATGAAAGAACGATTGAAGCTAAATGCTTTAACGCAAGACTTAAATTACTGGAATATCAGTAGCTTAACCTTACCAGGATTAAATTTTGAATTATTTGTGCCGGAAATAAATACGGCAGAAGTTTTAGGCGCATTATATGTGCTAGAAGGGGCAACATTGGGGGGTAACGTAATAAAAAGGCATATTCTTGCCAATCCGAATTTTAAAAACCACGAAGATGGCCTAAATTATTATGGTGTTTACGGTGAGGAGCTTAGCACAAAATGGAAAATATTTGTTTCTGTAATCAATCAGCATATCTCTGAAGCGGATTATGAACGATGTGTAAATAGTGCCAACTTAACCTTCAATAACCTGATCAAGCTCTCTGAACAATTGGCATAAGTGATAATATTTTATCTACGAATTGTGAAAAATGGGGCTGCAATAAGTTCCAGGGCATTTTTTTGATTCTGAAAATGTGCAAAACTTATTGTAAATAAATATTTGCTTTCTGTTGTTAATTCAAGGTAAATATGTATTATTGAAAAAAATAAATTTTTTAAACCTTAAAAACATCAATTAGCGATGGAAAAATTCTCAAAAGTTAAAGCTGCTGTTGCTGCTATTGAAGCAGATGTAGAAAA
>Ga0157371_10005730_pt1 | contig 10412 bp, 10 predicted proteins | sample C45metaG_FD_113462 | JGI IMG/M metagenome (GOLD analysis project Ga0157371, IMG submission 113462) | Corn rhizosphere microbial communities from Kellogg Biological Station, Michigan, USA - C4-5 metaG | ecosystem: Host-associated > Plants > Roots > Rhizosphere > Soil | place: USA: Michigan...
CCCGGATAAATTTGCCCAACGGTCTTTATCCATAAAACCTGAAAGCAAAGAACCATCTCTGGAACACATTCGAAAATACACTCATCCGGTTGATAAAACTGATGAGGAACCTGACAAACAGAGAGAAATATATTTAAGTGAGAAACATGGCTTATAAAATCATTGGGGATACCAACATAATTGTGGATCTTTTAAAAGAAGAAAAAAGAACCGATCCTTTGGCCACCTTCAGAGAAATGTGTATGACGATAAATATTATTCCTTTCTCAAAAGACATTCTATATTATTGTTTGGAGAAGGACCAGGCCAAACAGGCCAAAGAAGATGAACCTTTGTATTTCTTGGCACATAAAGCAAAGATGAATTATTTCATTACCGGAAATGTAAAAGATTGTACATTTCCTTTTTCCTCTTTGCCTGTAATGGGTCCAGGTAATTTTATTACAGAAATTTATTTGAATGATATACCGTAGTAAAGCTCCCTTGCGCATCGGACTTGCAGGAGGTGGCACTGATGTAAGCCCCTACAGCGACCAATTTGGTGGCGCTATATTAAATGCAACTGTCTCACTTTTTGCCTATGCGAATATTGAACCTTTGAGAGAAAACAAAATAATTGTTGAGGCATTAGACAGAAAAGAAAAACAGGAATTTGAAAGCGGGCCTCAATTACCCATTGATGGAAAACTTGATCTTTTAAAAGGTGTTTATAACCGCATTTATAAAGATTATCAATTGCCTGAATCGGGATTTCGTTTGTCCACTTTTGTTGATGCGCCGGCAGGTTCAGGATTAGGAACTTCATCTACTTTGGTAGTTGCGATTCTCGGCGCTTTTGTGGAATGGCTGAAACTTCCTTTAGGCGATTATGATATTGCTCATTATGCCTACGACATTGAACGCAATGATCTGCAACTTACCGGGGGCAAACAAGATCAGTATGCGGCAATGTTCGGGGGTGTGAACTTTATGGAATTTTATGAAGAAGATAAGGTGATTGTAAATCCCCTTCGGATCAAATCTCAATATCTCCATGAGCTTGAAAATAACCTGGTTCTTTATTTTACAAACACGAGCAGGGAAAGCGCTTCTATCATTGATGAGCAAGTAAAAAATGTGAACAACAAAAATGAAAAAAGTATTGAGGCGATGCACCAATTGAAAGAGCAGGCACGAATGATGAAAGAGGCCTTATTAAAAGGAAAGCTGGATGAATTTGGTGCAATACTGGATTTTGGATTTCAACAGAAACGGCGCATGGCGCATAATATCAGCAATAGCAGCATTGAAGAAATTTATGAAGCAGCAAAAAGAGCTGGTGCGACAGGAGGAAAAATAAGTGGTGCCGGCGGCGGTGGTTTTATGATATTTTATTGCCCCGGAAACAGCCGTCATAACGTTATTGAAGAATTAAAAAAATTTGGAGGAGAAGTAAGAAATTATACTTTTATCAAAAACGGATTATCAACCTGGTGTTTGTGAAATAATATTATACTAACAACTTCATTAGAATCTTTAAAAACAAAATGGACAAAATAAAAAATATCATTCAGGCATCAATAGATGTAAAAACAAAAATCCTGAATGATGATCAGTTAATGCAGACTGTGAATGATTGTGTGAATGTGATTGTGAGCGCTTTTGAAAAAGGAAACAAAGTTTTATTTTGCGGTAATGGCGGCAGCGCTTCTGATGCGCAACATTTAGCCGCAGAATTTTCGGGAAGATTTTATACCGACAGAGACGCACTTCCGGCAGAGGCTTTGCATTGCAATACTTCCTACATAACCGCTGTGGCAAACGATTACAGCTATGATGTCATTTACTCAAGATTGATAAAAGGAATAGGAAAAGAAGGGGATGTTCTGGTTGGATTAAGTACTTCCGGCAACAGTAAAAATATTATCAACGCTTTTGAGGTTGCCAAAGACAAAAATATGACCACGATTGCATTCACAGGTTCCACAGGAGGAAGATTAAAAAAGTTAACAGATTTTCTGATTAATGTTCCTTCTGAAGATACGCCACGCATTCAGGAAAGCCATATCATGCTTGGTCATATCATCTGCCAGTTTGTGGAAGAAATTTATTTTACAGATACTCATGATTAAAGAAGCGATTATTCTTTCAGGAGGATTAGGAACAAGATTACGTTCTGTAATTTCCGATGTTCCAAAATGCATGGCTCCTGTTGCCGGGAAGCCTTTTGTGCATTATCTTATAAACTATTTAAATAAAAAAGGAATTGAGAGTTTCATTTTCAGTGTCGGATATAAGCATGAAATAATTGAAGAATACCTGCAAAAAAACTGGGCACATTTAAATTATAAAATTTCTTTAGAAGGTGAGCCGTTAGGAACGGGTGGCGCTATTCAATTAGCATGTGAAAAATGCATAGAAAAAAATGTGTTAATATGTAATGGTGATACACTTTATAAAATTGATATTGATGCATTGAGCAAATTTCATAAATCAATGAATGCCTCCTGTACATTAGCTTTGAAGCCAATGCGTTATTTTGACAGATATGGCGTTATTGAATTGAATGAAGATCACTTTGTGAAAAGTTTTAAAGAAAAAAAATATTATACAACCGGTTTAATTAATGGCGGAGTATACGCTTTAAACATTTCAACATTTTTAAATGAAAATCTTCCTGAAAAATTTTCTTTTGAGAAGGATTACCTTGAGAAGAAGGTGAATGCAAAGAAAAATGAAAATCCAGGAATCTTTGGAATGATACAGGATCAGTATTTTATTGATATTGGAATTCCCGAAGATTATAAAAAAGCTCAAACTGAATTATTGAATGAATAAATTATTTTATTATTTCCATCCCCGGGTTGCTAATTCTTATTTCCTTATTGTTAATTCCTCATTTCCAATTGAAAAAAATTAATCTCAAAAACATCGACTCTTCCTGGACACTTTTCATTGATCGCGACGGCGTCGTAAATGATGAGAAACATTTGGATTATATCCACACCTGGGATGAATTCAAATTCTATGAAGGTGTGAAAGAAGCCTTCCAAATCTTCAATGAAAAATTTGGAATTATTATCATGGTGACCAACCAAAGAGGAGTGGCAAAAGGTTTAACCAAAATAGAAGACCTTCATCTGATTCATAAAAACATGCTGCGTGAAATTGAAAATGCAAAAGGAAGAATCGACCGCATTTATTTTTGTACGGATATGGAAAGCGTAAACCGAAAGCCCAATGCCGGCATGGGTTTGCAGGCGATAAAAGATTTTCCATCAATCGATCTTTCAAAAAGCGTAATGATAGGAAACACATTAAGCGATATGAAATTTGGAAGAAATCTTGGCATTGCCATTAATATTTTTCTTCCAACAACCCGAAAGGATGTCTCCTTGGACCATGAAGATATCGATCTTGTTTTTGATGATCTGATAACAGTGGCAAAAGCATTATAACTTAGTTAAATATTATAACTTAGTTAAATATTTCCGGCTTAACAATAAATTATCGCAATAAAAGTTTTCTTTGTTTAAACTTTTTGAATGAATAAAATCATCCTTTTTTTAATAACAGTTTTCATTTCCGGTAACAGTTTATTTGCCCAGGACATCTCAACAGCAAATAAAAAAATCTTGCAGAAAAAAGAAGATTCTTTGAAAGTTTTTGCGTTTCAAATTCTCAACGGAAGAAATCCGGAAGATCGTTTCACGGCTGACAGCCAGTTTACGAAAACATTCGTACGTGCCTTACAGGTAAAGAATTCATTTTATTATCCCTTTGATTCTTTAGTAAGCATTGCCAAAGTGATTCCAGCGGACAGCTCTTTCAGAATCTTCACCTGGCAATTACCCATAAATGGTGATATCATCAGGCAACATGGGGCGATTCAAATGAAGACGACCAACGGAGCTTTAAAGCTTTTTCCATTGATTGATAAAACAGATCTCATTGAAAATATTGAAGATACCGTCACAAGCAACCGCGCCTGGATAGGCGCTTTATATTATAAGATCATTGAAGAAAAATCTTTTGGGAAAAAATTTTATACGCTGCTAGGATTCGATGATAACAACATGAGCAGTGATAGAAAATTTATTGAAATGCTTACATTTAAAAATGGTGAGCCGGTTTTCGGCGGGCCGTTTTTTAGTTTTCCTGATAATACTATTTTGCATAAAAAAAGCATGTCAAGATATGTGATGGAATATAAAAAAGATGCAGCCCCGCGACTCACCTTTGACAATGAAATGAATATCATTATTTTCGAACATTTAATTTCTCAAACCGGAGAAGTGCAAAAAAAATATACTTACATACCTGACGGAGATTATGAAGGATTAAAATGGAAGGATGGCAAATGGGTTTATATTGAAAAAGTTTTTAACCAGGTGACTCCCGAAGGAAAAGAGCCGGTTCCAAATCCAATTCTTGACCAGCATGGTAATATTGATGAATCTAAATTAAATAACAGATTGCCTGAAACTAAGCAGGAACCAGCGATTGATACCAATCAGAAAAGGAATAAGAAATAATTCTTTTAATCCAACTCTATCCTAATCTAGTTAAAAAATACTTACCCATTTTATTCCCTGAAAAGAGGAAAAAAATGTTCTATTCCATAAATTATCCTGTTAAGGATACACTCCTGTTTGTAGAAACTTGTCAACACTTCTCATCATTTTTTTTTCTTCAGAAAAAAATTCCTTAAAATAAATCCTGATATAAATAAAAGCACTTAATCATTCTAACTACATTTTCAGTAACCGCGCATTTTTTTTATTCAGACAATAGGTTGCACAGGTAATTTTTCTTTAAAACAGGAATAGTTTTTTCTTGAGTAATTGTATTATTCAATAAAAAAAATTATTTATGCAAGATTACAATAGAAGCCATCGTTATCGGAATGATAACCGTTCTTCATCTTATGAAAGAGACAATGATAATAATTGGAACCGCACTTACAACCGTTCTGATGATTGGGGCGGATACAACACTGAAAACAGGGATACGCAGGCAAGCGATCGGGAAAGAGGTTATGGGACCAACAGCAATCAAATGAACCGCAATTACTATAATGATAATTATAGTAACCGTGACTCTTACAGCAACGATTATAACAGAAATAGGAACGACCGTGATGATTATTTTATGAATGATTACAACCGCTGGAATAGTTATAACAATGATTATATGAATCAGAACAGATATACCAATAACGATTATAATAGAAATTTCAGAGGAGATTCTTATACTGGTAATGATTATATGCACAGCAACCGAAGGGATTGGAATGACTACAATGAGCGGTACAGAAATGAAGGTTGGCGCGATAATAACAGGAATGAGGACCGAAACTGGTGGGATAAGACAAAAGATGAGGTTGCCTCATGGTTTGGCGATGATGATGCCGAGCGCAGACGCCAAAGGGATGAAAGATACAGCGGCCAACATCGCGGAAAAGGCCCAAAAAATTATACCCGCTCCCAGGAAAGAATCAAAGAGGATGTATCAGATAAATTAAGTGATGATTCATTTTTGGACGCATCGGATATTGACGTTGAAGTAAATGGAAATGAAGTTACTTTAAATGGACATGTTGATTCGCGATATTCAAAACACAGAGCAGAAGATCTCGCAGAAGATGTAACGGGAGTAACTCATGTTCAAAATAATTTGCGTGTTACAGAGAATATAACCCAAACGCCTGGCTCAACCATGAATACAGGCAGTAAGAATACAAACACAGTGACCGGTACAAATTATAACACTACAAAAAACAGGAAAGAGCATGTAACATTATAATTGGTTTTTTAAATGTGAATACAGGAGTCAAAAACGCAGCGGGTTTTCCGTTGCGTTTTATTTTTTTTACAGATTATTGTAAAAAGGCATTTTTCAAAAAAATCACCGGCAAAATTTTTCAAAACATTATTCTTCAAACAGTTCTGGTTGGGAAGATGGTTTTTCAGACTCCACCCATTCCATTTGATCAGATTTTGAATAATCAGTCAGTTTATTTCCAATGGCGCGCCAGCCCATAATATCAACCACTTTATGCAGCTTTATTTTTGCTTTTCTTATCTGTGACCCTCTCCCACTCTGCATTTCAAGGATAGGTTCACTGGCTGTTGTTGCCTTGATAAGCCTATTATCTTTTCCTTCTTTAATAAATAGAAATTTACTATTTAAAGTGTTGGTTTCAATTTTAAAACGTTTCACATTGTATTGCAGTTTTTCATTATCAAGATATACTGCAGTAATAATCTTTTCGGGATCAAACTTTTCGATCAATTCGATTGAATCAACATCAAAACGTTGCGTAATTTCCTGCCCGGTAATTTCATAATTTCCATCCTTATAGATCACCAGAATTTTATCATCACCGTCAAAATTTCCCAGCATCTTTCCTTTTTCATCCGTATTCAATCTTCCAAACGTTTCGTCAAACCAAAGCTTGCGTTTATCAAGAGTTGATTTTCCTTTCTCTGACATTTTTATTGATTTGACAGGGTATTTTGTTACCTGGTTTCCGATGCTTCCGCGGCTTCGGATCTCTAAAGTCTCAAAATAAAAATCAAGCTCTTTATTACGGGCATTGCAACCAGGTGTCAAAAGAATATGAACTACTTCCGCTTCACCATTTGGATTAACGGAAAAGTAATGAACCTTACTTTTTTCATCTCCTTTGGTGAGGTTATATTCTTTATCGCGTGTAACGCCGGTTACATTAAAACGCTTTGCATAACTGATCCCTTTTTTCCCATCAGCATATATCATATTGTAGGTCGTGCGCTCATCATTTTTTCTAAAAACAGCAACATGAATAATATCTTTTCCAATAAAAACTTTATCAGAAACTTTCACTACTTTCATTATCCCTGACTTTGTAAAAGCAATGATGTCATCAAGATCACTGCAATCTTCTATGAACTCATCTTTTTTCAAACTTGTTCCAACAAAGCCTTCAGAGCGGTTTACATATATTTTTGTGTTGGCTATAGCGACTGCTTTTGCTTCAATGTTATCGAAGAGTTTTATTTCTGTTTTCCGTTCGCGCCCTTTTCCAAACTTTTTTAAAAGTTCTTCATAATAAGAAATCGCGTATTCAGTTAAGAACTCAAGGTGATGGCGAACCTGGGCAATATCGTCTTCCAAAGATTTTATTTGTTTAATAAGATCTTCAATATCGAGTTTATAAATTCTTCGTACAGGCTTCTCTGTCAGTTTAAGAATATCTTCCCTTGTAATTTCCCTTTGCAGGATTTTTTTGAACGGAACAAATGCTTTATCAATTGCTGAAATGACTTTATCCCAGGTCTCATGTTTCTTCTCTAATTCTTTATAGATCTTTTCTTCAAAAAATATTTTTTCCAAAGAAGTATAATGCCATTTTTCCTGCAATTCACGAAGTTTTATTTCAAGTTCCTGCTTCAATAAATTCCTTGTATGATCCGCCGAAAACTTTAGCAATTCACAAACTCCGGGAAATGTTGGCTTCTGTTTTTCGATCACACATGCATTTGGCGAAATAGAAATTTCACAATCAGTAAAAGCATACAACGCATCAATCGTTATGTCAGGAGAAATACCGGGAGCAAGATCTACAGCGATCTCTACCGCTGCTGCCGTGTTATCTGTAACTTTTTTGATCTTTATTTTTCCACTGTCATTTGCCTTGATAATACTTTCAATTAATTGTGTCGTCGTGGTTCCAAAAGGAACATCTTTGATCACAATTGTTTTTTTATCAACCTCTTCAATTGTCGCACGAACACGCACTTTGCCACCACGAACGCCATCATTATAATTGCTGACATCAATCATTCCTCCTGTAGCAAAATCAGGAAAAAGTTCAAACTTTTTCCCTTTATAATATTTGATCGTCGACTCAATTAATTCACAAAAATTATGAGGAAGAATTTTTGTGGCAAGGCCTACAGCAATTCCCTCAGCCCCCTGTGCAAGCAACAAAGGAAATTTGATCGGAAGAGTAACAGGCTCGTTTTTTCTTCCATCATAACTCAATTGCCAGTTTGTCGTTTTATTATTGAAGGCTACTTCCAAAGCGAATTTGCTGGGCCGTGCCTCAATATATCTTGGAGCCGCAGCATCATCACCGGTTCTCACATCGCCCCAGTTTCCCTGTGTTTCAATTAAAAGATCCTTTTGTCCCAGATTCACAATTGCATCGCCGATACTTGCATCACCATGAGGATGATATTGCATACTCTGACCAATGATATTGGCCACTTTATTAAAACGTCCGTCGTCCATTTCTTTCATCGCATGAAGAATGCGGCGCTGAACCGGTTTCAAACCATCTTCAATCGCAGGAACCGCTCGTTCTAAAATCACATAACTTGCATAATCGAGAAACCATGTCTTATATTGCCCCGAAATGCCGGAATCACTGTGTTTGTATTCTTGTTTGTTTATTTTCGCCATTAATTTTTTGTTTTCTCAAAAAGCTTATTTTTTTATTTAACCCAAATCACGCTGCTTTCCAATTTTTCCCAAATGAGTAAAAAAAATCCTTCTTTATATTTTAACCCAAATCCCAAAATTCTGTCAGGGCTTGAATGACCAAATAATATAAAACCTGCTATTAAAAGTATTTGATTGGTCAATATTATTCCCGCTTGGAAAAAGAGGATAGCAATTCCCTTATGGTCAACCGGGCTGAAAGCGCCTATAGTATTGCCAGCCAGGCAACCAGCCATACTTATGCCAGCAGCCAAAAGCAACAAAAGACACACCCACCATGCTTGTTGAAAATAATATAAAGCATAGACAGAAATTACAAACGCTGCAAGCTCTTCTAACATTATTGCAATTCTCATTTTAAATTTTATTAATCTTATACTGCTTTTTTCTTCACTTCAAAATCTTTCATATTTTTTATTTCACCCTGCGCATCGATTTCATCATTACTGATCAATTCTTTCAATCGCCAAAGCATATACGCGTCACCGGTAGTATGCTTTGATTTATTCAAAAACTGATGAATTACCTTATTCGCTCTTTGCCAATCGGCCGTAATAAATTCCAAAAGATACTTATCATAAAAATCTTCATCATGCTGTGATAACTTTTTAGCGCCTTCCAAAATGCGAACAGCTTTATTTTCATTACAGATTTTCGTCCATTCATCAGGATCAATTTCAAATTCTGATGAAGTAATTGGTCTGGCAAGTTTCTTTGCTTTTAAAAATTCCCGCGGCGGGATTTCAAACAAATTTTCAGGATAAAAAATATTTCCTTTCTCATTTATAAAAGGAAGATTGTTTAATGAAAGAACCTTAATTCTTCCAACAAAATCTTTTAATTGTGACATGAGCCAGTAATAACCGCTCACATCATGTTTGTTTGAAGCAACCCAAATCCACGCATCTTCATCTTCGGTGCTTCTTAATCTTTCTATTATTTCTGCAACAGCTTTAGGATCATCCACATAGCCACTGTCAACAGTAACGGCAGTTTCATTTCCTGATAAAACTTTGCGCCACCAATCCTTTCTTTCCTCAATCCCTTGCCGGGAATAAATATCTTTTAAAGGGCCAACGGAATAATCATCCCTGATCTCAATGATCTGACCACGAAGCGATTCATCAAGATCAAAGCTTTTCCTAAGTGTATTAACATCTTCTTGTTGAAAAACTATATGCATTTCTGGTTAATTAAAAGTCCATTGGGATTGTCAATTATACATTGCTTTCTACCAAATCAACTTCTACTTTTAAATTGTCAATAATAAAATCCTGCCGTGAAGGAGTATTTTTTCCCATGTAATATTCCAGCAATTGCTGAATATGCAATTCCGGCAAAAGCATTACGGGCTGAAGCCTGATATCATCCCCAATAAATTTTCCAAATTCATCAGGAGAGATTTCACCTAATCCTTTGAACCTGGTAATCTCTGGTTTTCCTCCTAATTTTTCAATGGCTTTTTGTTTTTCATGTTCATCATAACAATAGATCGTTTCCTGTTTTTCTTTATTTTTTCCAGGCATTGTGCGTACACGAAACAAAGGTGTTTCTAAGACATACACATGTCCGTTCTTTACAAGGTCCGGAAAGAACTGCAGGAAAAAGGTCATCAGCAAAAGACGGATATGCATTCCATCAACATCAGCATCCGTCGCAATTACAATGTTATTATAGCGAAGGTCTTCATAGCCGGCTTCAATGTTCAATGCATGTTGCAGAAGATTGAATTCTTCATTTTCATAAACGATCTTTTTGGTCAGCCCAAAGCTATTCAAAGGTTTTCCACGAAGACTGAAAACCGCCTGCGTCTCTACGTTCCGTGATTTTGTAATGGAGCCACTGGCACTGTCACCTTCTGTAATAAACAAGGTCGTTTCCATTTTTTTTGCATTGATCTCATCTTTATTTTTTCCTTCCGCTTCGTCATTAAAATGATAACGGCA
>Ga0157371_10005732_pt1 | contig 10410 bp, 8 predicted proteins | sample C45metaG_FD_113462 | JGI IMG/M metagenome (GOLD analysis project Ga0157371, IMG submission 113462) | Corn rhizosphere microbial communities from Kellogg Biological Station, Michigan, USA - C4-5 metaG | ecosystem: Host-associated > Plants > Roots > Rhizosphere > Soil | place: USA: Michigan...
CCGTAGACGAGCATCGCGTACTTCATGTCAGGCCTCCGGGTCGACGTGGACGGGGCGAACCTCGACGGCGCCATGATGGACCGCGGGAATCCGCGCGGCCCAGTCGAGCGCGTCGTCGAAGGACGCGCAGTCGAGGATGAAGAAGCCGCCGAGGGCCTCCTTCACCTCGGCGTACGGCCCGTCGGTGACAAGCCGCTGGTCGTCGCGGACGCGGACGGTCGTGGCACTAGCCGTCGACGCGAGCTCCTCGCCGCCGACGAGGACGCCCGCGGCCCGCGCGGCCTGGGCAAACTCGCCGTACTGCTCGTACGCGGCGTCGCGCTCGGCGTCGGTCATCGTCTCCCACACGCTCTGGTCGGCATGGATCAGGGCCACGTACTCCATGGGTGCCTCCGTTCAGTCGGTGTAGCCGGTCTCGGATGGAAGACGATCGGGAACGGCCGGAATCGACACCGCCGCTTCGGGAAGCGCGCGCCGGCGTCGTAGCGGACGGTGACCTCGCTGGTGCAGGCCCCCGGCAGCGCGTCGCCGCACACGGTCCACCCACCCCCCTGGGGGAACGCAGCCCCCTACCGGAACGATCGCAGCAAACCGGTGTCGTGGCTGTGCCGACTTCGTGTCGCCTTCGTATCGATTCCCCGCCGTCTTCGCGTTCGCCGCGAGGCCACCGAACCCGCGTGTCCTCCTGCAACCCCTCACCCGGCGTCGCCCATGCGCTCGAGCAGGATCAGTGCCGCCGCCTTGTCGAGGAGCTCGTTGAGGTTGCCGCATTTCGGGCTCTGCACGCACGACGGGCAGCCCGACCGGCACGGGCACCGCGAGAGGAGCCGCGCGGTGTCGGCCACCCACTCCGCGAAGCAGTCGAAGCCGCGCTCGGCGATGCCGACCCCGCCGGCATGCCCCTCGTAGACGAACACCGTCGGCTGACCCGTCTGCTCGTGGACGTTCGTCGAGAGGCCGCCGATGTCCCAGCGGTCGCACATCGCGAACAGCGGCAGCAGTGAGATGAGCGCGTGCTCGGCGGCATGGAGCGCCGAGACGAGGATCGGCATGGTGTCGATGCCCGCGAGCAACGGCGGCGGCGGGGAGAACCAGACGCCCTCGGTCTCGTAGGACGTGGCGGGCAGGTCGAGCGGCGTCGTGTCGATCACGCTGCCGTCGGCGATCGCCTTCCGCTGGAAGGCGACGACCTGCTCGGAGACGTCGATCCGTCCGTGCTGGAGCTCGACGCCGGCGATGCGCCTGCTGCGGAGCGCCTCGACGATCGACGTTTCGGTCTCCTTCCGCGGCTGCGTGTACCAGTCGACGGCGATCGGGCGGACGAGCGCCGTTCGCGTCTCGAGGTCGAGGGCGGTGACCCCGTACGACTCGCCGAGGTGCAGGTACACCGCACCCGTGTGCACCGTCGAGAACGCGCGCTCACGCTCCGCCGTGCCCAGCAGCGTCCCGGTCGACTCGTCCACGATGACGAACGACTCAGGGTCGCCGGACCGGAGAGACAGCCGTGCGGCCGGCGTGTCGCGCCCTCGCCAGACGTAGCCGGCGGGCGTCGACTCGAGCTCCGGCAGGACGGCCGCTCGCTCGAGTGCCTCGGCCCCGAGCACCGCGGCGTCCGCGGGCGTGAGCGGCCCCTCGTAGGCGGCCGAGAGCACGTGCCCGTCGAGGATCCGCGGCGTCCACGGGTCGATCAGCGCCGCCTCGACGCTCCGCCGGAGCAGCGCCTCGGGCTCGGTTGCGAAGAACTGGTCGAGCCCGTCCTCGCTGGCGATCAGCACCGCAAGCCCTCGAGACCGTCGCCCTGCACGGCCCCACTGCTGCCGCAGGGACGCGACGGTGCCCGGGAACCCGACCGAGATCGCGCAGTCGAGCGAGCCGACGTCGATCCCGAGCTCGAGCGCATCCGTCGCCGTCACGCCGAGCAACTCTCCGTCGACGAGCCGCCGCTCGATGTCACGGCGCTGCTCCGGCGTGTACCCGGCTCGATAGGGGGCCAGCCGTCTCGCTGTCGCGGGGTCGAGGCGGTCGCTCGCGAAGCGGTGGACGAGCTCCGCGGTCTTGCGACTCTTCGTGAAGCAGATCGTGCGCAGGCCGCGGCCCACCAGCTCTGCGAGAAGCCTCGACGCGTCCCCGAGTGGGCTCGCGCGGATGCCGAGCTCCGGGTCGAGGAGCTCCGGATTCCAGAGGACGATGTCGCGTTCTGCGCGCGGCGCCGTGTCGCTGTCGACGACGCGCACCTCCAGGCCGGTGAGGCGCGACGCGAGCTCACCCGCGTTCGCGATCGTCGCCGAGGCAAGCACGAACAGCGGGTCGGCACCGTACGCCAGCGCGAGCCGTCGCAGCCGGCGCAGGACGTTCGCGACGTGGGAGCCGAACACCCCTCGGTAGACGTGCGCCTCGTCGACGACGACGACCCGGAGGTTGTGCAGTACGTCTCCCCACCGGTCATGGTGCGGCAACACACCGACGTGGAGCATGTCCGGGTTCGTGAGGATCGCGTTCGCGCTTCGCCGCACGTGCGCACGCTGCTCTATGGGCGTGTCGCCGTCGTAGATCGCGGGGCGCAGCCCGGGTAGGCCGAGCCCGGCCAGCCACCGCCCCTGATCCTGGGCGAGGGCCTTGGTCGGGTAGAGGAAGAGCGCCCGCGCGGTGCGGTCGCGCGCGATCGCGTCGAGCGCGGGGAGCGAGAAGGCGAGCGACTTCCCGGATGCCGTCCCCGTCGTCACGACGACGCTCTCGCCGGACGAGGCCGACTCCCAGGTCGCAGCCTGGTGCGCGTACAGCTCCGTGACGCCGCGCCGCGCGAGCGCCGCGACGACGGACAGGTGCAGCTCCGGCGGAAGAGGCTGCGTCCGGCTCCGGCGCGCCGGATCGGACCCGCGGTAGACCACCTCGACCGTGTCGTCGAGCAGCGCGTCCCAGGTCTGCCCCGTGGTCAGCCGGGCAACTCCGAGGGTCGGAATCCGGCGCACGTGAGGTTGAGTGCCGCCACGAGCCCGTTCTCGACCGTCGCGTAGGCCGTGTGCTCGTTCTCCTGCCAGCCCTTTGCGGGGTCGCGCCCATAGAACCGGTAACGGAGCCTGGCGCGGTCCGCGATCGCCGTGACGTCGCCGGAGACGAGGACGAATGACTCGAGCGTATCGAGCCAGTAGACGTACTGGCCCGCGATCGCCTCCGGTCCGTCCAGCACTCGCACCTGATGCGGCGTCAGCGCACGAAGCTTCGCGGCGGGCGCGAAGCAGGCGGCGATCCGCGCCCGGTCGCGCGCGCCGATCGCGTCGAGCAACTCCTCCACGACGGCCGTCTCGACCACGGCTCGAGGCTACTAGGAGCCCAGCGCGCGGGCGACGGCGTCGGCGTAGCGGCGCCGTGGCTGGGCGCCGTGGACGACCTCCACCGGCTCGCCGGCCACGAAGACCATCACCGTCGGCAGGGAGAGGACGCCGTAGCGCGCAGGCACACCGAGGTTGACGTCGATGTCGAGCTGTGCGAGTCGCAGGCGCTCCCCGTGCTCGCTGCCGATCTCCAAGAGCAACGGCTCGATCGCCTTGCACGGCCGGCACCACGGCGCGGTGAACTCGACGAGCACCGGGACGTCCGACTCGAGGACGTCCGCCGCGAACGTCGCGTCCGTGACGTCGAGCACTACACGACCCCCCGTAGGGCCTTCCAGCGCAGAATCGGCACCTGTCGCATTGCCTCGAGGACGATCGCGCCGCTCATCTTCGACTCGCCCACGCGCCGGTCGGCGAACACGATCGGGATCTCGACGACCCGAAAGCCGGCCCGCAGGGCGCGGTAGGTGCCCTCGATCTGGAAGCCGTAGCCGCGCGCGGCGATCGCATCGAGGTCGATCGTCTCGAGCACGGTGCGGCGAAAGCACTTGAACCCACCCGTCAGGTCACGGATCCCGACGCCGAGCACGATCCGGGCATAGAGCGAGCCGCCGCGCGAGATGGCTCGTCGTACGAGGCCCCAGTTCTCCGTCCCACCCCCGGCCACCCACCGCGAGCCGAGCGCGAGGTCGGCGCCGCCCTCCTCGCAGGTCGCAATCAGGCGTGGGACGTCCTGGGGGTCGTGCGAGAAGTCGCAGTCCATCTCGAGCACGAGCTGGGCCTCGGTTTCGAGGGCACGCTCGAAGCCGGCGAGGTAGGCCTTGCCGATCCCCTGCTTGCTCGCCCGGTGGAGCACGTCGAGCCACGGCAGCTCGGCCGCCAGCCGGTCGGCGATCTCGCCCGTCCCGTCGGGCGACCCGTCGTCGATCACGAGCACGCCGTCGCGCGTCGTGTCGATCACCTCGCCGAGGGCGCGCACCAGCGCTTCGACGTTGTCCCGCTCGTTGTACGTCGGCACGCAGACGAGTGCGCGGGTCGGGCTCATCGGCGGAGTCTGCCCGCTCCACCGCGCGCGGGCCCGTCCTTATGATCGGCGAATGCCGCCGCTTCCGCGCAACCAGGACGTCGCGGACGCGCTGGACGAGCTCGCCGACGTCTCGGAGATCCTCGGCGAGCAGGGGTTTCGCGTCCTCGCCTACCGTCGCGCCGCGACGCGGATTCGCGAGACGGGCGCGTCGGTCGCCGAGCTCGCGCAGCAGGGCACGGCGAAGGAGCTGCCAGGGATCGGCGCGACGATCGAGTCGAAGATCGTCGAGATGACGGAGACGGGCTCGATGTCCGCGCTCGAGAAGCGCCGGGCCGAGGTTCCGTCGGAGGTGCGGCAGTTCCTGCGCCTCCCTGGCCTCGGACCGAAGACTGCGGCGCGGATCTGGCGCGAGCTCGGGGTGACGACGCTCGAGGAGCTGCGAGTCGCGGCCGAGCAGCAGCGCGTGCGGACGCTCCAGGGCCTCGGTGCGAAGAGCGAGGAGCGGATCCTCGAGGCGCTCGCGAAGGGCTTCGGCCCCGAGCCGGAGCGGCGCGGCCTGCTCGGTCTCGGCCTTCCCGTCGTGCGCCAGGTCGTCGAGGAGCTCCGCGCCCACCCGGCCGCCGTCCAGGTCTCGGGTGCTGGAAGCGTCCGTCGCGGACGAGAGACCTTTCGCGACCTCGACGTCATCGCGACGGCGACCGACCCGGCCGCGCTGATCGGGCACTTCGTCACGCTGCCGTGGGTGCTCGACGTCGCCGCGCGTGGCGACACGAAGGCGACCGTCGTCACGAAGCAGGGCCTGCGGATCGACCTGCGGGTCGTGCCGCCCGAGGACTTCGGAAGCCTCCTGCAGCACTTCACCGGGTCGAAGGACCACAACGTGGGGCTTCGCGAGGAGGCGCAGCGGCGCGGGCTGTCGATCTCCGAGTACGGCGTCACCGTCGTCGAGACGGGCGAGGTGCACCGCTTCGCCGACGAGGACGACCTCTACCGCTTCCTGGGCTACGAGCCCATCCCGCCCGAATTGCGCGAGAGCTCCGGCGAGCTCCAGGCGGCGCGCAACGGCAGCCTGCCGGCGCTCGTCGAGGTTGGAGACCTGGTGGGCGAGCTCCACTGCCACTCCGACTGGTCCTCGGACGGCAAGGCCTCCATCGAGGAGATGGCGCGAACCGCAAAGTCGAACGGATACCGCTTCCTCGCGCTCACCGACCACTCGCACTACCTTCGCGAGGGCCGCATGGAGGCGCAGTGGCGGGAGATCGACGAGGTCAACGCACGCGTCAAGCCGTTCAAGGTGCTCCGGGGCGTCGAGGCGAACATCCGCGCGGACGGGGCGATCGACGTCGACGACGAGCTGCTTGCCGAGCTCGACTGGGTCGTTGCCTCGCTCCACCACGCCTTCGACAAGAGCCCGACCGAGCGGATCCTCGCTGCGATCGACCACCCTCACGTCGACTGCATCGGGCACCTCACCGGCCGCAAGCTCAATCGCCGCGCAGGGGCAGACGTCGACATAGAGCAGGTCGTGACGCGGGCCGTCGAGACGAAGACGGCGCTCGAGATCAACAGCCAGCCCGACCGGCTCGACATGCGCGACGTCCACGCGCGGCTTGCGGGCGAGGCCGGCGTGCGCATCCCGGTGACGACAGACGCTCACTCGACCGGGGCCCTCGGCTATCGCGAGCTCGGCGTCGCGCAGGCACGTCGCGCCTGGCTCACGAAGGAACACGTGCTCAACACGCGGCCCTGGCGCGAGATCGCGAAGCTGCGGTCGTGAGCGACTTCCGCGACGACGGCGCCGCCGCGCTCGAGTGGGCGGCGTCATACCTCGAGCGCGTGCGCGACCTGCCCGTGCTGTCGCAGGTCGAGCCGGGGACGATCCGGGCGGCGCTGCCCGACCGTGCACCGGCAGAACCGGAGCCGTTCGCGGCCGTCCTGCGCGACCTCGACGAGGTGCTGATGCCGGGACTGACCCACTGGCAGAGCCCGCGCTACTTCGCCTACTTCGCGACGACGGCCTCCGAGCCGGGGATCCTTGCCGAGCTCCTCGTCGCTGCGCTGAACCAGGTCGGGATCCTCTGGCGCGCCTCGCCCGCGCTCCAGGAGCTCGAGGAGGTGACGCTCGCCTGGCTCGCCGACCTGCTCGGCCTGCCGGAGGGTCTCCACGGGCACATCGAGGACACGGCCTCGACGGGCCTGATCACCGCGCTCGCGGCCGCCCGGGCGGCGTCGCCGGGTAAGCGGGTCGTCGTCTGCTCCGAGCACACGCACTCCTCGACCGCGAAGGCCGCGCGCCTGCTCGAGCTCGAGCTCCGGCCGATCCCGGGGGACGAGAACCATGCGATGCGCGCCGACCAGGCCGACCTCAGCGACGCCTGTGCCCTCGTCGCGACGATCGGGACGACGTCGTCGGCGGCTGTCGATCCCGTCCCCGCGCTCGCCGACCTCTGTGCGGATGCCGGCGTCTGGCTCCACGTCGACGCCGCCTACGCGGGGAGCGCAGCCGTCTGCCCCGAGCTGCGCCCGCACTTCGCCGGCTGGGAGCGTGCCGACTCGGTTGGGGTCAACCCGCACAAATGGCTCCTGACGCCGATGGACTGCTCCGCGTTCTGGTCACGCCGGCCCGACGATCTCCGGAACGCGTTCAGCCTGGTGCCCGAGTACCTCCGAGTGAGCGAGGACGTCGTCAGCCTGAGCGAGTACGGCATGCCACTCGGCCGGCGCTTCCGCGCGCTCAAGCTGTGGGCGGTCCTTCGCTGCCACGGGCGAGAGGGGCTACAGGCCGTGATCCGCAAGCACGTCCGCCTCGCAGCGCTGTTCGAGGGTTGGGTGCGGGACGAGCCGGGCTGGGAGATCTGTGCGCCGAGGCACTTCTCGCTCGTCTGCTTCCGTCTCGAGGGAAGCGACGAGGAGAACGAGGCTCTGCTCGAGCGCGTGAATGCTACCGGGCTGATGTTCCTCTCGCACACGCGCCTCGGCGGCCGCTTCGTGCTCCGGCTCGCGATCGGCAACGCGCGGACGACCGAGGACGACGTGCGCCTCGCCTGGGACGTCCTCAGGCGCGAGGCGCGGTAGCCGCCGGTCCGGACTCGGGCGCCGGGCTGCCGCAGACCGCGCCGACCGGGCGTCGCCGCGCGAAAACGGGGCCGAAGCGGCAGCGTCCAACCCGGCGCCCGTACCGCCGATACGGCCCCAACCTCCCCCAGGGGCACCCCAGGTGCCCTGATGCCACGCTACCGCGAGAAGCGTGACGAGAGTGTCGCGTGCTCGTGCCGAAAGTGTGCCGTTTCGCGGACGGACGAGGCAGCGAGGCGGCGTGTCGTGGCTCACGTCGCCTGATACGCTCCTGAGCGGCGCGGGACACGTCCCGCTCCACATCGAGAGAGGCTGAGGGACCGGCCCTGTGACGCCTCGGCAACCCGCCCCGATCGGGGTCACGGTGCCAAACCCGGACGGATGTGTCGAGCGAGACGAAGGAGGATCCACCCGTGACAGCCATCTCCCTTTCCTGTCGCGTCTGCGAGACGGTGCACCCGCTCGAGGCGATCGGCACCTGCCGCTCCTGCTTCGGCCCGCTCGATCCCGTGTACGACTGGGACCACCTGCGCGCGACGGTCACGCGCGAACGGCTCGCGTCGGGCCCGCCGTCGCTCTGGCGCTACGCCGACCTGCTCCCGGTCGAGGCGCCGGACGAGCCGCGACTCGCCCCCGGCCTCACCCCGCTCGTTCCCGCCCCGCGTCTCGCAGAGGAAGTCGGCGTCGGCGAGCTGTGGCTGAAGCTCGACACTGCGAACCCGACGCACTCCTTCAAGGACCGCGTCGTCGCGGTCGCCGCGCGGAAGGCTCAAGACCTCGGCCTCGAGACGCTGTCGTGCTCGTCGACGGGCAACCTCGCCGGCGCGGTCGCGGCACGTGCGGCGGCCGAGGGGATGGAGGCCGTGGTCTTCGTGCCGGCCGACCTCGAGCCGGAGAAGCTCGCGGCCGCGGCCGCCTACGGGCCGACGATCTACGCGGTCGACGGGCACTACGACCACTGCTCGCGGCTCTCGGTCGAGCTCTCGTTCGAGCTTCCCTGGGGCTTCGTCAACGTCAACCTGCGCTCGTACTACGCCGAGGGCTCGAAGACGCTTGCGTACGAGCTCGCCGAGCAGCTGGGGTGGCGCGCGCCGGACGTCGTAGCCGTCCCGATCGCCTCGGGCGCGCTCTTCCACAAGGTCGGCCAGGGATTCTCGGAGCTCCGCGAGCTCGGCCTGCTCGACGGCCCCGCACCGCGGCAGATCGGCGGGCAGGCGGAGGGGTGCGAGCCGGTTGCGACGGCGTTCCGCGAGGGCAAGCCGGTCACGCCGGTGCGGCCCGACTCCATCGCCCGCTCCCTCGCGATCGGCAACCCGGCCGACGGCGACTTCGCCGTCGCCACCGCGCGGGAGACCGGCGGCGCGATCCACGCTGTGCCGGAGGACGCGGTCGGCGTGAACATGGCGCTACTTGCAAGCACGACCGGCGTGTTCGGCGAGACGGCGACGGGCGTGACGCTCGGGGCGCTGCGGGCCGCGGTGGAGGCCGGCGAGGTCGGTCGCGACGACCGCGTGGTGCTGCTCGTCACGGGCGACGGCCTGAAGACGCTGGCGCCAGTCTCGTTCACGTACCAGCCCGAGGACATCACGGCCGACGCAGACGCATTCCTCGACGCCCGGCAGGCTGCCGCGTAGCCCCTCCGGGGTACGCTGGCGGCATGGCGAAGACCCTCTTCGAGAAGGTCTGGGAGCGGCACGTCGTCCTCGAGGACGAGGGCGGCCCGGCGCTGCTCTACGTCGATCTCCACCTCGTCCACGAGGTCACCTCGCCGCAGGCATTCGAGGGGCTGCGCCTCGCCGGGCGGCGCGTCCGTCGCCCCGACCTGACGGTCGCGACGATGGACCACAACGTGCCCACACTCCCCGGTCCGGTCAGCGATCCGATGGCAAAGGCGCAACTCGACGCGCTCGAGGCCAACACGGACGAGTTCGGCATCCGCCTCCACGGCACAGGCTCGGGGCACGAGGGCATCGTCCACGTGATCGGGCCGGAGCTCGGCCTCACCCAGCCCGGAAAGACGATCGTGTGCGGCGACAGCCACACCTCGACGCACGGCGCGTTCGGCGCCCTCGCCTTCGGGATCGGCACCTCAGAGGTCGAGCACGTTCTCGCGACCCAGACGCTCTCCCAGCTGCGCCCACGGACGATGCTCCTCGAGCTCGCCGGCGAGCTGCCCCGGGGCCTGACCGCCAAGGACGTGATCCTCGGCGCGATCGGCCAGGTCGGGGTCGACGGCGGCGTCGGCTACGTCGTCGAGTACGCGGGCGACGCGATCCGCGCGCTCTCGATGGAAGAGCGCATGACGGTCTGCAACATGTCGATCGAGTGGGGCGCCCGGGCGGGGATGATCGCTCCCGACGACACGACCTTCGCCTACCTCGAGGGCCGCGAGCACGCGCCGAAGGGCGCCGCCTGGGAGCGCGCGGTCGAGGACTGGCGCTCGCTCGCGAGCGACCCCGGCGCGGAGTACGACACGCACGTCGTCGTCGACGTCGCAGAGCTCGTCCCGCAGGTCACCTGGGGCACGAACCCCGGCATGGTGGTACCCGTCACGGGAGTCGTTCCCGACCCGGCCTCCTTCGACGACGCGGACGACAGGATCGCGGCGGAGCGCGCACTGCGGTACATGGACCTCCGCGCGGGCCAGCGTATCGAGGACATCCGCGTCGACCGGGTCTTCATCGGCTCCTGCACGAACGCGCGCATCGAGGACCTGCGCGCCGCGGCGGCGATCGTCGCGGGGAACACGGTCGACGAGCGCGTGAAGGCGCTGGTCGTTCCCGGCTCGGCGACGGTGCGCCGTCAGGCCGAGGAGGAAGGGCTCGACCGCGTGTTCCTCGACGCGGGCTTCGAGTGGCGCCTCGCGGGGTGCTCGATGTGCCTCGGCATGAACCCGGACATCCTGGCCCCCGGAGAGCGCTGCGCCTCGACGTCGAACCGGAACTTCGAAGGCCGTCAGGGTCGCGGTGGGCGCAC
>Ga0157371_10005733_pt1 | contig 10410 bp, 10 predicted proteins | sample C45metaG_FD_113462 | JGI IMG/M metagenome (GOLD analysis project Ga0157371, IMG submission 113462) | Corn rhizosphere microbial communities from Kellogg Biological Station, Michigan, USA - C4-5 metaG | ecosystem: Host-associated > Plants > Roots > Rhizosphere > Soil | place: USA: Michigan...
ACCATCTCACCATTGGATATTTGCCAATCAGCTTTTCAAGCGCAGGCTTCAATTCATTAAAATCCTCTTCGGTTATTTTTTCAGTGACTGTGGTATAAAGTATGTTGCCGTTTGTATCAATGTTTACCATGTCAATTTTTTAAAAGTGTTTATCTTATTCTTGTTGGTTTCCACAAAAACCAATCCTTTTTTTAAAAGAGACAAGAATAGAAACAATTCCGGAAAATGAAAATATCCGTTATTTGTTCGTCTACTGTGAAATCACTTTCCATCCGGTGGCTGTATCAATTCGGAACACAGACTGTATCAAAACCGAACAACTTCCGTTTTTTTTATTTTCGTAAAACGCTGAAAAACAGTCCACAAAATAATGGCATCAATTTATGAGAAGAAGAGGAAAGAAATAATAAAGATTATCGTCAACGGGTGAGTCGAGGTAAAAATTTCAATCTTGCAAAACAGGAAAATGGTTAAATTAAAAAATCAAATTATTTGTTTGTTTACAGTTTCGGAAAAAATGTAACGAACACGAACAAACGAATGTCTCATATTCATAATTCTTAACTCATAACTCTTAATTCCTAAACATGCTCTCTTTACAAAAAATATTTAAATGGTACAACAATGGCGCAAATCGCACATTTGTCTTAAAAGACATTCATCTTGATGTAAAAGAAGGCGAATTTCTTTCCATCATGGGCCCTTCAGGTTCCGGAAAATCAACACTGCTGAATGTAATAGGAATGCTGGACGAGCCGAACGAAGGAGAATACACTTTCATGGGCGAGAATGTTTTTGCGCTTAAAGAAAAACAAAGGTCGCAACTGTTTAAAACCCACATTGGCTTTGTATTCCAGGCATATCATTTAATAGATGAACTAACAGTATACGAGAATATTGAAACGCCTTTGCTGTATCAGAATATCAAAAGCTCTGAAAGAAAAGCCATGGTAGCCGACATCCTTGATCGTTTTCAGATCGTAGGAAAAAAAGACCTTTTCCCTACCCAACTCAGCGGAGGCCAACAGCAACTGGTTGGCATTGCAAGAGCTCTGATCGTTAAGCCAAAATTGATTCTTGCAGATGAACCAACAGGAAATTTAAATTCCAAACAAGGTGAAGAGATCATGGATCTGTTTAAAGAACTGAACAATGAAGGAGTAACGATAATACAAGTAACGCATTCAGAAAAAAATGCAGATTACGGATCAAGAATTATCAATTTATTGGACGGAAGAATTGAATCTATTCAAACCAAGAACTTAACCACGAATTAAAAATACGAACAAAAAAACATGAAATCACTTCTCTTAAATATCATCTTCGCCGCTCTTGCTTGCTGTGCCGGTGCACAAACACTTACCTTGAAGCAGGCAGTGGAAATTGGTATCAAAAATAATATCGACGTGTTGCAGGCGAATTTGCAAATGCAAAAGGAAGATATAACGCTGAAACAATCGAAAGAATATATGTTGCCCGACCTTAACGCCAATGCGAATCACGGTAAAAACTTCGGGCGTAGCATCGATCCTTTCACTAACGGTTATATTGATCAAAAAGTTGGCTATGCCAATTACGGCGCAAGCAGCAGTGTCTTATTGTTTAACGGGTTTGCATTGCAGAACCAGATAAAAGCCAACAAGCTGGGATATGAAGCATCAAAGGAAGAACTGCAACAGGCAAAAGATAATCTAACCATTAATATCATTCTCGCTTACCTGCAGGTGCTGAGTGCAGAAGAAATATTAAATCAATCGCAGGACCAACTTTCCGTAACTCAAAAACAACTGGATCGCTTAGCGATACTCAACAATTCCGGCGCAGTTTTACCTGCAGATTTTTTCGATATGAAAGGACAACTGGCAACAGCCCAGGTGGCCATCGCTGATAACAAAGCAAATGTAGAAACGGCCAAACTCAACCTGGTACAGCTTTTAAGCATTCCGTACAATAAAGATTTGCAACTGGAAAAAATTCCTGCAGAAGATGTGAACACAAACTATTCTCAAACCCCTTCTGAAGTTTATCAAATTGCATTGCAGCAATTTGCGCAAGTGCAGGCTGTGAAATTAAGGACACAAAGTGCCGAAAAAAATATCCGTTCCCTAAAAGGTGAATTATTTCCTACACTTTCACTGGGAGGAAATGTTAGTACCAACTATTCGAGTGTGGCTACCCGTGAGTTTTTTCAAAACACCACAGAAAATCAGTCCTCCAACTATGTAAAGGTCAACGGAACTCAATATCCTGTATTTGTAAAACAGGATAATTATACTTCGAAGAAAATTAGCTTCGGCGACCAGCTAAGCAACAATCTTTATGAAACAGTAAATATTGGGCTCACTATTCCCTTGTTCAACAACGGTCGCATAAGAAACCAGGTAAAACTGGCAAAACTTCAACTTAAGAACAATCAATACGTGGAACAAAATACTAAAACTCAGTTGCAGCAAGCTATTGAGCGTGCATACGTAAATCTTACTTCTGCAGCGGATAAGTATAAATTATTACAGGAACAGGACAGCGCGTTTAACGAATCTTTCCGCACTGCTGAAGTACGTTTTAATGCAGGTGCAATTACTTCTGTTCCGTATTTGATTGCTCAAAACAATTTGAACCGTACTCAAAATAATCTCATCACCGCCAAGTACGATTTTATTCTGAGAGAAAAAATTCTAAACTATTATGCCGGAAAGCCGTTGTGGTAAAATAAAAATCGGCCGAAATTATTCGTTTACTGAAAACTTCTCATGTTTAGGTTTAGGTGTAGGTTGAAAGGCCTGCGCCTTTTTTTATTATTGAACCTTTTTAGGTGCCGGAAAATAAGCAATCACGTTATTCGATTAACAAAACATTTAAGGAATGAATAACGCGCCGCACGCAGCAATCTAAAGTTATCTTCACTTATCTTTGGCCACAATTTTTTTAATGAATATATATGTTGAATGAAATTAATGAGGCGGTAAAATTTATACAATCCAGGTACGCAACGAGGCCCTCAGCGGGGATAGTTTTGGGAAGCGGTCTTGGAAGCTTTGTCACCGAAATAGATGTTGAATGGGAGATATCTTATAGCGATATTCCGAATTTTCCTGTAAGTACGGTAAAAGGCCACACCGGCAAACTCATTTTTGGTAATCTCAGTGGTAAAAAGGTTGTTGCAATGGCGGGCCGCTTTCACTATTATGAAGGTTATTCCACAAAGGAAGTGGTTTTCCCGATACGTGTTTTGAAATTTTTGGGAATACAAACTTTGCTGTTAAGCAATGCGGCAGGTGGTATCAATCAAACCTACAAAGTCGGAGATTTAATGATCATTCGTGATCACATCAGCATGCTTACGATTAATCCTTTACTCGGCAAGAATGAAGAAGAATTGGGAGAACGCTTTCCGGATATGAGTGAACCATATAAAAATTATTTAATTAAAGCGGCAAAGCAAATAGCACGGGAAAATAATATTGAACTTAAGGAAGGTGTGTATGCTGGCGTAACAGGTCCCACATTTGAAACACGCGCCGAATATAAGATGCTCAACATCCTTGGCGCGGATGCAGTTGGTATGAGCACGGTGCAGGAAGTGATAGCTGCGGTGCACCTTGGTCTTCCGGTTTTTGCGATGAGCGTAATTACAGATGTAGGTATTCGCGAAGAAGAAAATACGATCACGCATGAAGAAGTATTGCAGGCGGCAAAGGCTGCAGAACCCAAGCTGACACTGATCTTTAAACAATTGATAGCGCAGTTATAAGAATTCTTATACATGGCCATTTCACGAAAAATATTTTTTGAAAATTCCCTGAGCCAAAAAATTTGTCTTCTGGTTGTGTTGCTTTTGTGCATACAATTTACAAATGCACAGATGCCAAATTTCAAGTCAGGAAATCCTTTGGGAGGTCTAAGAAATATGGGTGGAAAGAGTAATTCTGATACGATTGCTTTTGAACATCGCGACGATCTGAAAGATTCTCTTACCATTTATTATTTTCATTTGAATTCGCTGGTAAAGGAATTGCTGGATTCATCTTTAAACGATTATGGAAGAGTTTATACCGTTCCTGCGGGTTATAAAACTCTTGGAAATAATGGCAACGCGGCTTATCCTATACTGTTCACGCCCTTATTGGAAGCAGGCTGGGATGCGGGTTTTCATGCGTATGATCTTTACAAATTCACGGTGGACAATACGCGCTTTTTTCAAACAACCAAACCATATACTGAATTGGGTTATTATCTTGCTTCGGGAAAAGAACAGGTTGTAAAGGTGTTACAAACACAAAATATAAAACCGAACTGGAATGCGGGCTTTGAATACCAGCTTATTTCTTCACCGGGCGTCTTTCAGAATCAAAATACAAACCATAACAGCTACCGCTTTTTTTCTAATTATCGCGGTAAAAGAAAAAGATACGGCGCTTACTTCGTATTACTAGGCAACAAACTTAATTCTTCAGAAAACGGAGGCATTGTTGCAGATTCTATTTTGCAGGATCCGAAAATGAAACGGCGTTTAGCGGTGGCTGTTAACCTCGGTGGAGATAACCCAAGCCCCAATATTTTTTCAACCAAAATAACAACCGGAAATCTCTATACGAACTTCACAGCCTTTTTCAGGCAGAGTTACGACCTTGGCAAAAAAGATTCGATCATTGCAAACGACAGTACCACCAATTATTTATTTTATCCAAGGCTTCGGTTCCAACATTCTATTACTTACAAGTCGTCGAGGTACCAATATAAAGACACTTTGTCCAATGCCACATTCGCCAGAACTGACTCGGCCTTTTACCAGGAACACTATGACACATCGTTAGATCCCACACATGGTTTAAATTTTATCGTTCGTGACCGTTGGAAGTTCGTTTCCAATGATTTCGCGGCAATTTCATTTCCGGATGCAAAAAATTTAGGCCAGTACGTTGAAGCAGGCTTGCGTGTGGAAAATTTTAGTGGTTATTTTGAATCAGGAAAGAAAAACTTTTTCAATATCGTCCTGCATGGAGAATACCGCAATAAAACAAGAAATCGCAAATGGGACGCCAACCTCAACGGGGAATTGTATACTGCAGGCCTCAATGCCGGTGATTTCAATGCTTACGTCTCTCTCACGCGAACACTGAATCAAAAATTGGGTGATGTGCGGGTGAGTTTTCAAAATGTGAACCGCTCGCCATCTTACATTTACGAGGGAAATTCTTCTTTCAATTTTGGCAATGCACTCGATACTAAAAAAGAAAACATTACGGTGCTCTCAGCTATGGCTGACAACCCGCGCTTTACTTTGATGGCACGGAATATCTCTATCGCCAATTATACTTATTTTAAAGATTTCTACCACACAAATCAATTTAACGGCCTGGTAAATATTACCCAACTCGCCGCTTCTACTCACGCAAAAATCGTTGGCCATTTGAACCTCTACAGCGACTTTATTGTACAACAAACAGCAGGTAATAATCCTGTAAGAGTGCCGCTCTTTTACACCCGGCAGCGGTTGGCTTTTGAAGGCAATTTCTTCAGAAATCTTAACCTCAGCACAGGGATAGACATTAATTACAACACACCTTACAAGGCGTATAATTATTCGCCGGTGATGGGCAAATTCTTTCCGCAGGATAGCGTTACGATCAGCAATTTGCCACAGGTAAGTGCATTTTTTAATTTCAGGATAAAATCATTCTTTGGTTTTATCAAGGCTGAAAATTTGAACACCCTTGAGCTTCAGCCTGATTTCGGATTTACCAATAATAATTTTTCAGCGCCGCTCTATCCTATGCCCGGCCTTATCATCAGGTTTGGTGTCAAGTGGGGTTTTGTAAATTAGTAGGGTGATAAAAAGCTTCAAAAGAAATAAAATCTTCGAAAATGCAGATCAGGAATATCGAAGCAAAAGATAATGTGGCCATGGCAAAGATCATCCGCGATTCTCTTATGGAATTCAATGCCGCCAAGCCCGGCACCGTCTATTTTGATGAAACAACCGACAGGTTGAGTGAAATTTTTGCGGCTCCGCGTTCTGCGTATTTTATCATCGAGGTTAACGGCGAAGTGGCCGGAGGCGCAGGCATTTTCCCTACAGAAGGATTACCCGACGACACTTGTGAATTGGTCAAGATGTACGTGTCGAAAAAGTACCGTGGTAACGGTTATGGTCAAACGCTTTTGGAAAAATGTTTTGAAGAGGCGAAGGAGGAAGGTTTCAAAAAAATGTATATCGAATCCATGCCTGAATTAAGAAATGCGCTCGGAATGTACGAGAAGAACGGATTTCAATACATCTCCCACTCACTGGGTAACAGCGGCCATACAGGTTGCGATCTTTGGATGATAAAGGAATTGTAAGCAAGCCGTTGTGATTGCACTTTCCTCGCGAAAAAATCAGTTTTACATACTTCACAAGTTCTATCTTTACTTATAAATTGATTCGCGAACGTGAATCATGGTTGAGCGCTCTTTGGACTGATGGAAATACATTCAAACTTAAACTTGAAATTATGTCAGCAACAAATCCTAACGCACGACTGGAAACGTTTTGCGATGGAGTTTTCGCCATTGCATTAACCCTGCTGATTATCGACGTTAAAATTCCTGCTTCAAGCCGGATCAACAGCACCGCTGACTTGTGGCTGGCCCTAAAAAATATTCTACCATCTATATTTGCTTTTATTTTAAGTTTTGCTATCATCCTGATCACATGGGTAAATCATCACAACGCTTTTAAACTCGCAGGCAAAACATCCTCTGCCTTTATGTATGCGAACGGATTATTGTTACTTTCCGTCGTTTTTATTCCGTTCCCAACGTCATTAATCGGCGAATACATTCTAACGGATCATGCCGCGCCGGCAGTTATTATTTACAATCTCGTGCTTACGCTTCAGGCATTTGCGTGGTCATTAATATGTACTGCCGGCCTTAAAGGTAACCTTGCAAGAGGCGAAAAATCGATTCAGCAAACACGGAGAAACCGGACGTACGCTTACTTTTCAGTTGTCCTTTACTCTGTTCTCGCAATTCTGTCTGCCTGGTTTCCTTTGCCGGTTCTCATCACCACGATGCTGCTGTGGGTTTTGTGGCTGTTCCTTGGAATAAACATCAAGCCTGACGTAGAGTTATAAAAAAAGCAGTACGGGATTGTCCTCAACAATTGCAACTCCTCTTTAGGAACAATCCCGGTATCGGATACCTCTTTTTTACTGATTGTAATGTTTTACATTTGGAACAACGAATCTTTGAGTCCATAAAGAGAATTGAAAACATAAATAATAATCCATGCAAACCATTTTAGGCTCGGGCGGCGCTATCGGTATTCCGCTCGCAAAAGAATTATTGAAATATACAGATCACGTGCGGCTGGTTGCCCGTCATCCAAAAAAAGTAAATGAAAGTGATGAACTTGTTGCTGCTGATCTTACCAATGCAGATCAGGTGGATAGGGCGGTTGAAGGATCGGATGTTGTCTATCTCACGGTTGGCCTAAAATACAGTATCAAAACATGGGAAAAAGAATGGCCGGTTATCATGAAGAACACTATCGATGCCTGCCTCGCCCATAACGCCAAATTGGTGTTTGTAGATAACGTCTATGCATATGCGCCGGATGAAGTTCCGCACATGACGGAAGAATCGCGCATTGCTCCGACGACGAGAAAAGGAAAAGTACGTGCACAATTATTACAGATGATTTTTGATGCTATTGAGCAAAAAGGACTTAGTGCACTCCTGGCCCGCAGCGCGGACTTTTACGGCCCAAATGTAAAAACTGGTTTTCTAAACCTTATGGTTTTTGATAAAATCAAAAAGAAACAAAAAGCCAATTGGCAAGCCGATGCTACAAAAGTTCATTCTTTCACTTACACGCCGGATGCCGCAAAGGCAGTGGGTTTGCTGGGAAACACGTCTGATGCATACAACCAAATCTGGCACTTGCCTACTTCCTCCGAAAAATGGACAGGCGTTGACTTTATAAACCGGGTAGCAGAAGCGATGAATGCCGAGCCGCGATATTTTACGCTTTCCAAAACGATGATCGCTCTTACCGGGCTTTTTTTACCTATTGTAAGAGAACTGAAAGAAATGCAATACCAGAACGACCAGGATTATTTCTTTGACAGCAGCAAGTTCAATAAAAGATTTTCGTACACGCCTACTAGTTATAAAGAGGGAATAAAAGAAATCGTGAAGGAAGAAATGCGATGAGGTTGGAGTGAACGAATAAAATAAGGTACTTTTTATTTTCGTTAATATTCTCCTTTTTCTCCTGACCTTTACATTATAAATACATTTCCATGTCAGCAATAAAAGTAATCATCACCGGCGCTACAGGTATGGTTGGCGAAGGAGTTTTGTTTGAATGTTTGCAAAATGAAAAAGTGAGTGAAGTGCTGATTGTTTCCCGAAGGCATTACGATTTGCAGCATCCGAAATTAAAAGAACTGATCGTTCCTGATTTTTTAAAAATGAATGAATATGTGGAAAATGTAAAAAATTATGATGCTTGTTTTTTTTGTGCAGGAGTAACTTCTGTTGGTAAGAAAGAAGTAGTGTACACGCATCTCACTTATGATACAACAATTGCTTTTGCAAAAGCGCTTGTTAATGTTAACCACAACATGGTTTTTACTTATGTTTCCGGAGCCAGTACAGACAGCAGTGAAAAAGGCCGGATGATGTGGGCACGAGTAAAAGGCAAGACAGAAAACGATTTGGCGAAACTTTCATTTAACGCAGAATATAATTTTCGGCCCGGTGTGATGCAACCATTTCCCGCACAAAAGAATTGGAAAGGCATTGCAAAATTCCTTGTGAAGATTGTAAAATTCATTTCCCCAAAAAGCGTACTAACGTTGCATCAAATTGGCTGCGCAATGATCAATGCTGTTACAATTGGATATCCAAAAAATGTGTTGGAGGTCTCTGATATCAGGAAATTGGCAGCAGAATAAAAATCTAGTTTTTTTGTTTGTTTACTGCGTTTATCTATTACCGTTAATAACCTATTTTCTCCAACTTAAAACTTTTGAAATTAAATCCACCTCTCTTAAAAAGCACTTTTATTTTATTCACTCCTTTCTCCACATGAACCGTAACCGGTTTTGATTCAATAAAATTATTTTCGTTGTCGGATGCAGCAACAGGAATATCTTCAGCCACCATTTTGCCATTATCATACAAATCAATCATGCCATCACTTCCTGAAGTTTTAAAAGTGAGATCGTAACCACCACCTTGCTTAACGTTTAGTGTATAAAGCAACCATTCTCCATTCTCAATACTAAAAATATAAGGTTCGTGATCTTCATCATTTTTAATATCAACACCATCATTTCTATAAGTATGCCCGCGATTGCCTTCTGAATGAACGCCCGCCGTGTAGCGGTAATTGGAAGTATCCATATCATTGTAAGCAAAACCATTTCTTCCCAAATCATAATCGACTGCTTTTATTTCAGTATTTTTAGAAATGATGTTCGGTTTAAAAGCTACCGTTGCAGTCGAATGAATCTGCCTGAACATGGCATCTGTAACGTCTTTGTGCCAAATGTTGTTTTGGATTTTGATGTTGTTCAACAATTCATTCAATATTTGCTGGCCCTTTGCAGAATCAAGCTGGAGGCTGTCTTTGCAATATTGAACAAACTGGTCATAATCTTTTGGCTCTTTGATTTCGAGTGGCTGATTGATGCCCATCTTTTTCAATTGCCACCAACTCCATCCGATGTCATTGTCTTCCATCAGGCGAATACAATTGGTATACCATGTGTTCGAGTTTTCGCCCGATTCTCCGAGCCACAATGGCACCTTATATTGATCACGATAATCAAGAAATTTCTGAATGCTTTCTTTGTTATTGAAGTTTCCATATTTATGAAAACTGATCACGAGATTGTTGTCCCACAATGGAAACATTCCGTTGTAATTATTCGCAAAACCGTTTCCTTCCAGAAAGATAATGTGTTTCTTATCCACTTCCCGGATAGCATTGGTAATACGAATAAATAAATCTCTTAGCTGTACATTTTTTTGTTCATTCAAACCATGTGGATCCTTAGGATTATCAAAGCCCCAGTTGGTTTCATTTAAAATATCATATCCACCAATGTAAGGTTCATTTTTGTAACGTTCTGCCAGTTTTTGCCATAGCGCTACTGTCTTGTCCCGGTTGGCTTTTGATTGCCAGAGAGAAGGTTCATCAGGATGCCGGTCGGAAATAGGAAGATCGTTTCCCTGTCCGCCGGGCGTGGCGTGCAAGTCTAAAATGAGGTACATGCTGTTTTGCCTACACCATTTTAAAAGACTGTCCGTGAGATCAAACCCCTTTTGCAGCCATGTATTTTCATCTTTTACCGGCTCTTCCTCCACAGACAAAGTGTACAGCCGGTAATGCATAGGAAGACGGATCGAATTAAA
>Ga0157371_10005738_pt1 | contig 10401 bp, 10 predicted proteins | sample C45metaG_FD_113462 | JGI IMG/M metagenome (GOLD analysis project Ga0157371, IMG submission 113462) | Corn rhizosphere microbial communities from Kellogg Biological Station, Michigan, USA - C4-5 metaG | ecosystem: Host-associated > Plants > Roots > Rhizosphere > Soil | place: USA: Michigan...
GGCATGTTCTGAATGCCCAGCACGAAACAGCCGCCGAACTTGCGCGCCTCGGCCAGCGTTTCGTTGAACTCCGGTATCTTCTGCAGGCTGGCAATCTCATCACCGATGAACCACACGCGCCTGTCGCTGTTCTCGCCCATGCTCTGCAGCAGCAGCGTGGCCAGCGACAGCCACATCGATATCAGGGGGCGCACAGCCTTACGGTGGCGGGCCGTGGTGGAGATAAACAGCCAGCTGCTGTCGTACTGCGCATCGGTCATCCACTCGCGGATGCTGAACTCCGGCTTACCCTCTTTATCCAGCCCCTGCAGGTAGCGCAGCGACTTGGCATAGTTGGTCAGCACCGAGCGGATAGAGATGGCGGTTTTCTCGATTTTTTCCTCAACCAGGTTGGCCGACGGGGTGTTCTTCAGAAACTCGCGCAGGCTTTTCAGGTCGATGGAGAGACAGGTCTTCAGGAACGTTTCGATGCTGCGGTCAGGACGGGACGCGAACTGCATGGCCGTGTCGCTGAAGATCGTGCGCGAAGAGGACACCCAGAACGGGTCGGAGTCGCCCTCAACCGGCATCAGCGCAGCCGTCATGTTCTCGTAGTCCACCACGTCCTGCGCCTCACGCCACAGCACCCAGTTCTCACAGCGCCGGTCGTGCGCGTTCAGAATTTTGTCCAGGCGTTCGTCGTAATGGGTCTCAATAAACGTACCGCCGGAGTCGTAAACAATCGCCCGGTCGCCTCGCCGGCGGATATAGTCCAGCAGCCAGCGGATGAGCGTGGACTTACCGACGCCGATGGTGCCGTGAATGAGATAGTTCATAACCTCGGCGTTCTTAACCATGTTCAGGCCGCCAATCTGCAGATCGGACTTCTCACCGGCCTTTTTCAACAGCCGGTTGACCTCTTTAAGCTGGTCAGTAAGGGTCATGCCCGAGATAAACTCGTCCTCACTCTCCCGCTTACCGATGCGACCCACATACCAGGCGATGAGGCACCAGAGCAGGCTGGCGGTGATACCGCAGGCGCTGGCGATGAAGCGCAGGTTCGTCAGAAACTGGCGGCCCATGTCCTGCATCCACGGATTGGCCAGCAGCTGCGCCGGCGTCAGCTTTATCGTGCACAGCTGCGCACTTTCATCGCAGTGCCAGAATATGTCCCACGTGGCTTCGGCCGCACGCGGGGACAGGCCCAGCAGTGAGTGGCTGGGCCACGCTGCCCAGTACCAGAAGCCATTACGGAGCACGTCATCGGGCGTCGTCAGCCAGAACAGCGCGCCGGTGGCCGCCACGAACAGCAGCAGCATCCAGTGGAAAATCCAGTTGCTGACCTGCACAAACATGCGCAGCCGGTAGGCCGTCATCTGGCCGCCCTGCGTCAGGTATTTGGGTGTAAAACTCATGGGAAACTCCAGATAGCACGCAGGCGCAGCCCGCCCGGAAAAATCGGGCAGGCTTATGGCTTAAATAGAAGTTGCAGAGAGGGCCGCTCAGGCCCCGGAGATTATTTCAGTGTGACGGACGTGGGGGTGCGGATAAGCCCCGCGCGGCGCAGCAGCCAGATGCCGGCCATGACGGGGATAGCACAGGCGAAGATAAACAGATTCCAGCAGGCCAGCGTGAGCCCGGAAAGCACGCAGCCGGCAGTCATTACCAGCAGAACCAGCAGCAGCGTGATAACGCCCGGGGGCATCATGTCGCCCTGCACCATACGGGTGGCGAGGTCCCAGGCAAACAGATGGCTGTGTGACATAATGGTTTTTACGATATCAGGCCCGAACTGCCACAGTACGATGGCGCTCCAGGCGAAACACAGGGTTAACCAGATAACAAATGTGCGTGCCGCACCGTTGAGAGTGAGCATAGATATTTCCTTCAGAAAGTTAAGGGCGGGGATGAAGTACAGCCGTTACAACGCAGACTCTGGCGCGCTGCGGGGAAAGCACCCCGCTGAGCATGATGGATACATGTCGGTTAAATCTGAGCCACGCTTCCGCTACTCCGAACTTCAGGGAGAAACGTGGAAATATGAGGTCCCGTAAGGGAGGAGGGCAGCACCCGTGGTGTTGATGCTGCCCCGATGTCCGCTGCCCTGGCGGCGCAGACGGGGGTCGGCAGGCGCCCCGTTGTCAGGAGAGATTTTCTTATTTCCCCTTAAGGCGCATGCCGCCGGCTTTGCAACCGGTCATGACTTAATACCAGGAATTTCAGCGCCCTGCAAGCTGATATACCTTTATAACTGCCCCCCTGACAATCGCAGAAGCAGCTAAGCAGTATCTTGCATTACATGATGCCGGCAACGGATTTAGCCAGCTGCGCTTCAAGTACGGGCTTTGCCTCCTCGAACTTCAGATTCACCTTATTAGCGTTTGAGACGACGCGGGTCTGGTACTTCATACGGTTGCCTTCTTCACTGCTGGTCTGCAGCTTGAGGCCAGAGTTTCCCTGCCTCAGTGCTGCCACATTATCTGTCGTCACAGCTGCTTTGCTGCGTTCGGAAATCTGTAGATCGGTCACCATCGTAAAGTTCGTGTCCTCGACCAGAGCATCTGCTGCCATTCCCGCAAGCCCCGAGGCCAGGCCTATGCCCAGAATGGCTCCACCTGAATTACTGTTGTAAGCAGTAATACCAGCGCCCAGAGCAGCTCCCGTAGCCGCACCTTCATATCCTGTCGAAAGGAAGCTTTGAGCCTGGCGCAAATCCATCTTCTCTGCTTTCAGAACGTTAGCCTGAATCCAGTAATAAGCAGCATCAGGGCTGGAGGTCACGGTATAGCCTTTTGCACGCAGGTCCTGCGCCAGTATTGGCTCAAGGTCACTCATGTCTTTATCAGAGGTATTTCGCACCTGCAGATAAACCGTTTTCTGACTGGATGGCTCCAGCCAGACGGTCTGGCTCATCTGCGTTTTGACATCGAGATTGCGCTTTTTAATAGCTGTACTCATGGCACTACAGCCGAAAAGCATAAGACAGGCAGCAGCAGTCGCTGCCACGAAGACATTGCGGTTTTTCACAGGTGCATCCTTATTTAACAGAGAAAACGGAAATGGCGCGCCCCTGGGCACGCTGTATTAACTGGGGGGGGGTTATAAAGAAAACCCCTTCAGCCAGAATGGCGGAAGGGGTATTAGCAGGAACTGGGTGTCTTAGATCTTTTTAATAATCTTGGCGAATTTGCTCATTGCGCCAGCAATACCATAGCGTGTTAATTCTGAACTGATAATAGCCTGCATGATGAGATGACTTATCAAAAGCATGAATGGCGCTGCATAAAATAACTGCGGATTCCAGGCTGCCATTAACGCGAAAATGCCATTGCCAAAGATTGCTGCTATACAGGTGTTTTTGTATGTCCGGCTTAACTTCTGTACCAGTAGCGATTTACTTCTCACCGTCTGAGGTATAGCGGTCAGCAACAGAAACGGAGTATAAGTCATAGCCATAATCGCTAAAGATAAGATTAGTGTGAAGCCACCAAAGGCCAGCGTCAGCCCCTGATAATGCAGCGTCGGGTTAATCCACACATCGTCTGGCGGCACAAAGCTATAAATGATGTATGCGAACGATAATACATACAACGACAAACAAGTTACCGGAAAAATAGCACTCAATTTTATTGCATCGAGTGCATTTGGAACTTCTTGTTCGCCAGATGCAAAACTATTAAGCAGATAATCTGCATCCTTCTTGATATCGCTATACATCATCCCAGCCCCCTTACTTATCCGGCTCGCCGTCTAAGCTCCGCTATTTTTTTATCAAAGTCATCGCCCAGATTATCTTTGGGTTTCTGGCCCTGCTCATTTAACTCTTTATTATGACCCGCTTTAAAATTTCCTTTAGCAGAATCATGTTCGTGCTTAAGTATATCACTGGACGTCTGAACAGTGGTTTTATTTTCAGCAATTTTACCGTCATTTTCCCTGAGAGTTTCCATAAGGCCAGATCTTTGTGCTGCGACCTGATTAGCGACATTGTTCTGAATGCCGGCGCCTGCGGCCTGCTCGCTCACACGTTTTGACCCGCTGCGGAAATCTTCCCTCATTTCCTGAGAAGGGACACCCGCCGGACCGCTGAGATTCTTCTCTCCCTGCCGCGTGCTGACTTCAGTTGCCTGCCCTTTCCTGACGACAGCATTCTGCGATGAACCTTCTGCGGGTCCATGACTGTAAGCCGACGAGCTACCCGACAGAGCCTGTCCGGAAGCCTGTGCGCCGGCCGGAAGCGTGCTTCCACTTTCGGCAGATGTCCCTGCAGCATCCAGCGATTGTGCCGGCTGCAGCGGCTCACTGTTAACCTGGTCAGTCCGTGCGCCATAGTTGCGCATGATTTCAGGTTCCAGCCGTTCATGCATAAATTCGGTGGCCGCGCCCTGCGCGCTTCTGACGTTTGTCAGGATGTTCTGGGCGTCGCTGCCGTACTTCGCGGTAGTCCAGTCCACGAACTCCTGATTATAGTTGGCGTCCAGGCTGGCACTCTGTGTCTGCGACAGCGTGGCCATGCGGCTGAATTCCTGACTACGCGTGCTGCTCTCGGTGTACTGATGGTACTGACTCTTCGCATCATTAAGCGTCGCTGCGAACTGCTGAGCGTTAGAGCTGGACTGATTATCAGTATGACTCCCTGAATCGCTCAGACGGGTCGATGTCACCATATCCATGCCCTCGCGGAAGTCACGTGCCTCCTGACTGCTCTGGTCGCGGCGACTATCACGTCCCTCTGAGTGACTGTCCTGTGTACCGTGTGAGCTGCCGGTAGTATGACGAAGGTCAGCACTGATACTGGCTTCCCCGCCAGCGCTGACGCCGGTCGCCCACATGCCGAGTTTACCTCCCAGCTGATCGCCGGTATCAAATTTAACCTGTCCCCTGACACCCGTGCCAGCACTGCCCTGATTGGTGATATCCATCAGCTGGTTGTAGGCCTGCTGTTCAGAAACATTGTGCGACTTCGCATAGTTCTCAACGGCAGACTGCATTTTACTCGCGCCTTTAGAGACATTCGTTGCCACACTGTTGTCGCTACCCTGCGTCATGCTATCGCTGTTACCGCTCTGCTGAGTCAGCTGGTTCATCTGCTGGAAGCCGCTGGTCACGCTGTGGTTATAGCCATCAAGCGAACTCTGCGCCTGCTGCTGCGCCTGCCGTGCCTGCTCGGAGAACCCGCTGCTGGCGAGAGAACTGAGCCGCATGCTGACAGGCAGGTTTGATATCGCCTGACTGGTATCCACTACGGTGTGTCCGTCAGCCGTCTGTGTCATCATCGCGTTATTACCGGTCTGGAAGCCCTGAGACCCCGAGCGGCGCAGCATGTTGGTGTCAAACTTGTTGGCACTGACATTATCCATCGACATGTTGTTAAACGACCAGTTGCCGTCCGCCGTCGTCGAAGCCTGTCCGCCGGTCGCAAACGCCGCCGAGCTCATCACTCCGCCAACGGCCTGTGAGGCCACAGACGCCGCGCCTTTGGTCAGGAAAAAGGCGAGCACCGGTATCGACATGCTCAGATAGCCCGCGATGTTGGCCGCGTCTGAGTGCTGCAGTGCGACCTGATCCTGATTGGCCAGCACCAGCGGCGTGGCCCCGGTCTTCGTCTGCAGATAGAAGTTGGCCAGCGAGTTAAGAATGGCGAACATCACCGGCCACATGGTGAAATAAACGAAACCGCCGGCGTACAGCTTCAGCGTTTTAAGCCCGAAGATGTCGTGATTCACCAGCGCAAGCGCGATGACCAGCGGGAACAGCGCAATCAGCACCAGCATCATTAGCGACTGGAACATCGGCAGCGTACGCGACGCTATCACGCCACCCGCGCCCCAGCTGATGCGCTGCTTGGTCATGCTGGACTCGGTGGCCAGATTCAGCAGGTTGGCAGTATCGGAAGAGCGCGCCGCAAAACCTTTCCAGCCGTCACGGATGGCCGCATTGGTGATGTTATTACGCATAATCTGCGCTGCGCTCAGGCCGCCTGCATAGAAGAAGTTGTAACTCTCATCCATCGCGTTACCGAGCAAAGTATCCCCGCTGACGCGGCTGCCGAACACGCGCGTGGCCAGTGCATGCCAGGTTGTGCCGCCGATGCGCACGTCCGCCCCGCTCAGATTTTTGACGACCGCAGCCGCCTGCTGGCAGGTGATAAACTGCCGGCCGCTGCCCGTATCCTGATACAGACCGCGCAGCGGGCTCGGGTTATTCGTAATCAGCGTCAGCGGATCGGTGCTGTTCAACAGCTGTGACACGGTGTACTTGTTATTCAGCAGGATATCGCCCACCACGCAGTTTTCCACGTAGTCGGTAAGCATGCCGGCCAGCTGCGGATTCTGTGACCGGAAGTCCGTGGTCTGCGCCACAATCTGCGAACCGAACAGCATGCCGGACTTCGTATAGGTCAGCGAGTCCGGCCGCGAGAAGCTGTACTCATAAAGCCGCGCCACACCGAACTGTACTGACGTGGTCAGCCCGGCGATGAAGGCCAGGCCGGCCGGCACGTTATCCACCTGATAAACTGCCGCCGGATCGGTGACATCAAGTATCTGCACGCTGCGTTTCGGAACGAGCAGCACCGACGTAATAATAAAGAAAACGGCCAGCCAGCTGGCAAACACCATCGGGTTGCGCGATTTGATGAAGCTGAAGATTACGCCCAGTACGCCAAAAAGCCCGGCGATACGTTTTAACGTGTCATAGGTGTCGCTGCCGATGACGGTGACGACGCCGTTAAACACCTGACGCCACATGTCACCGCCGTAAATGGTCCAGACCTCAGTCATTGCCCGTTCCCCACTGATAGTTGCCCTGATAGGACGTCGAGATAATGGTGGATACCTGCTGCTGCAGGTACTGCATGTTGCGATCGATGCCGTCCAGCGCGTTCTGGTCGGCGGTACTCTGCAGCTTCGTCTGTGCCAGCAGCGAGGTTGCAGCCAGCACGTTGTTACGCAGCTCGCCGGCTGCCTGCTCGGGGAAGTTTTTACCGGCCAGTGACTGGCTCGCCTGCTTTACGAGCTCCTGCAGGTACTGAATCATCATGTCCTGCGCGATAAAGTCGGCGACCTGTATCAGGTAGGTCGGGCTCATGCCCATGCTGCGGGAGTTGGTCAGGTATTTCAGTACCGGCACCGAGGTTGTGTTGATGAAACCCTTTTCTCTGTCCGACAGGCCGGTATCGGCCGTGAGCTTGCTGTCGATGGAAATCATCAGGTTGCGCACCTGTGTTACCAGCGCCACGTCGCTGCTGACAGTGACGCTGGCCACCGTCGGCCCGAGGCACAGGTCCTGCTCATCACAGCCGTACATCTTCGCGGTCCCGCCGCGCATCAGCACAGTAATGATGTCGCGGTTATCAACCAGCGGCGTTAGGACGGTGACCTGCCCGGCTTTATTGAAGATGATGGAGCCCACCACGCTCATCACCAGTTCCTTCAGCTGGCGGTTACCGTCGAACAGGTGGTTGCGGCCCAGCGCGTCCCAGATGAGGTTTTTGTTTTTCAGCACCTGGTCCTTCATTTTATCGGACGCCCGGCCGGTGACGCTGTCACCCTGACCGCCCACGGTGCAGCCCTGCCGCGACGCCGCCCAGTCGGAGAAAATGTTGCTCTCGCCGGCAATGTCCTGACAGATTTTCTGGTTCGACACCTGAGACACTGGCCACAGGCCGCCGATGATGCCCTGCGCGGCCTGACAGGAGCTCATGTTGGCGGAGTTCACGTCCGAGGCGAGCTTCTGCAGAAAGTCTTTGGCCTGCTTAAGCTCCGGCACCATCGTCTGCAGTGCCAGGTCAAAGGCGTAGCCCGCCGCATTACTCATGATCTGCTTAACGAAGCGCTGAAGTTCGGCCCCGTTGATGTAGGAAAAAGCGCCCAGATAGGAGTCAATGCCGCCGCAGCCGGCGTTGAGTGACGGTACCTGCATCGAGATAAGCTGCACCTGTTTAACCGGGTTACGCAGATAGATGGAGCCGCCGGTAACGTAGCCTGCGGCCTGACCCTGCCATGCCTGCGCCTTTGAGACGTTGCCGTCAAAGCCGAGGCTGCCAAAGTAGCCGTTCAGGTCACCCTGCACGTCGGCCAGAGCAGGCGTGCTGATGACCAGCGCCGTCGCGGCGCAGAGAAGGAACTGCCTGAGTTTCATGTGAAGACGCTCCGAAGCAGCCAGGGATTCAGCATCAGCTGAACTGGCTGGAAGAAAATTAATGAACAGCTGAGCCAAAATACGGGAATGGGTATTCCGTACCGCATTCACCTGTCAGTTATGGCTGGAGAGTTTTATTTAATCTGACAGAACGTGACGCAGTTGCCGGCCTGCTTGCTATAACGAAACTCCGCGATGGTGTTTATTTCCCGTGTGAGCAGATGCCTGTCCGGGCTGTCCTTCAACAGCGGCTCCTGGGAAAAGATAAACAGGCTCACGCCCTTCTTTGTGAGCTCTCTCAGCTGATGACTCATTGCCTCTGCAGCGACGGCCGGGAAAAAACCATCCAGGATGATGACCGCTTTGTTACTGGCATATAGCCTCGCCACAATTTCATTTAATCCCGCTTCATATTCGTCTGACGTCAGCAGTTCATAGCTGAAATAGTCGCCGTCAAGACGCGCTGCGAGCTCGCGCCCGACCACAGATTTACCGGTGCCTGTCCATCCCTGCACGTAAAGATGTCCTTTACGTGCCTGATACAACCCGGTCAGCTTTTTTACGTGTTCTTCGGCGTTCAGCCACAGCCGCTTTTCAGGCGAAAGCCCGGCGTTCGTCATATGAGTCATGTTTCATTCCGTGGATTCAGGGTAAGTAAGGTGTGTTCCTGCGGGTATCAGAAAGCATTACGGTCGGCCATAAATCCGTGCCGGCGCAGGGTGATGCTGACCAGCACGCCGCAGCCGAAGCCACCGGCAAGGGAGAACAGGAACAGGAGCGGGTACAGCTGCAGACCGCTGAGCACCAGCGCGTCAGAACCGTAAGTCATGCCGTCCATACGGCCGGCAATTTCGCAGGCGAGCCAGGCATACAGGCCGGCGGCGGCCAGCAGCGAGGCGCAGACAAGCAGCAGCGCCTTCTCCAGCCGGGAGAGCGTTAACGTTTTTTCAGTCATGGGTTTTCCGTCGGCGGCACAGCCGCCCGTATTACTGCGGGGTCAGTGAGGCACTGCTCGGGACCGGACCCAGCGAGTCCGGCGGAAGGTTATCGATATCGGCTTCGATCATCTGCGCCAGTCGCTGGCTCATGGTTCCCATGTCCGTCTCCCCCTGAAACAGCGGGTAGGCCACGTTGGTGTTCACGTTGACCATAAAGGTGGTCGGCGTGGCGATGGGCAGCCCGTTGCCGAAGAAGGTCAGGATCTCACCGGCAATCGGCTCATTCGGTCCCGCCTTGCGCGGGATAAGCGCCACCGGAAAGGCCGCATCTCCATAGCCATCAAGGCTGTAGGGGTACACCTTTATCCCTTCCTCATCCGCCCAGGACTTCAATAGCGGGTCGAACTTTGCGCTGTACTGACAGCCGCGCTGCATAAAAACCACCACCGCATAGTCGTTCAGGTTCACCTGACGTCCGTCGGTCAGGGTCATCATTCTGGGCGGCTTCGCTGGCACCGAACGCACCGGGCGGGTCCCGGGCAATCCGAAATCCGGCAGCTGCGCACCGCGCTGCCCCTTCGCCTGCTCAAGCGCAGCAATGTCCGAGGCCACCGACGCCTGTGCGAATACCGGCAGCGTCAGCAGTACCATCAGCAGCACGTTAAGCCTCATGATGGCCTCCCCGGCCGCTTCGCGACCTTCGCCAGGCAATCAGCTCCGCGATGAGGCCCAGCGCAACCAGAACCAGACAGGCTACCGAGACGCCGGCAAGCACGTCGTACGTGAAGCTGACTGACCACGCCAGCAGCTGGCGCAGGCAGTTAAAAATGATGCCTGACATGAACAGTAAGATGATAAGAGGTAAGCGGTTCATTTACGGACTCCCTGTGCGTGGCGGCGCAGGGTCCGCACCGCCACGCCGGCAATAATGGAAAACAGTACGCCGGTGAGGTAGAGGCTGCGCAGCGTACTGTCAGTCTTTGTTGCCCATGCATCACGGCTCTCTGCCGCCTTCACACACGTGGCAGGCGGGGGGGCAGGCCTGATATCTCTGCTGACCGGTACGGCCTTATCCCATGATGTATCAGGAACGGACGGCCAGGACTCCACGCGCGTGGCCTCCGAGGCGCAACTCCACACCTGCCCTGCCGGAGCATCGCGTATTAGCCTTTCGGCCTCGCTCACCAGCAGATGCCCGGCACCACCGGCGCTGTGCGCGCTGAGCAGGAACAGCAGAAAAAACAGCAGCGCCGGATGAATCACCAGCGTCTGCAGCAGAAAGTTGCCTGCCCGGTTTGCGGTAAGCAACCGCCCGTGCCAGACAGGTGAGAGTGTCAGCATA
>Ga0157371_10005740_pt1 | contig 10397 bp, 8 predicted proteins | sample C45metaG_FD_113462 | JGI IMG/M metagenome (GOLD analysis project Ga0157371, IMG submission 113462) | Corn rhizosphere microbial communities from Kellogg Biological Station, Michigan, USA - C4-5 metaG | ecosystem: Host-associated > Plants > Roots > Rhizosphere > Soil | place: USA: Michigan...
GCAGAAAGCTGTAAAAGCCGGTAAAAATGGTGCAAAGATTTTTTTATTCAATCTGTAACAGGCATGCATACACTGTATTTCAGTCAGTGTCATAATGCCATTGGTGTCAAAGTGATTTTTTTTTGTAAAGCTTTTTGAATTGTTGAAGTTTTTCTGAACATGTTTCTTCAAGAGATTTTCTCCTATTAATGAAGTCAGTCATTAGGTCAGTCATTTTCTTTTTTTGTGCAAACCTTTTTAAACCAAGGAAATTTTTGGGAGAGTCTTATTTTAAGGGGTTTTCTATTGGCTTAGCCGGTCAATAGGGCGGTCATTTTTCGGTCAAAAATAGTGGGAGAATACGATAAAAAGCAGTAAAAATCGCTGCCTGTAAAATCAAAAAAGTCCGTAAATCAATGACTTACAGACTTTTCGAGGTGCCCAGAACAGGAATCGAACCTGCACATCCTTGCGAACGGCAGATTTTGAGTCTGCTGCGTCTACCAATTCCGCCATCTGGGCAATTAATTTACAATTGAAAATGAAAAATCAGCAATTGAAAATTTAAGGGTGGCAATATTACGCAATCCATTTAATGTGTCCAAAATCCAAACAAATATTTTTTTACCCAATAAAGGAATTGGAAAGTTCTTCACTTGCTTTCTCTGCTCTTCAAAATCACAATTTCACAGATGATGTAAATTGCGATTTTCAAAAAATGAACGATGCTGAAAATTGGATTAATAAGGGAAGGGAAAATTCCTTCTGATAACCGGGTTGCATTAACACCCCAACAATGCAAATGGATTAAGGAAAATAAAAATATTTCGATTGTGGTGCAGCATTCTGAAAACCGCTGCTATTCTGATGCAGAATACATTAAAGCAGGAATTGAAGTGAAAGAAGATGTGAGTGAATGTGATATTTTATTTGGTATAAAAGAAGTTCCGGTGGATATGTTGATTGCACAGAAAACTTATTTTATGTTTTCGCACACCCGAAAGTTGCAACCCTATAATCAAAAACTGATCAGGGCGATTTACAATAAACAAATTACCTTGATTGATTATGAATGCCTCGAACATGAAGACGGAACACGACTGATTGGTTTTGGTTTTTTTGCAGGAGTGGTAGGCGCTCACAATGGAATGATGGCTTATGGGAACAGAACTGGCAATTATTCTTTAGACAGAGTGTATAAAAACAAAAATTTCCAGGAATTAATTCATACTTATTTCGGTTTGAAACTTCCTTTGATGAAAATTGTAGTCACCGGAAGTGGGAGAGTGGCGCATGGAATTTTAGAAATTATGAACCTCATGGAGATCCATGAAGCTGAGCCGGATGAATATAAATCAACTAATTTTTCTTATCCTGTTTATGTTCATTTGAAGGGTGAAGATCTTTACGTAAACAAACTAACGGGCAGGTATACACGAAAAGAATTTCATGAACATCCTGAAAATTATAAATGCCTTTTCAAAGATTATATTTCTGAAACTGATATTTTATTGAACGGAGTTTATTGGTATGAAAAAGTTCCCCGTTTATTTGAAATGGAGGACATGAAAAAGGATGATTTCCGGATCAAGACTATTGCGGATATTTCTGACGATCTGCATGGTTCTGTTCCCTGTAATCTGGGAGACTATACGATGGAGAATCCGGTTTATGGCGTGGATAAAATGAGCGGAAATCGTACGCAGCCTTATCTTGAGGGTTCTGTTGATGTGATGGCTGTTGGTAATTTACCGAATGAATTACCGAGAGATGCATCCAGATATTTCGGTGAACAACTGATGAAATTTATTTTGGATGATTTAATTTCCGGTGGTTCAAAAATTTTGAATGATGCTACGATTGTAAAGAATGGAAAGCTGACGGAAAATTATGAGTACATGAAGGAATATGCAGGAGCGTATGATGTCCGATGTAAAAGTGATCAGTGATCAGGGAGGATCTTGCTAGCTCATCTTGCATTTCAGGTAGTAATTAATAAAATTTTCTTCCCTTGCCCAATAACTATTTCCGATTCAAACAATTTAAAATCAATCAGGATAAAACCTCCATGAAGGTTTGCACAGATTCATGTTTGTTTGGTGCCTGGATCGCTGATAAAATTCAAACGAAAAAGATTCAACCAAAAAGAATTTTAGATATTGGATCCGGGACAGGATTATTGTCTTTAATGATCGCGCAAAAATCTAAATGTGATATCGATGCAGTGGAAATTGATCGGAATTCTTTCTTTCAAACAAAAGAAAATTTTGCTGAATCCCAATGGTACCAAAGGTTACATGCTTTTCATGATAATATAAAAAACTGGCAATCTTCGCATGAATATGACCTTGTTATTTCTAATCCTCCATTTTTTGAAAACGATTTAAGATCAGTAAGTAACAATAAAAATATCGCAAAGCATCATGACACACTAAACTTAAACGAACTTCTTCAATGCATTAAAAACAACCTTGCTTCTGATGGAAACTTTGTAGTCCTTCTGCCTTTTCACAGAGTTGCCTATTTTAAAAATATTGCTGGAGAAAATAATTTTTATCTGAATGAAGAGCTGTTGGTAAAACAAACTCAAAAGCATTCTTTTTTTCGTGGAATATTGTTTTTTGGGACAAAAAAAGAAACAATTATTTCCAGAGAACTGATCATCAAAAATGAAGGAAGTTACACACCGGAATTTAATTTTCTTTTGGAAGGTTATTATCTGTAATTCAAAAACTCATTACTTTTTACCGGTAACTTTCCTCATGCAGTTCGTGCAGAAGGAACGACGGAAAAATCTTCAAACTGCCGATCAAGGTATTTATAATAAGCGGTGATGCCAATCATAGCTGCATTATCGGTACAATATTCAAATTTTGGAATGTAAGTATTCCAGCCTTCTTGTTTACCTGCCCTTTCAAAAGCGTTACGTAGCCCGCTGTTGGCGCTTACTCCACCGGCAATACAAATTTCTTTGATGCCGGTTTGTGCTGAAGCTTGCTTTAATTTATTTAATAAAATTGAAACGATGCGTTCCTGAATCGATGAACAAATATCACGCAGATTTTCTTCTATAAAATTTTCGTTCTTCAATTTCTCATCACGGATAAAATATAAAAAAGCCGTTTTCAAGCCACTGAAACTAAAATTCAGATCATCAATTTTTGGTTCCGGAAATTGATATTTTGCAGTTCCTTCTTTTGCATATTTATCAATTAACGGACCTCCCGGATAAGGAAGCCCTAATATTTTTGCGGATTTATCAAAAGCTTCCCCTGCGGCATCATCAAGGGTTTGGCCAATTATTTTTTGATTCAAAGGCGACTGGCATAAAACGATTTGTGTGTGCCCGCCACTAACTGTCAGACATAAAAACGGGAAAGAGGGAATGCTCTTTTCACCATTTATCGGTTGAATTAAGTTTGCCAAAACATGCGCCTGCATATGATGAACTGCAATTAATGGTTTGTCAAAAGCCAGGGCAAGAGACTTTGTGAATTGTGCTCCAACCAACAATGCCCCGATTAATCCCGGTGATTGGGTAAATGCAAAAGCATCTATATCTTTTAATTCGATATTTGCAATTTTCAACGCCTGGTCGACTACAGGAACGATTGCCTGCAAATGCGCCCTTGAAGCAAGTTCCGGAACAACTCCGCCATATAATTCATGAATCTTTTGACTTGAAATTACATTGCTTAAAATTTTTCCGTCAGTTGAAACTGAAGCGGCGGTTTCATCGCAGGAAGATTCTATTGCAAGAATATTGATCATTTTTTTATTAAGAGAAATTAGAAAAGGTTTTTTCAAAAGCGTGTAAAGTTACAAAAAAGCCATTTGCCTCTTTTAGCTTAAAACAACTTAATGCGTTACGAAAACAGGAAATGATGCTTTTCGATCTTATTATGATCTTATCGCTACAACCGGATCGAGGCGGGCTGCGGTTAAAGCGGGGATGATACCTGACAAGATTCCTATGATGATACAAATAGAAATGGCCAGAAAAAGAATACCCGTAGAAATAAAAACAGGAAAACTAAAAAGTGAAGAGAGTATAACGGTTAATAGAAACACGAGAATTAATCCAATCAATCCACCAAGGATACAAATAATCGCTGATTCCAAAAGAAATTCGGAGAGGATGCTTCTTCTCTTTGCGCCAATTGCTTTTTTTAATCCAATGATAGGCGTACGTTCTTTTACCGTTACAAACATGATATTGGCGATTCCAAAAGCACCCACCACAAGACTTAAAATTCCAATTGCCCATCCGCCAATATTAATGCTTGAAAATACAGAACTCACTTTTTCGCTAAAACCGGAAATCTCATTAAGGGTAAAGTTATCAATTTCTTTAGGCCCTAATTTTCTTATCGAACGCATCACGCCTTCCAGTTCGTTTACAAGTGCCGCCGAACTTACATTTTCTTTCCCCTTTACAATTATCTTAGGGCCGGCATATTTTTCATTAATTATTTGGCGGGCAAAACGATATGGACTCATGATGCATTGATCATAATCCCAGCCGATCATACTTTTTCCCATTTTTTTGATGACCCCAATAATGGTTGCCTTATGATTTTTTACATCCACTTGTTTGCCTACAGCAATATCGGCGCTGCCAAATAAATTTTCTGCATTCGTATATCCGATAACAATGACAGGACTTCCCGATGAAAATTCAGAGCCCGAAAAATAACGGCCATACCCCATTGTGATGGGTTGAATATCATTTTCTTCTTCACTGACGCCATACATTTGAACATTTTCGAGGGCATAACTTTGGTATTCAACATTTAAACGGTCATTGATGACGAATGCTACATTACTTGCAAGCTGACTGCGATTTTTTATAAAATTTACTTCCTTAAATTCCGGTTCAGGCCTTTTTACAAATTTCCACCAGGGATAATCAGGGCCACCGCTATAATCCCATTTATCGATATAAACGGTATTTGTTCCAAGGCTTTTAATTTGATTTTGAATATTCATTTCAAGACTGTTCACCGTTGCTAACACGCCGATAATACAAAAAATGCCAAATGAAATTCCAATCAGTGACAGTGAAGTGCGCAATTTATTTACCATCAATTCCTGCATGGTAAGCCGGAAGGAACTTGCCAGAATATTAAGGGTTTTGCGCATGAAGACAAATTTAATGTTTCCGGATTTTATTGATATAAAAATATGCTGAAAGGTAAAATGCTGATATGGAATTAATTCAGCAGGGAGTTAAAAACTGTTATAGATTGATTTCTGTAATTTGCACATTTTAAATTATCATTGATTGTTACCAGTAAAAGAAAATCTGCGGCTTCAAAAAGTGATTACTCTCGTTGCAATAATTCTTTTTATTGTAAAGTTAGTTGCCTGGTTCATGACAAGTTCACTGGCAATTCTGACTGACGCCCTCGAAAGTATTGTAAATATTGTAGCCGCATTTTTGGGGTTATACAGTTTGAATTTATCGGCAAAGCCAAAAGATGCTGATCATCCCTACGGACATGGAAAAGTGGAATTTCTTTCTGCCGGTGTTGAAGGTTCACTTGTAATCCTTGCAGGTTTTTTTATTATCTATAAAGCAGTTGAAAGTGTTTTTTATCCTCATGCAATTGCAAAATTAGATTGGGGAATTATTTTAGTCGCTACGACAGCAATGGTTAATTTTATTGTTGGAAGAATCTGCATTACTACAGGGAAAAGAAATAATTCTTTGCAATTGATCGCGGGTGGAAAACATCTGGTTACAGATACCTACTCAACTTCTGCGATTCTCGCCGGTTTGATTGTAATCTATTTTACTGATTATGTCTTTATAGATAGCGTGATAGCGTGCATTGCAGCAATTATTATTATTTATACGGGCTATCAAATTGTTCGTCAATCCATCGCAGGTATAATGGACGAAGCTGATGAAAAATTATTAAAGGATATTGTTTCCTTGCTTAATAAAAACCGCAAAGAAAACTGGATCGATCTTCACAATATGCGCATTATAAAATATGGCAGCACACTGCATTGCGATTGCCATCTTACTGTTCCATGGTATTTAAATGTCAGAGAAGCGCATATTGAAATTGAAGCGCTTGGTTCTTTAATAAAAAATGAATTTGGCGCCGCAGTGGAATTATTTGTCCATTCAGATCCTTGTCGCCATTATTCATGCAGGATTTGTACAAAACACAATTGCATGGTTCGCCAATATGATTTTGAAAAAAGAATTACCTGGACGATCGAAAATATTTCAACTGATGCAAAACATACTATCCACACATAAAAAACCCTCCATAAAAATGAAGGGACTCCAAAATTCAAAAACTGAATATCCATTAAGAGTTTTATCAAACTTTAATTCAGAAAGATCCGGGACCGTCCTTCATCAAAGATTGAAACAATAAAATTCATGTAAGTCGTGAAATGGAAATTGAGAGTAGAATATTGGCATTTAGTGATTTAAAAAATTGGTTAGCAACGGAATTACAAAGATAAAAACGCCTTATCGGGATAAATATTTTATCCATTGAAAAATAGCGTAAAGTTGCCCGCTAAATCGTAAAAGCCGCAGAAACTTTACGTACAAAAAGTTTTTTGAAAACTGGTTTACTATTTAAAAAGTAGCGCTACTCCAAATGCGGCTGCAGCAGCCAGAGCGCCGATCAACATTACTTTTACTGCCCCCGAAAAAGCGGGAATTCCAGTGATCTTACTTTTAAAGTATCCGAAAATAAATAAGCAGATAAGTGTGGCAATTACTGAAAATTGCAAAGCCTCTCTTGAGTTGTGGATAAAAAAATAGGGGCTTAACGGGATGATTCCTCCAACAGCATAAGACAAGCCAATATTTAAGGCACTTTTTGTCGCGCGTTTGGGATCTGGTTTTGCCAAACCTAATTCAAACTTCATCATAAAATCTACCCACTGCTTTTTATCTTTTGCAATTTCTTCAGTCGCTTTTAATTGAACCTCTTTACTTAAACCAAGATTTTCAAAAAAATCTCTTACTTCCTTTCTCTCCATTTCGGGAATTCTTTCCACCTCATCATATTCTCTTTTTAATTCACTGTTGTAATGATCCTGCTCCGTTTTGCCGGCAAGATATCCTCCTAACCCCATTGCAATACTTCCGGCAACAATTTCTGCAATGCCTGCTATCACTATAATAGAGCTGTTCGTAACTGCTCCGGTTAAACCCGCTGCCAATGCAAAAGGAACGGTAAGTCCATCACTCATTCCGATAACCACATCGCGTAAAAAATCTGAACTTTCCAAATGCTCTTCTTTATGTAAGTGATCATGCATTCTATAAGGTATTAGTTTACAACAACCATAAAACAATCTAACAAATTATCAATATATCGGTTGAAAACACCATTTGCAATTACAATTTTAACGGTAATTTCCGAATTAATACTCAGAATGATTGATGAGATTCGATTTATTTATTTATTTTCTCAGTCGTCTAACAGAGAAGCAAGAAAAAGCAAGTCTTTCTTTTTGTAAAGATTGGATGATTCACTGAAGCATTTGCTGAATTCTTCTAACAAATGCTGAATGATCTTTTTATCATCCATCGGTTTATAATAGGAAGGAACCGGCGGAACAGAAATTCTTTTAAAATAACTTTCCACATCTTTTTGGGAATATACCTGGCCGTTGAGAGGGTCTATAAAAAAATTAATTTTCTCGGATTTTTGTTTTGTCGGATTGGGAAACTGGTAATCGATATCAAAATAAGCAAGAATAAATTGTTTAGGAATATTGATTGCTTTTGCAGGAATATCCAGCAGCTCGCAAAGAATGAGATAAAGAATGCCGTTAGTGATTGAATTTCCTCTTTTATTTTCAATCAATTTGGTGATCAAAAAATCGTCGTGAATGTCATAGGTTACTTCATTCCCTTTCAATTTATAATAACTGTATAAAATTCCGGAGATCACATTTACCTGTTCCAACGGAGTCAGGTAACTGTTCAGCTCAAGCCAGATATTTCTCCTGATCTTTTCGATTTCCTGAAGTGTTGTTGTTGCAATCATTTCAGGATAACAATATTTGGAAACCAATAACGCACCATGCAACAACTCGCAATTTCCATTTTTCCATTCATTAAATTCTTCTACCAGATCGCGAAAATGTAATTTGTGGATGATGATTTCAATTCTTCCCTGGACGCTCTCATCAGGACTGTTTTCCCAAAGATTTTCAAGGTTGGGAATGATTGCGCGGCCATGAGAAATAATACGTTCGGTAACAGTGCTGAAAACTTCATCATCAGGATCATCTATTAAATGAAAAAGAGCGGATATTTCTGTGTTTTCAACCATACGAATAATTCAGGTCAGTCAAATAATGCCAGTTAACGTTGTAAAGATAGAAAAGTTTACAAATAACCATCAATTTTCAGATAGAATTTTCCGGCTTTTTCTTTGCTGTGTTTCTTTATTAAAAGGGCCTGCTATAAAGCTTTTTCCAGAGAAACACCCGGATAAAGCTTGGCAAGTGAAAAAGGTGATTATTTTAAATTGTAGAAATAAATATAAAAGATATGAGCAGCAAAATCGCATTAATTACCGGTGGAAGCAGAGGTCTCGGAAAAGAAATGGCCATTCGTTTGGCAGCCAATGGCCACAATATAATTATTACTTATGCCACACAAAAAGAAGCGGCAGAAAAAGTGGTCAAAGAAATTGATCCAACCGGGAAACAAGCCGCCTCATTGCAATTTGATGCAAATAATGTTGCTTCTATCAAAGGTTTTGTGGCTACTTTTCAAAAAAATATTCAGAAAAAATGGGATGTAAATAAGTTTGATTTTTTAATAAATAATGCCGGCATCGGCGCTACCATTCCTTTTGAAAAGGCTACCGAAGAACACTTTGACCAGTTCATGAATATTCATTTTAAAAGTGTTTATTTTCTGACACAACAATTGTTGCCTTTTATCAATGACCATGGAAGGATCATTAATATTTCTTCCGGCGCTACAAAATATGCGGCACCTGGTTATTCAATTTATGCTTCCATGAAAGGCGCTATCGAAGTATTTACCCGTTATCTGGCCAAAGATGTCGGCGCCAGGGCAATCACTGCCAATGTGGTTGCCCCGGGCCCGGTTGAAACGGATTTTAACAACGGCGGTAACAGGGATTTCCCGGAAAGAAAAAAAGTGTTGGCATCCCGTGCTGCTTTGGGAAGAGTAGGACTGGCAAAGGATATCGGCGGTGTCATTGCTTTTTTATGCAGCGAAGAAGGGGGTTGGATCAGTGGCCAGAGGATTGAAGTTTCCGGGGGGATGAATCTGTGAAAAAAAAGATTCTGAACCTATATTCAGGTATACCTGTTCTATTGTCTTATGTAAAATTTTTTGTCCCCAGTATGCGGCAATTATTGGAAAGATTTAAAAAGGCTCCATAAAATAATTATCATCGATGTTTGCAAAAGATTAGTTCCATTCTTTATTATTTTCCTTTCTCCGGTTTCAACTGTATACCCCAATCGATAACACGGATTTTCACGTTTCGCTACTTCTGCCTTCGAAAATAATTTGACATGTATAAGATTTTTCTTTTACTTTAGCGCCCGGTTTACCATTTGCATGAACGCTACCCTTCGAACGGCTGTTTTTTTAATTTTAATCACAAACATTTTAATATGAAAAAGGTTTTGCTTACCATTCTTGCGGTTGTTATTCTCGTTGTTATAGTTGCTGTTTCCTATGTAAAATTTGCACTGCCAAAAGTAGATGCAGCACCTGATTTGCATATTGTTTCTACACCGGAAAGAGTGCAGCATGGCGCTTATCTTGCCAATCATGTTACATTATGTATGGATTGCCATTCTACCCGTGACTGGTCAAGGTTTTCAGGTCCTATGATCACCGGAACGAATGGGAAAGGTGGCGAATTGTTTAATGAAAAAATGGGATTCCCGGGAACTTTTTATTCAAAAAATATTACTCCTGCTAATATCAAAGATTGGACTGATGGTGAGATTTTCCGTACAATCACCACCGGTGTTGATAAATTCGGCAATGCGCTTTTCCCGGTCATGCCTTATCATTATTATGGTCACATGGATAAAGAAGATATTTACGATATCATCGCTTATATCAGAAGCCTTCCTCCGATAGAAAATAAAACTCCCGACAGAACTATTGATTTCCCCATGAATTTTATTGTAAATACTATTCCTGAAAACGCCTCGTTTGTTCAAAAGCCGCCAAAGTCGGATACCGTGAAGTATGGTGCTTACCTGGTAAATGCGTCCGCTTGTATGGAATGTCATACACCGGTGAATAAAGGACAGGTCATTGCGGATCTTGCTTTTGAAGGAGGACGTTTGTTCGAAATGCCCAATGGCAACCTTTATTCTGCCAATATTTCTCCGGATAAAGCAACAGGAATCGGAAACTGGACAGCAGAGCA
>Ga0157371_10005742_pt1 | contig 10396 bp, 12 predicted proteins | sample C45metaG_FD_113462 | JGI IMG/M metagenome (GOLD analysis project Ga0157371, IMG submission 113462) | Corn rhizosphere microbial communities from Kellogg Biological Station, Michigan, USA - C4-5 metaG | ecosystem: Host-associated > Plants > Roots > Rhizosphere > Soil | place: USA: Michigan...
AAGGCCGAGCTCGATCGCGCCTTCGAGGACTTCTACCGGGAGCACCTGCGGGACGTCTATTCCTACGCCTACTACCGGGTCGGGAACCATCACGATGCCGAGGACCTGACCGAGCAGGCCTTCCTGCAGGCCTACCGGCACTTCGACCGGGCGCGGCGCGAGTCGGACGGGCGACCGCTGCGGCCATGGCTGATCCGGATCGCCCACAACCTCGCCTCGAACTACTACCGCGACCGCTCGCGGCGGCCGCAGACGACGCTGGAGAAGGCCGACCCAATCGCCGCCCGCCACGACACCGAGGCGATCGCCGAGGGGCGGGAGAAGCTGCGCCAGGTCATGCAGCACCTGGATGCCCTCTCCGACGACCGCCGCGAGGCGCTGATCATGCGCTTCGCCCTCGGTATGGACAACCGCGAGATCGCGCGGGCGCTGGGCCGCACCGATGGCGCCACGAAGGTGCTGATCCATCGCGCGATCAAGCAGCTGCAGGAAGAGATGGAAGATGAGAGACCCGAGTGAAACGCTGAGCGGGTCGACCTGGGACGTCGAGGCGCTGCTCAGCGACGCCCTGCGCCCGATCGAGCCGCCGGAGCGGCTCTCGGGCCGCTTCGAGGACACGCTGGCGGCGATCACCCAGGCTGCGGCCGACGAGCTTTCCAACTGGGCCGACGAGCTCTCCGAGGAAGAGCTGCGGGCGTTGCGCGACCCGCGCAACTGGGTGCGGCCGGTGGTCGCGGTCGGCGCCGGGAGCCTGGCGACCGGCGCCCTGGTGCTGATCGAGATGCGGCGCCGTAGCCGTCAGCGCAGCGAGCGCGGCCTACGCGCGGTCGCCAGCGGCCTTCGCTCGCGCCTCTGAATCCCGTGGTTCCTTTCGCACGTATTTCGTGCGTTTGGAACCACGACTTTTCGATCGGGCCGTTCCTGCCGCCGCGAGGAGGCCGAGGACGCCGATCGTGAGGTGTAGCCACTCGGTGCCGAGGCTGAAGATTCCGAGCAGGGTGTAGAGGAGGCCGATCGCGATCGCGTACGGTCGCGAGGCGACGCCGGCAACGAGGACGCCGATCGCCCCCGTCACCACGTAGAGCAGGTTGAACCAGGCGTTGACGTCGATCGCGCCGAGCGCCCGCTGAAGGTCGTCAAGCGAGGTGAACGAGGCGTCGTAGAAGAAGCCGACGATGCCGAGGACGACGAGCAGGGCGCCGGCGACGGTGGCGTAGAGGCGGGCGGGGCTCGCGGGCTCCATCGGGCGCGATTGTAGGCTCCGCGGTCCGATGCCCGACGCCGAGACCCAGCACTGCTACCGCCACCCCGACCGCGAGACCCGTGTCTCGTGCTCCTCCTGCGGGCGGCCGATCTGCCCCGAGTGCATGACGCCGACCCCGGTCGGGATGCGCTGCCCCGAGTGCGCGAGCCAGCGGACGCGGGTGGTCCGCAACCCGACGGGAACCCCTGGTCAGGCCAGCGCCTTCCCAGCGACGATTGCCCTGATCGCGATCAACGTGATCGTCTACCTGATCGAGATCGGCGGCGGCGGAGGTGGGCTCAACAACCCGAGCCAAAGCATCGTCGTCCATTACGGGCTGGCGGCTCCCTTCGTCGCCGAAGGCGAGGTTTACCGGCTGGTGACCGCCGGGTTCCTCCACGCCAGCCTCTTCCACATCGGCTTCAACATGCTCCTGCTCTTCTTCCTCGGGCGGCTATTGGAGCCCGCACTCGGGACGACGCGCTTCCTCGTCCTCTACTTCGCCTCGCTGCTCGCAGGCTCGCTCGGCGCCTTGATCCTCGAGCCGAACTCGCTGGGGATCGGCGCCTCGGGGGCAATCTTCGGCCTCGCCGGGGCCACCTTCATCATCGCCCGCGGACGGGGCATGGAAGCGCTGGCGAGCCAGATCGGCTTCCTCATCATCATCAACTTGGTCTTCAGCTTCACCGCCCCAAACATCAGCATCGGGGCCCACATCGGCGGCCTGATCGGTGGGGCGATCTGTGCGCTTGCGATCGTCGCCGGAGAGAGGGGGATGCTCGGCCGCAACCGCCGCGCGCTCGAGCTCGCCGCGATGGTCGCCGTCGCCGTCGTCTCTGTCGTCGCTTCGCTGGCGATCGCCTAAGCGTCTGCCGCCGGGCGCGTGACCGGCGCCCGCAGCGCCATGAACTCGACGCTTCCCGGCGGGTCGATCAGGTCGGGATGCAGCAAGTGGCCGAGCAGCTCGACCGCGTCGACCAGCCGCGGCCCGGGATCGGCGAAGAGGGTGCGGTCGACGGCGTAGAGGCGGACCGCGCCCAGCTCCTCGATCCGCTCCCAGTGCTCCATCGCTTGGGCGCGCGCGTCCTCCAGCGGCAGCTCCGGCGTCACCACGACGACGTCAGGGCGCAGGCTCTCGAGCTCTCCCCAGCTGACTTTCGGCGGCGTCAGGCCGGGGTCGCCCGCGACGTCCTCGCCGCCGGCGATCGAGATCATCTCCGGGATCCAGAAGCCGCCGACCCGGACCGGGTCGAGCCGCTGCAGGGCGACCACCCGTGGCGAGCCGGTCCCGGCCACCGCCGCCCGCACCGTCGCCAGCCGCCCCTCGAGCTCGCCGCGCAGCTCGTGAGCGTGCTGTTCCATCCCTGTCGCCTCGCCCAGGTGAACGACCTCTTCGAGCATCTCGCTGAGCGTTGCGATTCTCATCGTGCACTCAATATCCCACCTGAAGCCGCCTAGTTGCGCTGAATCCGTTGGACAGATAGCTATATTCCGAAAGCCGCATGGCCGAGGACGTCCCAGCCCGAAGTACCGGGCCGCATAGCCGATGAGCGTCCTGCTGCTCGTCCTTCTTGCGCTGCTGATCGCGATCAACGGCTTCTTCGTCGCTGCCGAGTTCGCCTTGGTGCGCAGCCGCCGCGGCAAACTCGAACAAGCCGCCGAGGAGGGGGAAGCCGGTGCCGAGGCCGTGGTCGAGCAGCTCGACCGCATTGACGAATCCCTCTCCGCCTGCCAGATCGGCATCACCGCCGCCTCGATCGGAATCGGCTTCCTCGGCGAGCCCTCGCTGGCGAAGCTGCTGGAGCCGGTCTTCGGCAACCTCTCCCACGGCGCCGCCGCGGCGCTCTCGCTGGCGATCGCCTTCGCCTTCGTCACCGCGATCCACATCTCGATCGGCGAGCAGGTGCCGAAGATGCTGGCGATCGCCAACGCCGAGAAGACCGCCCGCCGCGTCTCCCGCCCGCTGGGCTGGTTCGCGGTTGCGACCGCGCCGGTGACCAAGGCCCTGAGCTGGGTCTCCAACGGGGTCGTCCGCCTCTTCGGCGTCGACCCGAAGGACCTCGAAGAGCACCACACCTCCGAGGACCTGAAGCAGATCATCGACAGCTCGCGGATGGGGGGGACGCTCGATCCCGGCGAGGCGGGGATGCTCGGCGGCGTCTTCCACCTGCACGAGCAGGAGGCGCGCGAGGTGATGACGCCGATCCCGGCGGTGATCACCGTCGACTCCTCGGAGACCGTCGAGGCGGCGCTGCGGCGCTGCGTCACCTCCGGCCACACGCGCCTGGTCGTGATCGAGGACGACAACCGCGACCGGGTCAAGGGGATCGTCCACAACAACAGCCTCGCCCGGCTCTACATGAGCGACGGGCCCGAGGCGCCGCTCGACACCGTCGTCCGCGACGCCCTGATCGTCCCCGAGACCCGCCCGCTCGACGACCTCCTCCACGACCTCCAGGTCCAGCGCACCTCGCTCTCGGTCGTCGTCGACGAGTACGGGCGCACGGTCGGGATCGTCACCGTCGAGGACATCCTCGAGGAGGTGGTGGGGGAGATCGAGGACGAGACCGACCCCCGCGCCGCCGCCGTGCGCAAACTGACCAACGGCGACTGGTTCGTCCGCGGCCACGTCTCGCTCGGCGACCTTGCCGACGCCGGGATCGAGCTGCCGGCCGACAGCGACACTTACAACTCGGTCGGCGGCTACGTCTTCGGCGAGCTCGGCCGGCTGCCGAAGCGCGGCGACTCGGTCCGGGTCGACGGCTACACGATCCGGGTCGAGGCGGTGCGGGAGAACCGGATCGAGGCGGTGCGGATCAGCAGCGGTTCCGTCCGTCCTGCCGCCTAACTTCTTCGGGCAACCTGCGATCCCCCCAACGCTGGAGGTCCCCATGTGGGTTGTAAGGCTCACGGATAAGCAGCTCGAGGTCCTGAGGGCGCTGCTGCGTTCCGAAGAACACCTCGGCCCGGCGCTGAAAGGTGCGGTCGAGGCGCTAGATCTCGCCCGCTGGGACGAGTTGCCCGATGCCGAGCTCCCCTGGGGCGAGATCGAGATCGTCGCCAAGCGTCAAGGCATCAGCGAGGCTGACGTGGTTTGGGACCTTTCAGGCAAACACAGCTGCGGCTAGACCAAGCAGTTCAAGGACGCAGGGAGCGTGGCGTGCTCTGTCTGCACGCGAGCGACCGAGGACGCCGAAATGCGCCGGTCTAGTCGTAGCTGTAGAAACCGGCGCCGCTCTTGCGGCCTAGCTTGCCCTCCTCGACCATCTTGACGATGATCGGCGGCGGGTCGTGGGTCGGCTCGTTCGATTCGGCGTAGAGGGCGTCGCCGATCGCTTTCGAGACGTCCATGCCGACGAAGTCGAGCAGGGCGAGCGGGCCCATCGGGTGACCGGCGCCGAGCTTCATGCAGGTGTCGACCGCGCCAGGCTCCATCCCGGTCCGTTCGACCATCCGGGCGGCGTCGAAGAGGTAGGGGAAGAGGAGGCGGTTGACGACGAAGCCGGCTTCGTCGGGGACCTCGACCGCGGTCTTGCCGAGCGCAGCACACCAGGCGAGCGCCTTCTCGCGGGCGGCGGCGGCGGCGTCGGGGATGCAGACCTCGACCAGCGCCATCCGCGGCACCGGGTTGAAGACGTGGAAGCCGAAGATCTTCTCGATGCCGGCGGCCTTGGCGATCTCGGCGATGCTGAGCGAAGAGGTCGTGGTCGCGAGGTCGGCGTTCGGGCAGGCCTCGGCAATGCGGGCGAGCAGCTCGCCCTTCGGCGCCACCTCCTCGACGATCGCCTCGACGATGATATCGCAGTCGGCGAGGTCGGCGGGGTCGGTCGTCACCCGCAGCCGCGAGGGGTCGCCCCCCTCGAGCTTGGCGCAGGCGGCGACGACTTTCTCCTCGGCGCGCCAGGCCGAGGCCTCGCTGCGGGCGAGCAGGATCGTGTCTGCGGTGGTGGTCGAGACCGCGGCAAGGCCGGTGGCGATCGCCCCGCTGCCCGCGATCCCCGGACTCGTGTACCCCTGGTTAGCGCTCATTGGCCGGGCTTCTATCACGCATCAACGCCCCAGTGACTTGCGCCCGCGGTGCTCTCCCAGCCTTGGCTGACTGACCAGTCAATCGGCTACCCTCAGAAGAGAACTTCAACGACGGAGGCAGTGATGGACAACGGCAACGGCAGGTTCGGAGGGCGCGAGGTCGTCATCGTCGAGGCGGTGCGGACGCCGATCGGCCGCGGCCATCCGGAGAAGGGCTACTACAAGGACCTCCATCCCTCCAACCTCCTCGCCCGCACCTACAAGGAGCTGATCGACCGCGCCGGGATCGACCCGAATGAGGTCGGCGACGTGATCGCTGGCTGCGTGCAGCAGTTCGGCGAGCAGGGGCTGAACATCGGCCGCAACGCCTGGCTCGAGGCCGGGCTGCCCCAGGAGGTCCCCGCTACCACCGTTGACCGCCAGTGCGGCTCCGCCCAGCAGGCGGTCAACTTCGCCGCGGCGCTGGTCGCCGCCGGCGTCCACGACGTCGCGATCGGCGGCGGGGTCGAGCACATGGGCCACATCTCCTTTGCCGACTCCTACAAAGTGATGGAGGAGCATGGCCTCGCCTTCTCGCCTGAGCTGATGGAGAAGTACAACCTGATCCCGCAGGGCCTCTCGGCGGAGATGATCGCCGACCAGTGGGAGATCCCCCGTTCCGAGCTCGACGAGCTCGGCGTGCGCTCGCAGGAGCTGGCGCAGAAGGCGACCGAGGAGGGCCGCTTCGAGCGCGAGATCGTGCCGATGCAGGTGAACGGCGACACCTACGCCACTGACCAGGGCCTGCGCGAGACCACGCTCGAGGGCCTCTCGAACCTGAAGCCGGCCTTCAAGGAGGACGGCAAGATCACCGCCGGCAACTCCTCGCAGGTCAGTGACGGCGCCGCCGCGGTGCTGTTGATGACGCGCGAAAAGGCCGACGAGCTCGGCCTGAAGCCGCGGGCGCGGATCTTCGACCAGACCACCGTCGGCGTCGACCCGGTGATCATGCTGACCGGCCCGATCCCGGCGACCGAAAAGCTGCTCGAGCGCAACGGGATGAAGATGGACGACATCGACCTGGTCGAGATCAACGAGGCTTTCGCCTCGGTCGTTGGCGCCTGGCGCCGCGAGCTCGAACCGGACATGGACCGGGTCAATGTCAACGGCGGCGCGATCGCCCTCGGCCACCCGTTGGGCTCGACCGGCGCCCGCCTGATCACCACCCTCCTCCACGAGATGGAGCGCTCCGACAAGGAGATGGGCCTGGTGACGATGTGCTGCGGCGGCGGCCTCGGGACGGGGACGTTGATCCAGCGGGTCTAGGCACCGTCACGCCCTCAAAAGGGGCGGGGTGACTTCCTCGCCGAGCCCCGGCCCGCAGGACCACGATGTCGGTTATCGTCCCGAATGCTCAATGATTTTCTTGACTGGGACACTGCGGGCTGCGGGGGCGCTGGCGACCCTCGTCTCCGCCTGCGCGCTCGTGTTTTCCGGGTGCGGGGAAGGCGACAGCACGGCCGCCACCTCCACCAACCCCGTGTCTCCGAAGATGGTGTCGCACAAGGAGTTCGTCGAGAAATCCAAGGAAGTCTGCGTCAAGTGGAAGGAAAAGATCAACAAAGGCCTCAAGGACACCTACAGGCAGCGGACCAAGGAAACCGGGGAACCGGAAGGCACCGTGGGAACGGTCGAAACCATGTACACCGTTGTCATCCCTGGGATGAGGAAGCAGTTGGAGGAGATGGAAGCGGTAGGGCTGCCCAAAGAAGAAGCCTATGCCGCCGAAGAGTTTTGGGACGCGATTCGCAGGATGACTCACGAAATCGAAGCCGAAGGCATCTTCGCCTGGACCAGGGAATCGACGATCGCCCCGATCCACAACTTGGGGAAACCGTTCGAACTGCAGAACTGCGTCTACTTCTAGCTGCTAGCAGCCGACGGGGCGGTTAGCGTCCCGTCGCGTCCGAATTCGAAGAATTCGCCGAAGAACACAATCTCAGCGAAAAGAAGGAACCGTCGAAGGCGCAGCAGGAAGAAGCGATTAACGAAATCGTCGCGCCCAGCGTCCAGAAGCAGATCGAAGAAATCGACGCCCTCGGTGCGCCCGAAGGGGACGAAGGCAAGATCGAAGCGATGGTCGCCGCCGTCGAAGAAGGCGTCGAAGAAATCGAAGCCAACCCCGCATCCCTGACCGAAGGCAAGAACCCGCTCGCCAAGGGCAGCAAGCTGGCGAAGGAATACGGGCTCAAGACCTGCGGCGAAGAAGGCTAGTTCTCGTCACTAACCAAGCTGTAGAAGGGCGCCTGCGGGCGCCCTTTCTTGTTGCTACAAGGGAGCGTTGTCGATACTCTCATCGAGTACTCAAGTTCTTTGAGGGCAGGAGAGATTTTGAAGACAGGCAGATATCTGGCTACGGCCGGCGCCGTTGCTGTGCTGGCACTTGTGGGCTGCGGCGGAGGCGGCGGCGATGCTACGGCCGGGGGCACGCCGTCCCTGAGCTGGGCTGTGTTCCTGAAGCAGGTGGTCCCGATCTGCGAACGGGGGACCGACAGGATCGACGTCCTCTACACGAAGGCCGCGGAACACGTCCCGAAGAACGACAAGAACGAACACTTCATGAACGAGGCCGCGGCGAGGATCGTGATCCCGGTCCGGCGCGAGGAGCTGCGGAAGATCAGGGCGCTGGGGCTGCCCGCGGGCCATGAGAAGAAGATCGAAGCCTTCCTCACGGCGCTGCAGGAAGGCATCGAGCGCGGAGAACGCAGCCATCCGGCCGTCCGGGGTTCGGACGGAGAGGAATACGCGTTCGAGAAGGCGTACCTGATCGCCGGGCACGGCCGGCTGGGGGCCTGCTTCCGGGGCTGAGCGACGGTTTGGTCCTGGCCAGCCGGCCAGCCGGCCTCTATATGCTCCGCGCGATGGACCTGACGCTGTCGCCATCGGAGGAGGAGTTCCGCGAAGAGGTTCGCACCTGGCTGCAGGAGAACCATCCTGGGCCGGAGCCCGAGGGGGCGGGGCTCGACGAGATCATGACCTTCCGGCGCGCCTGGCAGCTGAAGCTGCACGAGGCCGGCTGGGCCGGGATCTCCTGGCCGAAGGAGTACGGCGGCCGCGGCGCGACGATGATCGAGCAGGCGATCTTCGCCGCCGAGGCGACGCGCCAGGAAGCGCCGGCGCCGGCGAACGTGCTGGGGCTGGCGATGGGCGGGCCGGTGGTGATAGCCCACGGAACCGACGAGCAGAAGGCGCGCTACCTGGAGCCGATCCTCACCGGCGAGGAGATCTGGTGCCAGGGGTTCTCGGAGCCCGAGTCCGTCTCTGACCTCGCCTCGCTGAAGACCCGCGCGGTCAAGGACGGCGACGAATGGGTGGTTACCGGGCAGAAGGTCTGGACGACCTTTGCCCAGTACGCGAAATGGTGCATGTTGGTCGCCCGCACCGACCCCGATGCGCCGAAGCACCAGGGCCTCACCTACTTCCTGATGGACATGGAGCAGGACGGGGTGCAGACGCGGCCGCTGGTCCAGATCACCGGCGAGGGCGAGTTCAACGAGGTCTTCTTCGAGGAGGCGCGGGTGCCCGACGCCAACGTGGTCGGCGGGGTCGGCAACGGCTGGGCGGTGGCGATCACGACGCTGATGAACGAGCGCGCCGGGCTCGCCTTCGGGGCGATCTCGCAGATCCAGAACGCCCTCGGCCGGCTCTCGAAGCTGGCGCAGGAAACGCCGTCGAATGGCGGGACCGCGGCCGATGATTCCTACTTCCGCCAGCGCATCGCCCAGCTCCACATCGAGGTCGAGACGATGCGGCTGAACGCCTACCGCGGCTTGACCAAGACGATGCAGTCGGGTATCCCCGGCCCGGAGGGTTCGCTCGGCAAGTGGCAGTGGGCCGACATCAACCAGGACCTGACCGAGCTGGCGCTGGAGATCGAGGGCGCCTACTCGCAGCTGGCGCGCGGCTCCGAGCACGCGGTCGCCGGCGGCGCCTGGCAGTACAGCTTCCTCCGCTCCCGCGCCAACTCGATCGAGGGCGGGACCACCGACATCCTCAAGAACATCATCGCCGAGCGGGTCCTGGGCCTGCCGCGGCTGCGCTGAGCGAACGGAGCGAGCGTGTACTTCGACCTCACCGACGAGCAGCAGGCGATCAAGCAGACCGCCCACGACTTCCTCGCTTCGCGCTTCAAATCCGAGCGGCTGCGCGAGATCGCAGCCAGCGAGAGCGGCTTCGACGAGAGCGGCTGGAAGGAGATGGCCGAGCTCGGCTGGGCTGGGCTGGCGCTGCCTGAAGAGTGGGGCGGTCAGGGCCTCGGGATCGTCGACCTCGCCGTCCTCTTCGAGGAGTTGGGTTACGTCTGCGCTCCCTCACCGCTGCTCTCGAACACCGTCGCGGGGCTGGCGCTGGCCTTCGCCGGCTCCAACGAGCAGAAGGAGCGCTGGCTGGCGCCGCTCGCCGCCGGCGAGCTGCGCGGAACGCCGGCGCTGACCGACGCCGGGCGCCCGGCTGAGCCGAACAGGTTCGCGATGGCAGCCGGGCCGAATGCCGATGGGGTCGTCCTCAACGGCGAAAAGACGCTGGTGATGGACGCGGCAAGTGCCGACTTCTTCCTCGTCGCCACCGCCGACGGTCATCGCCACGTCGTCGAGAGCACGGCCGACGGGGTGATGGTGATCCCGGAGGAGTCGATCGACCCGACCCGGCGCGTCTCTTCCGTCCGCCTCGAGAACGTCGCGGTCTCACCGGAGAACACGCTGCCCGGGAGCACCGAGGACTACTGGCCGGTGTTCCAGCGTGCCTGCGTGGCCCTGGCGGCGGAGTCAACCGGGCTGGCGCAGCGCTCGCTCGACTTCTCGGTCGAGTACGCGAAAGACCGGCAGCAGTTCGGCCGCCCGATCGGGGCCTACCAGGCCGTCTCCCACCGCTGCGCGCAGATGCTGCTGGAGACCGAGAACTCGCGCTCGGCCGTCTATGGCGCCGCCTGGGCCGCCGACGCCGAGCCGGAGTCGCTGCCCCTCGCGGCCTCGATGGCCAAGGCCTACGCCTCCGACGCCGGCTGGCGCGTCCCCGACGCGGCGATCCAGGTCCACGGCGGCATCGGCTTCACCTGGGAGCACGACCTCCACTTCTTCCTCAAGCGCG
>Ga0157371_10005745_pt1 | contig 10391 bp, 10 predicted proteins | sample C45metaG_FD_113462 | JGI IMG/M metagenome (GOLD analysis project Ga0157371, IMG submission 113462) | Corn rhizosphere microbial communities from Kellogg Biological Station, Michigan, USA - C4-5 metaG | ecosystem: Host-associated > Plants > Roots > Rhizosphere > Soil | place: USA: Michigan...
ACAAAAGGGTACAAGATTCAATAACTGAATCTTGTACCCTTTCTTAATTTCAGTAACCTCTATCAGCGTAAAACTCTTCATCCATTTTGATGTGATTACTATAAACTTCTACAAACTCTATGGAATCTTCTATGCTATCTACCAACTCAAAAATATCTAAAACCATCACTAGCTTTATAGTAGTTAATTCCCCATTAGCATTTGTATATGTCACTTCTTTGAAATGTTCTTTTACCAATCCTTCGACAACTTCCATATTAGAAGCTCGAACGATATTAATCGTTTCCTCAAATGTTTTATGAGGTATAGACTCTGGTGAAGAGATATGTTCAAATAAAAGTTTTACCGAATACGTATTCTCCATTATGATCACTCCTATTCCCTCCATTTCCTATCTCTATTATTCTTTATTTACATGGAAAAAGCCACATCTTTAAGTTGAGAAAGTCTCAGTCGAAAACCTCACTTAAACGCATAATTTCATCACTACTTTCATACCATTCATTTTATCCTTTTATATATAATTTGACTCACTCAATACACCTTTGATGTATAGGTAAAATTACTTAATGAAGTATAAAATAAAAAGAAGCTTGCAGCATTCCCTTATGGGCACTTCAAACTTCTTTTCATTCAAATATTAAACTGGCTCTCATATAGTTCGTCATAGAAGCTTTCTTTTGCAAAAGTTCTTGATGCGTGCCAGTCTCGATCAGTTCCCCATGATGAATAACTAAAATTCGATCAGCGTTTTCTCATACAAATGCTCCTATTGTCAGTGTCATCTTAATTGTTACAACAAGTTGATCACAATATAACAGAAGCGCTCCCTATCCACTTTGGATAAGGAGCGTCTTTCATTCCGTATATTCTATTTTCTCCAATGGCTCATATGCTGGACCTTCCAACACTTCTCCGGTGTATGTATATCTAGAGCCGTGGCAAGGGCAGTCCCAGGAGCTTTCTGCATTGTTAAATGCAACATCACAGCCGAGATGCGTACATACAGGTTTTACTAAATATACTTTGCCCGCATCATCTTTGTAGGCGCCTACTTTTTGGCCATTGAGTTTTATAATATCCCCCGTGCCTGTTTGTAAGTCCTCTAGCGTAAGCTTAACGTTTTCTGTTTTACCTTTAATAAGCTCTTTTGCTACATTTGCATTTGTTTTGGCAAAAGCAGTGATATCTTCTTTTTTCATTTTCGATCTGGTTGGAGCATAAAGCTCCGCAAAGCGATTGTCTATCCCCATTACATGGTCTGCCATAATTTTGGCGGCTACGGCACTATTTGTCATACCCCATTTGGCATATCCCGTTGCAACTAATACATCAGGCAGCCCCGATGTCATAGACCCTACATAGGGGATCTGATCGAGTGTGACTAAGTCCTGTGCAGACCAACGATAGGCATACCTTTTTATTTTGAATTGCTCTCGACCAAACGCCGCCAGTGCCTCAAAATTAGCAATCGTATCTCCTTGAAATCTACCCGTAATATGCCCTTCTCCACCTAGCAGCATATACCTTTTTCCATCAGAACCTAACGCTGTTCGAATGGATCTAGTTGGTTTCTCTACATTAATATATATTCCTTTTGGATAATTTGCTTCTGTAGGAGTCGCGAGTACATACGATCTTTCTGAATACATTCTAGTAAAATAAAGACCATCTTCATCATTAAAAGGAAAATGACTGCATACTAATATTTTCTTCGCACGTATTTCGTTGCCATCTACCATTTCCACTAAATTTTTTGAATGAATCGATTTCGCACGTGATCCCTCAAAAAATTGAACACCATTTTCAATCGCTTTCTCCATTAATCCCTTCGCATATATTAGCGGATGAAATTGCCCCTGGTTTTCTAGCTTTAGAGATTCTTTCACGGTATATGGAAGACCTGTATCTTTTGTAAGGGTCACTCCTTCAATTCCAAGTCTGATGTAGGCATCCATTTCTTTCTGAAGTATTTCCACACCATCTGCTGTATCCGCATATAAAAAAGCATCTACCTTTTCATAGTTACAATGAATCCCTAATTCAGACACCGTTTGTTCAATGAAATGTTTCGCTTCGTTATTTGCTTCATAATATAATCTCGCATCCACATCTCCGAATGTAGTGATCAGCTGTTGATAGATTGGCCCATGTTGAACCGTAACCTTTGCTGTAGTGAAACCGGTTGTCCCCTCTAACACTTTACTTCCTTCTACTACCATTACTTTTCGTCCACTTTTACTCAGCATGTAAGCTGCTGTAATTCCAGTAAGACCTGCACCAATAATAACAACATCTGTCTCTACACTTTCACTTAATTTCGGAAACATTGGAAAATCGTTTGTTGCTCGCCAATATGATTGTGATTCACTCGGTAATATTGTGTCTGGCATTATATTTCCTCCTTTTTTTACAGTGTCTATCTATTAACGAAACTTTATTCAATTGGAATCGTATAAAATAAAAGAAGTAAAGGAGGGATACCATGGATTTATTTTATATAATGAGTACAATAGGACCTATATTTTTTATTATTATTTTTGGACTAATTATTTTTACGTTTATCAAAGGGATTGGCGAATGGAATAAAAACAATAACTCTCCCAAGCTATCTGTACCTGCTCAAGTAGTAACGAAGCGCACGAAAACAAGTGGTGGGTCTGGAGATAGTTCTGCCTCTACCTCCTATTTCGTAACATTTCAAGTAGACAGTGGAGATCGAATGGAACTAAAACTAAGTGGTCGAGAGTATGGAATGCTTGCAGAAGATGATCTTGGAATCATAGCTTTTCAAGGGTCAAGATTTCTAAGCTTTGAGAGAAGAAATTAAAAAAATCCTCTTCCAATTGATACTGGGAGAGGATTTTATCATTTAATTCTGGATAAGGATTTGTTACCGCATACTAATAGCTAGCATTATTTGGCAGAGGAAATACCTTCATCTTCTGCAATCTTATTCAAAGCACCAACGAATGTTTCCAAAGGCTGTGCACCAGAAATGGCATATTTATCATTCAATACAAAAAACGGAACACCGCGAACGCCGATTTGGCCTGCTCTTGCGATATCTGCTTGCACCTCAGTTAAATAATCATCGGAATTGAGTACTTTATCTGCTTCGTCTCTAGGTAATCCAATAGATTCGATTAGATCTAAAAGGACCTCATCTTTTCCAATGTCTTTTGCTTCAATGAAATATGCTTGAAGCAATAACTCGTTTGCCTCTTTCGCTTTCCCTTGTGCAGATGCCCATTTCACTAATCGATGTGCATCTAGCGTGTTTGCTGGCTTCATTGTATCAAAATTATAATCTAGCCCAACTGTTTTTGCTTGCTCTACTACTTGAGCTGTCATTCCTTTTGCAGCTTCTATTGTGGAACCATATTTTTCAGCAAGCGATTCATAGATGCTCTTATCCGATGTTTTAGGAGAATGCGGGTCTAACTCAAAGCTTTTAAATTCAACCTCAGCTTGACTTGCAAAACCAGCTTGCTCTATAGCTTCTTCTAAACGTCTTTTACCAATATAACAAAACGGACATACGAAATCTGACCATACTTCAATTTTCATCTCAATCACCTCACTCCCATTGTATAGAGTCCATCGCTTGAGTTCAAAATAATTGCTTAGAAAAGTTATTCTTCCAACTTTCATGAGTATTCTTCCAAAACTCCGTGACATTCATCCAAAACTCAACACTATTCTTCCAATAATCACTGGTATTCATCCAAAACCATAAAAAATACCAAGAGAGAAAGGAACCCCCTTGGTATGAGTTAGTTAGTTAGATAATGCTTCTGTCAACGCTGGTACTACTTGCTTTTTACGAGATACTACACCTTTTAATAGGGCAGTGTTGTTTTCAAATTTCGCACCAAATGCAGCTTCTGCTTTTAGCGCTACTTTACCAAGTGCTAGTGCTACAGAGTCGTTGTTAAGGATATCTGTTACGACGAAGAAGAATAAATCTAACTCTTTTTCTTGGATTTCACGTGTGATTAAGTCTTCTAGTTCTTCTTGGCGACCCATAACATCGTTTACATCTACTGCATTTACTTGTGCGATGACTACTTTGTACTCGCCCATACCAAATTCTTTAGCGTCCAAAGAAAGTAGATCTTCTAAGCTTTTATCGCTTAAATCTGCTCCTGCTTTCAGCATGGCTAGTCCATACTCTTCTGCATTTACGCCTGCGATTTTTTCAAGCTCACGTGCAGCTACAACATCTTCTTCTGTACATGTTGGTGATTTAAATAGTAGCGTATCTGAAACAATTGCAGAAAGCATTAATCCTGCAATATTTGCTGGGATATCTACGCCTTTTTCTTTATAGAGTTTATTTAAAATAGTAGCTGTGCATCCTACTGGTTCTGCACGGTAGTATAAAGGATCTGCAGTTTCGAAGTTTGCAATACGGTGGTGGTCAATTACTTCTGTTACATGCACTTCTTCGATGCCATCTGCACTTTGCTGTTTTTCATTGTGATCGACTAAGATTACTTTTGTCGCTTCATTTGCAACGTTTTCAATAATTCTTGGTGCTTCAAAACCGAATTTTTCTAAAGCGAATTTTGTTTCATTGTTTACTTCACCTAATGCAACGGCTTCTGCTTCTACGCCAATTGCATTTTTTAAATATGCATATACGATTGCTGATGTAATTGTGTCTGTATCTGGGTTTTTATGTCCAAAAACTAATACTTTTTCCATGAATAATCCTCCTAATCAATTATGCCTCGACGTAATTGCGTCCAGATTTTGAATTGAGCTTGCTCAATTAACTCCTTTCAAAATCTGTGACATCCGCCGGAGGCTTTAACTTTTTTCAGCCTGGGTTTGAAATAGTCAACATTTTGGCATCCATCATACTTATAGAAGTGGAATACTTCCGCTGAAAAAAGTTAATCAATTTCCGAATTTATTTTATCACACATCATGCTGCTCATTGAAAAGTAAATTTGCTAATTGATGTTTTTGCTGTAAAAAGTCAGCCAGTGTATATGCATCCAATACTTTTAAATACGCAATCAAAGCTCGATTCAATGCACCTTTCAATCCACAAACAGGCGTTATTACACATCTATTGGTTTTACAATCAAAGCATTCAACTAGATGAAAATCGTCCTCTGTATGCCTGACTACTTGTCCTATATTAATAGCTTCCGGCTCCATCGCTAAACGAATGCCTCCGCCTCTTCCTCGTATCGTTTCGATATAACCGAGTTTCCCTAACTCATGGGTCACCTTCATCAAGTGATTCTTCGAAATACCATACGCATCAGAAATCGCTTGAATCGTCGAAAGTTCTTTTTTTCCTTTTGCACCTAGGTATATTAACACGCGAAGTGAGAAATCTGTATACATAGTTAATCTCATATTGCCACCGCCATTCTACCTTATCATTATAACTACTATGACAAATTCGTGAAAGAAATGTGTCTGATTTATTACATGAAATATAAAATGTATTTAAAGATGTATTTTAAATATTGCTTTAAAGAATCGTGAGGAGTATCGTAATAGTTGTAAATAACAAAACAAGAAAAGGACGTGTATTAATATGTTATCTCAACAAACAATTGATATCGTAAAATCTACAGCGCCTGTTTTAGAAGTTCACGGAGTTGCTATTACAACTACTTTCTATAAAAATATGTTCGAAGCACATCCAGAACTATTAAATATATTTAATCATGCAAACCAAGCAAAAGGACGCCAACAAACTGCTCTTGCGAATGCAGTATATGCAGCAGCAGTGCACATCGATAATCTAGCTGCAATCATTCCAGCGGTAAAACAAATCGGTCACAAACACGTAAGTCTTGGTATTAAACCAGAACACTATCCAATCGTTGGTGAACACTTACTTGGTGCAATTAAAGAAGTACTTGGCGATGCTGCAACAGACGATATTATCAATGCATGGGCAGAAGCTTATGGAGTAATCGCCAATGCATTCATCGGTATTGAAGAAGAAATGTACGTAGCAGCCGAATCAAAACAAGGTGGCTGGAGATTCTTTAAAGATTTCACTGTTGCCCATATAGAAAAAGAAAGTGACAATATTACTTCTTTCTACTTAAAACCTGCAGATGGAAACATGCTACCTACTTATGAACCTGGTCAATTCATTACAATTCGAGTAAGCGTTCCAGGTGAAGAGTATTTACTAAACAGACAATATAGCTTATCAAAAGCATCAGATGTAGAAACATTCCGTATTTCGGTGAAAAAAGAAGATGAAAATGATCCAGCAGGAAAAGTTTCGGTTCACCTACACAACAATGTAAACGTGGGAGATACAGTAGAGCTTACTGCACCAGCTGGAGATTTCATTTTAGATCCAGAGAAAACAACTCCTGTGACATTTATAAGTGGTGGGGTTGGAATCACTCCTATGATGAGTATGTTCGAAACTATCGCGAAAAACCAACCTTCTCGAAAAGTATCTTTCATTTATAGTGCACGTAACGAGAGCCTACATCCATTTGACAAAGATATTCGTTTTTTAATGGAAACAATGGAAGATGCAAAATATGTGACGCTTTACTCAGATACTGAAGATGGATTTATTACAAAAGATGTATTAGCTACTCATGCCATTCAAAGTGGAGATGTATACGTTTGTGGACCGGTTGGGTTTATGGAAGCAATGATTAATCATTTACTAGAAATAGGCTTTGCAAATGAACAAATTCACTATGAATTCTTCGGTCCTGCCATGCAATTAGAGTTAGTTTAAAATTTCTCATATGATAAAACGTGTTACTTTGTATAGAGTAACACGTTTTTTTTATAGGAATTTTTTAATGTATAATTATGCTTTTAGTAGTATTAATAGTTATTTGGAAATGCTATAATTATCCTATAATTCTTAATAAAAGAAGAAATGAGTGAAATATTCATAATGTCCAAACACTTCGAGAGCAAATACATACCCCTTTCTACTTTTTTTAAACAATCTACATCTAAAGAACTTACTTTAACTTACGATGAAATTGAAGCAATTATAGGACATGTTTTACCAAATGCTGCATACTTGAGCAGTAGTTGGTGGAAAAAAACAAAACCACCTGCTCTCCATTACTTTGCATGGGTAGATCATGGATATTCTATTAAGGATGTTAATTTAGGTAAATCTGTTCTTTTCCATAGTGCCTTACATGAGAAAGATGAACGAATTACGGATGAAAACAATCAACAGGATATTCTAGTTATTCGAGAAGCTGAACATGAAGATGCGCGCGCTTTTATTACCTTACAAGAAACAATTTTTGCCGAGACGGACTTTATGCTGTTTGGGAAGTCTGATATTCAACTAACCGTTCAAAGCATCCGAAAAAGTATGACTTCATGGAAAAACTCTCAAAATTCTATTTTACTTTTAGCAATAATGAATGGACAGTTTGCTGGTTACGTTAAGTTCATAGGAGGACCAGCTCCTCGCGCTTTGCATAGAGCCTCGGTAGTCATTGGTGTAAAACAACAGTTTGCTAAAAAAGGCATCGCTTCTTCCCTCATGATTCATGGAGAGAAATGGGCAAAAGAAGTGGGAATTTCAAAGCTAGAACTTACCGTGATTAAAGAGAATATCAATGCCCAAAAGCTCTATAAAAAACTGGGCTTTGAAAACGAGGGCATAAGAAAGAATGCACTCGTTATAAATGATCAAATTGTTGATGAATTTTACATGGGAAAACAAATCTAAGAGTATAGTAGGGACCGACCATGGTTGGGCCATTTTAATGAATGTTGCGAATTAACGATTATATGTTACGCTTCAGCATTTTTCCTAATACAAAAAGGGGCTGTCCCTAAAGTCATACATTGACTGAGAGATGGTCCCTTTTCCAATGTATTGATTCCGTTCCAGACGGACGCTTTCCGCGGGCATGGCTTTAGTCTCCTCGTCGCTTTTGCTCCTGCGGGGCCTTCAGCTCACGCTATTCCCGCTGGAGTCGCCGTCTTTCACTAGAATCAATTGCCTTCAAAAAATAGTAGTTTTAATAAAAAGTATACAAAAAACAGGTGTAGAAAAAGACTAATTTTTCTACACCTGCTTCAATTTATGGGCTTATTGGACAGCCCCTCACCTTGTTTTCGATACATATGTGTTATTAGTTTCCCAGTATCTATAAGGATAGTGCACTGCCTCACCACTGTTCTCGATGCCTATTCTTGGACCAGTTGAAATCGATGTAACTTGCTCACCTTCTGCAATGTACAATGGCTTTTCACTCCAACACTTACCATAGTACTCCATCGAGATTGCCATCGCTTTTGTTAATTTTCCAGGTCCGTTTGTCCACTGTTTCATGGGTAGATTATTACGGAACTCTTTCATTAGCACTAGTCCTTCTATTGGTTCTACTGCTCGTATTAAAATGGCATTTGGGGTCCCAACTACACCAGATACGACGTTAATGAGCGTATGCGTATGCATTTGATAGGTGTAAATAAGTCCAGGTTCTCCAAACATTACTTCTGTACGTTTGGTTCTCCTGTTTCCAAAGCTATGCGCTGCTCTATCCTCCGCCCCCATATATGCTTCTGTTTCTACGATTTTTCCGATTAGTAAGCCACTGGTATGTTCGTGCACTATGTACTTTCCGATTAATTTTTCTGCAAGCTCTAACGTTGGTTGATGAAAAAAGGACACATCAATAGGTTTCACTTTAAATAAACCCCATTTTCTTTGCTTCGAATGTAAGCTCTTCTCGGAATTTTGGATGGGCAATAGATATAAGCTGCTTAGCACGCTCTGAAATAGGTTTCCCAAACATTTTGGCCACACCATACTCTGTTACAATCATATCAACGTCATTTTTAGAAGTCGTTACAACTGAACCAGGTGTAAGGCTTAGCTTAATACGGGAGAGTTCATCATTTTTCGCTGTAGACGTCATACAAACAAAGCCTTTCCCTTCTTTTGCAAACCGCACTCCACGAGCAAAGTCTGCTTGTCCCCCAGAAGAAGAATAATACTTTCCAGCTACTGTTTCAGATGCACATTGTCCAAACAAATCCACTTCTGTTGTAGCATTAATCGAAACAATGCGTTCTTCCTTGGCAATTTCACGCGGGTCATTGACTATGCTTACTGGTAAAAACTCCACTGCCGGATTATTATGCAAAAAGTTATAAAGCTTGTTGGATCCGAAAGCGAACGTTGCAATAATTTTTCCTTTATTCGTAAACTTACGTGTTCCGTCAATAGCACCAGCTTCTACTAGCTCCACGATTCCATCAACAAACATTTCTGTGTGAATACCTAAGTGTCGATGATCTTTTAGTAATGTAACTACTGCATTTGGTATTGAACCTATCCCAATCTGCAACGTATCACCATTTTGAATGGTCTCTGTCACAAATTCTGCAATCTTGATATCCTTTTCTTCAATTGGTGCTGCAATATCTTGCAATAAAGGACGATTATTTTCTACAAAACCAGCGATTTGACTAATGTGAATTTGGTTTTGCCCAAACGTCCGAGGCATATGCTTATTTACTTCTAATATAAAGGGAACCGATCCAATAAATTCACTTACGATGTCCGCCTGTGTTCCTAATGAAAAATAGCCAAATTCGTCCATTGGCGACGCAACCGCCATAATCATCGAAAGATTCGTAGAGCTCTTCAAGATTCTCGGCACTTCATGAAAATGGTTGGGAACAAGATCGAGCATCCCCTGATGGAACATTTTTCTCGTAGCCCCACCTAAAAAATATGAAATATGCTTGAGTTTTCCAGGGAATGCGCCTTCTATATAATTTCTAGGTTGTAACGCTAATAGTTGGTGTATCTTCACATTAGTTAATTCATCGGCATGTTCCTCTAAAATATCTAATAATTTATGTGGTTCTCCGTTTGCTAATGGGAGAATTATATCAGCATCTTTTGGAATGAAGTCTATTAGTTGTTTATCTGTTAGTTGTTTGTTTTTCATGTCGGTGTACTCCTGTTGCTATTAGATTTTCCCAGCTTGAATCGTTGGCGCAGTATCTAGAAAGGCTCTTACTTCCTTTGGATTTTGCAATATGCATATATCTACTTGTTTTGTTTCTCTTAATATTTTTAATGTACCAGGACGGACATCCTTTGGAAAACGCCACACCCATTTGACAAACTCCATGTCTATTTTTTCATTACAGCCTGGTGCCATATCTGGACGAGTTTTTCCTCTGTGTACCCATGCTCTTTTTAAAATGCGATACATACAGAGGACTTTTGGGAAGTCTAGAAAGATTATTAAATCAGCGTATTTCGCTCTTAATTCTAAAGTAGAGTCAAAGTTCCCATCCATGATCCACTCATCTTCTTCTAGTGTCATTTTAATTTTTTTCAGAAACTCAGGCTTCGGAGTAGGAACCCATCCTGCGTTCCAAAAAAG
>Ga0157371_10005755_pt1 | contig 10386 bp, 12 predicted proteins | sample C45metaG_FD_113462 | JGI IMG/M metagenome (GOLD analysis project Ga0157371, IMG submission 113462) | Corn rhizosphere microbial communities from Kellogg Biological Station, Michigan, USA - C4-5 metaG | ecosystem: Host-associated > Plants > Roots > Rhizosphere > Soil | place: USA: Michigan...
AAGGGTGAAGGTCATGGGCGCTCTGCTGTGTCCGCAATGGATGTAGGCGGCCTGTAGACTATCACAATGGAGGAGGCGGAGGAGGAGGGCGCCGCCGATCTACCGTTGGCGATTCGAGCCGACTTGGCGTGCACATGAAGCAATCTTCTTCTGCGTTCAGAAGCCTGTCGAACTGCTGGTAGGCCTTTAGCTCCCTCTCCAATGCCGATTGATCACCGAAGCCACAGCCGCCAGATATGATCTGCGTCACTTCAATGCTCGGCACGACTTGACGGACAAAAATGGCTGGGTGTGCCGGGTGATCCGGTTGCGTGATCAGATAAAGTTTCAGTGCTCTGTCGTCGCGATACGCCGATGAGCCACGATCGTGCTCATCGGCCACGACGCCGGGAATCGACACAATTTCGGACCGCAACGCGTCGAAGCCTTTACGGCAATCGAGTGCGACGTTGCCGAACTCGACGGCTGGATGTCTCGGCGTGCAGCTAGAAAGAAAGAGAGCCGATCCAATGATCAGAGCGGCTCTCATGAATTACGCCGCCTCGATGCGGTAGCTTTCGATCACCGTGTTGGCGAGCAGCTGCTCGCACATCTTCTTGGCTTCGCCTTGCGGGTCTTCGGCGCCAGCGAGGTCGAACTCGATCAACTTGCCGACGCGGGCGTTGGAGACGCCCGACCAGCCCAGACCCTGCAGGGCGCCTTCGACGGCCTTGCCCTGAACGTCCAGGACGCCGGGCTTGAGGAAGACGTGAACTTTCACCTTAGCCATCAGTGGAGTCCTCCCTGGATCACCGTCGGCATGCCCTTCATGATGCCCAGGCGACGCGCGACTTCGGTATAGCTTTCGATGACATTGCCCAGGTCGCGGCGGAAGCGATCCTTGTCCAGCTTCTCGCCGGTCGTGGCGTCCCACAGGCGGCAGCTGTCGGGGCTGATTTCGTCCGCCAGCAGCACGCGGCTGAAGTCGTTTTCCCACACGCGGCCGAACTCGATCTTGAAGTCCACCAGGGTGATGCCGACGGCGCTGAACATGCCCGACAGATAGTCGTTCACCCGCACCGTCATCGCCAGCATGTCGTCCAGCTCCTGGGTCGAGGCCCAGTTGAAGGCGGTGATGTGCTCTTCGGTGACCATCGGGTCGTTGAGCTCATCCTTCTTGTAATAGAACTCGATGATCGAGCGGGGCAGGGGCGTGCCTTCCTCGATGCCCAGGCGCTGGCTCATCGAGCCGGCGACGATGTTGCGGCAGACGACTTCCAGCGGAATGATTTCGACTTCGCGGATCAGCTGCTCGCGCAGGTTCAGGCGCTTGATGAAGTGGTTGGTCACGCCGATGCCGTTCAGGCGCGACATGATGAATTCGCTGATCTGGTTGTTGACCACGCCCTTGCCTTCGAGGACCGCCTTCTTCTGCGCGTTGAACGCGGTGGCGTCGTCCTTGAAATACTGGATCAGGGTGCCGGGCTCGGGTCCTTCGTACAGGATCTTGGCCTTGCCTTCGTAGATCTTCTTGCGCTTGCTGTTCATGGTCCGGTCCCGGCTTACGGGCGCCCTCCAGAAACAAAAATCGCGCGGCCATGGTGGAAAGGGGAAGACCCGGTCCTGGCGGCGCGTTTTGGAATCGTTCGGGCAGTCAATCTCGTTCGGCGTCTCCTTAGCCGAAGGCGGGCCTCGATACAAATGAGGATGGCGACGTGTGGATTGGATGGGGACAGGACGGCTGTGCGACTGAAGTCAGGTTGCGTTCATGGACGGGCGGTCTATAGACGGCGCTTGCCCCGACGTTACCGGGGTGGACGGAGCTTTGCTGAGCGAAATGACGACCTTCGACGATCGGGAAAAGGCCTTCGAGGCCAAGTTCGCCCTCGATCAGGAGCAGGAGTTCAAGGCCATCGCCCGGCGCAACCGGATGCTGGGCCTGTGGGCTGCCGAGAAGATGGGCCTGTCGAGCGAGAGCGCGGATCAGTACGCCGCCGCCGTCGTGCGCGCCGATTTCGAGCAGCCGGGCGACGAGGACGTGTTCCGCAAGGTCGCCGGCGACTTTAAGGCCTCGGGCCTGTCGGTGTCGGAAGGCGAGATTCGCTCCAAGATCGACGAACTGGCCTCGATCGCCCGCGAAGGGATTCGCGCCGGCGAGTAGGCGGTCGGCCTTCTGGCTGATTTGAGAATTCGAAAGGGCCGCACCCGGGGGAAAGTGCGGCCCTTTCTTTTTGCCGGGGACGTTGGGGGTGTCTCACCCGGCGTACTGTGCGTCTCGCGCCCTTGAAGAACACGAGCGACGAGATTTGGTTTCAGGCCGTTCCGCCCGAAACCAAATATTTTTTACGGCATCAGAACCGTGTCCACGACATGGACCACGCCGTTGGATTGACCCACGTCGGCCTGGGTGATGGTGGACTTGCCGCCCTTGGCGTCGGTGATGACCCAGGTGTTGTTCGGGCCGGCCGAAACCTTCAGCTCTTCGCCCTGGACCGTCTTCAGCGTGGCGGTTCCGCCGTTGGCCTGGGCCTGGGCGGCGATGTGGGCGGCCGTCAGACGACCGGGGACCACGTGGTAGGTCAGGATCTTGGTCAGGTCGGCCTTCATCGCCGGCTGCATCAGGCTGGTGCGCGTCGCTTCGGGAATCTTCTCGAAGGCGGCGTTGTCGGGCGCGAAGACGGTGAAGGGGCCGGGACCCTGAAGCGTCTCGACCAGACCGGCGGCGGTCACGGCCGACACCAGGGTGGTCAGGTTGGAGGCCTTGGAGGCGTTGGCGACGATGGTGTCGTTCGGGCTCATGGCCGCGCCGCCCACCATCGGATCAGTCGCGGGGGCCATGGCGGCGCCCTCGGCCGGAGCCATGGCCGTCGATTCCGCCGGGGTCGCAGCGGCGGGTTCGTTGTTGTTGCAGGCGCCGAGCGCCATCAGCGCGCCGCCGGATACGGCGATGAGCATCAGATTGCGAAGATTGGTCATTGTGTTTCGTTCCCTTTGGGCCGCTCTCAAGGCGGTAACGGGAACGTTACGCGTCATACCCAACAATGGATGCATGCCGCGCGACAAGACATCGCAGCTTCACCATTCAGTCTTCGAACACCACCGTCTTTGTGCCGTGCAGCAAAACACGGTCTTCCAGGTGACGACGAACGGCGCGGGCCAGGACGCGACGCTCGATATCTCTGCCCTTGCGGATCAAATCTTCGGGCGTGTCGCGGTGGCTGATGCGCTCCACGTCCTGTTCGATGATGGGGCCTTCGTCCAGGTCGGGGGTGACGTAGTGGGCGGTGGCCCCGATCACCTTCACGCCGCGCGCATGGGCCTGGTGATAGGGCCGCGCCCCCTTGAAGCCGGGCAGGAAGGAGTGGTGGATGTTGATGCAGCGCCCCTCCAACTTGCGACTGAGGTCGTCGGACAGGATCTGCATGTAGCGCGCCAGCACGACCAACTCGGTTCCCGTCTCCTCGATCAGACGCAGCAGTTCGGCCTCCTGCGCAGGCTTGTCGGCGGCGCTGACCGGCAGGTGATGGAAGGGCAGGTCGCCCAGATCGACATGGCCGATCAGTTCGCGCGGATGGTTCGACACGACCGCCGTCACCTGCATCGGCAGTTCGTCGATGCGCCAGCGGTACAGCAGGTCCGCCAGGCAGTGATCGAACTTGGACGCCAGGATCATCACCCTGCGTGGCGTGGGACCCCGCAGCGTCCAGTCCATGGCGAACCGCTCGGCCAGAGGCGTGAAGGCGTCGCGGATCGCGGTCTCGGCGTCGCCGTCCGTCGGCTCGAACACCACTCGCATGAAGAAGGTGGCGCTGGAGGCGTCGCCGAACTGTTGCGCGTCGGAAATGTTGGCGTCCCGCTGCAGCAGGAAGGCGGAAACGGCCGCGACGATGCCGTGGCGGTCGGGGCAGGAAAGGGTCAGGATCATCAGGCGGCAGGCTTGTCCGGGAGAAACGTCTCCAGTATGGCCCAGCTGTCCGCCTTTGCCGACAAGGATATTGCATGAGCGGGGCTGGAGGACGGCAGATCGATCAGGGTCGCCGCCTCCAGATCGCGTAAGATTCGCCGTCCCAGCCGAGCCGCCAGCCCGCCGTTGAAGGCGACAGCCCGCAGGTTCGGCAGGCTTTCGACCAGACCTCGAAGATCGGCCGCTTCGGGCGATCGGATCGCCGCATCCAGACTGCCCGATCGCTCGGCCGAGGCGATTACATCCCACAGACCCACACCGCGCGCCGTCAACCGTTCGAGGCGCTGCTCATAGGGCAGGGCGGACAGCTCTTCGCCCAGCACCCCGCCGATCAGGGGCCAGAAGCCGTTACGCGGATGGGCGTAATATTGCGCCGCTCTCAGCGAGGCGTCGCCAGGCAGGCTGCCGAGGATCAGCAGGTGAGTATCGACGCCCGCAACCGGCGCGAATGCGGTCTTCATCTCATGACGGCGGTGGCGTGAAGCTCGGCGGCGGACTGACGTTTATCCGCAGGGTGATGGGAAAGTTCACCGTCGATGAACCGCCTGTAGACGTATCAAAGTTCTCTACCTCGTATAGTCCTGCGATGCAGGTGGCGGCTCGCTGCTGTCGAGATGGCAGGTCTTGAGCATCGGGTACGGTGCAGCGCTGCATTCGACCCGATGAGCTGACGCTACAACTGACCTGCACGGTTCTATCTATGCGCTCCCGCGCCAATGGCATCATGCAGTCGACAATTTTTGTGCGATCTACAAGTTTTGGCGTCAGTACGCCTTGCTGTGCAAGAGCGCTTCCCGACATCAACAGCACCGCACTTATCAACACGACGATCTTCATGTCTTCTCCTGAAGCTGCTGATGGGTATCGGTCTATTTGCCCACGGATTTCGATGGCATCTAATGATGGGAGAGCGCAAGTATTGACGACTAGCGCCGTTGTCGTGGATATCCATTATTTGTGGAATTTAAGGTTATCAGGCCGTCACTTGACCGGTGGGTCGTCGCGCAGCCAGCCGGTGATCGAGCGGCGCTTGCCGCCGGCATAGGCGGCGACCGGCGCGACGGAGTGCTGGCGGGGCGTCTTGAACACGGTCCAGACGTTGAAGCCTGGTTTGAACCCGCGCTCGATATCGCCGTCCGCATCGTGGAAGAGCAGTTGGCCGCCCCAGTCTGGCCGCCAGTCGCGCGACAGGCCCAGCGTGTAGGCGGCGCGCCGCTGTCCCTGATCCGTATCGTCGTGTTGGGTCAGGAAATCACCCGGCCGGAACCAGGTGGCTTGCGCGTCGATCTTGGTCACGCTCGCTTCGCCGGTCACCGCCTTGGCGAAGGTAGTGAAGGGCGTGTCGTTGAAGAACTGCACCAGGGCGTGCGTCGCATGGCCTTCGTCCTTGCCGGTCAGCAAGGTCGTGATGATCGGATAGGCCAGATAGATGAAGGAGAAGCCGTCGCGAGCCTCCGCCAAGGCGCGCTGCATCTGGGCGCCGATAGCGTCGCGACCCATGGCCTGCATCTCCTGTGGCGACAACAGCTTGCCGCCTTCAGGGGTCTTCAGTGACAGATGCCAGGCCGTGTCGTGTTCGAGCGCGAGATCCAGCCATTCGGCGCTGGCCTCATCCAGCAGATCGGGCACCTGCACCATGCCGTCGCGCGCATAGGCCGCCGCATAGTCGCGGGGATCGAGCCGGGGATTGAGCCGGATCGTGCGCTCGGCCATGCGATCAGTCTCCGAACACCCGCTTGAACACCACGTCCACGTTCTTGGTGTGGTAGCCGAGGTCGAACAGGGCCTCGAGCTGGTCGGCAGGCAGGGTGACGCGGTCGTCGGCCTTCAGGAAATCCAGGAAGGCGCCTTCGCCGCGCCAGACCTTCATGGCGTTTTCCTGCACGGCGGCATAGGCGTCTTCGCGCGACACGCCAGCCTGGGTCAGGGCGAGCATGACCCGTTGCGAGTGAACCAGACCGCCCAGGCGGTCGATGTTCTTCTGCATGTTCTCCGGGTACACGTTCAGCCGCTCGACCACATTCGCCAGACGGTGCAGGGCGAAGTCCAGGTGGATAGTGGCGTCCGGGCCGATGCCGCGCTCGACCGAGGAGTGGCTGATGTCCCGCTCATGCCACAGGGCGACATTCTCCATGGCGGGCGTCACCGCCGAGCGGACCAGACGGGCCAAGCCGGTCAGGTTCTCGGTCAGGATCGGGTTGCGCTTGTGCGGCATGGCCGACGAGCCCTTCTGACCCTTGTCGAAGAATTCCTCGGCTTCGAGGACTTCGGTGCGCTGAAGGTGGCGGATCTCGACGGCGAGGCGTTCGACCGAGGAGGCCACGACGCCCAGGGCGGCGAAGAAGGCGGCGTGGCGGTCGCGCGGGATGACCTGGGTCGAGACCGGCTCGACGGTCAGGCCCATCTGGTCGGCGACATATTGCTCGACCGCCGGATCGACATTGGCGAAGGTGCCGACGGCGCCGGAGATGGCGCAGGTGGCGATCTCTTCCTTGGCGGTGATCAGGCGGCGTTTGGCGCGCTGGAACTCGGCGTGATAGCCGGCCAGCTTCAGGCCGAAGGTCACCGGCTCGGCGTGGATGCCGTGCGAACGGCCGACGGTCGGGGTGTATTTGTGCTCCTTGGCGCGGGTCTCCAGCGCGGCCAGAACCCGGTCGACGCCCTCGATCAGCAGGTCCGAAGAGCGCGCCAGCTGAACCGCGAAACAGGTGTCCAGCACGTCCGAAGAGGTCATGCCTTGGTGCAGGAAGCGCGCCTCCTCGCCGACGATCTCGGCGACGTGCGTCAGGAAGGCGATGACGTCGTGTTTGGTGGTGCGTTCGATCTCGTCGATGCGATCGGCGTCGAAGGTTGCATCCTTGCCCTTGGCCCAGATGGCGTCGGCCGATTCCTTGGGGATCACGCCCAGCTCGGCCATCTTCGTGGCGGCGTGGGCCTCGATCTCGAACCAGATCTTGTACTTGGTTTCCTGGGACCAGATGGCGGCGGCGACGGGGCGGGAGTAGCGCGTGATCATGGGCGGGTCGTGTCGGTCGTGGGGGGCGCGGAGTCAAGGTTTGCGGGACGGCGAGGTTGACTTTGCCGGCCGTTGTCCCAGATTCAGCGCGCTTTCAGGAGGACGACCTCCCCCACATGGGACCAACGCCGGGACGACCCGACGCCATGCAGGGAGAATGTCATGGCCTGGGTATTCCTTGTTTTCGCCGGCCTGCTCGAAGTCGTCTGGGCGTTTCTGGTGAAGGCGTCGGCCGGCTTCACGCTACCTTGGCCGACGGTGGGGATGATCGTCTTCATGATCGGTTCGTTCGGTCTGCTGTCGCTGGCGATGAAGACCCTGCCGCTGGGCACGGCCTACGCCATCTGGACCGGCATTGGCGCGGTCGGCGCCTTTGTGGTGGGCGCGGTCTTTCTGGGCGAGCCGCTGACGCCGCTCAGGATCGCGGGCGTCGCCCTCCTGACGGCGGGGCTTGTTGTGCTGAAGCTTGCGGCGCGGCATTGATCGTTTCCGCATCGGGAGGGCGCGACATGGAACTGCTTATCGGACCTCGGACCTATTCCACCTGGTCGTTGCGGGCTTGGCTGATCCTGAAACATGTCGGCCTCGACTTCACGACGACCGACGCCCGGTATGAGACCGAGGCCCAAAAGGCGGCGCTGCGGGAAATCTCGCCGTCCGGCTTCGTGCCTGTGCTGCGGATCGACGGCGAGTCGATCTGGGACACGCTGGCCATCGCGGAATGGGCGGCCGAGACCTATCCCGAAGCGAAGTTGTGGCCTGTCGATCCGATGGCGCGCGCCCTGGCCCGGTCCGCGACGGCCGAGATGCATTCGGGGTTTTCGGCGCTGCGCACCTTCTTCGGCACGGGGCCGGATCATCCGATGGTGGGGCCGGCGCGGGCCGAGACGCCGTCCGATCCGGCGCTGGACCGCGATCTGGGACGGCTGGTCGCGCTGTTCGGCCAGATGCGCAGACGTTTCGGCGCCGACGGCCCCGGGCTGTTCGGTCAGCGGTCGATCGCCGATATCTTCTTCACGCCGGTCGCGGCGCGGGTGCGGCATTTCCAGATCGACCTGGCCCGACATGGCGACGACGGGACGGCGGCGACCTATCTGGCGGCCTTGCTGGATCATCCCGACTTCCGTCAGTGGGAAGCGGACGCTCTGGCCTGAGGGGAGGATTAACGGGCGACAACCATCCCGGCTGACGCAGCGTTAAGCGGACGCTGTTATCCGTGGGGAATGAAAAGCCCGACCCTTCAGATCGATCCGGCCGAACCCGTCTCGCGCGGCATGCATCCGGTCATGGGCTATGGTCTGGCGACCCTGATCGGCGCGGCCTTCTGGGCCAGTCTGCTGTTTACGGTCTTCTAGGCGCTCAGCGCGCGCCGGCGACGGTGGTCGCTTCGGCGATCAGCACCGGCTCGGCCTGAGGAGGCGGGGCGACGTAGTCCAGCGCCATCGGCACGGCGCGCGCGCCCGAGGCCAGGGCGTCCAGCGTCTTCAGCGGGCCGCCGAACAGGCGCTGATAGATCCAGTAGCTGGCCATGACCTTTTCGACGTAATCGCGCGCCTGAGGCACGTCGATCGTCTCGATCAGCAGCAGGGGATCAGCGTCCACGCCCAGCTTCCTGACCGCCGCCAGCATCGGTCCCGGCCCCGCGTTATAGGAGGCCACGGCCCGCAGCAGATCGCCCTGGAAGGCCGGCAGGGCCAGCATCTTGTTGATGTAGGCCTGGCCCAGACGCATGTTCACCGCCGGAACCAGCAGCTTGGTCGGATCTGAAACGAAGGTGCGATCGCCGGTCATCTCGGCCGCAGTCGTCGGCATGACCTGCATCAGCCCATAGGCGCCGACGCTGGAGCGGGCGTTCGGATTGAAGTCGGTTTCCTTTCGCGCCAGGGCATAGACCAGCGACTTCTCAATCACGAACCCGCCCTCGGGCGTCAGGTCCGGCATCGGATAGCGGGTCGCGTCGATGCGGGTGGCGTCGCCGTTGTTGACCGGCAGGATGGCGCGCGCCAGGGCGGTCCACATCTTGGCTGCGTCGCCGACGGCGGTGCGCAGGCCGGACCGCAGCTCGGTCTCGGCGTCGGCGTTGCGCCCGACCTCATAGAAGGCGACGGTGCGTTTGGCGCGGGCGTCGGCCTGGACGAAGGCTTCCAGCGCGGTCGGCTCGACGGCGGCGCTCTGGGGCACATAGGCGGCGCGGCTCAGGCGCGGCTCCGCCTCATAGGCGCGCGGGCCCATGTTCTCGATGACCGGTTCCTCGCCCAACTGGCGCAGAGCGATCTGACCATAGAAGGTGGCGGGCCACTGGGCCGACAGGCGCAGATATTCGGTGACGCGGTTCTGACGACCCGACTGGGCGGCGGCGCGCGCGGTCCAGAAGGCGGCGCCGGCGCGCACCCAGGCATCCTCGGTCGGATCGTTGGCGACGCGTTCGAAGGCGGCGAAGGATTCGTGGAACTGGCCCAGACGCCATTCCGCCAGACCAACGGTCCACCAGTCGCCGATCTGACGCCCCAGGGCCGAGGCGCCGGTCAGGTCGTCGTTGTTGTAGGCGACGCGCGCCGCCTTGGCCGGATCGGTGACGCCGCCGCCGGAAACGGCGCTGACCAGGCTGTTCCAGGTGCGGCCGATCACGCCGCCGGGCCGCACCGGCTCGGGCGCGCCGTCGGGGCGACGACGCAGGGCCAGCGTATAGACGCGGTCCGCGCACGGGAGGTCTGAATAGGTTTCCAGCCAGGCCGTCAGCTCTTCGTAGGTGGCGACGTGGTCGGGGTGGAACAGGCTTTCGAACTCGACCTGGCCCAGCAGGACCCGGTCCTGCGCCTGGCGAGCCGAGGCGCGGGCCGTCTCGATGTCGCCGCGTCGCAGGGCATCGAAGGCGGTGGTGTAGGAGATTCTGTCGGCCGAACTCAGCGCAGTGGGACGCCCGGAACCAGCCCCGGCCTCGGCGGTTGAACCGTAGGGTGTCTCGGCGGTCGCGGCCGTCGTGGCGGCGCAGAACGCAAGGACAAGCGTCGGCGCGAGGAACGCGCGGCGGAACAGATACATAAGCGGCGGCCCCCTCGTTGGCGACGCGCGTCGGATTCAGGCGCGTGTATGGCGATCGGTCGTCAGCATGCGAGCATGCCGCGATTAGCCTTGTTCTTCAACCGAGTCCGTTTCAAGGCGAACGGCCAGCGAAAGCAGGTCGCTCCAGACCTGTCGTTTCGCTTGTGGCTGACGCAGCAAAAAGGCGGGATGCAGGGTCGGCATGACGGGCGCCGACACCGCCCCTTCCAGCAGGCACCATTCCTTCCAGTTGCCGCGCAGCTTCATGATGCCTTCTTCGGCGCCGAGCACCGACTTGGCCGAGGCTGCGCCCAACAGCAGCACCGCCTTGGGCTTCAGCAGGGCGAAGGCGCGCTCGACAAAGGGCGCGCACACCGCCTGTTCC
>Ga0157371_10005756_pt1 | contig 10385 bp, 6 predicted proteins | sample C45metaG_FD_113462 | JGI IMG/M metagenome (GOLD analysis project Ga0157371, IMG submission 113462) | Corn rhizosphere microbial communities from Kellogg Biological Station, Michigan, USA - C4-5 metaG | ecosystem: Host-associated > Plants > Roots > Rhizosphere > Soil | place: USA: Michigan...
GCTCCGGTTTTAGCATCCCCATAAACTCTTAACGGCTCTGCCTCGGAATCAACTATTTTAGTAAATCCTACTTTTTTATTTAATAACTGCTCTGTTTGATTCAAATGTGTTACATCAGAAAGCTGCACATCTATTCTTCCAAATTGTGTAGTAGCTTTCCCTTTTAAAGACACGTCTTTCGGTACATATAATTCGACGGTTCCCGCAACTGCAGTTCCTTCTATTTTACGTGCATCCTTGTCTTTTGTCGTTAAAATGACATGTCCACTAACAGATGAACCTTCCACTTCTTTCAATTTTCCATCAACATAGATTCGACCATTCACCGTTTCTACTTCGATAGAATCTCCAATAACACGTTGAACCTGAACCGATCCATTTACAGTCTCAATATCCGCTCTATGGAATGTTAATTCATCCAACTCTACTTTACCGTTTGTCGTTTTTACTTTAAATGAGTTTACTTCCAAGTTTTTTGCAAGAAACTCCCCATTAAACAAACGAGCAGTGATATGGTTGTATGCTTTCTTCGGAACATATAATGCAACTTGCACAGAAACTGTTTTCATATCACTGTACACACGCAATTTATTTCCTTCTGTGGTAAAGATAAATTCATTTGCAAAACGAGCTTTTGCTTCTTCTTCTGAAGAATTTTTGAACGATTTCACTTTTACTGTTGCATGTGTATACGGTTCATCGGAAGAGTGGATCTCGATTTTCCCGTTCGCAATATTAATCGAAATGTCATCAAAGTCTATATTCTCTTTCACAAGCTTTTCTTCAAATATAACAGGCTCTCCAAATGGCATTTCAAAATCAAAATCTTTCATTTTATCTACAGTTCCTTGCATAAAGTGCATAAAACGCTCACCCATTACAGTAAAATCACGTTTTAAATCTTCTATAAAATCGGCATTTTGTTGTTTGTTCTGTGATTTTGATTGTCCATTTGTTGTTTGTTCCTGTTTTAGTTCTTCATTTACTTGTGGAGTTGCTGGTGTTGATTGTTTGCCAAGTTCTTCTAAAAGTGCTAATGCTTCTTGTGCAGTAATCGTGCCATTTTCAACCATATCTAAAATACGTTTACGTTCTTCTTGCATAGTGAAAATCCTCCTCATAAGTTTAAAGTATGATGCAATTTGCTTACGTTAACTTATACGATAAAATTTCCAAAAAGTTTCATTTACGTTGTAACGGTATTCTTTTTCTTATTAGATGCTTTGGTAACGACTTCAGCCATTCTTTTTCGATCGCGCTCTAGTATGGTTTTTAAATATCTACCTGTATACGAATCTTTACTTGCGGCTATATCTTCGGGTGTTCCAACTACCAAAATGGTTCCACCCTTATCTCCACCTTCTGGTCCTAGGTCAATTAAGTAATCCGCTGTCTTAATGACATCTAGATTATGTTCAATCACAAGTACAGTATCTCCGCTTTCCACTAAACGCTGCAGTACTACAAGTAAACGGGCGATATCATCGACATGTAACCCAGTCGTTGGCTCATCTAAAATATAAAATGATTTTCCGTTTGAGCGTTTATGCAGTTCGGAGGCTAGCTTTACACGCTGAGCCTCTCCTCCTGAAAGAGTCGTGGCTGGTTGTCCTAGTTCCATATAGCCTAAGCCTACATCGAAAAGCGTTTGTATCTTTCTACTAATTTTCGGATGATTCTCAAAAAATACAAGTCCGTCTTCTATCGTCATTTTTAATACATCCGCAATGTTTTTGCCTTTGTAATGTACTTCCAATGTTTCACGATTGTATCGTTTGCCATGGCATACTTCACAAGGTACATACACATCTGGTAAGAAGTGCATTTCTATTTTAATGATGCCATCCCCACGACAAGCTTCACAGCGACCACCTTTTACATTAAAACTAAATCTACCTTTTTTATATCCTCTTACTTTTGCTTCATTTGTCGTCGCAAAAAGATCTCGAATATCATCAAACAGTCCTGTATACGTAGCAGGATTCGATCTAGGCGTACGTCCGATTGGAGCCTGATCAATATCAATCACTTTCTCCAGTACTTCGATTCCTTCAATCCCTTTATTAGCTCCCGGTTTCACCTTTGCGCGATTCAATTTTTGGGCAAGTGATTTATATAGAATTTCATTCACCAATGTACTCTTTCCAGAACCAGATACTCCAGTTACTGCCGTAAATACTCCTAATGGAATGTCCACACTTACATTTTTTAAGTTATTTTCGGATGCACCTTTAATTTTAATATAACGACCATCTGACTTTCTTCTTTCCAGTGGAAGAGGGATAAATTTTTCTCCACTTAAGTACTGACCAGTGAGGGATTTTTTGTTTTTCATTACTTGTTCAGGTGTACCTGCTGCAACAATTTCTCCACCATGAATTCCAGCTCCAGGTCCAACATCGATTAAGTAATCAGCAGCCATCATTGTATCTTCATCATGCTCGACTACAATTAGTGAGTTACCAATATCGCGCATATTTTTAAGTGTTTCGATTAAGAGATCATTATCTCGCTGATGCAATCCAATGGAAGGCTCATCTAAAATATATAGCACCCCTGAAAGTCTTGACCCTATTTGTGTTGCTAATCGGATTCGCTGTGCTTCTCCGCCTGATAGCGTACCTGATGCACGGTTTAATGTTAAGTAATTAAGACCAACATTTTCTAGGAAACCAAGTCGCTCGTTTATTTCTCTTAGTACTAATCGAGCAATTTGCATATCTTTTTCAGATAGCGATAGCTGGTTGAAAAACCTATTTGCCTCTTCAATGGAAAACTGCGTTACTTGACCTATATGCAAGGAATCTACTTTTACCGCCAATGTTTCTTCCTTTAAACGATAGCCTTTACAACTTGGGCAATCATGCTGAGCCATATATTTTTCCATCTGCTCACGAATGTAGTCAGAAGAAGTATCTTTGTAGCGACGCTCAATATTGGAAAATACGCCTTCAAATTGAATTAAATTATCTCGAACTTGTCCAAACTCATTTTCATAACGAAAACGGATATTATCCTTACCTGATCCATACATAATTTTGTTCCACTGATCTATTGGCAATTTTTCTACGGGAACATTCATTTTTATTTTGTAATGCTTGCAGACAGCTTCTAATAATTTCGGGTAATATTGTGAGCTTGTCGGCTGCCAAGCAACAATTGCTCCCTCCTCAAGGGTTAAGCTTTTATCTGGCACAACTAGTTCTGGATCTACTTCTAGCTTTGTTCCAAGTCCATCACAATCGGTACATGCACCGAATGGACTGTTAAAGGAAAACATTCTTGGCTCTAACTCTCCAATAGAAAATCCGCATATCGGACAGGCATGATGTTCACTAAATAGAATTTCTTCATGCTCCATCACATCAATTAAAACGCGTCCCTCTGCAAGGCGTAATGCAGATTCAATAGAATCACTCAACCTTGCAGCAATTCCTTCTTTCATCACAATTCGGTCTATGACCACTTCAATATTGTGTTTTTTATTTTTATCTACATTAATATCATCATCTAAATCAATTAACTCTCCGTCTACTCGAACACGTACAAAGCCTTGTTTTTTCATATCTTCGAGCAACTTTACATGCGTCCCTTTTCGTCCCGATACAACTGGCGCAAGAACTTGCATTTTGGTTCTTTCAGGATACTCGCTCAAAAGGTCTACCATTTGCTCAATGGTTTGAGACGATATTTCCGTCCCATGCTTAGGACAAATTGGTTTCCCCACACGCGCATAGAGCAAGCGTAAATAATCATAAATTTCAGTTACCGTTGCTACAGTAGAACGAGGATTTTTACTTGTCGTTTTTTGATCAATTGAAATAGCTGGAGAAAGACCCTCTATAACATCCACATCTGGTTTATCCATTTGACCTAAAAATTGTCTTGCATATGCCGACAATGATTCTACGTATCTGCGTTGGCCCTCGGCATATATAGTATCGAATGCTAAGGAAGACTTTCCGGAACCAGACAATCCCGTCATTACAACTAGTTTATCTCTTGGTATTTTTAAACTAATATCTTTTAAATTATGTGCACGAGCACCTTGAATAATAATCTCTTGGTTTTTCAACAATTCTCATCCTTCCAGCTTCAATTCCAAAATCGCATCACGTAATTCCGCTGCACGTTCAAAATTAAGTGCTTTTGCAGCATCCTTCATTTCTTTTTCAAGATTTACTAATAGTGCACCTTTTTCTTCTTTTGTTAAGGTTTTTCCACTCGTTAACTGCTGTGCATAACTCGCTTCTTCTTCCGCCACTTGTGATGCACGAATAACCTCTCGAATTTTCTTTTCAATTGTTTTCGGTGTAATTCCATGCTTTTCGTTGTATTCCATTTGAATTGAACGACGACGCTTCGTTTCATCGATTGCTTTACGCATAGAATCGGTTATTTTATTTGCATACATAATTACTTCGCCGTTCGAGTTTCTAGCTGCACGACCAATTGTTTGAATTAGTGAACGCTCTGAACGTAAAAATCCTTCTTTATCTGCATCTAAAATGGCTACAAGAGACACTTCCGGCAAATCTAGTCCTTCTCGCAACAAATTAATCCCAATGAGTACATCATATGTCCCTAATCGAAGCTCTCTTAAGATCTCAATCCGTTCTAACGTTTTTATTTCAGAATGTAAATACTGCACTTTAATGCCGATTTCTTTTAAATAATCCGTCAAATCTTCCGACATTTTCTTCGTCAATGTCGTAATAAGTACACGCTCATCTTTAGCTGCCCGTTCGTGTATTTCATTGATTAAATCATCAATTTGTCCTTCAATCGGCTTCAATGTAATGACTGGATCCAGTAGTCCCGTTGGACGAATAATTTGTTCCACCATTACTGGCGTATGTTCTAGCTCATATGGCCCTGGAGTTGCCGAGACAAACACAGCTTGATGAACATGCTCTTCAAATTCACTGAATGTAAGTGGTCTGTTATCTAATGCTGATGGTAACCGGAAGCCATGATTCACCAGGACGGATTTTCTAGCTTGGTCACCATTAAACATTCCTCTTACTTGAGGTAATGAAACGTGACTTTCATCTACTACTAATAAAAAGTCCTTTGGAAAATAGTCAAGCAAAGTATAGGGAGTTGCCCCTGCTTCACGGAGTGTCATATGACGAGAATAGTTTTCGATTCCTGAACAAAAGCCCATCTCTTGCATCATTTCTAAATCATAACGAGTACGTTGTTCTAGTCTTTGCGCTTCTAGTAATTTATCTTCACTGCGCATAATTTTTAGTTGTTCCTCTAGTTCTTTCTCTATGTTCTCAATGGCGATTTTCATTTTTTCTTCGCGTGTTACGAAGTGAGATGCAGGGAATATTGCTACATGTTCACGTTCTGCTAGTATTTCTCCTGTGAGCGCATCTACTTCTCGAATGCGATCAATTTCATCTCCAAAAAATTCTACTCGAAGACATTTCTCATCTCGCGATGCAGGGAAAATTTCCACAACATCCCCTCGAACGCGAAAGGCGCCTCGTGTGAAATTAATATCATTGCGTTCGTACTGAATGTCGACAAGCTTACGCAATAACTGATTTCGTTCAATTTCCATTCCGGTTCGAAGTGACACGACCATATCTCGATATTCTTCTGGATTTCCAAGGCCATATATACATGATACGGATGCGATAATGATGACATCTTTTCTTTCAAACAATGAAGATGTTGCGGAATGTCGTAGCTTATCTATTTCTTCATTGACACTTGAATCTTTTTCTATATACGTATCTGTTTGTGGCACATAAGCCTCTGGTTGAAAATAATCATAATAACTAACGAAATACTCTACGGCATTATTAGGAAAGAACTCCTTAAACTCACTATACAATTGTCCTGCAAGTGTTTTATTATGTGCCATTACAAGAGTCGGTTTATTCGTTTGTTGGATGACATTTGAAATTGTAAATGTTTTACCTGTACCAGTCGCACCAAGTAATGTTTGGTGTTTTTTTCCTTCTTTCACCCCTTTTACTAATTCCTTAATTGCTTCTATTTGATCCCCTGCTGGCTCATACGGAGCTTGCAAATCAAAAATTTGTTCCATATGTTTGCCTCCCATTATTTGAATATTTTTAGTTTAACATACTCTCTTTTTGAAAACGAATAAAACGAACATACGTTTTTTAAAGAGTAGAAATAAACAAATAGTAAAGCACCATTTTTTACATTACTAATTCTAAATCCACAAAAAAAAGCCGCTCTGCATAAGCGGCTTTTCAATTATTTAATTGGTGCAAAGCATTCGTATACTGCTCAAATGCATCTTTATCTTTTCGATCAAGTGCTTCATCTATTAACTCCAATAATCGATAACTACTTTGTTCCCGGTGGACAATGTTCAAAAACATATCTAAATATATTTCGTTCAACAATTTTTCGGCAGAGCTTTCTTTCCTAGGTTTCCCCATTGCTTTCATAAAATCTGCATATGAATATTGTTTGTCCATCTCCATCACCCCGATGCCTTTTTTTCATTATATAAAAGCTCCAGGTAACTTGCAATCATTTTGAGAAAATTTTGATTTTATAGTCAATAGTAGAAATTCCGAATATTCGTTATTTAGACTTGAATTTTTACCATATTTAACTATAATTAATGTATATTTTACTATTGAGGAGTGAGTATTATGTCTAGAAAAACAGAAGATCAACCCTTCCTTGTTTCTTTTGAAACTGCTGTACTTCAACCGATTGTCATCAATAACAAAGTTTTTACAAAGGTTGTAAATTTTTCTGGTGAATCACTAGTGATAGGCAGAAAGCCATATGATATTGTTCGTCACTCTTGTTCGTTTTACGGTTCTTCATTTCCACAGTCTGTTAGGTTATCGAGAGAGGTAATTGGAAACTATCTTAAACTTCCTATCGTTATTGCTCATGACTATGGAAACCCATGTATTCTTATTCCCATTCTTTCCCCAAAATCGGACCTAAACGTATGGTTTTCCTTTAGAGCTATTGAATCATTTGTTCCTTCTGATGATGGTTGTTCCATTGTATTAACAAATGGACAAGAGATCCAAGTTACTTCTTCTTCCAATACAATTAGCCGCCAAGTTGCATTTGCAAATATTTTAAATATGCATTTCCTTAAACGTATGAGCCATCTGTTGAATACTGGATTTATTACAACAAGAAACTCACTTCCCCCAAAAAATAAAAATTTCCTGCATTAATGTGTTTTCTCTACAATTGCTAAATACACTGTAAGTAGTTCTTCCACGCGGTTGCGGAGTCGGACATTCAAGTAACGACGGTGTTCTTCATAGCCTCCATGGAAAAATACATATTCTGTGAACATGTCATCTCCTTCTCCGCGAAGAACTTTCATGCTATATCGCTTCATATAGATATGCGTCTCTTTTAATTCTTTTTGTACTTGCTTTGCGGCTTCTTCCACCATTGCTATATATGGGCGTTTCAATTTAAAAGGTCCTTGCTCAAAAATCTTGCGATCCTTCTCTAAAATAGTAAATACCATTGGGAGATAAATCATGTTTTCAAAATATGGGATAGCCTCATCTGGTATTAGCGGCATTTTTCATCCTCCTATAAAGAACGTTTGTTCTTATTTTATTGTACAACTTTTAGAGGGAAATGCAACAATTTAGATAGAACATCTTTTGGCGGAAATTGTAGAAACATCCAAGCCTTGTTCCATTCAATATGGATAATATGAAAGGCGCAAGTGCCCTTTAAGTGCAATACCTGTTTTGTATCGTTTTCGGAGGTCTTTGGACAGACTTATTGCTATATCATTACCGATTGATTTTTAATAGAGGCTGGTCGTGACTGACGTCACGACCAGCCTCTATTTTCTCGGTAATCTTATGGCGTTTGTCTGTCCGTCGCCCTCCTTCGACAGTACGAATAAGGTTAAGATCTTTTTGGATAATAAATGAAAAGATGCTTACCAACTCATAAAGGAAGCACCTGAAGATGCAATTTCAGGTGCTCTAGTACTCCTCTATACAATAGATACTAACTATTTTTTAGTCATATACTCTTTTACTAGTAGAAAAAAATTAGCAGAAAGGCTCTTCATAAAGATTCTTGTTAGCTAACAGGTCCATCCCCTCTACCTTACCTCGTATACAATCCGCTGCATTTTCCTATCGTTCTTTTAGTTGTCCTTTCTTTTTTTATGATTGATTTGAAAACATTTACTTGATTGTAGCGGCAGGCGGCGACTCCAACGGGATGAGTGAGACAGATAAGCCATCACAAACGACGCGTGAGCTGTGGTGATGGCTTATCGTTCACCCCGCGGAAAGCGACCGCCTATAACCGAAATCAACTATACTTTATTCCGTGTAAAATAAATTCCTTTCGTTTCCTTTAGTATTGCTCGTATTTTCTCATGTAATTCGGAATTATGAAATCGATTCACTTTCTTATCTTTTAACAAAAAAAAACTACCATCTATTTTAGGATGGCAGTTACTACTAATTTATTATCTCCGTTGCCCAACGACGAGCTTTAATGTAGAAGTCATTTAAACTGGCATGGTCAATTCCAATAGCATGTGCTCCCTCAATCATGTCATCCCAACGAACTTCATCACATGCAATGGCAAGCTCTAGAAAAAGTGTCATTTCCGTAGTATTACCCAAAAGCGTCTCTGCTACTTCATCTGTAAGTGGTAATTCTACTACTAACTGACTCATTGAACGATGCAATAATGTATCAATTAAAGAGAACATTCCAATTAAGAAATATTCAGAAGCATTGGATAAAAACTTCCTTCTTGCGAGCAGCTCACAAAATTTCGCTCGAAATAGAGATGCTTCAATAAGGGCCATCCCATCACCAGATTGACTTGCTTTCGATTCACGTAGCAATAATACATACAACCAATGGTTCAAATCCTCTAACCCCAGCATTAGTACTCCTTGCTTTATCGATCGAACCTTTGATTTTGTCCGAACTGCAGGGGAGTTAATCATCTTTAACACCTTAAAGGAAAGAGAAACGTCTCGCTCGATCTCATCCGAGATTTCCTCAATCGAGGCTGTTTTATCTCGCAGTAAACTAATAATCCGAAAATATTGCGCCATATTCGCTGGTATTTCCGTTCCTTTAATAATTTCAGGCTTGGCAAAAAAATAACCTTGAAAAAGCTCATAACCAGCTGCTTTCGCTTCGTAAAACTGTTCACGCGTCTCCACTTTTTCTGCGAGTAACACGATATGTGGATAATTTTTTTTCACGATTCGTTCAATTGATTGTCGTTCTGCTAAAGTGCTTAATAGAAAGTCAACTTTAATAAATTTCACTAGATTAAACAATTCATTGTAGAAAGAAACATTCTTTTGAAGGACAAAATCATCTAGAGCAATTAAATAACCAAGAGACTTTATTTCTCTAATCTTTTGAAGAATGAACGGAGTAATAGTAATATTCTCCAGAATTTCTACTACAATTCGATCCGAGGATAATTTATTTAATACTCCCTTTTCGAGTAAATTTTCAGTGAAATTAATAAAACATAATTTTTCTCCAGCTAATTCATTAATACCAATTGTGAGAAAAGAATGGGTCAGCACATCTAAAGTAGCGACATCTCCATCTACAGATGGAAAAGTGTTATCATGACCATTTCTATATAATAATTCATATCCAAAAATATGTTCATTTTTTGTAAAAATCGGTTGTCTTGCAACAAAAATGTCCACTTGTATTCCTCGAATCCTTAAATTTCTAATAATATAATTATACCAAACTGAAAAAATAAAATCGACATATTTTACCGCTTGACGCATAGATGACAGAATACTTATAAAATGATATGTTTTGTATGTAGACAGGATTGTATTTGAAGGGGGAGTAATAAATGGAATCAATTCATTACGAACAACAGGGGAATATTGCATACGTCACTTTAAACCGACCAAAAGCATTAAATGCATTTAACTATGATATGCTTCGTGAACTAGGAGAAATTGCAGAGTCTATCCGTATCAATCCAGATATTCGCGTAGTCATTTTTACAGGAGCTGGTGATAAATCATTTAGCGTTGGTGCAGACCTAAAAGAAAGAAAAACATTAACGGAACAACGAGTAAAACGTAATATATATAAGATTGGTGAAGTATTTTCTACCATTGAAAACCTACCACAACCAACAATTGCAATGTTAAATGGCTACGCTTTTGGGGGTGGCACAGAACTTGCGCTTGCATGTGACTTCCGTATTGCAGCAGATGATATTCAACTGGGATTAACAGAAACTAGTTTAGCCATAATTCCAGGAGCTGGAGGTACTCAACGATTACCTCGACTAATTGGAGAAGCAAAAGCACTTGAGCTCATCTTAACTGCAAGAAGATTAAAAGCAGACGAAGCATTAGCTTATGGTTTAGTAA
>Ga0157371_10005757_pt1 | contig 10384 bp, 6 predicted proteins | sample C45metaG_FD_113462 | JGI IMG/M metagenome (GOLD analysis project Ga0157371, IMG submission 113462) | Corn rhizosphere microbial communities from Kellogg Biological Station, Michigan, USA - C4-5 metaG | ecosystem: Host-associated > Plants > Roots > Rhizosphere > Soil | place: USA: Michigan...
ACCACCTCCGCCTGGGTCGACCTGGAGCAACTGGTGCGCGACGTCATCGTCGACATCGGCTACGACAGCTCGGACGTGGGCTTCGACGGCGCCACCTGCGGCATCGTCAACATCATCGGCAAGCAGTCGGTGGATATCGCCCAGGGCGTCGATCGCAGCAAGCCGGAAGACCAGGGCGCCGGTGACCAGGGCCTGATGTTCGGCTATGCCTGCAACGAGACCGACGTGCTGATGCCCGCGCCCATCACCTTCTCCCACCGCCTGGTGGAGCGGCAGGCCGAGGCGCGCAAGTCGGGCCTGCTGCCCTGGCTGCGTCCGGACGCCAAGTCCCAGGTGACCTGCCGCTACGAAGGCGGCAAGGTGGTCGGCATCGACGCCATCGTGCTGTCCACCCAGCACAATCCCGAGGTCAAGTACGCCGACCTGCGCGAAGCCGTGATGGAGCTGATCGTCAAGCACGTCATCCCCGCCGAGCTGCTGCACAAGGACACCCAGTTCCACATCAACCCGACCGGCCAGTTCATCATCGGCGGCCCGGTGGGTGACTGCGGCCTGACCGGGCGCAAGATCATCGTCGACAGCTACGGCGGCATGGCCCGTCACGGCGGTGGCGCCTTCTCCGGCAAGGACCCGTCCAAGGTCGACCGCAGCGCCGCCTATGCCGGTCGCTACGTGGCAAAGAACATCGTCGCCGCCGGCCTGGCCGAGCGTTGCGAGATCCAGGTGTCCTACGCCATCGGCGTGGCCCAGCCCACCTCCATCTCGATCAACACCTTCGGCACCGCCAAGATCAGCGACGAGAAGATCGTGCAGCTGGTGCGCGAGCATTTCGACCTGCGCCCCTACGCCATCACCACCATGCTCGACCTGCTCCACCCGATGTACCAGGCCACCGCGGCCTATGGTCACTTCGGTCGCCACCCGCAGGAAGTCACCGTGGGCGATGACACCTTCACCACCTTCACCTGGGAACGTACCGACCGCGCCGCCGCCCTGCGCGCTGCTGCCGGCCTGTAACACGCCTTCCGGCAAAGAGCCCCGCCACCACTGGTGCCGGGGCTTTTTTCTGAGTCTGCAAGCGAGGTCCCAGCGCTTTCTTGCGCCAGTCCACAGGCTGGCACGCTCGATGCAACCTCTGGGCATCTGGCGGTCAGAATGCCTCGTCTTCCCCAGGAGTCTGCTTATCCATGTGGCTGTTCATCACCAACTTCGGCGATTCCTCGGTGATGCTTCCCTGCGCCCTGCTCATCGCGCTGTGGCTGCTGGCTGGCCTGTCCGCGCGGGCGGCGCTGCTCTGGTCGCTGCTGTTCGGTGCCGCCGGGCTCGCTGTCGCCCTGTCGAAGATCGCCTTCTTCGGCTGGGGCCTGGGCATTCCGCGCCTGGATTTCACCGGTTTCAGTGGCCACTCCATGCTGGTGGGCAGCGTGCTGCCGGTTCTCGGCTGGCTGCTGGCCAACCGGGCGCGGCCGTCGCTACGGCTGACCGCGGCCCTCCTGGGGGCGTTCTGCGCCCTGCTGATCGCCGTCTCGCGGGTGGTGCTGGGCTATCACTCGATCTCGGAGGTGGTGACCGGCCTGCCCATCGGCTACGCCGCCAGTGGCAGCCTGCTCTGGCTGCTGCGTGGTCAACAGGTCCACCTCAAGCCGCGCCAGGCGGCCCTGGGCGCCAGCCTGCTGCTGCTCCCACTGCTGTTGCTGCATGGCACCAACGCTCCGACGCAGCGGGTGCTGGAACGCCTGGCGGTGAAATTCGCCGATGAGCAGAACCCCTGGACCCGCGCCCATCAGCGCGCCGGCGTGGCACCGCTGCAGAACTGAGGCGGCCAGGCGCGGGCGAAACGACGCCAGACGGTCGCCGACGAGCCGACGCGGGCGGTACCATGGGTGCTTTGGTCTTTTCCGTAGTCCCTGGCGCGGCCCGCCGCACCTCGAGCGAGAATTCCGCGCATGAATCTCTGGCCTTTCATCACCAACTTTGGCGACGCCACCCTGATGCTGCCCGGCGCCCTGGTGGTCGGCCTCCTGCTGATCCTGGGCAGCGGTATCCGCGGCGCGCTGCTGTGGTTCGGTCTGTTCGCCGGCGCCTGTGCTCTCACCGCCGCCACCAAGATCGCCTTCTTCGGCTGGTGCATCGGCAACCGTGAACTGGATTTCACCGGCATCAGCGGACACTCCATGCAAGCCGCCAGCGTCCTTCCGATGCTGGCCTGGCTACTGGTCAGCGGACGCGAACGGCACCGCCTGGCGTTCTGGCTCGGCGCCGCGGCAGCGGTGCTGGTGACCTACTCGCGGGTTCGCCTGGGCTACCACTCGCTCTCCGAGGCCATCGCCGGGATCGCGCTCGGCCTGGCAGTCGCGACCTCGTGCCTGCGCCTGCTACCTGCGCAAGCCCCCCTCACCCCCTTGCAGAAGCTACCCCTGGCCTTGAGCCTGACGCTGCCCCTGCTCCTGGTCCAGCACGGCGAGCGGGCACCCACCCACTCCCTGATGCAAGCGCTGGGAACCCTGGCTGCAGGCAGAGGGCATCCCTACAGCCGCGCCGATCTGCATGCGCCGTCCTACCTGTCGATCAACTGATGGCATCCTTTTAGAGCCTGTACGAAAAGTCGCCGAGCCAAGGTCAGGGAAGGCGAAAATCTACGAGGAAGCGAACCGGGCTCGCGAGCGAGCTTACGAGGGGTCATGAGCCTGTCGACGGAGCCATCCTGGCCGGGCCGGCGATCCAGCGGATTTTCAACGAAGTATCACAAAGCGCAGGCATTTTTCGTACAGAACCCAGGCTGCTAGTGTCGTAAACGAAGACGGTACACGCCCGGCGCGCCCCGTCCCGACTGTCTCTCGCTATCACTCGGAAGACCAAGATGCGCCCACGACGGATGTTGCTGTCGCTGCTCTGGTTGTTCGGCCTGCCACTCCCGTTGGCTGCCGAGCCGTTGCAGCTCTATACCTGGGAAGGCTACTTCAGCCAGACCCTGTTGCGGCGCTGGGCTCACGTCGGGGCGCCGCTGCAGCAGATCTACTTCGACAACGGTGACCTGCGCGATGCCGTCCTGGCCCGCGGCGACGCCGACATCGATCTGGTGGTGATCAACGAAGTGAGCGCTACCCGCCTCGGCCGGGACGGCCTCCTGCACCGACTCGATCCCCGGCGGATGCCCCATCTCCAAGAGATCGATCCCCGCTGGCGCGACAGCTGCGGCGCTTACGCCGCGCCCTACGTCTGGGGCACCCTCGGCCTGCTCTACCGGAGCGATCGCCTGGCCAAGGCCCCCGACTCCTGGCAGCAGCTGCTGCACCCCGATCCGGCGCTGCATGGCCACATCGCCATGCTCGAAGACCATGACGACCTGCTGGTGCCGTCGTTGATCGCCCTGGGCGCAACGATCAACAGCAACGACCCCGAGCTGCTCAAACGCAGCTTCGCCCTGCTCAAGGACCAGGCGCCGGCAGTCCTGACCTACCAGTACGTGATCACCGCGATGCACAATCCCGCCTACAGCGACCGTATCGATCTGGCGCTGGGCTATAGCGGCGATCAACACCTGCTCAACCTGGCGACACCTGGCCAACCCTGGCATTTCGTCACTCCACGCGAGGGCACCCTGCTGTGGGTGGATTGCCTGGCCATCCCCAGCCATTCCACGCGCCAGGCCGAAGCCGAGCGCTTCATCGACTTCCTCAATCACCCCGAAAACGCCATGTTGGCCACCACCGAACTGCATCTGGCGACGGCCAATGCCGGCGCCATACGCCTGCTGCCCGAGGAACTGCGCGGGGATCCCAGCCTCTTTCCCCCTGCTACGGTCCTCGCTCACAGCCAGATGTTGCAAGAAGGCACTCCCGACACCATACAGATCCGACAACGGATCAGCGGCGCCCTGGCAGGTCGGCATGAGCCTCAATAAGCGCACCCTGCTGCTCATCCTGCCGGTCGCCCTGCTCTGCTGCCTCACCCTGGTCAGCGTGGGCTACAAGATCCAGCGCGACGCGGTGATCGGCCTGGAACGCTCGCGCCTCAACCATGACCTGGCGACCCTGGCGACCGCTTATCACGACTACGATCATTTCACCCGCAACACGCTCTATGCGCTGGCCAACAGCCCGGCCCTGGCCGCCTTCCTGCGCCAGCCGGAGGTCAGCTATCGCAAGGAAGCCCTGGGCGTCCGCATTCAGCAGTCGGTCGTCCAACTGGCCGGTAACGACGCCCCCAGCCACGTCGCCTTCGCTATCGCCCGACCCGATCAGAGCCTGGTCTACTACTACGAACACAGCGGCGATCCCTTCGCCCAGATCAGCCCAACGCAACTGCACCTGTTGCAACGCCCCGAGCACGAGCTGGACGAACCGCGGGAGCGCCTCGATTACCTGATCGACGAAAACGGCCATGCGCTCCTGGTGGCCACCACCCTGATCCTGCCGAGTACCGGCAGCCCGCCGCTGGCGAGCCAGACCGACCAGGCGATGATCCTCCAGCTGGGCGTGACCCCTGACCGCCTGGAGGTGCTGCGCCACCAACTGGAGGCAACCTATGGCGCCACGCTGGGCATCAGCACCGCGGTGCCAGCCGCCACCGCCGCCCTGACCGCGGTGGAGGAGTTGACCCCCGACCTCTTCGTCCAGATGACCCCGGACCCGAGCCTGCTCGCCGGACGCCTGAACCATCTGGCGCTGATCTACTTCGGCGGCGGCCTGCTGATGACGCTGGTTTGCATCCTGGGACTGGTGGTGCTGATCCGCCGCTACATCACCGAACCCATCGCCCGCCTCGACACCCAGCTCACCGCGGTGCTCGAAGGTGATCGCCAGTCCCTGGAAATGCCCCGGGAGCCCGGCGAGATCGGCCACCTGGGCGCCAACATGAAGCGCCTGCACGACAACAACCTGGCCATCCTGGCGCAGTTGCGCACGGCCTTGCGTACCGACGTCCTCACCCAGATCGGCAACCGTCGCCACTTCCAGCTCATGGGCGAATCCTGGCTGGCGGGCAAGCCGGACGGCCGCGGCATCGCCCTGCTCTATTTCGGCCTCGACCATTTCAAGTCGGTGAACGACCGATTCGGTCACGAGGTGGGCGATGAGTTGCTGCAGGCCGTGGCCCGGCAGACCCAGCAGCTGCTCGAGGCCTATCGAGCCGGCAACGAACTGGTGTTCACACGGCTGGCAGGCGATGAGTTCGCCATCCTGCTGCGCGGTCCGGCAGCGGCGACCGATGCCCTCGCCCTGGGTCAACAGCTGCAGCAGAGCTACGACAACGGCACCCTGGTCGGCGAGCGGCGCTATGCCGTGACCCTGAGCATCGGCCTGGCCACTCCCGAGGCGCCGCTGGATCTGGCCGATCTGCTGGCCCAGGCCGATCTGGCCATGGAGCGGGCCAAGAACGAAGGCGGCAATCGCCTGGTGCACTTCACCCCGGAGCTGGCGGCGCGCCAGCGGCGCCAGGATCTGCTGGACGAGCACCTGCGGCGGATGAATCCGGACGAGGAATTCCACCTCGTCTACATGCCGGCGGTCGACCGCTTCGGCCAGGTACACTCCGCCGAAACCCTGCTGCGCTGGAATTCGCCGCGCCTGGGTCCGGTGTCGCCTGCGGAATTCATTCCCATCGCCGAGCGCCATGGGCATTTCCGCTGGATCGATCGCTGGGTCGTGGCCCAGGCCTGTCGCGAATACCCGGCGCTGCAGGAGGTACTGGGCAGCGAACTGGTGCTGTCCGTCAACCTGTCGTCGGCGCAACTGGACCAGGCCGATATCGTGCCCTACCTGCGCGAGCAGGTGCGCCACCATGGCGTCGATCCGGGCCGCCTGGAGCTGGAATTCACCGAGACCTTTGCCGCCGAGCTGAACGAGCGGACCCTGGGACTGCTGCATGAATTGCGCGCCGAAGGTTTTCGCGTCGCCATCGATGATTTCGGCGTCGGCTACACCTCCATCCAGCAGGTCACCGACTATCCCGCCGACACCATCAAGTTCGACCGGCTCATCGTCGAGCGCCTCAGCCAACCCGGTAACCAGGCCAGCCTGGATGCGCTCGTCGCCTTCTGCCACGCCCGCAACGCCCAGGTCATCGCCGAAGGCGTGGATACCGAACTCAAGCAACTCTGCCTGCAACAGGCCGGTTGCGATCTCCTGCAGGGCTTTCTGATCTGCCCGCCGCGGCGGCTGGACGAGCTGCGCGACTGGCAACGCCAGCGGCTGAGCGATCCTAGTCGAGCCTAGGAAGGGTCCGCCGACGCAACGTCAACGGCCCCTCCCCGGACAGCGGTACGCCTAGAAATCCAGCGACAGGCCCAGCCCTATCCCTTGCTGATGGGTATCGCCCGCGCCGGCATAGCTGTAGCCGCCGCGCAGGGTCAGCTCCGAGGTCAATCGCTGGACCACGCCCAGGCTCAGGCGGGTCCGGTCGCTGTCGGGCTGGTAGCCGTCCAGGGTGTAGTCCAGACCGGGCACGCTGTTCAGGCGCATGGTCACGTCGCGGGTGCCGTCGGCGAATTCCCGCTCGCGCCCGACATCGGCGAACAGCGCCGTGGCCGGCGCGAGTTGCCAATGGCCCTGCACGCCCAGTCCGAGGCGCCGCGAGGCGCTGGTCTGGTCGTCGAACTCCAGGGCCGTGGCATCGCTGCCGCGTTCGCGATAGCCGTCCACCTGGACCCGGGCATAGTCGGCGCTCAGATAGGGGCTCAGGTGCCAGGGACTGCCAGCCGCCGCCAGGTCGTACCCCAGGCGCGCCGAGAGGGCGCGCAGATCGCCATCGGTGTCGCCCTGCTCGCTGCGGGTGGCCGGGCCGAGGGCGAAGCGGCGGCTCAGGTCGTCATAGTCCAGCCGCCCACCGGTGGCGGTGAGGTCGCCCCAGAGGCGCTCGCCCTGGTACTGGGCGAAGGCGCTGAGCAGATAGCTGTTGAGGCGATAGTCGGAATCGGCCGCGCCGGGTTCCAGGTGCTGCCGTGCGACCCCAGCCGCCACGCCGAGGCGCCATTCGTCACTGAGTCGGTAGCTGCCGCCCAGGTCCAGGCTGTAGCCGTTGCCATCGCCCCCGGCGGTGCTGCGCTGGTCGTCGACGTCCAGCCGCCGCGCGCTGGTATCCACATAGCCCTGCCAGCGCCCCACCGGCTGCCAGGCATGCCAGTCGCCCAGCCAGCGCTGGTGCAGGCCGTCCTGGTGCGCCCTGAGGGTGGACTGGGCCATCTCCGGCAGCAGGGTGACCTCCCAGGGTGCGGCCAGCAGCGAATAGGCGTAGTCGGCGATCAGCCGCTGCCCGGTGATGGTCGGGTGGACGCGGTCGTTGAACAGCAGTTGGCTGGGATCGGCCGCCGCCGCGCCCAGGCCATAGGTGGTGTTGCGGGTGCAGCTGTCGCCGCTGAAGCAGGTCCCGGTGAGATTCTGCCCGCTGGCCAGCCCATAGCGCCCCGGCTCGGCCACCACCTCGGCGAGCAACTGGGGCACGTTCAGGCCGATGATCTCGGCGTCGAGGCCGGCGAGCCGCGTCACCAGCGCCTGGTTGTAGACCCGACTCAGGGCCGAGCTGGCCGCCTGCTGCGGTGAACCGGCCAGGGCCGGGGTCTGGCCGATGTCGGGCAGCAGCCAGACCACCATATAGCGAGCACCGGCCTGCTGCAGGGCGGCGATGCCGTCACCCAGGCGATTGGCCGCGGCGGCGGCGCTGGCTGGCGAGGTGACCAACCCCTGGAGGAAGTCGTTACCGCCGCCGCTGATATAGAACAGGGTGTTGGGATCCAGGCTCAGCCCCTGGCTGGCGAGCCCGGGCAGATAACCATCGCGACTGCGCAGGGTCAGGCCATTGGCTGCCACCACCGAGCCATTGCGGGCAGTGATGGAATCGCGGATCTGCGCCGTGGTGTAGCCACCCGTGGCCCAGTTGTCGCCATCGCTCAGGCCCAGCAGGCGATTGATCACCGAGGTCGAGGCATCCAGGGTGCGAGCATCGAAGCCCAGTTGCTGGCCGAGCAGGATCGAGGACACCGGCCCGGTCACCGCCCCGCTCGCCGGGCTGTAGCCGGGCCCGACGCGATTGGTGAACCTGAGGCTGGCTCCGTTGACCCCGGTATCGGGAAACTGCCCGGCATCCAGCAGGCTGTCGCCGAACACGGTGAAGCCACCGTAGGGATTGGGAGCCGCCTGCGCGGTTGCCGCGAGCGCCGTCGCCAGGGCGATGGCCAGCGGCAGGCGTTGCCTGAGGAAAGATGTCATGCCTGCATCCTTGATTGTTGTTATCGGAGCACGCGCCAGGGCGTGTCGCCTCACGCTAGACGGTTTTTGTGTCCCTTGTATCCGGGTGTGAGCAAAAAATACGAGACGCTCGTTGCAGAGCGCACAGGCAGGGGCCAGAGGGGCTGCCCAGGTGATGGCGTAGCGGAAAGCCGCTGCGATCCTCATGCTCTGCACTGCCCTAGGCTGGAAACAGCCTGGATGATGGCGGTGTTGGGCTTCGCTACGCCCAGCCCAACCTACACGGCTGACAAAGGGTGTTCGAGGGACCAGTGCGGCGCGCGATCTTGCATTGAGCCCACGTTGGAACGCCTATCGCGGCCGTGGGCCGCTCCTACGGATAGAGTCCGCTGTAGGAGCGGCCCATGGCCGCGATAAGGAACAGACCTACCGCGCCGTCTTGCAATTAGACATCCTGCATCTTCAAGTGAAAACGCTATGCGATTTTCCACGCTACGGGGCTCACTGCCCCAACTTGCCCGCCTCGCAGCCGGTGCTAGCGCATGCGCGCAGGCCTTCCTTGAGCGTCTCCAGGCGGCTTTCGGTCAGGCTGACGGCGCAGTCCAGGTTGACGAAGTAGCCATCGGCTTGCTCGCGTGCGCACGGGCTGTCGCGCTGCTTGAGCACGGCTCGCTGAAACACAGCCAACAAAAAAGCGCCCGAAGGCGCTTTCCTGTATGACCTGACGGGATCAGACCTTGGAGCGCTCGAAGCGCTTGCGGTCGTTCTCGTTCAGGTACTTCTTGCGCAGACGGATGGACTTGGGCGTCACTTCCACCAGCTCGTCGTCGGCGATGAATTCCAGCGCCTGCTCGAGGGTGAACTTGATCGGCGGCACCAGGGCGATGACTTCGTCCTTGCCCGAGGCGCGCATGTTGTCCAGCTTCTTGCCCTTGGTGGGGTTGAGCACCAGGTCGTTGTCACGGCTGTTGATGCCGCACAGCTGGCCTTCGTAGATCTCGTCGCCCGGCGCCAGGAACAGCTTGCCGCGGCTCTGCAGGGTTTCCAGCGAGTAGGTCAGGGCGGTACCGGTGGCCATGGACACCAGCACGCCGTTCTGACGGTTGGTCACTTCGCCGGCCTTGATCGGGCCGTAGTGGCTGAAGGTCGAGGTCAGGATGCCGCTGCCCGAGGTCAGGGTCAGGAAGTTGTTACGGAAGCCGATCAGGCCACGCGCCGGGATGGTGTATTCCAGGCGGATACGGCCCTTGCCATCGGGGATCATGTTGGTCAGATCGCCCTTGCGCAGACCCATCTGCTCCATCACCGAGCCCTGGTGCTGCTCTTCGATGTCGATGGAGACGTTCTCGTAGGGCTCCTGCTTCACGCCGTCCTTCTCGATGATCACCACTTCCGGACGGCCCACGGCCATCTCGAAGCCTTCGCGGCGCATGTTCTCGATCAGTACCGACAGGTGCAGCTCGCCACGGCCGGAGACCTTGAACTTCTCGGCCGACTCGCCCGGCTCGACGCGCAGGGCCACGTTGTGCAGCAGTTCCTTCTCCAGCCGGTCCTTGATGTTGCGGCTGGTGACGAACTTGCCTTCACGACCGGCGAACGGCGAGTCGTTGACCTGGAAGGTCATGCTCACGGTGGGCTGGTCGACGGTCAGCGGCGGACGGGCTTCGACGTTCTGCGGATCGCACAGGGTGTCGGAGATGAACAGCTCGTCCATGCCCGAGACGCAGACAATGTCGCCGGCTTCGGCTTCGGCCACTTCCACGCGCTGCAGGCCGGAGTGGCCCATGATCTTGAGGATCCGACCGTTGCGCTTGGTGCCGTCGTCGCTGATGGCCACCACCGGGGTGTTGGCCTTGATGCGGCCACGGGCGATACGGCCGATGCCGATCACGCCGAGGAAGCTGTTGTAGTCCAGCTGGGAGATCTGCATCTGGAAGGGACCGTCCAGATCGACCTGGGGGGCCGGGACGTGGTCGACGATGGCCTGGAACAGGGCATCCATGTTGTCGTCCATCTTCTCGTGGTCGAGACCTGCGATGCCGTTCAGGGCGCTGGCGTAGACGATCGGGAAGTCCAGTTGCTCATCGGTGGCGCCGAGGTTGTCGAACAGGTCGAAGATCTGGTCGATGACCCAGTCCGGACGCGCGCCGGGACGGTCGATCTTGTTGACCACCACGATCGGACGCAGGCCGGCCTTGAAG
>Ga0157371_10005759_pt1 | contig 10383 bp, 8 predicted proteins | sample C45metaG_FD_113462 | JGI IMG/M metagenome (GOLD analysis project Ga0157371, IMG submission 113462) | Corn rhizosphere microbial communities from Kellogg Biological Station, Michigan, USA - C4-5 metaG | ecosystem: Host-associated > Plants > Roots > Rhizosphere > Soil | place: USA: Michigan...
AAATGGAACAGATCCATCTCGCGGCCGAGCTTGCGGTGGTCGCGCTTGGCCGCTTCCTCGAGCCGCACGAGGTAGGCGTCGAGCTGCTTCTTGCTGAGCCAGCCGGTGCCGTAGATGCGGCTGAGCATCGCGTTCTTCTGGTCGCCGCGCCAATAGGCGCCGGACACCCGCGTCAGCCTGAACGCTTGCGGATCGAGCTTGCCGGTGCTGGCGAGGTGCGGGCCGCGGCACATGTCGAGCCAGTCGTCGCCCGACCGGTACACCGTCAGCTCCTCATCGTCGGGCAGTTCGCCGGCCCATTCGGCCTTGAATGTCTCGCCCTTCTCGCGCCAGCGCGAGATCAGCCGATCGCGCGTCCACACCTCGCGCTTGAGTGGTTTGTCGGCGGCGATGATCTCGCGCATCCTCGCTTCGATCTGCGGCAGGTCTTCCTCGGTGAACGGCCCGCGCGCGCCGGGTGCGAAGTCGTAATAGAAGCCGTCGTCGGTCGAAGGGCCGAAGGTGATCTGGGTATCCGGCCAAAGCGACTGAACGGCTTCGGCGAGCACATGGGCGTAGTCGTGCCGGACCAGCTCGAGCGCCTCGGCTTCATCGCGGCTGGTGATCAGCGCGAGCGCCGAATCGCCCTCGAACGGCCGCGTGATGTCGCGCACTTCGCCGTCGACCCGCGCGGCGAGCGCGGCCCTGGCGAGGCCGGGGCCGATCGCCGCGGCAACGTCCGCCGGCGTGGAACCGCTCGGCATCTCGCGAACCGTGCCGTCGGGAAGGCTGATCTTCAAAAGCTCGCTCATTTACTCTTACCGTTCATCTTCGTGGCCGCGCCATGGCACATGGGGGCGGAGACCGGAAGGGCGCGATCACACGGCATCGGATCGGCGCGCTTCGGGCCCTGAAAAAAAGAAGAATATTGGGGGTTGTGAAGACTAGGGGAATACCCCTATAGGTGATTTCGGTTGGTCGCCGAATCGTGTGCCATGGGGGATTCGATGTTCCGCACTATTAAGAATGCAACGGCCTCTCTTGCCCTGATCGGGCTTGTCGTGTCGCAGCCGGCCTTCGCTGTCAGGTCAGCGGATTCGCTGCCAACGGCGAGCGCCAGTGTTTCACATGTGGATGGCCGTGTTGGCACTCCGATGGGACGCGTCGGCGATGTCGCGGGTCATCCGGCATATGGCTACGTGATTGCCGCGCTGATCGCTGCCGCGGTGCTCGCGATCATCCTCAGCGACCATCACGAAAACAAGAGTCCGGGCTGAATCAGATCGAGCCACACGGATTCGGAAAAGGCCCGCTTCGTGCGGGCCTTTTGTTTTTGGGTGTCGGCAGCGTCCGAGCGGAGCCTTGGCTGTCTATAACCGGCGGCTTCCGGCCGGAGATCGCGCAACAGCGCAATGGTTCGGAATGACTGGAAACTATCGCGCCTTTGCATCGCCAATTGCTGCATGCGCGAAAGAGTTTGCCAGCTTAGAATTCTACGGATAAGCACCTAACCGGTGGTCGGGAAAGCCCAGCATTGCATTATGGCGATGGAGCGCACTGGCCGCCGCTGTTTGCTCGTCGTCGGTTGATTGCCATTGCCTCCCGTTTGCTCTCGTCTCGAAGGTTCGCCATGTTTTCGCTTCGAGGTCGCCTCCGCGATGGAGCAGCGAGTGGCTGAGAATTTGTCTCACCCAAGCAGGATCGTCGCGTTCTTGCCGCAAGCCGAATCCGCGTCGCGCGGTCGGAGGCAGCCGGTCCAGTTCCCTCGCGGCCCTCGTGGCCGGGGGCCCCGTTGCGGGATCGGCTGACCATGCCGGCGGTCGCTCGCAGTGGTTCGTATTCGGCAAGGGCGCGGCTGGTTGCCGTTTTCGTCGCGCTGGCTTTCGTCCTCGGTGGCGGCGGGACTCCGAACCCCTTGACCGAGCTCCTGCTGCAGATCGCCTTCGTCGGTATCGCGGTGGTCTGGGTTTGGCTGCCAAAGCCGGGCGATGGGTTGCGCGATCGCGTGGCCCTCGTCCTGGTGGCGATTCCGCTGATCATCCCCTTGGTACAACTCATTCCTTTGCCGCCGTCCATTTGGAGCACGTTGCCCGATCGTGGCAACGAGGTCGCCGCCTTGTCGTTGATCGGCGAGCAATCGAGCTGGCGCCCGATTTCGCTGTCGCCGAGCCGCACCGTGGCGGCCTTGCTCGCCATCGTACCGGCGGTGTTCTGCTTCTACGCGGTTGCACGGCTTGATCTCAAGGAGCGCCGCCTGGTGCTTTTGACCATACTGGTGATGACACTGGTAAGCGCCTGGATGGGCGCCGTGCAGCTGACTTCGCGCGGGAGCGGTTTCAACTTTTATCCGCAGCACAGTGCTGGATGGGTCACCGGTTTTCAGGCCAACCGGAACGCCACGGCCGACGTCCTGCTGATCGGCATCCTGGCGCTTGCCGCCGTCGCCGTCCCCTATCTGACCGACGACCGGAAGCGATTGCCGCTGGGCCTCTCTCGTCGCGCGTTTGCGATAATGGCGGGAGGCGTGGGCCTTTTCCTCGTGCTGGCGACTGTCATGACAGGATCGCGGGCGGGTGTGACTCTCCTGTTGGTCGCTGGCGTCGGCGCCGCGCTGATCTTCGTGGTTTCGCGCGACGTCGAAACCGGCACGCTCTCTCGCAAGGCACTCCTGTTGCTCGCCGCAGCGGTGCTCCTCGGCGGTGCCGCCGCGTTTGCGGCTCTTTCTCAAAATACCGCGATCGAACGGGTGGCAGAGCGATTCTCGGATCTCGGCAACGAGCGTGGCGAAGTCTGGGAGGATAGCTGGTTCGCCCTTAAGCAATATTGGCCGGTCGGCTTCGGCCTCGGCGGCTTCGAACCGGCCATGCTCCCGGCCGAGCGCCTCGAATATCTCGATCCCCTCGCGCCCAATCGGGCTCACAACGATTATCTCGAGATCGGCATCGAAGCCGGAATCCTCGGCTACGCGATGGTCATCGCCGCCGCGATGGCCGTCCTGGCGGTGGCCGCGCGCGCCTGGCGTGAACGCCGGATGCGCGGACAAATTGTGTTCGGGCTGACTGTCTTGTTATTGATCGCCTTCCACTCGGTGGTAGATTACCCGCTTCGCTCGATGGCAGTCGCCTGCCTCAGCGGGGTCGCGGGGGGGCTGCTCGTCAGGACACGGGTGTCATCGCACCGCTCTAAGGAATTCAAGCGCGCCAAACAGGCAAGAGGACTGGCATGACGATCTCCTGGCGAGGAGCAGGTTTCCTCGCAGTATCCCTATGTGCACTCTCGGCTTGCCAGCCGGAGCTTCACTCCCAGCTGCCGCAGGGGGCGAGCGCCTATAGCGCGGTGGCCGTGTCCCAGACCGATACCGTAAATGCGCTGACACTCCTCCAGCCGCGCGACCAGATCAGCGTCAACGTGTTTCAAGAGAAGGATCTCAGCACCGCGGATGCCGTGATCGATCAGGCCGGGAACGTCTCGCTCCCCCTGATCGGGCAGGTGCATGCTGCGGGGTTGTCGCTGGAGCAGCTCGGAAGCAGGGTCGAGCAGGCCTACAAAACGACCTACCTCAAGGATCCGCATGTCAATGTCGTGCTGATCAAAGGAGCTCCGCGGGTGGTCGCGGTCGAGGGCGAAGTGAAGAGCCCGGGGGTCTTCGAGGTCCAGCAGGGATATACGCTTCTGTCGGCGCTGGCGATGGCGGGCAGCCCCGTCGAAACGGCCAAGCAGGACGAGGTGCTGATCTTCCGCGAAAGGGATGGGCAACGCGTCGGCGGTCGTTTCGATCTGACCGATATCCGCGCCGGCCGTTCGCCCGATCCGCTCGTGCTTCCAGGTGATGTAATCGTCGTCGGGTACAGCCGCGTTCGCGGCGTCTATCTCGATTTCCTCAAGACCGCGCCGGTCATCGGTGCCTTTTCAAGATACTGACATGGCAACTGTGATTTACGATTCGCACGAGGACCAGGCGGCCGCTTCCGGCGACGACTTTGGTTACGATTATGGCGGGCAATCGATCTCGATCGGGCCGCTGGTGCGGCAGCTCCTTTCGATCGCTCGGCGAAATCTGTGGTTCATCCTGGCGATCGTCGCAACATTCCTTGTCGCCGCCGCGATCATCACGATCCTGACGACGCCGAAGTACACGGCCCAATCAAGCATCGAGATCTCGGACCAGTCCGATCAGGTTCTTGGGCAGCAGTTCGAGGATCAGCAGCAGGACGTCAACAACTGGGACGTCGATCGCTTCTTGAACACGCAGCTCACCATTCTCAAAAGCCGCGCTCTCGCCGACCGCGTCGCGCAGAAGCTCAACCTGTACACCAATGCGGAATTCTTCAACGCGATGCAGGTCGACCAGGATGCGTTTCCGAATCAGACTCAGCTTCACGATGGCGTAGCCAAGCTGCTGGCCGACAACCTCGAGATCAATCTCCCTGACGATAGCAGGGTCGCCGTCATCCGCTTCACCAGCACCGACCCGCAGATGTCCGCTCAGATCGCGAATGCCTTTGCGTCCGAGTTCATCCAGTCGAACTTGCAGCGCAAGTTCGACAGTTCGTCGTACGCCCGTGATTTCGTCCAGCAGCAGCTCGATCAGGCGCGCGCGCAGCTCGAGCAATCGGAAAACAATCTCAATGCCTATGCGCGATCGGCCGGCCTGATCCGCGCCCGCGATCCCAACAGCACAACGACCGACGGGAATTCGAGCAGCGCGACTGCCGCCAACAGCGTCACCACGTCCAGTCTTCTCCAGGTCAACCAAGCGGCCAACGATGCCCAGGCCAAGCTGATTGCGGCTCAGGCGCGATGGAATGCCGAAAGCGCCCAGCCCTTGCTGTCATCGCCCGCCGCGCTGGCAAGCCCGACCGTGCAGCAGCTGCTGCAAAACCGCAGCAGCCTGCAGGCGCAGCTGGACACCGCACGCGACCGCTATCTCGATAATCACCCCACCGTTCTCAACCTGGAAAGCCAGCTCAAGAACACGAACGATCAGCTTCAGCAGGCCGCCACCGAAGCGCGCAACGCGGTGCGAACGGATCTCGTTTCGGCCCAGGCCACGGCGTCGCAATTGAAGGCGCAAGTAGGAGCCCTCGAGGGCGCGACGCTCGAAGAGCAGGACCGCTCGGTCCGCTACAACACCCTCGCCCGCGAAGCCGACACCAATCGCTCGATCTACGATGGCCTGCTGCAGCGCTTTCGCGAGCTCAACGCTTCGGCCGGCATCACGGCCAGCAACGTATCGGTTGTCGATGCGGCGCAAGTACCCACCGAGCCCTCGTCGCCTCATCCGATGCTGAATCTCGCCATCGCGCTGGTCATGGGCACCGTCGCCGCGGCGATCGTGGTGTTCCTGAAGGACCAGCTCGACGATCGCATCCGCATCCCCGAAGAGGTCGAGCAGAAGGTGGGGCTGAGCCTGCTTGGCGTGGTTCCCGAATCCAAGGACGAAGATCCGATCGAAGCCTTGGGCGATCCAAAGTCGGTGGTTTCGGAATCCTACAGCGCCTTGCGCAGCTCGCTGCTGTATTCCACGCGCGAAGGTCTTCCCCGGGTCATGCTGGTCACCAGCGCGCAGGCTTCGGAAGGCAAGAGCACGACCAGCTACGCGGTGGCGCGCAGCATGGCGCAGGTGGGCAAGCGGGCCTTGCTAATCGACGGCGACCTTCGGCGGCCCTCCATCCACCGTCTGGCGGGCGGAGCGAACAAGGTCGGGCTGTCCAGCGTGCTGATCGGCGAAAAGAGCGTCGACGAAGCGATCGCGCCAACCGAGATCGATCATCTGTTCGTCATGCCCTCGGGACCTTTGCCGCCGAGCCCGGCCGAGCTGTTGTCCTCGCCCCGCCTGGTGGAGATGCTGAATTCCGTCCGCGAGAAGTTCGACGTCGTCGTCATCGACTCCGCGCCGGTTCTCGGCCTGGCCGACTCCCCCGGCCTGTCCGCGCTGGCGGACGGCGTGCTGCTGGTGATCGAAGCCAATCGCGGCCGCGGCGGCCAGCTGAAGGCCGCGGTGCGGCGCCTGCGGATGATGAAGCCGACGATCCTCGGTGCCGTGCTGACGAAGTTCGACCCCGAAGGCGCCGGCAACGCCTACTCCACGTACTACCAGTACGATTATTACCAGTACCACTCGGAAGCGGCCGAATAGCAGCCTGGAGCTAGCCTATGCTTGTCAGCCGGGTTCTGTCGCTCGCCATGATCGCGGCGTTTGCTGCTGCCGCCCTGGCGAGTGGGCTGGACCGTGTGAGCGCCCAGGCGCCCGGCCTGGCAGGGCTGGTCCCGGTTCCCTTCCGGGCACAAGCCGATCGTTCGGCTGCGGGGACGGCGCTGGACCGCAAGGACAACGCCGCCGCTCTGGCAAGCTCGCGCGATGCCGTGGCCACTGACCCCGTCGATCCGGACGCCACCGCCTTTCTCGGATCGGCGCTGATGGAAGTCGGCCGCACGCAGGACGCGGCGCGAACCTTCCGCGTGGCGGCTCAGTTCGGCTGGCGCAACGTCCAGACCCAGGCCTTCTGGTACGATGCGGCGCTCCAGGCCGGCGATTACGGCGTGGCCGCCGAGAGGCTCGATGCCCTGTTGCGGGTTCATACGCGGCTCGTCGACCAGACTGAACTGCTCAAGCCCATGGAGAGCGATCCTGCCGCCCAGAAGGCGCTCGCGGCGCGCTTGCAATTGGCACCACCTTGGCTTCCCGCCTACCTGCGGGTGGACGATGATACGCCTTCCGATGTGATTGACCGGCGCCTCCTGGTCATGGCGCAACTGAACGCTTCCCACGTTCCGATCGGGTGCGACACCGCCGCTCCGTTTGCGCGCACCCTGCTCGATGACGGTCGCCGCCACGATGCCGAAACGGTGTGGAACGCCAACTGCCCGAACATGAAGGTCGCCGGGCTGATATCAGACCCGACCTTTGCGCACGTGCTCGATCCGAACGCAAAGAATCCCTTTTCGTGGCGCGTGATGTCGTCGGGCAATCTTTCGATCGGACAGGGGCCGTCCGGCGGCCCGCCCACCCTGATCGTGTCGAATTCCGCGCCGGGCGCGCGGCTCGCCTTCCTCCAGACGGTCGCCCTTCCGGTTGGGACCTATCACTTCCACGCGAACCAGGGCGCAGGGCCGGCGAGCGCGGGCAAGCTTTACATCTCGTGGGCCTGCGACACCAAGCCGCCGTTCCCCGATACCTCCGGCGCGGACCTGCTCGGCAGCGGCCAGGACATTCATGTCACCGAGTGCGATCGGCAGCAAATCGGACTGTGGGTTGCAGGCGGAGGTGCTCCGGTTCGCCTGCAATCGATCGCCCTGGAAAAGATCGGCTGAGTCATGCCGGCACGGTGCAAGCAGAGGAAGCCGCAAGGGCAACGGGCTCTCCGGGCGTGTGGGCAACGCGCGTGAATTTCGGCAAAGCCATCCGCGCGGCAACGCGCCCCGCCTATTGGCCCACGCTCGCCCAGGTGGTCGTGCCGACCATCGAGCATGCGCCTGCGTTGCGCGCCGTCGAGCCGGCGACGGTGATCGACGTCGGGGCGAACAAGGGGCAGTTCAGCAGCTTTGCGCGGGTTCGCTGGCCCGGCGCCAGGATACTGGCCTTCGAGCCGTTGCCGCGCCCGGCGGCACGCTATCGCAAGGTGCTCGGAAACGGGGCGAGGCTGTTCACTTGCGCGCTTGGCGCCGAAGATGGGCAGATGGAAATGCACGTCGCTTCGCGCGACGATTCATCCTCGTTGCTCGCGCTTGGCAACGAGCAGAAATCGATCTTCCACATGGACGAAGTGGCCACGGTGAAGGTCGACGTCCGCCGTCTCGATCATGTGATCGCCGACCTCGCCGAACCGCCGGCGCTCCTGAAAATCGATGTCCAGGGCTTCGAATTCGAAGTGCTGCGCGGGTTGGGCGAACTCGCGAAGGTGGTCGAGTGGATTTATGTCGAAACCTCGTTCGTGGAACTCTACACAGGTCAGAGGTTGCATGACGAAGTGGCGGCGTTGCTGTCGCAGCTTGGCTACGAGCAGTCTATCGAACACAACGTCACCGTGGATGGGGATCGAAAGGTTCAGGCCGATTTCTTGTTCAGCAAGCGCGCGGCCTAGCCGATCCGGCACAACATTGACTTGAGGGATCTATTTTCATGAAGGTTTTTGTCCTGGGGGGAGACGGCTTCTGCGGGTGGCCGACCAGTCTGCATCTGTCGCGCCGCGGCTATGATGTGACGATCATCGACAATCTGTCGCGGCGCAAGATCGACGTCGAACTCGGCGCGGATTCGCTGACCCCGATCGCCCCAATGGATCACCGGCTCGAGGCGTGGAAGGAAGTAACGGGCAAGGACATCGCCTTCCACCAGTTCGACATTTCGGAGAACTATCACCGGCTCCTGACCCTGATTCAGGAAGAGGACCCGGACGTCATCATCCACTTCGCCGAGCAGCGCGCGGCGCCGTATTCGATGAAGTCGAGCTGGCACAAGCGCTACACCGTCAACAACAACCTCAACGCCACCAACAACCTGTGCGCCGCGGTCGTCGAGGCGAAGTCCGACGCGCACATCGTCCATCTCGGCACGATGGGCGTTTACGGCTACGGCACGGCGGGGATGAAGATTCCCGAGGGCTACCTGACGGTGAAGGTCGATACCGGCGAGAACTCGGTCGAGCAGGAAATCCTCTATCCGGTGAACCCCGGCTCAATCTACCACCTGACCAAGACGCAGGATCAGCTCTTCTTCGCCTATTACAACAAGAACGACGGCCTGCGCGTCACCGACCTCCACCAGGGCATCGTGTGGGGCACCCAGACCGAGGAAACCAAACTCGACGAGCGGCTGATTAACCGCTTCGACTACGACGGCGACTACGGCACCGTGCTGAACCGCTTCGTCATGCAGGCGGCGCTCGACGTGCCGCTGACCGTCCATGGCACCGGCGGCCAGACCCGCGCCTTCATCCATATCCAGGACACCTGCCGCTGCATCGAGCTGGCAATCGTCAACCCGCCGCAGCGCGGTGAAAAGGTCAACATCCTCAACCAGATGACCGAGACGCACCGCGTGCGCGACCTGGCAAAGAAAATCGCCGACCTGACCGGCGCGGAAATCTCCAACGTCGAGAACCCGCGCAACGAAGCGGCCGAAAACGAGCTTCACGTCGCCAACGACCGCTTCCTCGGCCTCGGCCTGGAGCCGATCACCCTCGACGACGGCCTGCTCGCCGAAGTCAGCGATATCGCCAAGAAGTACGCCGACCGTTGCGACAAATCGAGGATTCCCTGCGTCTCGAAATGGAGGTGAGCGCGCGTGCGCCACTCGCGATGGGCATAAACACCTCGACGGCAATCGCTCTCGAAGAGCGCGCGCGGCAGCTCAATCGCGAGTTCGCGGGGCTTAGCGCGCAGCAAATTCTCGGGCGCTTGCTGCGCGGCGGGATAGCGGGCCGCGTGGCTGTGGTGTCGTCGTTCGGGGCGGAGGCGGCGTGCCTCCTCAAGCTCGTCGCCGACAAGGACCCGGCCACACCGGTTGTCTTCCTCGATACCCGCAAGCACTTCGCCGAGACGCTGCAGTATGTCGATGACCTGATGGACCAGCTGGGCATGACCACGCTCGTCCGCGCCCGCCCGGCGCTCGCGCGCCTGGCCCTCGAAGATCCCGATGGGACCCTCAACGGGCGCGACAGCGACCGTTGCTGCTACCTGCGCAAGACCCTGCCGATGATCGGCGTGCTCAAGAACTACGATTGCGTGCTCACCGGCCGCAAGCGTTTCCAGACCGATCTGCGCGCGGAGATGGACGTGGTCGAGGTCCAGGAAAGCTGGCTGCGGGTGAACCCCCTGGCGGAGTGGACGCGCGAGGACGTGCTCGATTTCCTCAAGGCGAAGGGCCTGCTCGAGCATCCGCTGGTCAGCCAAGGGTACGCGTCGATCGGCTGCGAACCGTGCACGGCCGCCAGCGACGATCCCCGCGCGGGCCGCTGGGCCGGCACCTCCAAGACCGAATGCGGAATCCACATTACCGAGGACGGGCGCATCGTGCCGGTGGTGAGGGACGAGTGGGAATGAGCCCACGGCCGCTGTGGTACATCGTCACGCCCGTCTACAAGCCGGCTCCCGGGGGCGGGGCGATCTACACCGACATCCTTGCGCGCGCGCTGGCCGGCGAAGGCGTCGACGTCGTGGTCGCGACCGAGGCTTTCACCGGCCAGCCGCAGCGTCAGCAACTGGCGACGGGTCGCGGCTCGGTGACAATTGAGCGAATCTTTCCGATGCGCGCAGGGCGGGCCGAGCGCGACTGGCGCTCGTACCTCGCCTATGCGGTGCAGAACCTGCGCCTGCTCGGTTTGCCACGGCGAATGGCCGGCGCCGCGCGCCGAACCGGGGCGACCAGCGTGACGGTGCTGATCCATTCGAGCCTGTTCTACA
>Ga0157371_10005761_pt1 | contig 10382 bp, 5 predicted proteins | sample C45metaG_FD_113462 | JGI IMG/M metagenome (GOLD analysis project Ga0157371, IMG submission 113462) | Corn rhizosphere microbial communities from Kellogg Biological Station, Michigan, USA - C4-5 metaG | ecosystem: Host-associated > Plants > Roots > Rhizosphere > Soil | place: USA: Michigan...
CAGGTGCAGCGGCAGCATCGGCAGGAACGGCAGAAACGCGCTCGCCACCAGCACGCTGAAGACGTTACCGAAGTTGGAGCTGGCGGTCATCTTGATGTACTTGAGCATGTTGGCGAAGGTGCGGCGGCCTTCGATTACGCCCTCCTCCAGCACCATCAGGCTCTTTTCCAGCAGGATGATATCCGCCGCCTCGCGGGCGATGTCCACCGCGCCGTCGACGGAGATACCAATGTCCGCCGCACGCAGCGCGGGCGCGTCGTTGATGCCGTCGCCCATAAAGCCCACCACGTGCCCTTCGCGACGCAGCAGCGTGACGATGCGCTCTTTGTGCATCGGGGTCAGGCGGGCAAACAGCGTGGTGCGCTGGGCAAGCTGCGCCAGCTCGTCGTCGGAGAGATGTTCAATATCGCTTCCCACCACCACGTCACCCGCGTCCAGCCCCACCTCATGGCACACTTTGGCCGCCACCAGCTCGCTGTCTCCGGTGAGAATTTTGACGGTAATACCGCTCGCCTTCAGCGCCTTCAGCGCCGGTGCGGCGGTCTCTTTCGGCGGATCGAGGAAGGCGATGTAACCCTCGAGGATCAAATCGGATTCGTCGATACGCTGATAGTCCCCTTCACGCGCGGGCAGGAACTTGCTGGCGACGGCTACCACGCGCAGCCCCTGACGGTTCAGGTTATCGGTGACGCGTTTGATGCGGCGCAGCATGGTGTCGTCCAGCGGCACGATCTCGCCATTATGACGAACCTGCGTCGACACGTTGAGGATCTCCTGCAGCGCGCCTTTGCAGATCAGCTGGTGGACGTCCTGCTGCTCGCTCACCACCACCGACATGCGACGGCGCTCGAAGTCGAACGGGATCTCATCCACCTTCTGCCAGCGGCCGGAGAGCGTGCGGGCAGACTCTTCGTCTACCCCTTCCAGCACCGCGACGTCGAGCAGGTTTTTCAGCCCGGTCTGGTAGTGGCTGTTGAGCCACGCGCTGTGCAGCACGCGCTCGCTGGTTTTACCGGCGATATCCGTGTGGTTCTCCAGCACGATTTTGTCCTGCGTCAGCGTGCCGGTTTTATCGGTGCAGAGGATATCCATCGCGCCAAAGTTCTGGATGGCGTCGAGGTGTTTGACGATCACTTTCTGTTTAGAGAGCTTCACCGCCCCGCGCGCCAGCGTGGAGGTGACAATCATCGGCAGCATTTCCGGCGTCAGGCCGACGGCCACGGAGAGCGCAAACAGGGCCGCTTCCCACCAGTCGCCTTTGGTGTAGCCGTTGATCAGCAGGACGATCGGCGTCATCACCATCATAAAGCGGATCAGCAGCATGCTGACGCGGCCAATCCCTTTCTGGAAGGCGTTCGGCTCGCTCTCCTGCTCGCTGACGCGTCCGGCAAGCTGTCCAAACCAGGTGTTGCCCCCGGTGGCGGTGACAATCGCCTGCGCCGTGCCGCTGACGACCGTGGTACCCATAAAGCACAGGGTGTCGCACTCGAGCGGGTTCATCTGCTGCGGGTCGCGGCTGCGCGCCACCTTTTCAACGGGCAGGGATTCCCCGGTCAGCGAGGCCTGCGCCACGAACAGATCGCGCGCCTGGATGATGCGTAAATCCGCCGGGATCATGTCCCCCGCCGCCAGCTTCACCAGATCGCCCGGCACCAGCTGGTCAATAGGCAGCTCCACCCAGGCGTTTTCGCCGAGATCGTTAATCACGCGCGAGACGGTCGCGGTGTTGCTGACCATCGCCTTGAGGGCGTCCGCCGCTTTGGTGGAGCGGGCTTCCTGAATGAAGTTCAGCAGCGTGGAGATGCCCACCATCAGGGCAATGACGCCTGCGGCAAACAGGTCTTCAGTGGCGTAGGAGATGATGCCCAGCACCGTCAGCAGCAGGTTGAACGGGTTGCGATAGCAGAGCCACAGGTGTATCCACCACGGAGACGGCTTTTGCGCCGGGATCTGATTATCGCCGTGCACGGCGCGGATTTTTTCCACTTCTGAAGCGTTCAGCCCTTCCGGGTGACCGCCAAAGGCGCGCCAGACTTCGTTTTCATCCATCGCCGCCACGTTCAGGCAGCGCTCGGTCAGGGACGCGGGGATCGCGGCGCCCGCCACGTTTTTGCCATTGGGCAGCGGGTCGCGTTGAACAAGACGGTGTGGCAGGTGGCGGCTCAGCAGAGCCTGCAGCTGCCGGGTGATATTTTTAAACATAGGCATTCCTCCGCATCCGCAAGCGCGGACGCAGCATTTCCTTCAGGCGTGGCAAGGCCGTACCTGAGAGGCACTTAATTTTTCAAGCAGGAACGTTTAAGACGCTACTGCCTCACGCCGGTGAGACAGCAACAAAGCTGGCTTACCGGAAAGAACGTTTTCTCCCGTTCAGGAGAGGTGTGGGATCGGGATCCATGTGGCCTCCGGTAAGTAAAAAGTCAGGTTTCGCCACGCAGTATAAGGATTTATCCATACCGTTCGTGGCGCATCGGACGGTATTATAACCCCACGCAAATAAACCGAACGTAAACCAGACTTTGCCCATAGCGAAATCGCGCTATAGCATTAGGCTCAATTGACCATTTTGTCGTTGTTACAGGGAATACAGCATGCAGAACCGCCTTACGATTAAAGACATCGCGCGTTTAAGCGGCGTGGGGAAATCCACCGTCTCACGCGTGCTGAACAACGAAAGCGGCGTCAGCGAACGCACCCGCGAGCGCGTTGAGGCGGTCATGAATCAGCACGGGTTTTCCCCTTCCCGTTCCGCGCGCGCCATGCGCGGGCAGAGTGACAAGGTGGTCGCCATTATTGTTTCGCGTCTGGATTCCCTGTCAGAAAACCTCGCCGTGCAGACCATGCTGCCCGCCTTCTACGAGCAGGGCTATGACCCGATCATGATGGAGAGCCAGTTCTCTGTGCAACTGGTTGAAGAGCATCTGGGTATGCTTCAGCGGCGCAATATTGATGGCGTGGTGCTGTTTGGCTTTACCGGCATCAAAGAAGAGATGCTCAAACCCTGGCAGCCCTCGCTGGTGCTGCTGGCGCGCGATGCCCACGGTTTCGCGTCTGTCTGCTATGACGATGAAGGGGCAATCGTGACCCTGATGCAGCGTCTGTACGAGCAAGGCCATCGCCACATCAGCTATCTGGGCGTACCGCACGCGGACGTCACCACCGGCAAGCGCCGCCACGAGGCGTATCTGGCCTTTTGCAAACAGCACAATCTCTCCGCCGTGGCCTCCCTGCCGGGGCTGGGCATGAAGCAGGGCTACGAGCAGGTCGCCAGCGTTCTGACGCCGCAGACCACCGCGCTGGTGTGCGCCACGGATACCCTGGCGCTGGGCGCGAGCAAATATATCCAGGAGCAGCGCATCGATAACCTGCAGGTGGCGAGCGTCGGCAGCACGCCGCTGATGAAGTTCCTGCACCCGGAAATTATCACCGTCGATCCGGGCTACGCCGAGTCCGGCAGGCAGGCCGCCGCGCAGCTGATAGAGCAGATCAACGGGCGCGCCGAGCCGCGTCAGATCGTTATTCCCGCAATCCTCTCTGAAGCATAATGTGGCTAGATTCAGGTCTTACCGTATCATCTCAGATCATCGCATTTTCGATGATATTATTCGCCGGCTACACGTCGCGAACAGGAAATAACTCAATCACTTGAGCGGATTATTCTCTACACAGCGGAACTCTGAACCCCATTCGCTATCAGGCTTGAGGCTGCTGCGTTCAATACTTAGAGTATGTCCTGATCCTGTGCTGCCTCGCACTGACTTTTTCTTTCCTGGCTCTGGACCTTGTGGATCTTTTTCTGGCGAATGAAGGTAGTAATCTGCCGCATACCAGTCTTTTACCCAGTCCGCTCCGTTCCCCATCATGTCGTAGAGACCAAGCGGATTAGCAGGAAAACTACCGACAGGTTTTTTTTTGCTGGATGACGCATAGTTACGGTTTTTGTCGTTCCAGACGTAATTTTTGTTATCGGCGTTAGCGAAAATAAATAATCGCCCCCTACTGCGGGCTGCGTACTCCCACTGCGCTTCAGTGGGGAGATCCATATTGCGATGAGTGTTTTTACCCAACCACTGGCAGTAATCGCGGGCGTCCTGCCAGCTAACACTGGCAGGGTAATTATCGCCAAACAGGATTTTATCAGACTGAAAGTCCGGGTCTTTATCATCCATCGTTTGTTGATAGTACTCAGTTTTCCCCCTGCCTTGTATCGACAGCCAGCGGTTAAACTCGCCCCAGGTAACACGGTATTTTCCGATACGAAAGTCTGACAGTGTGACGGAATGAAGGGGAGTGTCCTGGTCTGGATTGAAAGGTAGATGTTCATCAATCAGGCGGCCAAAATCCCCCATCTGAAACTCACCGCCCTTCACTGTTATCAGATTTTCCAGTGAGGTACGAACCAGTGCATCCTGGTCGGCTTTAATTTTTTGCTCATCCCGACAGCCGGTGATGGCGACCAGCACCAGTGCTGTCAGGGTTAAGCGTGAAAGGGCCTGTCCGGTCATGGTTTATCGTCCGTGCTGGGTGGTTATGTAGGTGGTGCAGCTGTGCAGGAATGACGGCGACACGGGAGTGAGAGGGAGCATGAATTCGTTCGGGTGACCCGGTGAAACGGCGGGGGCATCAGGCAAATGGGTGTAAATGGCGTGCAGGTTTTCCGCATAATGGCTGGGGGTGATGATGACCTTCTGTGTGCCTGGAATGAAACTGGCATCGTATCCATACTCGCGTGGTTGTTCACCCTCAGCCAGAAACGCTATAACGCGGGCCTCGTTGACCTTCCAGTCGCCTTTTTCGCCTATTTTTCTGTACAGATGCTGCATGATGTTCTCGTACTCGCGCTTTGACTGCACCCAGCGCAGCACGGCGAGAATCGCGCGCTTGCGGCTGGCAAAGGTGGTGCTGGCCTCGCAGGCCTCCCCCCGGTGGCTGGCCGGGCTGGCAACCTCATCCCAGACGTTTTTCTCTATCAGGGCGGCGATAGCCGCACCCTTGCTTTCTGGCGGGGCGTACTTCAGATAGTCAGCATCGGTGAGTATTTTCTCCATCAGCGCTACGCGGGCTTCTTTGTCTCGCCATCCTGCTTTCAGTGAACCAATTATTTCGTCACCTGCATCAATGGCCCGGTTCAGGTTGTACATGCCAGCCAGCAGAGGGATGGCACAAAAAGCACCATAATCATCTTCTTTCATAACGTCCATCAGGCGGATGTAGTCGGCATTGCGTAGCATATAGGCGAGGCAGGGCATAAAATCAGACATGATGGCTTTGCCGTCCACCTCCAGAGTGACAGAGCCTTTTGCGCCGAGGCCGGAACAGACACCACCCTTGACGCGAATACGGACTTTCCCGTCTTTCCAGCTGAGTTCCATGCAACCACTGACTCCCCACCCAGTCTGTCCTGTTACACCTACAGCCACTTTTGCTAAGGAGGTGAATTTTTCGCAACCCTTACCAGCCAGGTCCGGATTGAGCCAGACCATTTTCCCGGCAAGATTGGCCCCGGCTTCCGCACCGGCAAACAGGCTTAGTTCTGCGCCAGGCTTCTCTTCTTCGGCGGTTTTTGAAATGTCAACATTGCGCCACTGTCCGGGTGTGCCTGTTGGTGTGGCTTTGACGGGAAGGCCTTTCACCACCCCCCCGGAAAAGCTGATGCCAGCTTCAATACCCAGACTGGCTCCTATACTGCCGGACAGGGCGAGCTCGAAATCAAAGCGCAGAACGCCGAGCAGCCCCATGCCGCCGCCGGGGATGCGTGTCGGATCCAGGGGGTAGCAGATACGGGTTCCTGCATGGTCAGGCCAGTACACTTTTGCGGTGCTTTTGGCTTCGGCCAGTGCCAGACTGGCGTAGGCGCTCAGTTTCCCGCTGGCCGTGGCGGTTGGTTTTACCTTACCGGTGCGGATGTTGTATTCAAAAGGGTTCAGGGTGCCTTTGAGGCCCGCGCCGTAAGTCCAGCGCAGCAGCTGAGCCTGACCGCCAAAAACGATGTTGCCGCTTTCCGATTCGCTGTGTTTTTTCAGGCTGTCATTCAGTTCTCTGGCCCAGTCTGTGAGAACGTCCACATGGTCATCAATCAGCTTCTGCTCCCAGAGGGTCATGGAAGGTTTTACTTTTGCCAGCTGTGATTTCAGCCTCTGTGTATCGATTTCCTGCCGCGTGCGAGTGACGCCATCTTCGCCGGTATGACTGACGGTTTTAATAAAACTCTTTGTCGCCGGCTGTTTTTCGCCATCATTCAGGCGATAGCGGCGCCAGTGACTGCGGATTTTATCGGAGCGGACATAGGTGTAACGGCCACCACGGTATCCACCTCCCCGTATTTCAATCATCTCAATAATGCCGATAGCGCTTTTTTTGGCGTTATCGTCCAGCAGTGTGGCCTTTGGGAGCTGACTGGCCGGCGTCAAATCCTGAAGCTCGTTTCGCAATGCTCCGATAGCACTGTCGAGCTGTTGATATTCCTGTTTTAGCTGTGATTCGAGGCGGTTCCGCTCGGCAACATGATACCAGTCCAGAGCGGTTATCTGCTTTGTCAGGTCATCAATACGTAACTGAGCATCTATACGGGTAGCCAGCAGCTTTTCCAGTCGTCCATGCTCTCGTTCAATAGCATCGTTATCACAGGCATCAACGGAAATCAGAGTTTCACTGTCAGGATGAAAATAGAGTGCAGGTCCAAAGGTGCAGTACGCCGTGACGCCCGTAGAGCGAAGCTTCAGGCGGGTGGACGTTTTATTGTCGGCTGGCGTGGTCTGACTCGTCATCTATATTAATCCATTAATATATGTGTGGTTATGCGCACCGGCATCATACAGCAATCGCGACATAAAACGTTCATGGTCAGACATTAAAAAAACATCCAGATAACCCCGCTTAATAGATTATTGTGATCTTCGCCTGATTTCGGGAACGTTCCCATTTTCGCCGTCACGCTGAAGGAGTAGGCTTGCGCTCAGGTCATTACCCCCCTCACCATCTGTCATGAGGTTTCATGATGAGTAAAGTCAAACAAGCAGATATCGATCGGCTGATCGTCCTGGTCGGCGGACGCGAAAACATCGCCACCGTCAGTCATTGCATTACCCGCCTGCGCTTCGTGCTGAACGACCCGGCCAAAGCCAACCCGAAAGCCATTGAAGAACTTTCCATGGTCAAAGGCTGCTTCACCAACGCCGGTCAGTTCCAGGTCGTTATTGGTACCGAAGTGGGCGATTACTATCAGGCTCTGCTGGCGACAACCGGGCATTCTTCTGCTGATAAAGAGCAGGCGAAGAAGGCCGCGCGCCAGAATATGAAGTGGCACGAGCAGCTGATCTCCCACTTCGCGGAGATCTTCTTCCCGCTGCTGCCGGCGCTGATCAGCGGGGGCTTAATCTTAGGCTTCCGTAACGTCATCGGCGATGTGCCGATGAGCGACGGCAAAACCCTGGCGCAGATGTACCCGGCGCTGCAGAGCATCTATGACTTCCTGTGGCTGATTGGCGAAGCGATCTTCTTCTACCTGCCGGTGGGGATCTGCTGGTCGGCGGTACGCAAAATGGGCGGCACGCCGATTCTGGGTATCGTGCTGGGCGTCACGCTGGTCTCTCCACAGTTAATGAACGCTTACTTACTTGGGCAGCAGGTGCCGGAGGTGTGGAACTTCGGGCTGTTTACCATCGCTAAGGTGGGCTACCAGGCGCAGGTGATCCCGGCACTGCTGGCCGGTCTGGCGCTGGGCTTTATTGAAACGCGCCTGAAGCGCATCGTGCCGGATTACCTCTATCTGGTAGTGGTGCCGGTCTGCTCGCTGATTATTGCTGTGTTCCTGGCGCACGCCTTTATCGGTCCGTTTGGCCGCATGATTGGCGACGGCGTGGCCTTCGCGGTCCGTCACCTGATGACCGGCAGCTTCGCGCCGATTGGTGCCGCGCTGTTTGGCTTCCTGTACGCCCCGCTGGTGATCACCGGCGTACATCAGACCACGCTGGCGATAGATATGCAGATGATCCAGAGCCTCGGCGGCACGCCGGTCTGGCCGATTATCGCGCTGTCTAACATTGCGCAGGCCTCTGCGGTGACCGGCATCATCATCGTCAGCCGCAAGCATAACGAACGTGAAATCTCCGTTCCGGCAGCTATCTCCGCCTACCTCGGCGTCACCGAACCGGCGATGTACGGCATCAACCTGAAATACCGCTTCCCGATGCTCTGCGCGATGATCGGTTCCGGTCTGGCGGGCCTGCTGTGCGGCCTGAACGGGGTGATGGCAAACGGGATTGGCGTCGGCGGGCTGCCGGGCATCCTCTCCATCCAGCCCGCGTTCTGGCAGGTGTTTGCGCTGGCGATGGCGGTAGCGATTATCGTCCCAATGGCGCTCACCACCGTGGTTTACCAGCGTAAGTTCCGTCAGGGCACGCTGCAGATTGTTTAACGTTTTCTTTCGGGGCGCAGTTGCGCCCCTTCGCATTTGCAGGAACGCACTATGAATACTCTTCCTCACTGGTGGCAGAACGGCGTCATCTATCAGATTTACCCAAAAAGTTTCCAGGACACTACCGGCAGCGGCACCGGCGATCTGCGCGGCGTGACCCAGCGTCTGGACTACCTAAAAACCCTCGGCATTGACGCCATCTGGCTGACGCCGTTTTATATCTCCCCGCAAGTGGATAACGGCTACGACGTGGCGAATTACACCGCCATTGACCCGGCCTACGGCACGCTGGATGACTTCGACGAGCTGGTTGCCGGGGCGCACGCGCGCGGCATTCGCATCGTGCTGGATATGGTGTTTAACCACACCTCAACACAGCACGCCTGGTTCCGCGAGTCGCTGAACAAAGCGAGCCCGTACCGCCAGTTCTACATCTGGCGCGACGGCACGCCGGAGCAGCTTCCCAACAACTGGCGCTCCAAGTTTGGCGGCAACGCCTGGCGCTGGCACGCCGAGAGCGAGCAGTACTATTTGCACCTGTTTGCGCCGGAGCAGGCGGACCTCAACTGGGAGAACCCGGAGGTGCGCGCCGAGCTGAAAAAAGTGTGCGAGTTCTGGGCCGATCGCGGCGTGGACGGCTTGCGTCTGGACGTGATTAACCTGATCTCAAAAGACCAGGATTTCCCGGACGATAACATCGGAGACGGCCGCCGCTTCTATACCGACGGGCCGCGCGTTCATGAATATCTGCAGGAGATGAGCCGCGACGTGTTTACGCCGCGCAACCTGATGACGGTAGGCGAGATGTCCTCGACCTCGCTGGAAAACTGCCAGCAGTACGCGTCGCTCGACGGCAGCGAGCTGTCGATGACCTTTAACTTCCATCATCTGAAGGTGGACTACCCCGGCGGCGAAAAGTGGACGAAGGCGAAGCCGGACTTCGTCGCGCTGAAAACCCTCTTCCGCCACTGGCAGCAGGGGATGCACAACAAAGCCTGGAACGCGCTGTTCTGGTGTAACCACGACCAGCCGCGCATCGTGTCGCGCTTTGGTGATGAAGGGGAACACCGCGTGGCTGCCGCGAAGATGCTCGGCATGGTGCTGCACGGCATGCAGGGTACGCCGTATATCTATCAGGGTGAAGAGCTGGGGATGACCAACCCGCACTTCAGCCGCATCACCGATTACCGCGACGTGGAAAGCCTGAACATGTTCGCGGAACTGCGGGCCAACGGCCGCGAACCGGACGAGCTCCTGGCGATTCTGGCGAGTAAGTCCCGCGATAATGGACGCACGCCGATGCAGTGGGACGCGTCGCACAATGCGGGTTTTAGCGAGGGCGAGCCGTGGATTGGCGTCTGCGACAACTACGAAACCGTGAACGCCCGCGCGGCGCTCGACGATCCGGACTCGGTGTTTTACACCTACCAGTCGCTGATTCGCCTGCGCAAAACTCTGCCGGTGCTGACGTGGGGGGATTATGAGGATTTACTGCCTGAACATCCTTATCTTTGGGGTTACCGCCGTCAGTGGCAGGGACAGACGCTGGTGGTGGTGGCAAACCTGAGTCATACGCCTCAGGAATGGGAAACGGACGTTCTCAGCGGTCAGCCGCAGGTGCTGATGAGTAACTACCCTACACCGCAAACGACGTCGCTCCGTCCGTTTGAAGCGGTCTGGTGGCTGCAGCAGTAACGTTCCTTGTCGGGTGCCGCCCAGCACCCGGCTTATTTTACTGTTTTTGTTGAATAATTAATCAGATTTTCCTCGCGCGCCTTTACAATCGCTGAAGCGCCCGCCGTTTGTACTCTCGTCTTTTTACTTTGTTCTGCATCAAATAAAACGCAAACATGTTTGATGCAAATCACTATATGTAGCACTTAAAATGCACGCCGACCCAACATCTTGTATTTATCGTCTACTATTCCAACAACAAGACGGCGCTTACGCTGGCCGGAATTGTGGA
>Ga0157371_10005762_pt1 | contig 10381 bp, 9 predicted proteins | sample C45metaG_FD_113462 | JGI IMG/M metagenome (GOLD analysis project Ga0157371, IMG submission 113462) | Corn rhizosphere microbial communities from Kellogg Biological Station, Michigan, USA - C4-5 metaG | ecosystem: Host-associated > Plants > Roots > Rhizosphere > Soil | place: USA: Michigan...
CCTCCACGCCCAGGCGGTCGCCGCCGCCGACCCCTATGGTCGCCAGCTCTCCCCGGAGGAGGCCGAGCGGGTCCTGCTCGGTTACGGCAGCGGCGAGGAGACCTCAGAGGGTCGCTTCTCCGACGCGCGGCAGGTGGACGTCGGTCCCCGCACGGCCTCCCGCCGCAGCCGGCGCGAGGAGCAATTGCGCCCCCAGGAACGCGTGGCGGCGATCCTCCGCGGCCGCGAGCAACTCGACGCCTGCGAGACCCTCCTCCTCAGGGCCCGCGCCGACCTCGATGCCGGCCGCAAGCGCGAGGCAGAGCTGCAGCTGCGGATCGGGTTGGAGGCGCTGCTCACCGAGCTCGACGGCACCGTCAACGATCCCGACCATGAGAAGGACATGGCGACGCTGCGCGAGCATCAGGCGGCCGAGCAGCAAGCCGAAATCGAGGACACGCTCGCCATCGCCGAGCGCGTCCTCCGCCGCCGTCGAGTCCTGCGCCGCTAGCGCGGCGACTTATGTCGATATAGCTGCCATAACTCGCCCGCTCAGAGCGCCAGCCGCTGCGAGACCACGTCGTCGAGCAGCGACTCGGCGAGGTGATGGGCCTCATCGAGGAGCACACCCTCGACCGAGGGGATGCCGATGACGGTGAGCCCCGCGGCTCGCGCCGCCGCCACGCCAGTCGGCGAGTCCTCGAGCGCGACCACCTCCGGGCCCGGCTCCACCCCGAGTCGCCGGCAGGCCTCCAGGTAGGGATCGGGCGCCGGCTTTGGCGCCTCGACTTCGTGGGCGCTCAAGATCACCTGGAAGAAGTCCTCGAAGCCCGCCAGTTCGATCGAGCGCTTGACGAAGCACAGCGGCGAGTTGGAGACCAGGCCCAGGGGAACGCCTTGCTCGCGCAGGCGGTCGAGCAGCTGGTGGGCGCCGAGCATCGCCTCCACTCCGTGCTCGAGCTCGGCGACGACCAGCTCGTTCAGCTCCTCGATCAGCTCGCCAGCGCGGCCCGGCTCGCCGAGCCGGCGTTCGAGGGTGCCGCCGGCGATCTCGGCCGAGGTGCCGACCAGCTCCAGCTTGTCGGCCTGGGTGAACTCGGTGCCGCGGAGCTCGAAGAGGTCTTCCTCGGCGCGGGTCCAGACCGACTCGGTGTCGAGGAGGAGGCCGTCGTTGTCGAAGACGACGGCGTCGGGCAAGGAGGGCGGCATGGGCGCGGAATCATTCCACCTTCAGGCTGAGAACCGCTAGCGTCGCGCCATGCCCTTCCACGTCGAGGTCAGCACCGCCCTGCGCCACGCCCGCGCCTTCAACCTCAGCCCCGAGGAGTTGCGACAGACGGTTCTCGAGCCCTGGCTCTCCCGCCGCTCGATCGAGCTGGGGGACCGCAAATGGAACCCCGAAGAAAGCGAGCTGAAGGTGCTCGAGGGACCGGAGCTTGGCAACCCGGACCTCAACTTCGGCCAGGGTTGGGCGAACGCGCAGCGGTCGGCCACCGACGTGACCGCGCGGGTCCTCGGTGCGGTGCAGGAGAGTCGCGGCGCCGGGGCCGGCCCGACGGCGATGGTGATCGAAACCGACTCGGCCGTCCAGACCGTCGCCGAGCTCGCCTCGAACCACGGCGCCCGCACCGTCGACCTGGCCAGCCTCAGCGAGCGGATCGACGGCCGCGACCCGGAGGTCGCAGCCGTGATCGTGGTCGTCCAGCGTCCGCGCTAGACGGCGGTCGGCGCGGCGCTGAAGTCGATCGAGACCCCGCGGGGGATCACCAGCACGGGGTAGCGGGCGTCCTCGACTGCGTAGTCGCTCCTCGCGCTCAGGACGACTCGCCCATCCGGAGCCTCAGGACGCGAGCCGACGACGAGGAGGTCGATCTTCCCCGAGCCGTAGTCGGCGCACTGCGCGCCCAACGCCCCGGCGAGGCTGTTCGCCGTATCGCGGGCGCTCGGGTCGCCCTCGTCGATGACGCCGACGGTGCCGACGGTGACCACCGGGCTGGACTGGAAGCCCGCCGGCGCAACGGCGATCGCCGACGGCCCGCCGAGGAGCAGTTTGTGGGCCGAGATCCCCGGCTTCACCAACCCTGGCGCGGTCCGGTATTCGGAGCCGAAGACGATCACGTCCGCCTGCTCCTTCTCGGCAAGCTCGGTCAGCCCGACGCTGGTCGCCGGGTTCTGGACCACGTGCTGGGGCATCTCCGGGCTGCCGACCGAAGCGGCCCCTCGGGCCAGGAGCTCCTCGGCCTGCTGTTGCTCCAACGATTCGCCGAACTGGTGGCGGACATAGGCGAGCGCCAGCTCGCCGCCGGCCTGTGCCAAGAGGCGACCGAGCGCCAGCGCGTCCCGGTCCATGTCGGTGTCGTCGTAGGAAACGATGATCTTCAGTGACATTCGGGTTCCTCCGAAGGAAGTGAGTGATCCCAGGCTAGAGCGCCGAGGCAGAAAGCGGAACCGCCCCAGGAGAGGAAAGGGCGGCTCCGCTGCTGCACTCGTCCGCCGCGCCTAGGCGGTGCCTCCGGCAGGGGCCGGCCGGGCCGCGGGCTGGGCCGCCGGGACACCGTCTGGGTAACCCAGTGACGGCACGTCCGACGGGTACACCTCGTGACCGTGGACGGCGATGTCGCCGGTCTCCATTTCCTCCTCGGTCATCCGCAGGGGCACGAAGAGCCCGACCAGCTTCAGCAGGATGAACGTCCCGATCGCTGAGAAGACGATCACCCACAGAGCCGTGTAGGCCTGGACGCCGAGCAGGTGCAGCCCGCCGCCGGAAATCAGGCCTTCGTGTTCGCCGGCCATCAGCTTGTTGGCGAAGATGCCGACCAGGAGGCCGCCGGCCACCCCGGCGAAGCCGTGCGTGTAGACGACGCCGAGGGTGTCGTCGACGTTGCGGAACGGCGCCGTCCGGCTCAGGTAGTTGAGCGCCAGGTAGACGAGCGACGCGGCGATGACGCCGATCGCGATCGCGCCCCAGCCGTTGACGAAGCCGGCGCCGGGGGTGATCGCGACGAGGCCGACGATCATGCCGTTGACGGAGCCGATCAGGCTCGGCTTACGGCCGGTGGCGTAGTCGAGGCCGACCCAGGTGAGGAAGGCGACCGCGGTACAGAGGTTGGTCGTGAGGATCGAGGCGGAGGCGACTTCGCCGGCGCTGTACCAGTCGCCGCCGTTGAACCCGTTCCATCCCATCCAGAGGAGGCCGGCGCCGACGGCGACCATCGCGAGGTTGTTCGGCGCGTCGATCTCGCGGTCGCGCTGGAGGCGCGGCCCGATCACCGCGGCGGCGACAAAGCCGGAGACGCCGGCGGCGAGGTGGATCACGTAACCGCCCGAGTAGTCGACCGCGCCCTGCTGGGCGAAGAAGCCGCCGCCCCAGATCAGGAAAGCGTTGACCGTGTAGACGAGCAGGGTCCAGAGCGCGACGAACGGGATCCACGCCTTGAAGTTGAAGCGCCCGAGCACCGAGCCCAGCATCAGGATCGGCGTGATCGCCGCGAAGACGATCTGGAAGTAGGCGAGCGTCGACTGCGGGAAGAGAAATTCTTCTTCCGCGAGCTCAGGTATGTGCGCCTGCTTCAGCAGTTCGTTGCTGCCCAGGATCGCTCCCGGCTTGCCGATGAAGTTCCCGAAGAAACCGCTGCTGCTGATCGCATGGACCGGCTCGCCGAAGCCCATCTTGAAGCCGACGAGGACCCAGAGGACCAACACGATCGCGAAGGCGACGAACGCCATCATCATCGAGTTCACGGACCAGCGTTTCTGCATCACGCCGCCGTAGAGCACGACCAGGCCGGGGATGCTCATCAACCCGACCAGCGTGGCGGCGGTCATCTGCCATGAGTTCGCGCCTTCGCTCAACCATTCCATTAAGAGGGACTCCCTTTCTCAGTAAGCACTTCTCGGACGCCGCTAACCCTGCCGCCGCGGAGGCCGTGCCACTACGTACGAGTGTCTAAAGATCGGCGGCGATCCTTCGCCCGGCGGGCGATGGTGCCCTCGCCGGGTGGCTGATTGACTGCCGTCCATGCCACTGGAAGGTCATTACGAGCGGCAGACCACCCCGCTCTACAAGCTGAGCCCGCGCGAGACCAAGGCCGCCCTGGCCACGCTCGCGGTCACCCTCGTCGCCCTGCTGGGAGTCGTGATCGCCACTGCCGGCGACAGCAGCGCACCGCTGAAGCCGGGGTGCTTCAAGGCCGAAGTGGCCGGGATCGTCGGCGCCCAGACGGTCAGCGCCTGCGGCAGCGAGGCAGAGGCGCGATGCGCCCACGCCGCCCGCTTCGACGACCCGCGCTCGCGGACGATCGTCGCCGCCTGCGAAGAGCAGGGCATCCCGACGACGGGCAAGCCCGGCAGCGCGAAACCGTCGGACCCGATTCAGTGATCAGGCAGTTGTGCCCGCCGGGACAACTGGGCGGCTAACTAAGGGCGTCGACGAGAGCCCCGAGCTCCTCGTCGACCTCGCCCTCGAGCTTCAGCTTGGCATCGCGGTCGTACGGGGTCGTGCCCTTGGTGACGATCGCCAGCGCGCCGCCGCGCTCGAGGGTCAGCTGCGGCAGCCCTGCCACGGGATGCACGGCCAGGGACGAGCCGGCGCAGAGGATCAGGTCGGCGCCTTCGGCCAGCTCGGTCGCCTGCGCCATCGCCTCCTCCGGCAGGAGCTCGCCGAAGAGGACGACGTCGGGTTTGACTGGGCCGCCACAGGCGCTGCAGATCGCAACGCTGCGCTCGTCGAAGATGCCTTCGACCTCATCCAGCCCATAGGCGGTCCCGCACTCCAGGCAGGAGCTGGTCTCGATCGAGCCGTGGACCTCGATCACGTTCTCCGACCCCGCCGCGCGGTGCAGGCGGTCGATGTTCTGGGTGATAACGCCCTCGATCAGCCCCCGCCGCTCCAGCTCCGCCAGCGCCGCGTGCGCCCGGTTCGGCTCTTTGTCCCCCAGCGCCTGGAAGCGCGGCCGGTAGTAGGACCAGAACCGCTCCGGGTCGCCTTCGAAGACGCTGATGTGCGCGACCTCCATCGGGTCGACCTTCGTCCACAGCCCAGTCTCCGGCGTGCGAAAGTCCGGGATGCCCGACGGCACCGAAACCCCGGCGCCGGTCAGGGCAACGGCGCGGCGCGACTGGCCGAGCAGCTCGGCCAGTCGCTCCACATCGCTGCTTGCTACTTGCCGCTCCACTTCGGGGTGCGCTTGCCGAGGAAGGCCGAGATGCCCTCTTTGGCGTCCTCGCTGAAGAAGGCGGTGGCGAAGCCGACCTTCTCGGCCTCGATGCCCTGGTCGATGTCGCCTTGGTGGGAGACGGTCTTGATCTGCTCGACCGCGATCGGCGCCTGGCCGGCGAGCTTGCGGCCCCACGACAGGGCCGTCTCGAACAGCTCGTGGTCGGGGACGACGCGGTTGACGAGGCCGAGTTCAAGGGCCTCCTCGGAGAGGATCGCGTCGCCGACCAGGTTCAGCTCCAGCGCCTTGTTTGGGCCGACTAGCCGGGCCAGTCGTTGAGTGCCGCCGAAGCCGGGGATGATCCCCAGCTTCACCTCGGGCTGGCCGAAGACCGCGGCCTCAGCGCCGATCCGCACGTCGCAGGCCATCGCCAGCTCGCAGCCGCCGCCGAAGGCGATCGAGTTGACCGCGGCAATCGTGGCCACCCCGGCCTTGCCGAAGTCGCGGAAGAGGGCGTGGGCCTTGCTGATCAGCTCCGCCCCGCTCTCCTGGTCAAGCGTCGTAAACGCCTTGATGTCGGCGCCGGCGCTGAAGACGACCGGGACCGAGGAGGCGATCACCATCGCCCCGGTCTCGTCGCTTTCCTTGACCCGGTTCCAGACCTTCTCCAGGTCCTCGATCACCTGCGGCGAGAGCGAGTTCATCGGCAGGTTCGCCAGCCAGGCGATCGCGACGTTGCCGCGCGTCTCCAGCTTCACGGTGTCGGCCTGCTCGCCCTCGTCGGCCTGCGGGTAGGGGTAGAAGCCCTGGCCCGTGCTCAGGCCGTAGCGGCGCTGGGCTACGAGCCGCCTCAGGGTCACCGGCGGGGTGAAGCGGTCGCCGTACTTCTCCTCCAGCTTCTCAATCGTCTCCAGGACCTGGTCAAGGCCGGTGACGTCAGCTTTCCAGAACGGCGGCAGCAGGCCTTTGCGCGGGTCCAGACCGGCCCCGGCCATCATCCCGAGGTCGATGTCGCGGACCGAGCAGATCCCCTCCTCGACCAGCAGGCAGGCCTCGATCAGGGCGCGGCTGGAGAACATCGCCACCAGCTCCTCGGCGTTGGGCTGGTTGTCGCCGGGGATGTTCTGCTCGCCGTCCTTGAAGAAGCCCTCGCCGCCGGTCTTGGCACCGAGCTTGCCTTCGCCGACCAGCCCCTGCAGGCCCTTGTGGACGTAGAAGTGCTCGCCGTAGGACTCGTTCAGGTGTTCGGCGACGTGGAGGACGGTGTCGAGCCCGAGCAGGTCGGTGAGGAAGAACGGGCCCATTGGCGCCAGCTGGGCGCCGGCGATTGCCTCGTCGATCGCCTTCAGCGAGAGGCCCTGCTCCTCCTGGGCGCGCCAGATCTCCCCCATCGTCGCCATCAGGATCCGGTTGACGACGAAGCCGGGGACCTCGCCGCAGACGATCGGCTGCTTCTTGATCGCCTGGGCGAAGTTGTAGGCGGCGGTCGCGGTCTCCTGCGAGGAATCCTCGCCGACGATCACCTCGACCAGCGGCATGATCGAGGCTGGGTAGAAGAAGTGGAAGCCGGCGACCTTGTCGGGCCGCAGCGTCGCCTCGCCGATCTCGGTGATCGAGAGCGAGGAGGTGTTGGAGGAGAGGATCGCGTGGCCCGGCGTAACCGCGTCGAGGTCGCGGAAGACGGCCTGCTTGATCTCCATCTTCTCCGGCACCGCCTCGATCACGAAGTCGACGTCGCCGAACTCCTCGTAGGTGGTGGTGCCGGTGATGTTGCCCATCACCTCGGCCAGCCGCGCGTCGGCCTGCTCCTGGGACAGCTTCTCCTTCTTGACCAGGCGGGCGAGCTGCCCCTCGGTGACGCCGCGGGCCTTCTCGACGGCCGCGTCGACGAACTTCTGGTCGATGTCTTTGACGACGACCGGGATGTCGGCGGCGGCGATCGCCTGCGCGATCTCGCCGCCCATGGTGCCGCCGCCGACGACGGCGGCCTTCGATACGAACATGAAGAGTGATCCCTCTCTTTTCGGCTTGATCATGCGGCAGGGGCCGCGGGAAACCGCAGGCTATACGGATGCCTGCGGCTCCCGCGGATCGGCCTAGAGGTAGAGCTGCGGCTCCCCCTCCTCCACCTCCTCGGCCGGCTCCTCTTCCTCCTCCGGCTTGAACCGCTGGTAGGCGAAGGCGCCGGCCAGCAGCAGCAGGCCAAGGGCGACGAAGGAGAGCGCCCGCGCCGTCTCTTCCAGCTCGGAGAGGTCGTAGGTCCAGACCTTGGCGATCGCCACCATCAGCAGGGCGAGGCCGCCGAGCCGTGCTTTCGGCGAGCGCCGGGCCATGCCCCAGACGACCGCGCCAAGGCCGGTCGCCGTCCAGAAGGCGGAGAGCCAGGACTGGCCGATCTGGCGGGCTTCGCCGCCGGCGTTGTCGCCGATCACGTCGATGATCGTGACCGAGCCGAGGTAGACGAAGCCGGCGGCGCCGAGGTACCCGGCCACCGTCGCGGCCTTCGGCTCGAGCTGCCGCGCCCAATGCCAACAGGCGAGGGCGGCGCCGGCACAGCAGGCGATCGCCGCGAGGGCGCTGCCGAGATCGGGAACCCCTTCGGCAATCGCCGTCGGAGGCGCCTCGACAGACAGCACGTGCAGGATCGCCAGCCCGAGGAACCCGAAGGCCCCGATCAGCAGCCGCTGCGCGTCGGAGAGCCCCGGGGCGGGGCCGCGATCGGCCCGGGTCGCCATGTAGGCCAGGGCGGCGGCCATCGCCGACCAGGCGGCCACCAGCACAGGGCCGTTGAAGGAACTGGAGAGCCCGATGCTGCCGAGAACAAGTCCGCCCGCCACCAGCAGCGACCCGATTTCGCGGTGGATGCCGAAGCGAATCGCCGCTGCGCCAAGCAGCAAGTGGACGACGGCGAAGCCGAAGATCCAGGCGTTCTGGGCAAACGTCGAGTCTCCACCGACGACGAAGCAACCCAGGAGGAACACGAGCATGCTGCTGCAGAGGAGCAGCAGCATGGATGAGATCGGGAGCTTCCCTTCGCCCCGGGATCGCAACTCGTAGCCGAAGGCCGCAGCGGCGTAGAGCGCCCAGAACCCGGCCAGGACCGCGAGCACCAGCAAGGTGGGCTGAGTGGGGTGGCGTTCGCCGTCGAAGACGACGAAGCCGCTGTTGAAGAGCCAGGCGATCAGTTGCGGCGCCGAGATGGCGAAGGCGCAAAGCGCCAGCCAGTTCCAGCGCTGCCAGAGCAGGACGCCGACGCTCGCGGCCAGGGCCAGGGCGACGAAAGCGATCGACCCGCCCTCGATCCTGCCGCCGACGAAGATCGGCGCCGCCAGCGCGCCGAGCAGGCCGACGCTGCCGACGAGCGCCGACGACCAGCGGACGGCGATGAAAACGCCGAAGGCGCCGATCAGCGCGGCCGCCTCGAGCCCGACCACCGGTGAGATCAGGCCGTAGGTCTTGGTGGCGACGGGGGTCGTCGCGTATAAGCCCGGTAGGGCGACGGCCACGATGATGCGGGCCAGCTCGAGATTGCCGCGGCGTTCGTGCAGCCAGACCCCGGCTCCCAGCAGCAGAAGGGAGCCGAAGGCAGCCAGCAGGACCCGGACCTCCTCGGTGAACCAGGTGGTGTCGATCGCGCTGCGCATCAGGAAGATGACGCCGAGCAGGGTTGCCAGGCCGCCGATCCAGGCCAGCACGCGACCGCCGAAGACGCGCTCGAACTCGATCCGGGTGATCGGGTTCATCGGCGGCGGCGGTGGCGGTGCCTGCCGCGGGGGCGGTTCCGGGCTGTGCCTGAAGGCGGGCGGTACGTGGTCGTCATTCATGGTGTCTCCTCTCGCTTATTGACCGACGGTCAACACCGTAGCAATCTTGTCAACCATCGGTCAATAAGCCGTTACACTTGCGACCATGAGCGAGCCGAGCTATCGCCGGATGGACGTCGACGAGCGCCGTCAACAGCTACTCGAACGCGGCGCCGAGCTCTTCACCAGCCACCCCTATGACGAGCTCTCGATGAACAAGATCGCTGCCGAGGTGGGGATCTCGAAGGCGCTGCTCTACCACTATTTCCCCAGCAAGCAGGCGTTTTTCGAGGAGACGCTGAGCACCTGGGCCGAGGAGCTGCGGCAGCGGACGGCGCCCGACCCGGACCTGCCGCCAGTCGAGCAGTTGAAAGCGAGCCTGGAGGCGTTCCTGGCGATGGTCGAGGAGAACGCCGTCGCCTACCGCAACCTGATGGACAGCGCCACCGGCGTCACCGAGATCCGCGATCTGGTCGATCAGGTGCGCCGGCAGACCGCGGAGCGGATCCTCGACGGCCTCTATCCCGACGGCCCCCCGCCCAAGGCACGGATCGCGGTCAGCGGCTGGCTCTGGTTCATGGACGGCGCCTGCCTCAACTGGATCGAGCACCGCGACGTCAAGCGCGAGGAGCTGCGCGACCTCCTACTCGGCGTGCTGATGGGCTCGCTAGTGGCCGCCGACGCCCTGCCGGATGTATCTCCGAGCGATTAGGGAAGAGGCCGGTCCTGTAGGGACGAGCAGATCGTGGTTCTTTTGTCCTGCATATCCGGACAAAAGAACCACGCGATCGCCGCAGCTACCTCAGGAGCAAAAGCCGTGGTTCCTTTTCCACGCCATGGGTGCATTTGGAACCACGACTTCGCCTCCCTCCTTCGGCGTCTTTCAGAGCGTGTTGTGGAGGGGTCGGCACCCCTCCGGAGGAATGTTCGGCGATATGCAATCTGGTTCTTGCGGCGAAGCCGCAGCATGTTCTCCCCGGAGCGAAGCGGAGGGGAGGTCAATTCCGGAGGAGGAATACCGGCCCCCCTGCCCCCACGACACCAGGGATAACTGCCTCGTCCCCAGGTTTATCCCCAGGTACAAAGGCGCGATTGAGGCGGCGGCATTAGGCTCTGTGCTGCTCTTTTCGAAGCTCTGAGACTTTCGACAAATACGCGCTGGGCCGGCCCGAGCGCGCGCCTATTGGGGGAGATCCAACAACCGATGACTCGTATTCGCCAGCAGAACGTGACCGCAGCACAGTGGAGCGCCAACGGAGGGGCGCTGGGAGCGCAGGACCTGACCCTCCCGGAGAACAACCCGTTCGGCCAGAACGTCTTCTCCACCGCCGTCCAGAAGGAACGGCTGCCCAAGGACGTCTTCGAGAAGCTGCAGACAACGCTGGAGGGGGGCGAGGCCCTCGACCCCAGCCTCGCCGACGCCGTCGCCGAGGCGATGAAGGA
>Ga0157371_10005763_pt1 | contig 10380 bp, 7 predicted proteins | sample C45metaG_FD_113462 | JGI IMG/M metagenome (GOLD analysis project Ga0157371, IMG submission 113462) | Corn rhizosphere microbial communities from Kellogg Biological Station, Michigan, USA - C4-5 metaG | ecosystem: Host-associated > Plants > Roots > Rhizosphere > Soil | place: USA: Michigan...
AAAAGTTTGGTAGTGGTGGGTACCAGGTTCTCACACAACTTGAACACTATTTCTAATTGTTTAAAATCTGGTACACACCCACTACCCGCATTTCATCAATACATAATGCTTCGTGTCTTAGTCTTCGTATGAGCTTATAAAATATCTAAACACTAAAAAAAGAAGATCTCTCTCCAAGTTCATGTTTGGATGAGAGATCTTCTTAACTATTGAATGTCATTAATTTTTCCTTTCAAACTTACCTAATAATTTCCCAAATGAACTTTATGCGAATGCCAATGAAATATTAGAATCCATTTTCCACTAACCATTTCATAATGCTTTCTTCCCTATTCTTAATATCGTCATGCTGTGCATCGTATTTACTCATTTTCTTCTGTGCAACAAGATTTCCATCTACCATAAACAATACTCTTTCGGTTTTTGCTGCCACCTTTGCATCATGCGTAACGAGCATTACGGTTGTCCCTTTTGTATTAATCTCTGCAAGAATTGACATAATCTCTTCTGTCGCTTTGGAATCTAATGCTCCGGTCGGTTCGTCTCCAAATATAATATCCGGATCATTTATCAATGCTCTGCAGATGCCGACTCTCTGCAGTTGGCCACCAGATGCCTGAGTGATATTATTATCTGCAAGCTTTTCAATTCCTGTCATTTTAAGCAGTTTTTCTGCTTTTTGATATACTACATTTTTATCCGCATCTTTTGATACAAGAGCAGGAAACATAACATTGTCAATCAATGACAGATTCTTTAATAGATTAATATCCTGAAAGATAAATCCCATGTGATTCAGTCGAATCTTTGCTAGCTCTTCTTCTTTTAGATTGCCTATTTCGCGGCCTTTAAATTTCACACTGCCAGTAGAAATTCTATCCATACCGCTTACATTATACATCAGTGTTGATTTCCCGCTTCCGGATGGCCCCATGACCGATACGAATTCACCTTCTTCTATCTCCAAGTTTACATCCTTTAAAATATGAAGCTCATTATCTTTTCCTAATTCTACTTTTTTATTCATACTTCTTACTTCTATTATATTGCTCATTATATACTCCTCCAATGTCAAAAATATATCCACAGAGGCACCCAGGAATGCCTTATTTTTTCAGGAACTTGTATTCTTATCTGTATCGGCGTCTTCATGCAGGAGGCTTCTGTCAATTTCGGGGATAGCCTCCGACTGGACTTTTTTCAACCATACTAACTTCTTAAAACTACAGATAAATCTTCTTCTACTGCTACCTTACAGCACACAGAAATAGTAAATCCAACCACTACAATCAATGCTAACGGACATAGCAACCAAGTCTGCCATGCAACATGAACTAATTCAATTTTTGCGGCTCCCATAGAGGACATTGCCATACTTACAAGAAACTCCCCTAAATAATTTGAAGCTAGTACTCCAACTATAATTCCCAATATGAGTACCATCATAGTTCCTGCCATATATTGATGTTTAATATTTTTAGAAGTTAATCCCAAACTTCGCATGATTGCAATCTGAGACATATCCTTTGATAATAACATCCGAAGGAATAATGCAGTGATCAATACAGCAATGATTACTGCTATTGCGATTCCGGCTATTACAATCAGGCTCATCTGATCAATGATATTTCCAAGAGTCTGCTGTGTATATTCTTTAATATCATTTACCTGCGCTGAATCATAGGTATTCTGATAGTAGTCCATTTTCTCCCGAACATCGACGCCTTGAGCCACATTCATGCTCACAATATACCAAAGAACGGCATCTTTATTTAATCCGAGACTGGTATGTGCCTTTGCCGTTTTCCCGCCATTTGTAATATCTTGATAAATACCAGTTACTTTCAAAGTCACTTCTGCCCCGGCAATCTTTACTACTACTCCATCTCCCACTTTCTTGTTTAATCCATCTTTTGACGCATTTGCAAAGGAAAGTGAGATTTCCCCTTCACCCTGCGGTGCTTTCCCTTCCAGATACTTTAATGGAAATACGGAAAAATCTCCGGTTTCAATATTAATATAGTCCCAGGAACCTTCTGCATTTTTGACCTGGTAGGAACCTGTGATGTAAGCGGCATACTTTTCAATATCCGAATCATTCTTCAGTTCTTCCTGCAGCTTTTTAAAATCTTCTGTAATTGTATCTGTCTTTCGTAGATCGATTCGCATGTCGGATTTTCCTATTCCCATGTATGTGGAAAATTCCGGTGAATTCATGGTGTTATAAATATTTATAGGAAGTATTACAATAAACGTACATACGATAAAAATAAAGAATAGTAGTCTATATAATTTGAATCGTTTCCATACATCCCTAAGTCCTATATAAATATTGGTGCTAAAGAATTTGTTCTTAAGTAGTGGAAAACTGTATTTTCGGTTCTTTCCACGCTCCATAATATCTGAGCGTAAGGCTTCCACCGCAGAAATCTTATCGATTCTTTTCAGTACTTTCTTGCAGTACATCACAATCATGAAATATACCAATAATGGTGCTATAAGAGATAGTATATATTTTAAGTTTCCTGATAAATCCGAAGATATGTAAAGTCTCATATTACCGTTCAACAGATTTACTACCGCAAAGGAAAGTAGATAGCCTATAATACCAGCTGCTACTGACATGACTCTGTATTTGTTAAGATATACCTTATTTATATCTTTTGCGGATATCCCTATTGCTTTCATCACACCAATTTCTCTTAAATCTTCATCAATCGTTGCTAGGAACGTAAGTCTGATACAGAGCGAAGCTATAATAATTAGCAGAATACTAATAAGTATAATAATCATTGCAACTGCCGCATCTGACATGGCATTAAACATCAGAAATATCTTTCCTCCGACTGTAGGACCGTTTGCTGGAAGACCTCCTTCGATATATGCAGTCTGAACAGCTTGAGAATCCCCATTTTCATGCAGTTTGAATTCGATCAGATATTCCAGTTCCCCGGCCTGCTTTAAAAGCATTTCATTATAGTCTGCTTGATTAATAACAAACCGTTTCGAAGAAGTAAGAGAAGAGTTCATCTCATAATCTCTTGCATAATCTGAAATGACAAACTCATTCTCATACTCTCCGCTTTTCACCGTAATCTTATCACCTATTTTTAAGTCATGTTGTTGCATAAAATAGATGGGAACCGCTACTTCCCCTTCCGTCATATCTAGCTTTTCATTATCCAGATCCAATATAAAATCAAATTTTTTATTCTGTTCAACAAATGAAATATCTTGTACAGTTCCAGCCATCGTTTGATTATTGCCGAAATGAATATTATTTCCATCCAATGTCAGAAGAACCATCGTCTCCTGCATCGCTATATCCTCACGATGTTCTTCTGTAAATTTATCGATTTCTCCCTGATCAAATTCTCCAGAATGCATTTGCGTAATGTCTGCTGGTACTGCACGTTCCTGTAGGTCCGACATCGACTGAATCAGATTGGCAACGTTATTTATTGCACTAGCCGCCAAAATAACAGCCATAGTTATAAATACAAATACTGTTATCGTTACAATTTTGTTCCTGATGAAATCATTCTTTATCATTTTCAAAAACATTTTTTTCTCCTTCCAACATAGATAATATTTTTTCTATTTCTATTACTTTTCATTTCCTGAACAAGCATTAAGCTAGAATGACAAAATTAATGTTAAATATATTTATTAATACTCATTCTTTCCTCAGACAAACCCAGTATTTTTTTAATAATTCATTTGGGGTATACTAAAATCCTTTATGGTTTACAAGAATTAACAATATCTTTACGTTCCTTCTTCAACTAAACTGCCCTTTACGTTCCATATAGGTAGTGAAGAATTCATCAATATCTTCCTTTTTAGACGATTGAGCAGCTCGAGATGATTAAGCAAACTGTATATGCTGGTTTCTTAGTATTCTTTGCCTGAATGATTATTGAAAGTACTAAAGTAATCATACAAAATGGCATTTATTGGGTTAACCAGCTTGAGACTAATTATTTACTAAGCCTGCAGCCCTATTTTATTAAGTTGACTCTTGGAGGTTTTTTGAAAAGACTTATATAGCTATTATTAAATATTAAAAGCCAGCTTCTTTTGACTGAAGAGGCACAGAGTGAGCCCATATTTTAATCGTGCAATATAGTGTAGCCTATTCAACTAACCTGCTTTTAGGTTAATACCCAATACATCTTTCCTTTAACCAAACATCAAATACAAAAAAAGAATCCATACGACCACTCGTATGGATTCTTTTTTATGCTGTTCTACACACGTTTGATGTGTAGAGATTATAAAGTTGTTTTATTTTGTTCCTAAAAATACAATAACCATCTATCAGTTTCTCTGATAGATGGTTATTTAAGATGTTTTAAAAAATAGTTTTCTTCATTTCTAAATTTTATAGGAAGGCGAATCATCAAGAATCGCCTCCATATCCTTTTATTCCTGATTAAACCACAGTTGATCTTTGTCATCAACGTCGCCATTATAATTGATTAGAATTTCATCTCCTGCTTTTATATCTGTGTAAGCATAGAAGTCAAATGTATGATTTTTAAAATTAATTTCATACGTTGCATTAGGTTCATAGGAATGGTTAAACAACATTCCATAACCAAGAAGGATAGCAGATTGACCTATCCCATACTCAAAAGCATAATCACCTAGTATGGTTTTCTCAATGTATTGATGCTCTTCGTTTGGATAAGAAATGACAGGTGCTTCATGAAAAAGCTCGCCTTTTTTGATATCTTTAGTTGCAAATATACCTCTATTGAATTCTCCATCACTTATTGGAGATGTTTTTACCTCAATCATGTTTGTTCCCCTACTCACTTTTAAAATATTCTTTCTAACTGTACCATTAATTTGAACATAGAGCTCATTTTATTTTTTTTACGACTTTAAAATATAATAAACACCTTTATAGTCACATAACATTTCAGTAATGCTACATCAAATTCTCTTATTTTCCATTTAGTACTTTTAAGAATTTTATTACATCCTATTTATTTGGGTTAATTTGAAAAGTCTTCAATAAATAATCCCATTTCTTCAATTAAAGGAATGATTGGGTCTAATGGTCTTGACGTATAAATACCCATTAAATAGTCATACCCTATAAATACTTTCATTTTTCTAGGATAAAAAACCATTGCATGAATGTCCTCTCTAAGTAGAAACCTGCATAAAAAATCTATGTTTTCTTTATTTAAGTTTTCATTATTTTTTACATTCGAATAATACTTCAACATCTTCTCAGTATAAAGTTCTCGGTATTTCTTTATTATATTTAGAAGCATTTCAAATGAAAAAGTTTGGGTAACATCATTTATTGTTAGATAAGGGACGTTTAAATAATTCATAACTAAGTGTATAGCGTTAATATAGCAATCCTCAGTTTTTTGGTAACCTTCAATCGTTAACTTTTCACCATCAAAGGTTTTCCCAATATCACTAATTGCTATCCAATCATCTTTTAGGTATCTGCCTTCCTCATCTCTAAATGAGGGGTCATACTTTGTAATACGGTACTTATACATTTAATCACCTACTTCAACTTAATTTTTAACATAAGTGCCCATTCTTGTACTCTTACTACTATTATTTCCTTCAGGTGATTTAGCCATCTTCCATCCCCCTTTATGAGGTCGGGTTCCATCTCCACTCCCAATGTCTTAGCTAATGTAAGTCTTTTTTCATATTGTAAAAAATCTTCTCTCCATTATTGTATTAACTTGCTCCGTTAGCTCAAGAAGAAAAAGGCATTACTCCTTTCTTGAAGTAATGCCCACGTTAGTTCTTTACCAAAACCATCTATATTACTTTTTGATTGATAGCTTTCATACCATTATCTCCTGTTCTACACTAATGCTGAGCGAAGTGATGGAAAAGGAGTGCTATCTCCTTTGAAACCCTATCATATTGCTTTCTATTTTATACTATATACACTTTTTCCAATCATTAGATTCCTTTCGTATCTTCCCAATGGAATATGAATTAACTATTTTGTAAAAAGTTTCTTGACAAAGATGATTTGAACATTATAATTGAAATTGAGAATCGTTTTCATCCGAGATTCATCTACATAATAAGGGAGACACAATCAATGAAAAAGGCATTATTCATTATCTTAGCTTTTGCATTGGTAGCTTTAGCGGCTTGTAGCAACGATACAACCTCTAAAGTCAATACAAAAGAAACAAACGAAAGCAAAGAGGTAAACCTATACACGGCACGTCATTATGATGTGGACGATCAGCTATATGCGAAATTCGAAGAAGAAACTGGCATTAAAGTAAATGTCATTAAAGGTGAAGCTGACGAATTGCTTGAGCGTATTAAACGTGAAGGCGATGCAACTGAAGCTGATTTATTTTTAACAGCGGATGCAGGTCGATTATACCGAGCAAAAGATGCAGGGTTATTACAACCTGTCTCAAGTGATGTGTTGGATGAGCAAATCCCATCGAACTTTCAAGATAAAGACCAAATGTGGTATGGTTTAACTAAACGTGCACGTGTTATGGTATATAACAAAGAAACTGTAAAACCGGAAGAATTGTCTACATATGAAGCACTTACAGATGATAAGTGGAAGGGCCGTATCTTGATTCGTGGATCAGAAAATGTCTATAACCAATCTTTGTTAGCCTCGTTTATAGAAATTAACGGGGAAGAAAAGGCAAAAGAGTGGGCTGCTGGCCTAGTAGCAAACTTCGCACGTGACCCTGAAGGCGGCGACCGTGACCAAGCAAAAGCAATTGCTGCTGGTATTGGTGATGTAGCGATTATGAACACTTACTACTTTGGTCAAATGCTAAACTCAGAAGATCCAGAAGAAGTAAAAGTAGCCGAAAAATTAGGGGTATTTTTTCCTAACCAAGAAACAACTGGAACGCATGTTAACGTAAGCGGTGCAGGAGTTGTTAAAGCGGCAAAGAACAAAGAGAATGCAATTAAATTACTTGAGTTCTTATCTTCTCCTGAATCACAAGGTACGTTCGCAGAAGCAAACTATGAGTATCCAGTGAATGAGTCCGTAGAACCATCTGAGCTTTTAAAATCTTGGGGAGAGTTTAAAGAACAAGATATACCTTTATCTGCTTTAGGTGAGAATAATGCAAAATCAATTTTAATATTTAATGAAGTAGGCTGGAAATAATATGTTAAACACCCTTGTCTCATTGGCAAGGGGTTTCTTTCTATTTCTTTAAGAGGTGTTTTAAACGTGAAAAGAATAGCTAATGTGAATAGTTGGACTGTCATTGCAGGAATAATTATACTTCTCTTATTTTTACCGAATCTAACCATTATTTCGGGTATCTTCACACCGTCCAATGAGAACTGGGAACACATGAAAGAGTTTGTTTTGGGCACTTATATTAAAAATTCCTTCATACTGATAGGTTTTACAGCTATCTTATCGATAATAATTGGTTTAAGTTTAGCTTGGATTATTGCTCAATATCAATTTCCCTTTCGTCAATTCTTAAAATGGGCATTAATTCTACCACTTTCGATTCCTCCATTTATTGGTGCCTATACTTATCATGGAATCGTCAATTATACAGGTATTGTTCAAACAACTCTACGCGAGCGTTTTGGACTAGAACTTAATCACGTTTATTTCGATATCATGAATCTGCCAGGCGCCATATTCATTTATACCATTTTCTTGTATCCCTATGTATATACAATTACCCGTATATTCCTATCACAACAATCCGCATCGCTGATTGAGAGTGCACGTGTCTTGGGTAAAGGACCATGGCAAGTTTTCTTTCAGATCGTAATACCAGTTTCACGAGTTTCTATAATTGGTGGGGCAAGCTTAGTTATATTAGAAGTGTTAAATGACTATGGGGTAGTTAAATATTATGGAATCCAAACCTTTAGTACGGCAATCTTTCAAACGTGGTTTGGCTTAGGTGATATTGAAACTGCTATTAAACTTGCTGCATCTCTCATGGGATTAGTGATTTTTATCCTTATGCTAGAGAAGATTCTAAGAGGCCGAAGACAGTATAGTTATTCGACAACAAAAGTACGACCTTTGCCTCTTATTCAATTAACAGGGGCTAAAGCATTTTTGGCAACCTTATATGGTTTCCTCATTTTAAGCTTGGGCTTCTTTATTCCAGTTATCCAGCTGGTGGACTGGTTAATCTTAACTTTCGGCAAGATTCCAATGGATGAATTTTTGATATACGTAAAAAATTCAGTTCTAGTTGCTGGAATTAGTGCCACATGTATTGTAGTTTTTGCATTGATCTTAGGTAACTTTGGACGCCTTGTTCATGGGAAATACGCTAAATTATTACCTAAACTAACGATACTTGGCTATTCTATTCCAGGAGCCGTCATAGCAGTAGGAGTTGTTACGGCATTTATCGCACTCGACCAATTTTTAACACCACTTTATCAATTGCTCGGTGAAAGTTCAACTTTAGTTTTAAGCGTTAGTCTGGTCATGTTAATCACGGCATACATCATCAGGTTCTTTGCGATTGGTTATAATTCAATTGAATCCGGTTATGATAAAATAGGAACAAATTTTAGAGATGCTTCGAGATTACTTGGTGTAGGAATAACCAAAACGTTTTTTAAAGTCGATGTCCCGATGATGAAAGGTGCTATTATTAGCGGATTTATTGTTGTTTTTATTGACATACTAAAGGAGATTCCTTTAACACTAATTTTGCGTCCTTTTAACTTTGATACACTATCTACAAAAGCTTTTCAATATGCAAGTGATGAAAAAATTATGGAAGCATCACAAGCTTCTTTATTAATAGTTAGTATAAGTGCCATTGCCATTGTAATTTTTAATAAGTTTCTAGATAAGGAGACGAAATAATATGTTTATTTCTATTCAAGACGTTTGTTATTCCTATCCGAACTCAGAAGGTTATGCACTAGATCAATTTTCATTAACCATTGAAAAAGGAGAAGTAATTTCAATCTTAGGTAGAAGTGGAAGTGGGAAAAGTACCATCCTCCGCTTACTTGCAGGACTTGAAAATCCAACAAGAGGATCCTTTACAATTCAAGAGGAAATAATGTTTGATCAAAAAAGATTTCGTCAACCTGAAAAACGTGGAATTGGGATGGTTTTTCAGGATTATGCGCTATTTCCTCATATGACTGTTTCGGAAAATATTTTATTTGGTTTGTTTAGTATGAAGAAAACAGAGAAAAAAAAGCGGCTACAAGAAGTTTTAGAGCTTGTTGAATTACAGGACTTTGGTAAGAGATATCCCCATCAATTAAGCGGCGGGCAGCAACAACGTGTTGCCATTGCCCGGGCAATTGCACCAAAACCACATTTAATCTTATTGGATGAACCTTTCAGCAATTTAGATGCGGAATTGCAAGTGAAAATTCGAAAAGATTTGCGATCTATTTTGAAAAAAGCAAGGATCACGTCTATTTTTGTTACGCACGATGAAAACGATGCACATGCACTAGCTGATCGTATTGTAAAGTTAAAAGATGGATCGATTGAACTGATTGGTAAACCTTGTGATTTATTAGGAAATCGCCCCAATAATTCAATTGATAGCGAAACAACGACACCAGTCAATGATTTAGTTAATTGTTAAAATTTCTCTTCTAGTTTTTTCATTTATCCTTTAATAAGTACTTTAAGGCCCCCTAAATCAATCATTTAGGGGGTCTGTCTATCTTTCCTATATAACGGTGTTGGTATAATTAAAAAACTGTGCATGTCTCCATGCACATTTTGGGATTTGTAACGTTCATAATTACTAATGGACAGTTTTTAATGCAGTTGTCCATGATGATAAATCGACTGATGAACATCATACCAAAACCGTAAAAAGTACACCTTCTTCACAGATTTAGAGTGCTCTTTTAATATGTCATTTATATATTATTCAGTTTTAAAGCTTCTTTTAAGATTATCAAAATTAGTTCATGGTCGCTTATCACATATGGAACTTCTTCAGGTTCTACCCAAATACGAGAAGTAGTCTCGTTCTCTCTCAGAAATGGAAAACACTCTTCAATATCCATTCTATAAAATAATTGATAACCTACTAGTGGATATGGTCCATCCTGAACAAAGCAAGGATTGTCTGTGTGATTGACTTCGATGGCGCCAAGATACTTTATGTTCCCCGCTACATAACCTTCTTCATAAACTTCCCTATGCAAAGCATCTTCAGGAGTTTCATTATAATCTATGTGACCACCTGGAATATTATATCCTCGATCTTTTACGTGAACTAACAAGACTTTATCTTGGTTAAAGCAAAAACTATGCACACTTGTAGCAACTTCACTTTTGTCTAAGATTTTGAAGGGATGCCATTTTAACCTTATAATATGGCCACCCCAATCAACATCTATTTGCATAGCAGAAATAGGAGG
>Ga0157371_10005764_pt1 | contig 10380 bp, 8 predicted proteins | sample C45metaG_FD_113462 | JGI IMG/M metagenome (GOLD analysis project Ga0157371, IMG submission 113462) | Corn rhizosphere microbial communities from Kellogg Biological Station, Michigan, USA - C4-5 metaG | ecosystem: Host-associated > Plants > Roots > Rhizosphere > Soil | place: USA: Michigan...
GATGCGCAGGATTGTCAGCGGCGTGAATTCGCTGGGCTTGATGATAATGCTGCAGCCGGTCACCAGTGCCGAGGCGAGTTTCCAGACGGCGATCATGGTCGAGAAATTCCACGGCACGATGCCAACCACCACGCCCACCGGTTCGCGCAGGGTGAACGCGGTGTAGCGTTCGCCATTGAACGAAGGCAGCGACGGGGTGAGCGTCTGGCCGCTGATCTTGGTCGCCCAGCCTGCGTAGTAACGCAGGAAGTGCGCCGCCTGGTCGACCTCGAACGCGCGGGCAATCTGGATGATCTTGCCGGACTGACAGGTCTCGATCTGCGCCAGTTCTTCGCGGTTGCGCTCCAGCAGGTCGGCGAGTTTGTGCAGCACATTGCCGCGTGTCGCCGGCGCAGCCTGGGACCACAGTTCAAAGCCCCGGTTGGCGGAGTCCACCGCTGCATCGATATCCGCCAGGTCGGCATCCGCCACGTGGGCGATCACTTCACCGGTGGCCGGGTTGGTCACCGCCAGCGTCTGGCTGGAATGGCCGTGGACGTTGACGCCGTCGATGAACAGCCCATGGGGGCGACGTAAAAACGCTTCGACGTGAGGCAACAGCGGGATATCACTCATGGCGGGTTCCTGGCAGTTCACAAAAGAAAACCCGAGGGTAACCAAGCCGCCCGCGCCTGGCTTGACTGTGCCTGCCAGGCGTCATGCCTGTGGCTGCCGGGCCTGTGAAAAGTACAACCTTGCCTGTGGAACGTGCATTTTCCACGCGCCCGACCCGTTCGATACTGGCCCTGCATCCAGCGCTGCTCCTCGACTTGGAGCGGCTGCCGGACTTCCAATAATAAGCAGGGCCGTCCATGAAAAAGCCAAATCCGCTCCTCGAAGACCTCAAGCCCCTCCTGCCCCAGATTGCGGCAAATGCCACGCGTGCCGAACAGCAACGCCAGGTGCCGGATGAGAACATCGCCTTGCTCAAAAGCATCGGCCTGCACCGTGCCTTTCAACCCAAGGCCTTTGGTGGCCTGGAACTGTCGCTGCCCGAGTTCGCCGACTGCATCGCCTTGCTCGCCGGCAGCTGTGCCAGCACCGCCTGGGCCATGAGCCTGCTGTGCACCCACAGCCACCAACTGGCGCTGTTTTCGGCCCGGTTGCAGCAGGAAATCTGGGGCGAAAACCCGGATGCCACCGCCAGCAGCAGTATTGCGCCGTTCGGGCGCGTGGTGGAGGGCGAAGGCGGTGTGCACTTCAGCGGTGAAATGGGCTGGAGCAGTGGCTGTGACCATGGCGAGTGGGCGATTGTCGGCTGCCGCCGACAGAACGCCGAAGGCACCCAGGATTACTGCTTTGCCGTGCTGCCGCGCAGTGACTACCAGATCCGCGATGACTGGTTCGCCGCCGGCATGAAGGGCAGCGGCACCAAGACCCTGGTCATCGACAATGCCTGGGTGCCCGAGCACCGGATCCAGAAGGCCAAGGACATGATGGAGGGCAAGTCCGCAGGTTTTGGCCTCTACCCCGACAGCCAGATTTTCTACGCGCCGTACCGGCCGTATTTCGCCAGTGGTTTTTCCACCGTCAGCCTTGGCGTGGCCGAGCGCATGCTGGAGGTGTTCCGCGAAAAAACCAAAACTCGCGTGCGCGCCTACACCGGTGCCGCCGTGGGCGCGGCAACGCCGGCGTTGATGCGCCTGGCCGAGTCCACCCACCAGGTGGCCGCTGCTCGTGCGTTCCTTGAAAAGACCTGGCAGGACCACGCCGAACACAGCGCCGCCCAGCGTTACCCGAGCCGCGAAACCCTGGCCTTCTGGCGTACCAACCAGGCCTACGCCACCAAGATGTGCATCGAGGCAGTGGACCGCCTGTTCGCCGCCGCCGGTGGCAATGCCTGGTTCGAACACAACGAAATGCAGCGCCTGTTCCGTGATTCCCATATGACCGGCGCCCATGCCTACACCGACTACGACGTCTGCGCGCAGATCCTCGGCCGTGAGCTGATGGGCCTGGAGCCGGACCCGAGCATGGTGTGACCCGTTCTTCCACTACAACAATCAGGGCGTCCGCTCGAGGGCGCCCGGGAGTCTTGCATGCCTGATAACAGTCTTTTCGACCCACGGGCCTTTCGCCGCGCGCTGGGCAACTTCGCCACTGGCGTGACCGTGGTCACCGCCGCCACCGCGTCCGGGCGCAAGGTGGGCGTGACCGCCAACAGTTTCAACTCGGTGTCCCTCGACCCGCCACTGGTGCTGTGGAGCATCGATAAACGCTCCAACAGCCACGAAGTGTTCGAGGAGGCCAGTCACTTCGCAGTGAATGTGCTGGCGGCGGATCAGGTGCACCTGTCCAACAACTTTGCGCGCCCGCGTGAAGACCGCTTCGCCCTGATCGAGTACGAACCGGGGGAGGGCGGTTCACCGGTGTTCGCCGATTGTTCGGCACGGTTCCACTGCGAGAAATACCAGCAGGTGGACGGTGGCGACCACTGGATCATGATCGGCAAGGTGGTGGCCTTTGATGATTTCGGGCGTGCGCCGCTGTTGTATCACCAGGGCGCCTATGCCGAGGTCCAGGCGCTGCGTCCCTGCGCGCCCGAGACGGTTCAGAACGGTACGGCGACCACCAACTGACTGTAGACATTGGTGCCGTTGCCACCGACCTGGTTGCCACCGGTCTCTGCATCCTTGTCGGGTGTGTAGAGACCCAGCAGCGGCGTGATGATCAGGTGCTCGTTCACCGCCCACTCGGCGTACAGGTCCAGCTCGCGACCGTCCAGGTTCAACTGGCCACGGGTGCTGACGGTGTTGTAGTCGAAGAACAGCGCACCCAGGGTGAGGTTCTCCAGCGGCTTGACCTTGAGCGCCAGGTGTTGCACGGAGGTGTTGGTGTTGTACGGGCCGGAGTAGTTGCCTGCCACTTCGCCCTGCACCCAGGTGCCGTAGCCACGGTTGAAACCGGCGAACATTGCATCCCAGTTCTTTGAATAGCGCGCGTAGCGGTAGGTCAGGTCCGGCGACCAGGGCAGGTCGACGAAGGTGTAGCCGCCTTCGGCGTAGCCGGCATTTTCCTGGCTGTCGCGGCGGTCCTGGCGCGCCAGTTCAAAGGCGAAGTGCGCGTTGTCGATACCGGCATTGCCGGCGCCGCGCAGGCTGTACAGGTTCATGCCTTTGCGCTGGCGCTGCACGTCGCTGGCGAAGCGCTCGTCCACATCGATCCCATGAATATACGTGAGCCCCAGAGTGCCCGGCGCGGCGCTGTACTCCAGGGTGCCAGCGGCCATTTCGGTCATGGCCTGGGCGGGGTTGTCGGACTTGATCCACATCAGGCTGCCATGCACGCCGTCCTTGCCACCGAGGCGGATCACCGCGGTCTTGTCGAAGGCATGGCGCGCGGCGATGTAGTAGGCGCCACCACGATTGAACTCGCCGTCACCCACGCCCTTGCCGAGATTGGGGCCATCGTCGTTGATCAGGAAACCGTCGCCCAGCATGATGATCTGCCGGCCGAACGACAGGTCCACGCCGTCCTTGCCCAAGGCCGGGAACAGCTCGCCCGAGCGCCAGCCGGCGAAGGCTTCATCGAACTTGGTGGTGCGCTCCTTGCCTGTGGTGACCCCGGAGGCATCGCCATCGCCCCAGGTGCCGGAACGCACCAGGTTGGCCGTGCCATACACGCCACCAAAGCGGCCCAGGCTCTGGTCGACGCTCAGGCCGTACTTGATGAAGGCTTCGCGCCAAGTGGAACCGCCGCTGCGCCCATCGTAGTTCTTCGGGCTGTTGAACATCCCGTACACGGCGAGGAAGTTGCCGGTGACGTGGGTGTCGGCATCGGCGTACAGCTCGACCGCCTGGGCCTGGCCCACCAGCAACGCAATCCCCAGGCCGACCGCCTGGCGCAGGCCGCGATTTTTGAGTGTGTGCTCCATTGTCATTGTCCCCAGCTTGGTTAAGAGTGAGGGCGCATTAGGGCGAGTGACGGGGGCCTGAGTCTTGTCTCTGCGTGCCAGGGAATTGACCCTGGCCGCCACGCCGCCCGCTGTGGCAGGGAGCAACAAAAGCGGCGGCAGACAGGGGCAAGACGAGCAATTGGAGTGGGGCGCAGAGTACCGACACATTAAAAAAACCGTCTTCGAGGACCCCACCATGTCGCTCAACGACCGACTCACCGCGCACCTCAACCGGGGCACGGTAGGTTTCCCCACCGCCCTGGCCAGCACCATTGGCCTGATCATGGCCAGCCCGGTGATTCTCACCGCCACCATGGGGTTTGGCATCGGCGGCAGTGCGTTCGCCCTGGCAATGCTGATCGCCGTGGTGATGATGCTGGCCCAGGCCACCACCTTTGCCGAGGCGGCGTCGATCCTGCCCACCACCGGCTCGGTGTACGACTACATCAATTGCGGCATGGGGCGGTTTTTCGCGATTACCGGCACCTTGTCGGCGTACCTGATCGTGCATGTATTTGCCGGCACCGCCGAAACCATCCTGTCCGGGGTCATGGCCCTGGTGAACTTCGAGCATCTCAACACCCTGGCGGAATCGGCGGGTGGCTCGTGGTTGCTCGGCGTGGGCTTTGTGATCGTCTTTGGCGTGCTGAACGCGTTTGGCGTCAGTGCTTTTGGCCGAGCGGAAATCATCCTCACCTTCGGCATGTGGATCACCCTGATGGTGTTCGGCGTGCTCGGCTTGATCGCCGCGCCCGCCGTGCAGTTGGACGGCTGGTTCGGCGAGTCGCTGGTAGGCACCGACCTGATCACCGTGCTGTCGCTGGTGGGCATGGCGATGTTCATGTTTGTCGGTTGCGAGTACGTCACGCCCCTGGCGCCGGACCTGCGCCAATCGGCCAAGGTGATGCCGCGCGCAATGATGCTGGGGCTGATGGGCGTGGCCACCTGCATGTTCATCTATGGTGGGGCGATGAAACGCCAGGTGGAAAACGTGGTGCTCGACGCCACGTCAGGCGTGCACCTGCTGGACACGCCCATGGCCATCCCCAGGTTCGCCGAGCAGGTGATGGGGCAGATCGGCCCGCTTTGGCTGGGCATCGGTTTTCTGTTTGCCGGCGCGGCCACCATCAACACCCTGATGGCCGGTGTGCCACGGATCCTCTACGGCATGGCGGTGGACGGCGCGTTGCCCAAGGTTTTCACCTACCTGCACCCACGCTTCAAGACGCCGCTGCTGTGCATCCTGGTGGCGATGCTGATTCCCTGCCTGCACGCGTTGTACCTGGGGGGCAACACCGACAACATCATGCACCTGGTGCTGGCGGCGGTGTGTGCGTGGAGCTTTGCCTATCTGCTGGTGACGATCTCGGTGGTGAGCCTGCGTATCCGTCGGCCGGACTTGCCACGGGCCTATCGTTCGCCGTGGTTTCCGCTGCCGCAGATCGTGTCGAGCATCGGGATCCTGCTGGGCATGTGGTTCATCACGCCTCCGGGCATGAACCCGGCAGACATCTATGTGCCGTTTGGCGTGATGCTGGCGGGCACGGCGGCGTATGCGCTGTTCTGGACCCTGGTGGTGCAGAAGGTCAACCCCTTCAAGCCGGCCTCCGTGGAGGAGGTGTTGGCAAAGGAGTTCAGTAACCAACCGGAGCAGGCTGATGACGGTTATGGCGACTTTGCGGCAAAGACTGTTTGAGCTGTTGCGTGCCGATCGTGTGCCATCGGGGTATCGACCGGGGGTGACCCTGGCGCACCTGCGGCGCAACCTTGGGCTGGCGACGCTTGAAGTGGACGGCGTGGGGTTCGAGATTGTCGAGCGCACCGAATCGCAATGGTTGATGCATCTGGTGCTGACCGAGTTTGTCCTGTGCGTACCGGCAGCAACGGGGGGCACGGCGAGCTTCGCGGTGCACCATGGCGGCGCGATCCGGCGCCATGGAATTCGGGTGCGGCGCTGTGCCGGCAACCAGGCGCTGGGGCGTGAGTTGCAGGCACGCTTGCTGGCCGACGAGGCGTTGTTCCAGGCGCTGATGCCGCTGGATTTCAAGCGTCTGCGCATCGAGCTGCACGACCGGCAATGGTGCGTGCGCCTGGAGCATATGGGGGGCAGCGAGGTGGTCAATCGTCTGCCAGCGTTTCGACGTTATATCGTCCTGAGCCCGGTGCAGCGCAGTCATTTGCTCGCGGCGCTGGTCGGGTTGAATCGGGTGTTGTCGAACCTCTGATTGGCATCATTAGTGCTTGCGCAATGGGTACACAGGTTGTTGTTGCGTGCATATAGATAACATGTTAACTATTGCATCAGAACAACAAAAAGAAGCCATTGCGGAGACTCCCCATGAGCATCCCACAGCATGCACACGACGGGCTGGACACTTGGAACCGCGAGCTGCGCGCCGCGTGCGGTTATTTCGAGACGGAACTGGCGTTCAACCGCTCGCTGTTCATCGGCGAGATCCGGGACTTGCCGCGCGGCGTGGCCATCCTGCGCACCAATGCCGGGCTGATCAAACGCCCGGCGCACCACGCCGACCATGACAACGACCAGGACTGTTTCCTGGTCAGCCAACGCAGCGGCTATTCGCAGATCGCGCAGAACGGCCAGACCCTGCACCTGGCGCCTGGCGAGATGTTGTTGATGGACTCGGTGGGCTCCATCGAAATCACCCCCTTCGGTTTGATCGAACACGCCTCGTTGTCACTCTCGCGCCCGCAGGTGTGCAAGCACCTGGGCGGCGACGCCCGGGCTTTCGCCAAGATCTCCTCGACCAAAGCCTGCGGACGCATGCTGCATGTGCTGATGGATCAACTGTGCAAGGACGACCCCGCAGACGGCGCGGGTGAAGTGGAGGCGCTGCAAATGGCCTTCGTGTCACTGCTGGGTTCGGCCCTGGAGCAGGGCGACGAGTGTCGCGAGGGCCTGGCAGCGTTGCAGGGCAGTAACCTGCGCAGCTATGTGCAGAAGGTCATCGATGAATCCCTGAGCCAGCCGGGGCTCAGCCCGATCGGTCTGGCCAACCGGCTGAATATCTCGGTGCGCCACCTGTACCGTCTGTTCGAAGAACAGGACGACAGCGTGTGCCGCTACATCCAGCGTGCGCGGCTCAAGCGCAGCGCGGATGACCTGACCAACCCGTGCCTGCGCAGCGAGTCGATCACCTCGATTGCCTATAAGTGGGGCTTTACCGACTCGGCGCACTTCAGCCGGTCGTTCAAGAAGCAGTTCGAGGTGTCGCCGAAGGATTTCCGCTCAAGCCGCATGCAGGCGGTGGGGCATAAACGGGATCTTCAAAACAAAGGAGATCAAATGTGGGAGGGGGCTTGCCCCCGATAGCGGTGGTTCAGCCAAGCCTGTGGTGACTGACACACTGTTATCGGGGCAAGCCCCCTCCCACATTCAGACCGTGCGCGGCTCAGTCATCGGGATACTCCGTGCGGTTGAGCACCTGGCAATACGAGCTGATGGGGAAGTTCGACAGCGCATCGAAGGATGCACCGGCATAGCCGAAAATCTTGCCGTCGCTGCGGTGCTGCTGCAGGTCGATCAGCACCAGGCCGAGGGTCGGTACGATCTTCTCCTGCCATACGAACAGGTACAGCTGGTCGGCGATCTTGTAGTAATGGCAGCGGTCGGTGTCGCACAGGCCTTGCTCCACGCCTTTGAGGCATTGCCAGGCGTAGAAGCGCTCGTTGAGGTAGATGTGCTCGTAGACTTCGCTGGGGCTGTAGCGGTATTGGTTGCGCAGGCCCACCAGTTCGGCGGTGGGCGCATGCAGGCAGTGGCCGGCCTGCCACGGGCGGTCGAGGCTGCCGTGGAGGAAGTCGACCTCCACCGAGCTCAGCGGCTTGCCGGCCAGGGCGCGGTGGTAGAGGCCTTCGTGGGTCTGGGCCTGATCCGGCAGGCGCCCGATCACGGCAGTGAACGAGGCGTTCGGTGTGTCCAGCACCAGGCTGATCGACCAGCTATGCCCGGCCTCGTGCTTGATGAAGTCCACCAGGTACAGGCCCGGGCGAATCGAGGTGGCGCGGTAAGGCGCGTTGCCGCTGGAGTGGCCATCGGCGACGCGCCAGGCCAGGCGGTCCTGCTCGAAACGGTGTTCGATCTGCCAGCCATTGGCGAAGTACAAGGTGAAGGCCTGGCCCGCCAGCTCGGCCAGGTTGGGCAGGATAAAGGCGTCCGGGGCGAAACCGTCAGCCAGTGCGCCTACGGTGATCCAGTCGGGAGAACTTGTCATGCCAACCCCTCCCTTACACGACGGCGAAGTAATGTTTGACGAAGCTTTCGCTGAGCACTTCCCACAACACCGGCGTGCCCTTGGTCACGAACCAGCTGTCACCGGCCTTGTAGCGCGTGGACTGGCCGGTGGATTCGTCGGTGAGCAGCACTTCGCCGGTGACCACCGCGGCCTGCTCGGCGAACGGGTAGACCATGCGGAACTTGCCCTGGGTGGTGCCGAAGTAAGCGCTGCTGACCGGGTCGGTGGGCGCGCCGAAGGTCATCTTGCCGAAAGCACGCACTTGGCCTTCGAGGATCTCGGAGCCGAGGTCGGCCACGGTGCCCCAAGGGTCGAGTTCCGAGAGTTGGACGTTATGCTTGAGGGTGGTAAGGGTCATGGCAGTTCTCCAGTTGAGTAAATAATGCGGTTAGCGGCGCCCGTTCCAGTAACCGGAAAGCTGGTGCCAGGATTTGCCCGCCGTCAGCAGCACGGGGCGGATCGCGTCCTTTCCGATGATGGTCGGGCGATGAATCGAGCTGACCAGGTCGTAGCGCGCCGAGCCTTCGCTCATGCCTTCGGCCAGGACCTTGCAGATGATGTGGCTCGGGGTCACGCCAAAACCGGAATAGCCCTGCACGAAAAACGCGTTGCTGCGCCCCGGCAAGGTGCCGATCTGCGGGAACAGGTTGGGGCTGCACGCCATGGGGCCGCCCCAGGCCAGGTCGATTTTCACGTCCTTGAGGTAGGGGAAAATCTTCAGCATCAGTCGACGGTTCCAGGCCTTGAGGTCACCGGGAATATGCTCTACCAAGGGTGTGGCCGCGCCGAACAACAGGCGGTTTTCCTGGGTGACGCGGTAGTAATCGATCACCGGGCGAATATCGCTGTAGGCCCCGCGAATCGGGCTGATGCGCTGGATAAGCTCCTCTGACAACGGCTCGGTCATCATCTGGAACGCGTAAGTGTTGATGGTCGAACGGTGCAGCTCCGGCTCCAGCTTGTTGAGGAAACTGTCGCAGGCCCACAGCAGCTTGCTCGCGCGCACCGAGCCACGGCCGGTGCGCACGGTGATGCGTTCGCCGTAGCTGACTTCCAGCGCCGGGCTGTTCTCGAAAATCCGCACGCCATGACCGGCCAGCGCGGTGGCTTCGCCCAGCAGCAGGTTGAGCGAATGCACATGTCCGCCGCCCATGTGCAGCAGGGCACTGCTGTAGGCCTTGGAGCCGATGATCTGTTGCACGTCGGCGCCGCCGAGAAAGCGGATTTCGTGCTGGCTGTTGATCGACTTGAAGTCCTTTTCCCAGGCGCGCAGGGTTTTTTCCTGGCGGGCATTGAAGCCCATGTAGCCGTAGCCGTGGCAGAAGTCTGCGTCGATGTTGTACTTGGCGATGCGGTTCTTGATGATGTCTGCGCCCAGGTCGCTGATCTCGAACACCTGGCGCAGGCCGTCTTCGCCCACGTCCTTCTTGATCTTCTCCAGGTCATGGCCGATACCGGCCATGATCTGCCCGCCGTTGCGGCCGGTGCCGCCGAACCCCAGGTAGCGCGCTTCAAGCACCACGATGTTGGTGATGCCTTTTTCCGCCAGTTCCAGGGCCGTGTTGATGCCTGAAAAACCGCCGCCGATCACCACCACGTCGGCGTCGATGTCCTGTTCCAGGGTGGGGAAGCTGAGGTTGTATTTCTTGGTGGCGGTGTAATACGTAGGGGTTTCGATGTTGATCATGGCGCAGCCTGAAAAAGTGAAGGAAGGCTCTGAAGCGGATGCCTCCATTAGGGGCCATGGCAGGATGGAAGTCTTGACCCTGCGTGCCCAGGCATTTGATTCAGCGCGCCATGGGCGGTGCGCTCGACAAGTTATAGCGCGCTCGCCGGCAGGGAATGTTAGAGTTTCGTTAAATTATTAACTAAATACTTCGTGACCCTGATCCCTATGTCCAAACCTCGACAATCCCTGACCCTGGCCTTGCTGCAAGCCCGCGAAGCCGCCATGAGTTTTTTCCGTCCGTCCCTGAATGAACACGGCCTGACCGAACAGCAATGGCGGATCATCCGCATCCTCGAGCAATACGGTGAACTGGAGATTTACCAGTTGGCGGAACTGGCCTGCATCCTCAAGCCGAGCATGACCGGCGTGCTGGTGCGCATGGAAACCGCCGGCATGGTGCACCGGCGCAAGGCCGAGCAGGACCAGCGCCGGGTACTGGTGACGTTGGCTGACAAGGGCAA
>Ga0157371_10005766_pt1 | contig 10377 bp, 9 predicted proteins | sample C45metaG_FD_113462 | JGI IMG/M metagenome (GOLD analysis project Ga0157371, IMG submission 113462) | Corn rhizosphere microbial communities from Kellogg Biological Station, Michigan, USA - C4-5 metaG | ecosystem: Host-associated > Plants > Roots > Rhizosphere > Soil | place: USA: Michigan...
GCCGTCGATCAGCGCGCTGGGCAGCTTGAGCTTGAGGAACTCCTCGGCCATCTGGTCGCGCAGCTTGACGATCTTCTTGTCGGTGATGCTGGCGGCTTTCGGCGCGGCCTTCTGGAACTTCGCGTAGTAGTCGCGCAGCAGCTCCATGCGACGCTTGACCTCTTCCGGATCGGGACCGGTCGGGCCGGCTTCTTCCTCGTCCTCGGTGGTTTCGTCGTCGTCCTCGTCGCTCTCGTCGTTCGGGTCGGGTTCGGGCAGCAGCGCGGCGGCGGCTTCCTTCTCCTTGCGGGCGAGGTCGGCGGCTTCTTCCAGGTCGAGGAAGCCGGCCAGGATTTCGCTGAGGCGGCGCTTGCCGTCCAGGTGCTGGTCGTACTCTTCCAGCAGCAGTTCGATGGTCAGCGGGAAGCTGGCCAGCGCGGTCTGCACCTGGCCGAGGCCCTCTTCGATGCGCTTGGCGATGGCGATTTCGCCCTCGCGGGTGAGCAGTTCGACCGTGCCCATCTCGCGCATGTACATGCGCACCGGGTCGGTGGTGCGGCCCACTTCGGCGTCCACGGCGGAGAGCAGGGCGACGGCTTCTTCGGCCGCTGCCTCGTCGTCGCCGGAGGTGCTGCCGGGAGCGGCGCCGTCGGCGATGGTGTCGGTGTCGGGCGCAGCGTCGTGCACCTCGATGCCGACGCCCTTGAGCACCGCCATGATGTCTTCGATCTGCTCCGGATCGACGACGTCGTCGGGCAGGTGGTCGTTGATTTCGGCGTAGGTCAGGTAGCCCTGCTCCAGACCTTTGGCGATGAGCGCCTTGATTTCCGACTGTTGCTCGTGGGGAGCTTTGCTATTCATTAACCGACCGCCGCGGGGTTCAAGAACCGGACATTATAGCGATGTGCTGCTTTTTTGACCAGTTTTCAAGTGAGAAAAGATTCCAGGGGGCTACGCAAAAATCGCGCCAGATCACGGTTTTACCGCGCGCTGGGCGTTGCGTGCCCGCGCGTCCCTGCAGGTGTGCGCTTCAACCGGTGTCGAGCCAGAAAGTGACCGGCCCATCGTTCACCAGATGGATGACCATATGGGCACCGAAGCGCCCGGTTTCCACCCCTGGATGCGCGCCGCGGGCCAGCTCCAGCAGCCGCTCGAACCAACGCCGGGCGTGTTCCGGCGTCGCCGCGGTGGTGAAGCTGGGTCGCATGCCGGAGCGGGTGTCGGCGGCGAGGGTGAACTGGCTGACCAGCAGCAGGCCGCCGCCGGTGTCGGCGAGCGAACGGTTCATGCGGCCGGCGTCATCGGCAAACACGCGGTAGCCGAGCAGGCGTTCCAGCATGCGCCGTGCCTGTGTTTCGCCATCGTCCGGCTGCACCGCCACCAGCGCCAGCAGGCCGGGCCCGATCGCGCCGACGGTGGATTGGTCGATGTCGACGCGGGCGGAAAGTACACGCTGGATCAGGGCAATCATCTTGTTCGGAGATTCGGGATTCGCAAGAGCATAAGCGAAGGGCGGCCAGCGACTGCACGCGTCCTCTACACTTTCATGCATGCGCTTCGACATCTATCTGATCTATCTGTTCCTGCGTCTGCTGGCGCTGTTGCCGTTGCGGCCGTTGCACAGCCTGGGTGCCGCTTTGGGCCGGTTGATGCTTTGGCAGCATGGACGTACGGCACACAACACCGCGGTAAATCTGCGGATCGCGCGGGCCGGGCTGGACGCCGCCGCGCAGGCGGCGCTGCTGCGTGAGGTGATGGTCGAGGGCGGCAAATCGGTCAGTGAGTTAGTCAAGATATGGGGGGGCGGTGCCGAGCGCGCGCTGGGACTGGTTCGCGATGTGCGCGGCGAGGCGCTGCTGGACGCCGCGCTGGCTTCGGGGAAGGGGGTGATCATCGCCGCGCCGCACCTGGGTTGCTGGGAGTTGTTGAACTACTGGCTGTGCCGCAAGACGCCGATGGCGATTCTTTACCGGCCGCCACGGATCGCGGCGATCGAGGGTCTGTTGCGGAAGGTGCGCGGTGCGCTGGCGCCCGTGCAGATACGGGCCGATGGCGCCGGGGTGCGCACGTTGTACAAGCGGCTGGCTGCCGGCGGCACCGTCGGCATCCTGCCGGACCAGAAGCCGCGCGCGGGCGAGGGCCAGTTCGCGCCGTTCTTCGGTCGCGAGGCGCTGACCATGGTGTTGCTGCCGCGACTGGCCGCACGCACCGGGGCGACGGTGCTGTTCGCGTTCGCCGAGCGATTGCCGGAAGGTTCCGGCTACCGCATCCACCTGCTTCCGACGCCGGCCGGGCTGGCCGATGAGGATCTCGGCATCGCATGCAGCGCGCTCAACCGGGGAGTGCAGAACTGTATCGAGCTGGCTTTCGCGCAGTACCAGTGGCAGTACAAGCGCTATTCGGCCCACGGCCGGCCCAGCCCCTACGACCGCGCGGACAAATAGCCGGTTGCCGGGGTTCCGGCGTGCGTCAGGGTCGCGGCTTGTCCAGCCGCCGCAGAAATACCGTCATCTCTTTTTCCGCCTGCTTGTCGCCGCGCTGGCTGGCGGCAGCGATGCCGCGGCGCCAGGCGTCGGCGGCAGCGGCCTCGTCGCCGCTGGCCAGACAGGCCTTGCCCAGCAGCTTCCACGCCGCCGAGTACGCCGGATCGAAAACGGTCGCGCGCGTGAGCTCCCCGATGGCGGCGTCCGCGTCGCCGTCGGCAAGCAAGGCGTTGCCGAGCGAAAAACGCAGCAGCGCGCCATCACGCGGGCCGTCGCACTGCTTGCGCAGGCTGGCGATCAACTCCGCGCTCATGGCTGCATGCTCACGGCTGCGTGTAGTGGCGCCCGCCGTCGGCCGAATACATCTGGGTGGGCTGAGGCGGTTCGGGCGGGGTGTGGCCGGCACGCAGTTCGGCCAGCGAGGTGGCCTGCCAGATCACCAGCCACGATGAGCGAAACGGCTGTACCAGCAAGGCGTAGCGCAGGTCATTGGCGTCGAGCTTCTCCGGGTGGACCACGATCACTCCGTCGGGGTGGGCACGGGCAAAATCCTGCACCGCCTGATCGCCGAACAGCTCGCTGACGGGGTGGGTCAGCCGCCCCTCGAAATGGAACTGGCCGTCGTAGCTGCCCAGGTAGCCGATCGAGCGGTCCGCCCGTTCGACCGCGCCCAGCAGGCGGGTGCTCGGGCGCAGGTCATAACGTGGCCACAGGGTCAGCGTGAACAGCGTATTGAGGGCGAGCGCGCCGATCAGTCCGGCGAAGGCGAGGCGGCGCAATTCGCCGCGTCCGCGCAGCAGCAAAAGGCCGCCCAGCAGCAGGAAGACCCCGCCGAAATAACGACTGTAAGGGGCGGCGGAGTCTGCCCATTCGCCATGCAGGTGATTGCCGGCGACCAGCGTCGGCAGGGCGAACAGCAACAGCCCGAACACGATGCCACCCACGCCCAACGGCCAGGTGCCGAACCAGGGGTTTTCGGCAAGCGCCGGCCGGCGCTCGCGCAACACGGCGATCGCGCCAGACATCAACAGCACGATGCCGCCGGCTTCCGGAAACAGGTAATACGGCTGCTTGCCGCTGATCAGCGAGAACACGATGAAACTGGGGATCAGCCAGCACAGCGCAAAGCGCAGGCCCGGGTCCAGCGGCCGCCGCAAACCGGCGATGGCCACCCACACGCGCGGCCAGCCACTGAACGGAAACAGCAGCGGCAACAGCCACAGCAGGTAGAACCAGAACGGCTCGGCATGGTTCTGCAGATCCTTGCCTTCTGACAGCTTGTCGACCACACGGCCGGCGGTCTGGGTGAAGAACAGTCGTTGCCGGTACGCCTCGCCGCCGGAGAACCCGGCCGGCAGCGCCCATGCCAACAGCATCGCGGCGCCGAGCAGCAGCGAGAGCGTGCCGCCGCCGTACCAACGTGCGCGATGCTGACGTGCCCAGTCGTTCCACAGCGGACCGAGCAGCCACGGAAAGATCACGTGCAGCAGCATCACCGGGCCCTTGGTCAGCAGGCCCAGACCGATGCACAGGCCGAACAGCAACCAGCGCGGTTCGGCCCGCTGCATCTTCGGGGTCAGGCACAGCAGGGCAGCCAGCGTCCACATGGCCAGCAACCCGTCGTACATGATCTGCAGGCCGAACAGGAACGCGCAGCCCAGCGCCAGCAGCATCCACGGCGCCGCCTTGGCCATCCACGGCCGGCTCGGAAACAGCCGCCGCGCCAGCAGCGAGACGAGCACCAGTTGCGCACCGCCGATCAGTACCTCCAGCACGCGCGGCCAGATGTCGTTGACGCCGAACACGAACCAGCCGGACTGGATCAGCCAGAACAGCAGCGGCGCCTTCTCGCTGTAGGGCTGGCCGTTGATGTGCGGAACCAGCCAGTGGTTCTGGCTCCACATCTCCCACGCCACCGCCAGGGTGCGGGTGGAATACAGCGGCATCGGCCCATGCGAAAAGATCGCCAGCAGCGCCACCGCGGTCCACAGCGGCAGCCACGGCCATACGGCGCGCAAATGTTCGGTACGACTATAAGGACGAAGTGACACAGGCGGACCCTGGACTGGTTGAGGCTCGATTCTAGCCTGCACGTTGCATTGGCAAGACGATTACGCCGCACCCCAGTAGCCGATGCGCCGGCGTATCTTCAACTTGCGCCACAGGTTCAAGGGCTTGCGCCGGCGGTTGCGCGCGCCCGCGCCGATGAAGGCGTCGATCGCATCCAGCACGCGTTCGCTGGAGCGGCCATCGCGGTAGGGATGGATCGCGTCGGCGTAGGCGCGGATCGCCTGCAGCAGTTCCGGCGGTCGTGCCAGTGCGCGTTCGATGGCGCCCTCGAACTGCGCCGGGTCGTCGATGTCGATCAGCTGCGGGCCGGGGCGTCGGTTCTTGAACGTCACCACCGGCTTGCCGGTGAGCAGAAATTCGTTGAGCGCGGACGAGGTGTCCGAGCACATCATGTCGACCTGCGGGAACAGCTCCAGGATGTTGTCGTTCTCGGCGAAGGTGAGGTAGTCGTTCTGCAGCGCCTTGAACCTTGCGGTGGTCTCCGGGTTCATCTTTGGGTGGAAGGTGACGATCCAGCGCCAGCGGCCGTCGCGCGACAGCCGCTTCACTTCCCCGTACAGCGTTTCGGCGGCGCTCCACGACGGCGAGAAGGTGGAGTGGTACAGGATCACCGGCGGCTGCCGTACCGGCGGCAACGGGCCGCTGATCTCCTTCATGAACGGGTCGATCTTGGGAAAGCCGGTCTCGATCACGCTGAAATGGCCGAGCCTGTCGGCGATCGCCTGGAACTGTGCGGTGTCGCGTGGCCCGGTGGTGCAATACAGGTCGAAGAAACCGCGCACGTAGATGTGCCGTGGCTTGCCGGCGTCGAAACCGTGGAAGGTCTCGACCTTCACGCCGGGAAAGAAGTGCGGTACCGCGTTGGACGAGGTGATCACCGCGAGCGGCTTCCATGCGCGCACTTCGGCCACCGTCAACAGGCGCTCGCCCGCGACCAGGTCCTCCGCGCCGGGGCCGTCGAAGAACCAGGCGGCTTCATCGCCGCGGGCGCGGATCGCTTCCTGCAGCGGACGCAGGATCGCCAGCGCGTAGCGCTCGGAGCCGTAGAGGAGATAGTGTTTTTTACCAGTCATCAGCGATCGATTTCGTGCTTGTGGAGCAGTGCCGCCGCACGCGTCACCGACTCCGGGTGATTGACCATCTCGTAGTAGCGCATGCGTTTGTACAGCGCATAGCTGGCGGCCGTCTGCGCGATGACGAAGCCGCGCCAACCGTCCAGGAAAGCGAGCCGGAACACATAATCCTTGAGGAAGGCCAGCGCGTACACGAACGGTGCCTGCCACATCCTCACAGGCTTGCGCCGGTCCAGCCAGTCGCGGCATTTCAGCTCGGCGTAGCGCAATACCTTGAGCTGCTTGTGCGGCAGGGTCGGGTTGTTGGCGTGGTCGAACGGTGCGTGCAGGGTCGGCGCGATGCCGTCGAAGCGCAGCGATTCGTGTACCCGCACGTCGCTCCAGCGTGCGAGGCCGCGGTGATACAGCCGCGCCAGTTTTTCGCCCACGTTCGGCCGATACCAACGCATCGGCCGCCCCATGTAGATCGTGCGGCGTCGCAGGTACGCTGCCGGCGCGTCGCCGGCCATCAACTCGGGCAGGCGCTGGCGCAGTTCCGCAGCGAGTTCCGGGCTGAGGTATTCATCGGCGTCCAGCACCAGGATCCAGTCATGGCTGCACTGGCTGCTGGCGAAGTTGCGCTGCGCGCCGAAGCCGAGCCAGTCCTGGTGGATCACGCGGGCGCCATGCGCCTGCGCGATCGCCACGGTGTCGTCCTCGCTGCCACTGTCGACCACCAGTTTCTCGGCCGCGAACGGCACGCTGTCCAGACAGCGGGCGATGTTCCCGGCCTCGTTGTGGGTGATGACGGCGAGGGTCAGCGGCAAGGTCGGCATGGGCGCGATTCTAGCCGATCGCCGCCGTCGGGCCGCCCAGGCTCCTACGCCAACTGTTGCAGTGCGCCCTGCAGCAGGCCCGGGAAGGCCCGCTGGTTCGCCTCGAACCATGCACGTGCCGCGGCACCCAGGCTGGCCTGCTGGGCGGAACTCATCGTGCGCAGTCGCTCGATCGCCTCCTCCAGCGCCGATTCATCGAAGCGGTAACGCATCGCCGCATTGAGCGGTCCGATTTCGCTGGCGCTGACCAGCAGGCCGCGATCCGGTCGCACCAGTTCGTTCATCGGCGGCGCATCGCAGGTTACGACCACGGCGCTGCAGCTCATTGCCTCGGCAATGTAATGGCCCCAGCCCTCCGTCTCCGACAGGCACAGGTGAAACGAGTGGCTGTTCTGCAGCTGGCGGACCTCGTCAATGCGGGACAGCGTGGTGATCCGGTGCTCGACGTTGTGGTGATCCGGCGTGGCTGGCTCGTCGCGCACGGTATTCGGCGATTGCAGCACCAGCAGCGGTGGCCATTCCGGATGGCGCCGCCACACCGCCAGCAGGCGGCGCGTGCCCTTCATGTCGCTGGCCCCGGCCAGATGCAGGAAGCGGGGTTGCCGGACCACATCCGCGAGCAGGCAGTCGCTGCTGCGAAAGCCGATGTAGATCGTGCGCACGCCGCGTGCCTCGAAGGCGGCGACGGCAACCCTGGTCTTGGCGAGCAGCGCGTCGAACCGGTGCAGGTGACGCTCGTCCCGCGGCGAGAACCATTCCGGATTGGGAATGAACAGGTTCCGCTGCGCCACTCCGAAATAGGCCGGTTGCACATGTTCCAGCATGATGTTGACGTCGAACAGCCGCGACCCGCGCCCGCCGGCGCGCAGCCATTGCCATGACAGCCGCAGATGCAGCAGCAGGGCCTTTATCGATCGCCGACGCCGGCGCGGGCCCACCGCGGTGAAATGCACATGGTGGCCCAGCGCCTCGAGCGCCTCGCGCAACAGGCGCAGGTCGTGGCTCAGGCCGCGGCTGTTGTCCCAGCCGATCAGGTTGATGCGCAGCGACCGTTCAGTCACCCGGCGCCTCCCGTGGCGACAGGTTGCGGCTGGCGATCAGTACGGCCAGGCCGAGTACGAGGAAGAAATACAGCGACTGCGGCATGGCGCGATAAAACACGTTGTCGGTCAACGCACACAAGGCATACATCACGATCACGGCCACACCTGCGGTCGCCACGACACGCATGGCCTGATCGCCGCGACGCGCATGACGGATGAAATAGGCCAACGGAAAGCCGAAGAGCGACAGTAAAACCAGCAACCCGGGCACGCCACCGGTAGCCGCCCACTCCAGGTATTCGTTGTGCGGGTGATCGTACTTGGCGATCTCGGGGCTGGCGTGGCCTTGCGCCACTTGCTCGCGCACATAGGGGCCGAACCGATCGAGGCCCACTCCGGTCAGCGGGTGATCGAGCGCGGCATGACCGGCGATATGCCACATCTCCAGTCGTTCGCCCACGGAACCCAGCTCGTCGCTGCTCTGGTCATAGCGGACCACCTCCGTGCCCACCCTTGCGAAACGCGCGAGTACCTCGCCATGCAAGCTGATCCCGGCCAGTACGCCGCCGCAAACGACGGCAGCGATCAGCAGCAGGCTGCGGCGCCAGTGTCCGGTGTCGCGTGCGTAATTCATCAACACCAGCAGGAACACCGGAACGAAGGCGAGCAGAGGACCGCGACTCTGGGTCAACAAGGCGCCGTACATGCCGAACACGAGCCCTCCGCCATGCACGACCTTTTCCAGTCGGCCACCTTGCGAGTACAGCAACTGCAACAGCGACATCAGTGCCAGCACCAGCAGAAACATGGCGAACTCGATGGCGGCCCAATCGCCGCCGTTGAGGCCATAGGCGCGAGGGGCCCCGAGCACGAGGTGCTGCACGATGCAAACCGAGCCGAGCAGGACGGCCGTCAGGCTGAAGCCAAGCCAGATCATGCGCATCCGCAGCGGCAGGCTGAATACCGCCGCTATCATCATGTACAGCAGGATATGCGACGGCCGGTCGAAAGCCGCCCAGCCCAGCCGATGGCCGAAAACGTTCAGTGCGGCATAAAGCAGTGCCAGCGCGCTAACGGCGACAACCATCCGCGCGCGCCGAAAGCTGTGCCGTGTTTCCGCCCGGCAAGCCAGCAGGCCCAGCCCCGTCAGCATGAGCAGTGCCAGAGGCAGCACCTTGACGTGCCCGGAAATGGCGAACGAAAGCGGTGTCACGGCGACCAGCAACGACAGCACATCGAGTCCATGGGTGCTCAACCTTCCATATGCACCATCGTCTTTCAATCGAATCGCCTCCCGGGTGGCATGGAATACGCGAACAGCCGCGCTTGTCGAGCCGGCGTGCATGTTACTTTAGGGCAGTACAACGGCGCCTCATTGTGGTCCTGCCGTAACGATCACGTTCACGTTTCCCCGCCATGTCGTCGAGGGCATCGTCCGATGCCGGATAGATGCCTTGAAACTGCTGTTTACCAACTTTCATGATGGCGATGGCGGCGGCCATACGACCTACGTACTCACTCTGGCAGCGGCGCTCGCCGCCCGGCATGCCGTGCATGTGGCAGCGCCGGCGACCAGCCGGCTGTATCGGCAGGCCGGCGCCGTCGCTGGCGTGCATGCCTGGGCGCAAGCGTTCCCGACGGGCGTCAGGCTGGCCGCGCACTGGCGTGCGTGGCGACAGTTGCGGGCGTTGCTGCGCGAACAGGATTTCGACGTGGTGCATGTCAACGGCTCCGCCGATCACCGGCTGGTGATCAGCGCCCTGCGCGGACGGCAACGGCGGCCGCGCATCGTGCTGACCAAGCACAATTCCAAGCCGATGACCGGCATCGGCCAGTGGTGGCGGGCACGTCAAGGAACCGATCAGGTGATCGCGGTTTGCGAATACACACGCCGCGAGCTGATGGTTTCGCCCTATCGGCGTTGTCGACTGGCCACCGTCCACAACGGCGTGGACATCGGGCACTTCAGCCCGTGGCTGGATGCGCCGGCCAGACAGGAGCGCCGGCGCTGGATGGGTGATCGGCCGGGGCTGCTGCTCGGCAGCAACGCCGGCACGGCCGACTACAAGGGCTGGATGGACCTGGTCGAGGCGCTCGCACTGCTGCCTGCGGAGCAGCGCGTGCTGGTGCATCTGCTCATCGCCGGCAAGCTGCCCTCGGAATGCGCGCGGCAACGCATTGGGGAGCTCGGACTGGCCGGACAGGTGCACTTTCCCGGCTTGCTGGCCGACGTGCGGCCGACGATCGCCGCGATCGATGCCGGCTTCGTGCTTTCCTGGGGGGTCGAGACGATCTCGTTCGCCTGCCGCGAAATGATGGCCATGGGCAAGCCGGTGCTGGTCAGCGAGTACGCGGGCCTGGCCGAGAACATCCGCCCCGGACGCGATGGCTGGAGCGTGCCGCCACGCGACCGCCCGGCCATGGCGCGCATGCTGCAACGCTTGTTGGAGGAGCGACCCGAACTTCCCGCGATGGGCCGCGCGGCTCGCGAGCATGCCGAGGAATCTTTCGGGGTAGACCATTTCGTCGAACGCACCGAAGCGGTCTATGCGGCGCTGCTGGCCGGCGAAGTCGTTGTTCAATCCGACGAATCCTGATCGCTGTCGCCGCCGCGCGGCACGCAACCGGGCACCACCGCATCGGCCCTGAACATCCACCATTCACGACGATTGGCGTGGCCGACGTGGATGGCGCGCCGGCGATCCACGCAAGCGCCCATCGCCTCGTCGAGGCTGAAGATCCAGCGCTGCGCAGGCGCTTGTTGCAGCCACGCAACCGCATCGGCATATTGCTGTGGCCATGGCTTGAGAAAACCGAATTCGGCGACCGGACCTTGCGCCATCAGCAGGTTCTGCTCCTTCCAGGCGAGCAGGCCGATGGTTGCCTCGGGTCCGGCGATCGTGCGCGCCTGCAC
>Ga0157371_10005769_pt1 | contig 10372 bp, 7 predicted proteins | sample C45metaG_FD_113462 | JGI IMG/M metagenome (GOLD analysis project Ga0157371, IMG submission 113462) | Corn rhizosphere microbial communities from Kellogg Biological Station, Michigan, USA - C4-5 metaG | ecosystem: Host-associated > Plants > Roots > Rhizosphere > Soil | place: USA: Michigan...
GCCCAGGCGCTGCGGGACTCCGGCGCCGAGGTCTTCGTCTGCTACCTGCCGGTCGGTTCCGAGGACGCGGTGAAGCACTACGCCCAGGCGGCACTGGATGCCGGGGTCGCGTTCGTCAACGCCCTCCCGGTGTTCATCGCGAGCGACCCGGTGTGGGCGGCGAAGTTCACCGAGGCGGGCATCCCGATCGTCGGCGACGACATCAAGAGCCAGCTCGGCGCCACCATCACCCACCGCGTGCTCGCCCGCCTGTTCGAGGAGCGCGGGATCGTGCTCGACCGCACCTACCAGCTGAACGTGGGCGGCAACATGGACTTCAAGAACATGCTCGAGCGCACCAGGCTCGAGTCGAAGCGGATCTCGAAGACGCAGTCGGTCACGAGCAACGTCGAGGCGCAGCTGAACGCCCGCAACGTGCACATCGGCCCGAGCGACCACGTCCCGTGGCTCGACGACCGCAAGCTCGCCTTCGTGCGACTCGAGGGCCACGGCTTCGGCAACTCGCCCACGAGCCTCGAGTACAAGCTCGAGGTGTGGGACTCGCCCAACTCCGCCGGCGTGGTGATCGACGCGATCCGCGCGGCGAAGATGGCGTTGGATGCCGGACTCGGCGGCCCGGTCGAGGCGGCATCCGCCTACTTCATGAAGTCACCGCCGAAGCAGTACCCGGACCCGGTCGCCCGCGAACTGCTGGAGCAGTACATCCGCGACCACGGCTGACCCGACCCTCAGGAGCGGGCGACCCACCAGGCGCGCAGACGCGCGGTGGCCTCGTCCTCCCCGAGCGGGCCCTCTTCCAGGCGCAGCTCGAGCAGGAAGCGGTAGGCCTCGCCGACCTCGCGCCCCGGCTTCAGGCCGAGGACCGCCATGATCTGCTCGCCGTCGAGCTCGGGCCGCACGGCCGCGATGCCCTCCGCCTCCGCGAGCTCGGCGATCCGCTCCTCGAGGTCGTCGTAGGCGAAGGCGAGCCGGTCGGCCTTGCGCCGGTTGCGGGTGGTGACGTCCGCCCTCGTGAGGATGTGCAGGCGGGGCAGCAGGGGCCCGGCATCCCGCACGTAGCGGCGCACGGCCGAGTCGGTCCAGGCCCCCTCGGTGTAGCCGAAGAACCGCAGGTGCAGCTCGATCAGCCGGGCGACGGATGCGATGGTCTCGTTGTCGTACCTGAGCTGCCGCAGCCGTTTGGCTGCGAGCTTCGATCCGACGACGTCGTGGTGGTGGAAGGTGACCACCCCGCCCGCTTCGGTGCGCTTCGTCGCGGGCTTGCCGATGTCGTGCAGCAGGGCCGCCCAGCGCATGATGAGGTCCGGGGCGGCTCCCGGGTTCCGCTCCTTCTCCAGATCGATGGCCTGGTCCAGCACGATCAGGCTGTGCTCGTAGACGTCCTTGTGATGGTGGTGCTCGTCGACCTCGAGTCTCAGCGCGGGCAGCTCCGGAAGCACCAGGGCGGCCAGCCCGGTGTCGACCAGCAGCTGCAGGCCGGCGCGCGGCGCATCCGTCTTGAGCAGCTTGCCCAGCTCGTCGCCGATCCGCTCGACCGAGATGATGGAGATGCGCTCGGCCATCTCGCGCATGGCACGCTCGACCGGCTCGGCGACGACGAACCCCAGCTGGGAGGCGAAACGGGCGGCCCGCAGCATCCGGAGCGGATCGTCCCCGAAGGACTGCTCCGGCGCGCCCGGGGTGCTGATCCGTCCGGCCACGAGGTCTTCGACGCCGGTGGACGGATCGACCAGCACCCGCTCGGGCAGGCGCAGCGCCATCGAGTTGACGGTGAAGTCGCGGCGCAGCAGGTCGCCCTCCAGGGTGTCGCCGAACTCCACGACGGGCTTGCGCGTCTCGCCGTCGTATGCGTCGCTGCGGTAGGTGGTGATCTCCACCGTGTTGCCGTCGATGCGGGCGCCGATGGTGCCGAAAGCACGCCCGATGTCCCAGTGCGCATCCGACAGGGGCTTCACCAGGGCGAGGATCTGATCCGGATTGGCGTTGGTGGTGAAGTCCAGGTCGTTGAGCGGCCGATCCAGGAACGCATCCCGCACGGAACCGCCCACGAGGGACAGTTCGAAGCCCGCGGAGGCGAACGCGGACGACAGCGTGGTGATGTGCGGGGTGCCCGCCAGATCGCCGAGTCGCCGAATTGCCGAAGCGACGCTGTCCATGGCAACCAGACTATGGCAACCGGAGTACCGCCGAGCCTGTTCACCGAGCCCCCACCCAGCGGCAGGGCCCTAGAATCGCATCATGCTGGCCGAGCGAATTCGACGGGTCGGCCTATGCCCATGAGACTTGTGACCCTCCTCCTCGCCCTGGCCATGGGCTTCGGTGCCCTGGGACTCGGCGACTCCTCTGCGCTGGCAACAACCACGCGGGCGACGACCGCGCAGGCAACAACCGTTCAGGCGAAAAGCGCGCACGCGCAGACCGACGGGATCTCCCTCGTCGCGGCACCGGGGGCATCCGGTGTACTGCGGCCGGATGCCGACCTCGTCATCAGCGGAACCCTCAGCAACGGCACCACCACCCCGATCGCCGCCGGAACGGTCTCCGTCTATCTGGACCGCAGTGCGATCAGCTCCCGGACAGAGCTCGACAACTGGCTCGACCAGAACGGCGACGACGATCACGCCAGAACGATGACGGAGATCCTGCAGGGTGCCAGCCCCGCCGTCCCGGCCGGTGAAGTCAGAACCATCTATCTCACGGTTCCGGCGGCGGCGATCGGACTCGACCCGAGCCCCTCCGCCTGGGGCACCCGGGCACTCTCGATCCGGATCAACAACGGCAGTTCAGAGGTCGCGACCGCCACCAGCAGCATTGTCTGGTTTCCCGGCGGACCATTCCAGCCGACGAAGCTCGCCCTCATCGCACCGATCGCGGCACCCCCCAGCACCTCCGGGCTGATCGCGGCGGACGATCTCGCCCTCCTCACCGGCCCCAACGGGGTGCTCACCCGCGAGCTCGACCAGTCGATCGACCGCAACGTGGCACTCGCCATCGACCCGATGGTGATCGCGTCGATCCGCATCCTGGGCAAGACGGCGCCGGCATCGGCCTGGGACTGGCTCCAGCGACTCTCCGCCGCGGGCAATGACAGCTTCGCGCTCTCCTATGCGGACGCCGACCTGGCCACCCTGAGCCAACTGGGCACGGGAACCATGCTCGCCCCCACCGACTTCCCGATCGACCCCAAACTCTTCCCCGCCCCGCAGGCGACACCCGCACCATCGTTCACACCGGGACCCAGCGGAAGCCCGACTCCATCGCCGACCCCGCCATCCGTCGAGCCCGTGTTGCCGACGTCGACGAGCATCCTCGACTGGGACTACACGATCAAGGGCCTGGCCTGGCCGCTCGACGACACCGTCGCCGAAAAGAACCTGGACACCTTCGCCGCGAACGGGCTGACCACGACGATCCTCAGTTCCGACAACGCCTCATACGGGAACGTCGGGTACACGCCGGGGGCCGCCGCCACTGTGGGCAAGCATCGGGTCCTCATCGCCGACTCGACCGTGTCTCGCCTGTTCCGCGCCGCGGTGACCGCGCCGAGCAGCGTGGCCTGGCAGCAGGCCGTCGCCGATCTGTCCGCATCCATCGCCATCGCCACGAACGAACGGCCGGATGAGGCCCGGACCCTCGTGGGCACGCTCGGCCGCACCTACCCGACCAGCACCGGATCGAGGCTCTCGGACACTCTCGGCGCGCTGGCCGAGCTGCCCTGGGTGAGCAGTTCCAGTCTCACCGATGCCTTGGCGTCGAAACCCGTCGAAGCCAGCGTCACCGCCAAGCCGGAGGCGACATCCCGCATCGACCAGGCGAAGGAGCTCCTGGCCGCCGAGGGTTCGGTTGCGACCTTCTCCTCCGTGCTCGTCGACCCGCCCCTGCTCAGCGGCCCGCACCGCCTCGACCTGCTCGCCACGCTCTCGAGCGGCTGGGTCGGCAACGCCGCGGGCTGGAAGAGCGCGTACGCCCACTACCTCAAGGCCTCGACGACGATCACCCAGTCGGTGACCATCGTCGAGTCGAGCTCGATCATCCAGCCATCGGACAAGATCAGCCTGCCCGTCACCGTGCGCAACGACCTCGACTTCCCGATAGCGGTGATCGTGACGGTGCATTCCCCGAGCGGGATCCTGCACGTCGTGGAGAACCGCGTCCCCCTGACCGTCGAAGCGAACTCCCAGGCTGGGGCGCGGGTGGCCGTGCAGTCCGTCGCGAACGGCGACGTCGTCCTGGAGGTGTCGCTCAGCACCGTATCCGGCTTGCCGATCTCGCAGCCGTCCTTCGTCGACGTGAACGTGCAGGCGCAGTGGGAGACGGCGATCACGGTGTCGATCGGCGTGCTGCTGCTCGCCGTGTTCGGCTTCGGCATCTGGCGCAACATCGCCAAACGCAGGAGGGCGCGTCGCGCGGAGTCCGGGGCGATGGACGACGCGGAGCCGAGCGAGGACCACGCGGCACCGGTGCCGCCAACACCCGCGCCGTCGACCACTGCACCACCAACCGCCGCGCCACCAACCGCCGCTCCACCAGCCGCCGCGCCGTCAACCCCCGCGGACACCCCTCGTGACTGAGTCCCTGCCCGCGACGCCCGAACCGGCCGGTCTCGGCCGGGCGAGCGCCCTGCTCGCCTCGGGCACGATCGTCTCCCGGATCCTCGGCTTCATCAAGGTCGTCGTCCTCGCCGCGGCGATCGGCCAGGTCGCGAGCATCAGCGCAGACAGCTTCGCAATCGCCAACCAGCTGCCGAACAACATCTACGCCCTCGTGGCCGGCGGAGTCTTGAGCGCGGTCCTGGTGCCGCAGATCGTCCGCGCCGGACTGCACGAGGATGGCGGCGAGCGCTTCATCAACCGGATCGTGACGCTCGGCATGGTCATCTTCGCCGCGGTGACCCTGCTGGCGACCCTGCTCGCCCCCGCCCTGGTCTCCTTCTACGCGCAGCCCTCCACCTCGGACCACGGGTTCACCCCGGAGGCCCTCGCACTCGCGACCACCTTCGCGTACTGGTGCCTGCCGCAGATCTTCTTCTATGCGCTGTACAGCCTGCTGAGCGAGGTGCTGAACGCCCGGAACATCTTCGGTCCGTTCACCTGGGCCCCCGTGCTCAACAACGTCGTCGCGATCGCAGGCCTGGTGGTCTTCATGGCCCTGTTCGGGGACGCGTCGAACAACAGCACCCTGGACAACTGGGGCGGCGGCCGGATCGTGCTGCTGGCAGGAACGGCGACGCTCGGGGTGGCCGCCCAGGCGCTCGTGCTGTTCCTGTTCTGGAAGAGTGCGGGCCTGCGCTACCGCCCCGACTTCCGATGGCGCGGCGTCGGCCTGGCGACCACGGGCAAGGCGGCGGGCTGGCTGTTCGCGATGATCCTGGTCACCCAGATCGCCGGCGTGTTCCAGAGCCGCGTGGCGTCGCTGGCCTCGGGGCAGGCCGCATCGAACTCGACCCTGGCGAACGCCTGGCTCCTGTTCATGCTGCCGCACGGCGTGATCGCGGTCTCGATCGCCACCGCATACTTCACCCGGATGAGCGGCCATGCCAGCCGGGGCGACCTGGTCGCCCTGCGCGGCGACCTTTCGGCCTCGCTGCGGGGAATCGGCCTGGGAATGGTGTTCGCGGCCGTCGCGCTCTCGGTGGTCGCCTATCCCTTCGCCCGCATCTTCGAGTCGGACTTCGCGAAGATCCCGGCGATGGGCAACGTGCTGCTGGCCTTCATGCCCGGACTGATCCTGTTCAGCATGCTGTTCGTCATCCAAAGGGCCTTCTACGCCCTGGGCGACACCCGCACGCCGTTCTTCATGCAGTGCGTGCAGTCCGGGCTCTTCATCGTCGGCGCACTGCTCTGCACGCTGCTGCCCACCGATCAGATCGCGGTCGGGATCGCCGCGGTCACCTCGATCGCCGGGAGCGCGCAGACCGTCGTCGCGATACTCCTGATCAGGCGCCGGATCGGCGGCATGGACGGATGGCTCGTGCTGCGGCGCCACCTGCAGTACCTCGCACTCGCCCTGGTCGCCGGCACGGTCGGGTTCGTCCTTCTTCTCATCCTGGGCGGTTTGTCGGAAGGCGGTTTCGCCCAGTCGGGGCTGATCCAGGCCGTCGTCTCGATCGTGCTCATCGGAGCCGTCATGGGCGTCGTCTACCTCGGCCTGCTGCTCGTGCTCCGCAATCCGGAGCTCGCAGCCGTGACCGACGCCGTGCTGGCGCGGTTCGGGCGCAAACGCTGAGCGTTTCCGGTGAAAACCGGTCGATGCGGGCCGCACAGCAGCGCGGAATAGTGAGTCAATAGGATGTGTTGTATCGCTCAGCGGCACCGGCAACACCCCCAGCGCCGCTTGTTCTAGGAGAGGTTCCGTTGCGCCAGACCATCATCATCGGCTCAGGCCCCGCCGGCTATACCGCGGCCATCTACGCGGCGCGCGCCAAGCTCGAACCGCTGCTGATCGCCAGCTCGGTCGAAGCGGGCGGCGACCTGATGACCACGACGGACGTCGAGAACTACCCCGGGTTCCCCGAAGGGGTCATGGGTCCGGATCTGATGGCCAAGTTCCAGGCGCAGGCGGAGCGTTTTGGCACGGAGGTCGTCCTGGACGACGTGACTTCTGTGGACCTCACCGGCCAGATCAAGAAGGTCACCCTCGGCAACGGCGAGACCCACGAGGCCCTCTCGGTGATCTTCGCCACCGGCTCCGCATACCGCAGGCTGGGGCTCGAGGATGAGGACCGGCTGAGCGGCCACGGCGTCTCCTGGTGTGCCACCTGTGACGGTTTCTTCTTCCGCGAGAAGATCATCGCGGTCGTCGGCGGCGGCGACTCGGCCATGGAGGAGGCGAACTTCCTCACCAAGTTCGCCGACAAGGTCTACATCATCCATCGGAGCGAGTCCCTGCGGGCCTCCAAGACCATGCTGGAGCGCGCCCAGGACAACCCCAAGATCGAGTTCCTCCTGAACAAGACCGTCGAGCACATCTACGGCGACGGCCTGGTCACCGGCGTCGGCCTGCGCGACACCGTCGACGGCACGGAGACCACGCTCGACCTGAGCGGCCTGTTCATCGCCATCGGCGCCGACCCGCGCACGCACCTCGTCCGCGGCCAGCTCGACATCACCTCGCACGGGACCATCGCGGTCGACGGCCGCAGCTCCCGCACCAACCTGCCCGGGGTGTTCGCGGCCGGCGACGTGATCGACCCGAGCTATCGCCAGGCGGTCACGGCGGCGGCATCCGGCACCGTCGCGGCCCTCGATGCCGAGCACTACCTGAACTCCCTCCCCAAAGACCTGGTGGCGTCCGCAGTCGCTGACGCCGAACCGGTGACCGTTCCGGCGTAACGGCCGCACCACCACGCGCCGGCACGCCGACGCCGATCTATCACCGAAAGAGAGAATGACATGTCAAACGCGCTCGATGTAACCGATGCGACCTTCGAATCCGAGGTTCTGAAGTCGGACAAGACGATCCTGGTCGACTTCTGGGCGGAATGGTGTGGTCCGTGTCGCGCGGTCGGCCCGATCCTCGACCAGATCGGCTCCGAGAACGCCGACAAGATCACGATCATGAAGCTCAACGTGGACGACAACCCGCAGACCGCGGCGAAGTACCAGATCACCTCGATTCCGATGATGAAGGTCTTCAAGGGCGGTGAGGTTGCCAAGAGCATCCTCGGCGCGAAGCCGAAGCCCGCCCTCGAGTCCGACCTGGCCGAGTTCCTGGCGTAGACAGCCGCTCGTTTCACCGGCACGAAAAGCCCTTCCACCGTCATGGTGGAGGGGCTTTTTCCGTTACCCCCTATCCTTGAATCTCCAGCACACTCGGCCCCAGGACACGCAATGACAAGCCACGGCACCACGCAGGGAGCGCAGGGCACCAACCTCGACCCCTGGTACACCCATTACGCTGAGCGCTCGGCGGGCCTCAGCGCCTCCGAGGTGCGCGCCCTGTTCGCCGTGGCCTCCCGCCCCGAGGTCGTCTCGCTCGCCGGCGGCATGCCGTTCGTCTCGGCCATCCCGGAGGACCTCCTGGGTGGTTCCATCGACCGTGTCATGCGGGATCAGCGTGCACAGGCGCTCCAGTACGGCTCGGGCCAGGGATCGCCGGCGCTGCGGGAGCACATCCTGCAGATCATGGCCCTCGAGGGGATCCGGGCGAACGTGGACGACGTGGTCGTCACCACCGGCTCCCAGCACGCCCTCGAGCTGATGACCAAGCTCTTCGTCGACCCGGGCGACGTCGTCCTGGCCGAGGCGCCGAGCTACGTGACCGCCCTCGTGGTGTTCAAGTCGTTCCAGGCCGAGATCAGCCATGTGGTGATGGACGAGCACGGGCTGGTCCCCGAGGCGCTGCGCGAGAGGATCGCGCAGCTGAAGGCCGCGGGCAAACGGATCAAGTTCCTCTACACCGTCCCCACCTTCAGCAACCCGGCCGGGGTCACCCTCAGTTGGGAACGCCGACTGGAGATCCTCGAGATCGCCCGGGCCAACGACATCCTGGTGCTCGAGGACAACCCGTACGGCCTGCTGTACTTCGACGGCGCCCCTCCCCAGGCGATGCGCTCGGTCGAGGAGGAGGGCGTCGTCTACCTCGGCACCTTCTCGAAGACGCTGGCCCCCGGATTCCGGACCGGCTGGGCTCTCGCCCCCCACGCGATAAGAGAGAAACTCATCTTGGCGAACGAGGCGGCCATCCTCTCGCCCAGCTCGTTCAGCCAGCTGATCATCGCCGAGTACCTGAACAGTGCGGACTGGAGGGGCCAGATCAACACCTTCCGCGGGGTCTACCGCGAGCGGCGCGATGCCATGCTCAGCGCCCTCCACGAATACCTTCCGCAGCTGAGCTGGACGGTGCCGAACGGCGGCTTCTACGTCTGGGTCACCCTCCCCGACCACCTCGACTCGAAGGCGATGCTGCCCCGGGCCGTGAAGGAGCTCGTGGCGTACACCCCGGGCACCGCGTTCTACGCGGACGGCGGAGGCCGCAACAACATCCGCCTGGCCTTCTGCTACCCCACGCCCGATTTCATCCGCGAGGGCATCCGGCGCCTCGCCACCGTCATCAACGGCGAACTCGACCTGCTCAACACCTTCGAGCAGACCGCACCACTCACGATCGTTCCGGCGGAGCGGGGCTACAGCAGCCCGCCACCCAACCTGGGCTAGGACAGCATGACGAACAACACACAGACCCGCGTCCTCGTTCTGGCCGGCGGCATCTCGCACGAACGCGACGTGTCGTTGCGCTCCGGAAGGAGAGTGGCCGACGGCCTTGCCGAGCAGGGGGTTCAGGTGACCCTGCGGGATCCGGATGCATCGCTCCTCGGTTACCTCGTCGAGAACCGCCCCGACGTGGTCTGGCCCGCCCTCCACGGGGCCAGCGGCGAGGACGGCGCCCTGCGCGGCATCCTCGACTTCCTCGGCATCCCCTACGTCGGATCGCGCGCGGATGCGTCGCGACTGGCCTGGGACAAGCCCACCGCGAAGTCTCTCGTGGAGCGCGTCGGGGTGTCCACCCCCCGTTCGATCACCCTTCCCCGCGACGCCTTCCGCGAGCTCGGCGCCCACAGCATCCTGGAGAGCATCTCGGCGGAGCTGCCCGTCCCGCTCGTCGTCAAGCCGGCCCGGGGCGGTTCCGCCCAGGGCGTCTCACTCGTCCACGATCGGGACGAGTTGCCGCGCGCGATGGTCGACGCCTACACCTACTGCGACGTGGCCCTCATCGAGCAGATGATCTCCGGCACCGAAATCGCCGTGGGAGTGATCGACACCGGCGATGGACCCGTGGCACTGCCGGCGGTCGAGATAGAGCCCCTGTCGGGCGTCTACAGCTTCGAGGCGCGCTATAACGCAGGCGAGACCCGGTTCTACACGCCGGCGCGGCTGAGCGGGGATGTCGCCGCCGAAGCCGAGCGGGTCGCGCTGCAGGTCCACGAGACGCTCGGTCTGCGCCACCTGTCCCGGGTCGACCTCATCGTGGACGCCGCGGGCACACCGTGGTTCCTCGAGGCGAACGTGCTCCCGGGGCTCACCGAGACGTCATTGCTTCCGCAGGCACTCGAGGCGGCCGGGCACGATCTCGGCTGGGTCTATCTCGCGCTGGCAGACGCGGCCGTCCGCGAGCACACCACGGTCGGCTGAACCGCACCAACTGAAGCTGGCCAGTCGAACCGGATTGCCTGAACCCGGGCTAGCCGAATCCGGGCTCGTTCAGCTCGGCGAGGATCCGGTTCAGATCCGCCACGGTCGCGAAGTCGATCACTATGGTGCCCTTGCTCGCGCCGAGGTTCACCTTGACGCGCGTGTTGAGCCGGTCGCCGAGGCGCTCGGCGATCTCATCCAACTGCCCCTGACGCTTGCCCGCGCTCGGCTTGGGCGTGCGC
>Ga0157371_10005770_pt1 | contig 10370 bp, 11 predicted proteins | sample C45metaG_FD_113462 | JGI IMG/M metagenome (GOLD analysis project Ga0157371, IMG submission 113462) | Corn rhizosphere microbial communities from Kellogg Biological Station, Michigan, USA - C4-5 metaG | ecosystem: Host-associated > Plants > Roots > Rhizosphere > Soil | place: USA: Michigan...
AGTTGTTCGCCATCGCATAGCCGTAGGCGCCGGTGGCGGGCGTGACGAGGATGTCGCCCACCGCCGGCTCGCCCAGCATCGTGTCGCGGACGATCACGTCGCCGGACTCGCAGTGCATGCCGGCGATGGTGACCAGCGTCTCCGCCGACGCCGCGGCGCGGTCGGCGACGAGCGCTTCGTAGCGGGAGCCGTAGAGCATCGGCCGCAGGTTGTCGGACATGCCGCCGTCGACGGCGACGTAGGTCCGCACGCCGGGAATCTCCTTCACCGTGCCGACGCGGTAGGCGGTGACGCCGGCGTTGGCGACCAGCGAGCGCCCCGGCTCGACCAGGATCCGCACCCCCTCGCCGAAGACCTCGGCGACCCCGCGCACCTTGACATCGACGTAGGCCTCGATCGAGGGCGGCTCGTCCTCGGCGGTACAGGGGCCGCCGAGACCACCGCCGACGTTGACGACCCGGCACCAGCCGCCGGCCAGCTCGCCCAGCGCCTTGATCGCCAGCGTGTAGGGCTCGAGCTCGAAGATCTGGGACCCGATGTGGGCGTGCAGCCCGACCAGCTCGAGCTTGTCGGAAGCGAGCACGCGCTCGACCGCCTGCGCCGCCAGCCCATCCTCGAGGCCGAAGCCGAACTTGGAATCGAGCTGGCCGGTGGTGATGTAGTCGTGGGTCGAGGGCTTGATCCCGGGCGTCACCCGGATCAGCACCCGCTGCGGTTCGTCGAGCAGCCGCTCGCAGCGCTCGATCTCGTCGAAGGAGTCGAGGATCAGGTGACGGATGCCCGAGCGCGCGGCAAAGAGGATCTCCTCGTCGGACTTGTTGTTGCCGTGCATGTGGATGCGGTCGGGGTCGAAGCCGGCCTTCAGCGCCATGTGCAGCTCGCCCCCGGAGGCGACGTCGACCGACAGCCCCTCCTCGGCGAGGAGCCGGTAGGCAGCGGTGCAGGGGAAAGACTTGCTGGCGAAGAGGACCTCGTACTCGGCGCCGCGGCTCTCGAACGCCTCGCGGTATTCGCGGGCGCGGGAGCGAATGTCGTCCTCGGCGTAGATGTAGGCGGGCGTGCCGTGCTCTTCGGCCAGCCCGACGACGTCGCAGCCAGCGACCTCCAGGTGCCCTTCCTCGTTGACGCGGCTGCCGCGCGGGAAGACAGCCGATCCCGCGATCGGATCGCCGCCAGCCACCACTTGTCCCTGCTCCGCCATCGGACCGGCATTGTGGCCCAAATGACCACCTGGCGGCGGCGGACGCGGCGCAGTGCGGCGTCCTCAGTCAGCCAAATAGCGCTGCTATTCGGCTTCCCTGCGTCCTTGCCCTGCTTGGTCCGGCGCGCGCCAGGAGATCATTTGCCCAAACCTTCGACCGTTTTGGTCACGCCTTCCACCGTCTTGGCGGATTCGTCGACTACTCCGCCGACGGTCGATTCGGGGCCGGCGACGCTTTCGACCACTTCTTCGGTCGTGCCGGTCACGCCGGTTTCTTCGAGGGTGCCGCCGGTCACGGTTTCGTCCACTTCGTGGACAGTTTCGTTGACCGTGCCGGTCACTTTCCCGGAGGTCGTGGTGGTCGTTTCTCCGCCGGTTTCGCCTCCGCTGGTGCTGCCGCCGCCGCCACCAGTGCTTCCACCGCCGGAGGCCGTGCCGCTGCCGCCACTCGATCCACCGCCACTACTCGGAGCCGAGCCGCCGCCTTCACCGCCGCCCGTTCCACCGCCGCTGCCGGAGCCGGCTTCACCGCCGCCGGTCCCCGCACCCCCTTCGCCACCGCCGAGGTTCGCCGAGCCGCCACCGCCGGAGCCACCACCGGCTTTGGCGCCGCCACCGCCGCCTTTGCCCGCGGTCGTCCCGCCTTCCGCGCCGCCTTTGCCGAGCCCGCCGCCGCCCCCCGCTCCGCCACCCGCCGGGGCGGCCGCCTCCTTGGCGCCCGCGACGCCAGCGTCCCCACCGCCGCCAAGCAACCCGTGGATCGGGAAGTCACCGAAAACCTGGGTCGAGACGAGCACGACGAAAACCCCGATGGCAGCGGCGATCAAGCCCGCTCCGGACATCGCGCCTACGAGGTATTTGCGCGCCTGACGAATCATCAGGGGAAAGTGTTCCTTACAAGTAGCCCATCGGGTCGGTCACGGAGCCGTTTATACGAACCTCGAAATGCAGATGCGGCCCGAGGCAGTATCCGGTGCAGCCCGTGTACCCGATGATGTCCCCCTGGCTAACCGATTGGCCGAGGGATACCGCGAAAGAGCTCTGGTGGGCGTAGCAGGTGGAGAGCCCGCCGCCGTGGTCGAGGCAGGTGTAGTTGCCGTAGCCGCCGCTTTCGGCCTCTGACTGCTGCAGGCTGACGGTGCCGTCGAGGGCGGCGCGGATCGGCGTGCCTTCCGGCACCGCGATGTCGATCCCAGGGTGGTACTCGTAGCTGCCGTTGATCGTCCGCGGGCCGAAGCCGGAGACGACCGGCCCGTCGACCGGCCAGATCATGCTGCCGCTGCCGCCCTTGATCGGCCCGGCGGGGAGCGGCGCCGCCCCCGTTTCGGCCAGCTGCGCGGCGATCTTGCCCTGGATCGCGCTGACGTCGCCGTCGAGCTCTTCCTCGTGGGAGCGGATCTTCCGCAGCGCCGCTTCGCGGTCGGCTCGGGTGGCGACGAGTTCCTGCTCGTGGCTCTGCAGCGCCACCCGCGCCGTCGTCAGCGCTGCCTTTTCCGAGGCGATCGCGTCGCGGGCGGATTCGATCCGGTCCTTGCTGTCGCGCAGGCGGCTGACCAGCTCCTTGACTTCGTCGCGCAGGTCGCGGACGCGGCCGACCACGGCCTCGTCCATCCCGTGGATGCGGTTGAGGTATTCGGTGCGGGCGGCGAGGTCGTCGAGGTTGTTGGAGCCGACGATGACGCTGATCAGGTCTGGGCTGCCGGTCTCGTACATCGCCACCAGCCGTTCGCGCAGCGCCGTCAGCGCCCGCTTCAGCTGCGCGCGCACGCGCGCCAGCCGCGCCTGGGCGGCGTCGAGCTGTTCCTGCGCTTCGTCGAGTTCGGCCTGCTTGGCGGCGAGCCGTTCCCGCACCGCCGACTCGCGGGCGCGGATGTCGGCGACCTCGGCCGTAAGCCGGTCGATCTTGTCGCCGAAGCCGGCGATCGTCGTCGTCAGAACGCCCTTGCGTTCTTCGACCTTCTCCAGCCGCGACTGCTTCGCTTCCAGTTCGGACTGGAGATCGGCAGCAGGGGCCGCCGGAGCAGCAAGCAGCAGCGTTATGAAAGCGGCGGCGGCAACTGAGATAGCCGTCGCGCCAGAACGAATCGACAGCATTGAAACGAGGCTAGCCAAGCGGTGATTCCGGCTCGGCTAGCTAAAAGTTGCTGCAAGTGGGGTTGCGCGCGGCGTTTGGGGGAGCCGGGGGTGGGGTCCGGCGGACAACTGAGGGGAGGGTCCGGCGGACCCCACCCCCGCCTCCTTAGGCGTTCGGGGCGTTCTCTACGTGGAGGAGGTCTTGGCTTGCCTCCTCCTCCATCTGGAGGGTGGTGTGCTCGATGCCGTAGTTCTCGCGTAGGAGCAGCTCGAGACGGCGGCGGATGAGGTCTCGGTCGGCATGCTCGGCAACGACGACGTGAGCGGCTATGGCTCCGAAGCCTGCGGTGACCGTCCAGACGTGGAGGTCGTGGACTGAGCGCACTCCATCCTCCTTGCAGATCGCTTGGCCCACTCCTTCGACGTCTACTCCAGCTGGGGCGGACTCCATTAGGACGTCGAAGGGCTCCTTGATCAGGCGCCAGGAGGAGGCGAGGACCAAGGCGGCAATCAGGAGGCCGACTATCGGGTCGATCACCGGCGAGCCGCCGCCTAGGACCCAGGCGCCGGCGATGACTACGCCGAGCGAGCCGAGGGCGTCGGCGGCGGAGTGGCGCAGTACTCCCTCCAGGTTGATGTCCTCGCGCTCGCCACCGGCGAGGACGACGGTCGCGGCGACGTTGCCGGCGAGGCCGAGGACGCCCAGCGCCAGCACGCCCCAGCCGTCGATCGAGGGGGGGTCGGAGAAGCGGCCGATCGCGGCGATCGCGATCCCGATCGAGACCGCTACCAGCAGCAGCCCGTTGACCAGCGCCGCCAGCACCTCGGAGCGCTGGTAGCCGAAGGTGCGCTGCCCGGCCGCCGGCATCGAGGCCAGGCGGGCGGCGATCAGGGCGAGGACGATCGAGCCGACGTCGGAGAGCAGGTGGCCGGCATCGGCGAGCACCGCCAGCGAGCCGGTGAGGAAGCCGCCGATCGCCTCGGCGAGGAAGAGCCCGACGTTGATCGCCAGCGCCACCCCCATCCGCCGCCGCGAGTCCTCCCGCCGCGCGTCTAGCGCGTGCGAGTGGCTATGCCCACCAGGCCCGTGCATCCACCGAGAGTAAAGCCCGTCGACGGGACGAAAAGGGACCCGTATAGATCGAAATCGTCCCGTCGGCGGGCTACGCGGCTACGGGCTCCGCTTGCTTCTGGGCGTCGGCGGCGATCTCGGCGGCGTAGCCGAGGCGCTCGGCGTAGTCGCGCGCCTGCATCCGGGAGATGACCATCCGCTGGATCTCGGCCGTGCCCTCGAACAGCTGGTAGATCTTGGCGTCCCGGAACCACTTCTCCAGCGGGCAGTCCTTGGTCTGGGCGTAGGGACCGACGAGGTCCATCAGCGTCGTCGTCGCCCACATCGTCACGTCGCCGCCCTTCAGCTTCGACATCGAGCCCTGGCCGCCGGTCATCGGCATCCCGTTGCGGCCCATCCAGGCGGCCCGCTGGACCAGCAGCCGCGCCGCTTCGATCTCGGTCGCGACGTCGGCCAGCGTCTGCTGGATCCGCTGCTGTTTCAGCATCGGCACGCCCCCTTCCGACTGGCCCTCGAGGTACTCGAGGGTCCACTCGTAGGCGGCCTGGGCGATCCCTAGCGCCGAGGCGCCGACCAGCGGCCGGGTGATCTCGAAGGTCGCCAGCGCATCGGCGCCGCGCGATTTCTTCCCTTCGCGCCCTCGCTGCAGCTTCTTTTCCAGCTTCTCTTCGCCGCCGAGCAGGTTCTCGGCCGGGATCCGGCACTCCTCGAGCACGATCTCGGCGGTGTGGGAGGCCCGGATCCCGAGCTTCGTCTCCTTCTTGCCCTGGCTCAGGCCGGGGGTCCCTTTCGGCACCACGAACGATGCCTGGCCGCGGGTGCCGAGCTCGGGGTCGACGGTGGCGACGACGACGTGGACGTCGGCGATGCCGCCATTGGTGATGAAGACCTTGGTCCCGTTGAGGACCCACTCGTCGCCGTCGCGCTTGGCGGTCGTCTTCAGGCTCTTGACGTCGGAGCCGGCCTGCGGCTCGGTCACCGCGTAGGCGCCGAGCTTGATCTCTTCGCCCATGCCGAAGCACTCGGGGACCCAGCGCTGCATCTGCTCGGGCGTGCCGGAGGAAGCGATCCCGGCTGCGGCGAGACCAGAGCCACTGATCGCCAGGGCGATACCGGCGCAGCCCCAGTGGAACTCCTCGGCCGAGATCACCTGCATCTGGCCCTCGGGGTCCGACGCGTTGCGCTGGATCGCCTCGAGCCCGCCGAAGCCCTGCTTACGCGCCTCTTTGATCGCCTCCCAGGGGATGCTCTCCTCTTCATCGTGCCTGCGGGCGACCGGCCGGATCACCTCGCGCGCGAACTTGCGGCAGCGCGCCTTGAACTCCAGTTGCTCCTCGTTCAGTGCGAAATCCATCTCTCCCTCTCGTGCCGGTTGCCCGATTGACTGGTCAGTCAGCCAGTCGCCGGCAAAGGGTACTCCTTCAGGCGGGACCCGCTCGGTACGTTTCCTCCCGGTGATCCCCAAGCGCCCGATCAACCGCGACGTGCCAGGCCCGGAGGAGAAGCCGGAGCCCCCCGCGCCCAAGTCTCAGGCCCCGAAGCTGCTCGCCGGGCTCGTCGTCCTCGCCTTGATCTTCATCGTCGCCGCGCTCGTCTTCGCCACGGGCGGGGACGAAAACAAGAGCAGCACCGACGTGACCACCTCCGCCCCGGCCTCGGGCGGCGAAAGCGAGGGCGAACCATCACCGCAGGTCGCAGAAGCGCTCGCCTTCCCCGCCTTCGCCACCAACAACACGACCCGGATCGGCGGCCCCGACCCGGTCTCGAACGCCGCCGGGATCGCCCTCGTCGTCTTCCCCTCGACTACCGATGCCCAGCGGCCGGCGGCCGTCACCCTGGTCGGCGAAGAAGACTGGGCCGGGGCGATCGCTGCCTCGGTCCTGATGGCACCACCGGTCCGTGCCCCGGTCCTCTTCTCCGCCCCCGACGAAATGCCAGAAGACAGTGAAGAAGCGCTTTCGGCGCTGGCGCCGCGGGGGAGCAAGGCAACGGAGGGCGCCGCGCTGTTCGCGATCGGGGCCGTCGCCCTTCCCGGCGACTCCGGCAAGGTGACCCGCGTCGACTCGGGCGATCCCGCCGCCACCGCAGCCCAGATCGCCACCCTGCGCGAACGCCTCGCCAGCGAACCGCCGAAGCACATCCTCGTCGCCTCCAGCGACGAAGCGGCCTTCGCGATGCCCGCAGCCGCCTGGGCCGCCCGCTCCGGCGACCCGGTCCTCTACACCGGCGCGAAGAAGCTGCCGCCGGCGACCGCGGCGGTGCTGAAAGCGCACCCGAAGGTGCCGGTCTTCGTCCTCGGCCCCGAAGCGGCGATCGGCAAGGGCGTGGTGAAGGAAATCGCCAAGGTCTCGAAACAGGTCAACCGGGTCGCCGGCAAAGACGCCGCGGAAAACGCGCTCGCCCTGGCCCGCTACCACCGAGGCAGCTTCGGCTGGAACATCAACGACCCGGGGCACGGCTTCGTGCTCGCCCGCAGCGACTCGCCCGCCAACGCCGCCGCGGCGGCGGCCCTCTCGGCGTCCGGCACCTGGGGCCCGCTGCTGCTCACGGAAGCGCCCGATAGGCTGCCCGCAGCGCTCCGCAGCTACCTTCTCGACGTGAAGCCCGGATACACCACCGACCCCACCCGCGCCTTCTACAACCACGTCTGGGTGATCGGCGACCAGGGCGCGATCGACGTCACCCAGCAGGCGGAAGTGAACGAGTTGGCGGAACTGGCGAGGATCGAAGCATGAGCGAGTCCGAGAACCCCGAGCTGCTGGGCCAGGCGAAGGAGATCACCGCCGAGGACATCCGCGCCCTCGCCGGCCCGGTCACCCCGCACTTCTCGCTGCAGATCCGCAATCGCATCCGGCGCCTGATCGAGCCGCTGCCCGCCGGCCACCCGGCCCGGGTCGAAGGCGAGCGCCAGATCGGCCGCCTCGAAGAGCTCTCCCAGCACAGTGGCGAGCCGCGCGGCGGCCTCGGGATCTCCCATTGAAATACCTCGCCCCTGGGGTCTGGCGGCTGAAGGAACTGCCGCGGCCGCTGATCAACGTCTACCTGGCCGAGGACGTGCTGATCGACGCCGGCCGGCGCTGGGACAAGGGCCGGATCTTCGCCGAGCTCGAGAGACGGGAGATCTCCGAAGTCGCCCTGACCCACGTCCACCCCGACCACCAGGGATGCGCAAAGGCGGTCTGCGAGACGCGCGGCGTCCCGCTCGCCTGCCACGCGGACGACGTCGATGCAATGGAGGGACGGCGCCCCGTCGCCGCCAGCCCGAAGCCGACGGCCCAGCTCTTCGGCAAGCTCTGGACGGGGCCGCCCCACAAGGTCGACCGCGTGCTGCAGGAGGGCGACGAGGTGGCGGGGTTCCGGGTGGTCCATGCGCCCGGCCACGCCCCCGGCGAGGTGATCTTCTTCCGCGACTCCGACCGGGTCGCGATCTGCGGCGACGTGATCCGCAACATCACCTACGTCTCCCTGCGGACCAAGCTCGCCGAGCCGCCCCGCGACCTCACCCCCGACCCGGCCGAGAACCGCCGCTCGATCCGCAAGCTCGCCGGACTCAACCCGAGCCTGATCCTCCCCGGTCACGGACCCGCCGTGACCGACATGGGCGCGTTCGAGCGCTTCGCCTCATCCCTTCCCGGGTAGCGACCGCACCAACGCGGCCTCTGCCGGGTTACTGCTTTTCGGGTACTCGGCACAACTGGAAGGGAGTCCACCATGAGCAAGCTTTGGAGCAAACGCCCGTCGCCGGCGATGGTGGTGGCGCTTGTCGCCCTCTTCGTCGCCCTCGCGGGCACGGCGTACGCGGCGCAGAAGATCAACGGCAACGCGATCGAGAAGCAGACGATCGGCGGCGGCAAGCTGAAGAAGAAGACCCTGACGGGTTTCCAGGTCAACACCAGCAAGCTCGGCACGGTGCCGTTCGCGAAGGTGGCGACGCACACCTTCTGGGCGGTCGTCCACAACCCGGCCAGCCCCGGCAACGCTGCGCTCGCCCGCGCCAGCGGCCCGAACATCACCGCGACCGAGGGCGGCGGCGCGGTCACCGTCACCTTCCCGTTCAACGTCACCGGCTGCGCCGACGTCGCCGAGCGCAACAACGCCGGCACCTCGGTGCCCCAGGCGGGCTACGCCCAGACCAATACCTCGCCGTCGAACCCGAACGCGATCGAGGTCCGCACGAAAGACAAAGCCGGCAACAACGAGGACGCCGACTTCCATTTGATCGTGATCTGCCCCTAGACATAGGATCGGCTCGTGGTCGAACGGAAGACGGTCGAGGAAGGGATCGCCAAGCCCGAGCAAGCGCGCGAGCTGGCGATCCAGCGGCTGAAGATGAAGCAGGACTTCAAGGGCATCGCCGCCGGCGGCGCCCTGCTCGTCGCCGTCTGCTTCCTGATCTGGTTGTTGGCCGGCGCCGACCTTCCCTGGCCCGTCTGGGTGGCGATCGGCGTCGCCATCCTCCTCCTCGTCCAGGGCTGGAAAGCCTACGGCTCCAGCAACCAGATCACCGAGGCCGACGTCCAACGGGAGATCGAACAGGGCTAGGTCGAAACGCGGCGCGGGCCATGTCCACCCGGCGGCCGCGGAAGGGCACGCCCTCGGCTCGCAGCAACGAGCGCTGCCGGTCGCCCTTGGCGAGCGAGCCGTCCGCGCGGACGACGCGCCACCAGGGGAGTTCGGGATCGTCGTCGTGAAAGAGGACGGTGCCGGCGTACCGAGGCGCCCCCGGCGACACGTCCCCGTACGTGCTGACGAACCCCTCGGGTATGGAGCGCACCCGCTCCAGCACTTCGGACTCGGTGCTCACGCCTCCGGGCCGAAGGCGTCGATGATGCGGGTCTGGAACTCGCTCAGCTCCTCGGGGGAGATGAAGTAGGTGGGCGGGGTGAGGAAGAGGCCGTCGGCGCGCTCGGCGGTGGCCTCGACCCGGGCGCGGACCTTGTCGAGGGGGCCGGCGGCGCTGTAGGCCTCGACCATCTCGTCGCTGATCGCGGCGGGGACGTCTGCCAGGTCGCCGCGACGGAACGCCTCCCCCGCCTCGACGGCGTCGCCGGCGAAGCCGTGCAGCTCCCAGAGCGGCATGTAGGTCTTGACCGTCGCGTAGAAGGAGATCGTGCGGCGGGCCATCTCGATCGCCCGCCCCTCGTCCTCGTCGATCGCGCAGCAGACGGTGGGCAGGTAGTCGAAGGAGGAACGCGCGCGGCCCGAGCGGTCGAGGCCCTTCTCGAAAGCGGGGACGATCACCTCGTCGATCCAGCGCAGGCTCTGGATCGGGTGGCCGATCAGGCCGTCGGCGACGTCGCCGGCCATCCGCGCCATCCCGGCCTGAACGGCGGCGGTGTAGATCGGCACCGCCTCGCGCGGGGCCGGATGCGGCCGCACCCAGCCCTTGATGTCGATGTCGTAGTACTCGCCCTCGTAGCGGATCGGCTCACCGGCGCTGGCCTGGCGCATGATCAGCCGCGTCGCCTCGATCGCCTCGCGCAGGTGCGGCGCCGGGCGGCCGTAATCGGCGTTGTGCCAGGTCTCGTTCAGCCGCTTGACACCCGCGCCCATCCCCAGCCGGAAGCGCCCGCCGGACATCTCGTCGATGTCGAGGGCGCTGATCGCGTGGATGAACGGGCTGCGGGTGAAAGCCCAGACGATCCCGGTAGCGACCCCGATCCGCTCGGTCTTCGCCGCCAGGTAGGTCGCTTGGGTGACGGCGCTGCGGAAGAGCTCGGGCGCCCAGACGCACTCGACCCCGGCCGCCTCGGCCCGCCGCGTCTCCGCCTCCATCTCGGCGATCGAGGTGCCGATCGCGGCGACGGAGATGCGGTCGAGGGCACCCATCTCCGCGTCCTCGTTCTGCTCAGTCCTCAGCGGGAGCGGTCGCGCCGGCGAGCACCGCGCCGGCGACCTGCTCCCGGTGCCACTTCGCGTCGCCGAAGCTGGCGGCGTTGGCGCGGCCGCGCTTGAGGAAGAAGTGGAGGTCGTGCTCCCAGGTGAAGCCGATGCCGCCGTGGACCTGGATCGCCGCGTCGGGGA
>Ga0157371_10005773_pt1 | contig 10367 bp, 10 predicted proteins | sample C45metaG_FD_113462 | JGI IMG/M metagenome (GOLD analysis project Ga0157371, IMG submission 113462) | Corn rhizosphere microbial communities from Kellogg Biological Station, Michigan, USA - C4-5 metaG | ecosystem: Host-associated > Plants > Roots > Rhizosphere > Soil | place: USA: Michigan...
CGGGATGCCCGCTGGATACCGCGAGCGGGTCGATGAGCGGAAGCTACCGCATGGTCGACGAGGACGGATCGCTATTCGACATCGCGATCCCGCAATTCGCGCTTGTCGCCCCGCTTTGATCGGGAGCACGCGCGTCCGCCAATACCCATGGCCATCCGGAGCGTCGGCTCAACCCTCACGCCGCCACTTCCATGCACCGCTCAATTCCGGCGCAAAAAAAAGGGCCGCCGTGAGGCAGCCCTTTTCGCTATGCAATATGAAGTTATCCGCGTTCGCCGCTGCTCTGCTGCGCGGGGGGCGCATTGGTCGCCTGCGGCATGAACGTCGTGAGCTGCTGGCAATTGCTCGTCAGCGCAACCTGCTGTCCGGCCTGGAACGGTTGAGAATACGGCCAGCATTCCTGGCCTCCCATCGCGTTCAGGCACAGCTGGCCAGCGGCTGCCGACCAAGTGCCTGGAACAGAGGTGCCGGTTGGCGTCATGATCACCGCTGTGCCATCGGGATTGAATGTGATGTTGTTCACGACGCCATTCGTCTGGACTTGCACAGTCTGTCCGTAGATCTCGGATCCAGGGACCCAGGCGGTCTGAGCGGCCACGACAGTCGCGGGCGCCGCAACGACGACCGCCAACGCCATCTTGAATACAAGTGGCTTATTCATTCGGACGCCCTCCTTTTTTCCGGCACAATCTTGTGCCGTTTGGAAAAGATATTCGACCAATTCTCAGGCGGGGCTGACGGGGGTGACGTCACCGTGTCCGTTGTTGCCACCCGAAGCCGCGAGCAGTGCAGCTAGGCCGATGATGGCGGCGAGGCCGAGCAAGAGCGGAAGCGTACCGATGCCTGCTCCGCCTGGAGCGAGCGGCGCGATCGCCTGGCCCGGAACGGGCGCCGGCGGCGCCGGAGCGGTTACAGGAAGAAGGCAACCGGCGGGGCCTTGAGCGGCGTCCGCCGCGGCAGCTGCACCAGCCGTGACGCCGGCGGCAGCGCCGCAAACCGCAGCGCTCGACTGAGCACCGCCAAGGATGCTGAGCGAGACCAGGGGATCGACGCTCGCAAATCCGGTTGCGACAGGAGCCGCATAGGCGGCCTGGGTGAAAAGCAAGGCGGCTGCGGCTGCAGCCATCGTAGTTCCGCGAATACCCCGGTTCATCAGGAACTCCTTTTGCCAGAACGGCGGCTATTGCCACTAAAACGGACCGAAGGCAGACCCGATGCAAATGTCGCGCGAGCGTAATGAAATGGAGAGCGATCCCGGTCGCGATCGAACCTCGCGTGGGATTGCTTCGGGGAAGCCCGAAAGGACGACAGCGCAATTTGGCTTCGATGGTGTTCCCATAAGGTGAAGGCTTTGGGATATAACGACTATTCCGGCCTGGGCCCAAAGCAGGGGAAGCGCTTGAACCAAAGTTCTGAGGTGCGCTCGGGAGCGCCTGGCGCCGCTCAATTCAAATCGGTGGCCGAGGTTCCCCGCCAAAGACCCGGGCCTGGCCTTCGTCTCATTTTTCACGCAACCGGCTGAAATTCGCTCGACGCATGGTGTACACTCGGTCCGATTCGGAGAGACTCGGAGCCGCAAATAGCGAAGCAGGACGGCGACTCGGCAATGCGCGAGGCGCCCGAGGTGAACGACGGCTATCAATAAAGAAGGTGGTTCGGCGATCTCCGCAAGTGCGCGCCGCCGCGTGGGCATGAAACCGCCAATTGAAATAGCAGGCAGATGCAGGATGGGTCCGACCGCAGGATGATACGCAGCTTGTTTTCTCGCCCAAGGGGGCCAGCTGGTCCGCGAGGGCAGCGGGCGTACGCGATCGGCGACGTCCATGGATGCCTCGACCTGCTTGAGCGCGTTCTGGCGCGGATCGGATCGGAGATCGAGCAAAACCCCCGGCCGAAGACGAGCATCGTGTTCCTCGGCGACATCGTCGACCGCGGCCCGAGCTCGGCCCAGGTCATCGAGCGGTTGAGTACCTGGTCCAACCCGCGGGCGAGCATGCATTTCATCATGGGAAACCACGAAGAGGTGATGCTTCGGGTGATGGACGGCGACGTCAGCTTGCTTCCGAACTGGCTTCGGTTCGGCGGCGCCGCCACCCTTCGCAGCTACGGGCTCGATGCGCGATCGATTGCCAGGAAGCCCGAAGAAGAAGCGGTGCGGATCATTCGCGACTCCGTCCCCGCCAGCTATCGCGAATTCCTCGCAAGCTTCGCGGACAGCATTTCGTTCGGCGGTTACGTCTTCGTCCACGCCGGGATCAGGCCGGGCATCGACCTCGCCGAACAGTCGCAGTCCGACCTCCGGTGGATCCGCGAGCCGTTCCTCGAGGATTCGACCGACCACGGCTTCGTGGTCGTGCATGGCCACACCATTTCCAACAGTGTCGACGTCACCGCCAACAGGATCGGGATCGACACGGGCGCTTATTCGACGGGCGTCCTTACCGCTTTGGCGATCGAGGGATCGCGCCGCTGGCTTGTGCAATCATCCCAGGACCAGAAGGTCGCAATCTGAATTCATATGGCACCGGATCGAACGGGTTTCCCTGCGCCGGCAACTCCGTTACGTGAAGGCCAAGCAATCGTCTGGAGTGCCTGGATGCCGAACGCAGTCATGTTGGTCTTGCGCCGTTTTGGACTGCTCTGGATTGCCGCCGCGGCGGTGGCGGTGGCGGTCGCGGGCTGCACGGACAGCAGGGGTGGAAGCATCCCCTATAATGTCAGCAATTTCGGGGCCCCGGACTCGCCTTCGGTCACCAACCTCGATGCAAATTACAAGATTGCGCCGATGGACCTGCTGACGATCCGGGTCTTCGGAATGCCTGACCTGTCCAGCGACTATCAGGTCGACGTCCTCGGCAATTTGTCCATGCCGTTGATCGGCGATGTCGCGGCGACCGACCTCACGCCTTCTCAGCTCGATGACCTGCTGACGAAGAAATACGGCGAAAAATATCTCCAGAACCCGGATGTCAGCGTCGCTGTGAAATCCTCCGCCGGTCGAATCGTGACTGTCGACGGTGCCGTGAAGAGGGGCGGCGCCTTCCCGGTGCTCGCTCCGATGACCCTCATGCAGGCAGTCGCTCTTGCGGGCGGCGCCGACCCGGACACCGCCAACATGCACCGTGTCGCAGTCTTCCGCTCGATCGGCGGTCATCGCGAGGCTGCGGCCTTCGACCTGATCAGTATCCAGCGCGGCGAGATGCCCGATCCGCCGATTTACTCCGGCGACATCGTCATCGTCGACGGGTCCGGCGTGAAGGCTGCCCAGAAGCGGATTTTCCAGGCGATCCCGCTGCTCAACGTGTTCCGCCCATTCTAGCGGCTTTATCGACGCAGGCTTCGAACGTTCTTCGAGCCGGGACGCAACTGAAGCTTCGTTACCACACGCGCCGGGTGGAGCGCGCAGGGCGTCAGCCGGGGGCTCGCGCGGCTTAACTGTGTTGTTTCTGCAACGGTGCATGCTAGGGCACCCGCGATGGATGTCTCGGCAGCCGACTCGGAATTGACGGCTTCTCCCAGGAACAGCTGGCTGAAGCGAGAACGCGAAAGCGGCCGCTTCTATCGCTACGTCGCCGTTGCGACTGCGGCTGTCTTGGTGACGACGGTCGCGTTCAGTCTGTGGGTGCTTCAACGGCCGGCGACACCAGGATCGTTACTCTCGCCGCCACTCATCGCCGCGCTCCTGATTGCAAACCTGATTCCCGCGATCGCTCTGATGGTGCTTCTTTCGCGCCGGATTGCCGTCCGCCGGGCGGAAAGGGGTGGGCTGGGAAGCGGAGCGCTGCACACTCGGCTTGTCGCGCTCTTCTCGGTCATTGCCGCCGTGCCCACCGTCCTGGTGGCGATTTTCGCCTCGCTGCTGTTCCAGAGCGGGCTGGAATTCTGGTTTTCCGACCGGGCTCGAGGAATGCTCGAAAACTCGGTCCAGCTAGCCCGCGAAACCTATAATAATGAGGTTGAGCGGGTCGCCGTGAACACGGTCACCATGAGCCACGACGTCGCCGGATATCTGACTCAGGTGCGTATCGACGACCCTCGCTTGGGTGAGGGCTTCTCGACGCAGGTTTTACAGCGCGAGCTCTCCGAAGCGATCGTGTTCACCTACGGCGCCGATAAGCAGATCCGGACACTCATCCTGGTGAACCCGTACGATCGGCGGCTGGACCAGGTGATAACCCCCGAAAAGATCGCAAAACTGCGCAATCATGAGGTCGAGCCGATCAACTCTTCGGATCGCATCGGGGCTCTCACACGGCTCGATTACGGCCCGAACACCTATTTGTATGCCGCTCGAGTGTTCGATCCCGAGTTCCAGGCCCAGATCGACCGAGCCAATGCGGTCCTCCACGACTATCGGCAATTGCTGGCGCGCTCTCGAGTCAATCAGCTCCGCTTCAATGCCGCGCTGTTCCTGGGCGCGCTCCTCATCGTCGCACTCGCGACCCTGGCCGCCCTACGCCTTGCCGATCGGCTCGTCAGGCCTGTTGGCCAGCTTGCGGAGGCTGCGGGCCGAATCGAGCAGGGTGACTTCACCGCGCGAGTGCCTATCACCCGGACGGAGGACGAGATCCAGACTCTGGCGCGCGCGTTCAACCAGATGACCGACCGCCTTCAGGCACAGACGGGCGAGCTTCGCAACGCCAATGCCCAGCTGGAGACTCGCAGGGCGTTCATCGAAGCGGTGCTGTCGAGCGTGACGGCCGGAGTGGTCGCGCTCGATTCCGCCAACCATTTGCTGCTGACCAACCGGTCGGCTGAGACTCTGCTCCATCAAGACCCCGAGACTGTCGAGGGGACGCCGCTCGAAAAGGTGTCGCCAGAGCTCGACGAGTTCATCCACGGCGACGAGCGCGAGGCGAATGTCGATGTGGAGGCGGGCGGCAGCCGCCGCACTCTCGCGGTCAAGCGGGTGCGCTACCAGGACGGTTCGGTTCTGACCTTCGACGACATCACCGACCAGCTTTCCGACCAGCGCAACGCTGCCTGGTCGGATATCGCCCGGCGAATCGCGCACGAAATCAAGAACCCGCTGACCCCGATCCAGCTCGCGGCCGAGCGGTTGCAACGGCGGTTCGGCACCGAAGTTGAATCCGACCCGGAGACGTTCGAACGCCTGACCGGAACCATAGTCCGCCAGGTCGGCGATCTTCGCCGGATGGTCGACGAATTCTCCAATTTCGCGCGAATGCCAAAGCCCGTGTTTCGCAGCGAAAATGTTCACGACATCGCCCGCCAGGCGCTTTTCCTCCACGAGGTGGCGCATCCGGAAATCAAGTTCGCCCTCGATCCGGCGGAGGGCGACATTCCGATGGTCTGTGACCGCCGGCAGCTTGGCCAGGCTTTGACGAACGTCGTGAAGAACGGTGTTGAAGCCATTGAATCCAGGCGCGCCCGGGGCGAGCACCATCTCGGCGGCGATCGCGTCGAGCTTCGCATCCGCCGCGAGGGCGAGCAGCTCGTCATCGACATCACGGACACCGGCGTCGGCCTTCCGGAGGATCGGGAGCGGCTGACGGAGCCGTACATGACCACGCGCGTCCGCGGCACCGGTCTTGGCCTGGCGATCGTCAAGAAGATCGTCGAGGAGCATTGCGGGGAAATCGCCTTCCTCGACCGCCAGGGAGGGGGAACGCGGGTCCGGATCGCGTTCGACGCCGATCGCCTGGAATCCAGGGAAGGGGAGTTGGCAAGCCTTCCCGACCCAACGGAAAGTGACGATGAAACATATATTTAGGGAAGGTTCCTGATGGCGCTTGAAGTGCTGGTCGTCGACGATGAGGAAGATATTCGCGACCTGGTCAGCGGAGTTCTTCAGGACGAGGGCTATTCGGTTCGAAGCGCCGCCGACAGCACCTCGGCGCTCGATGCGATCAAGGATCGGCGCCCGTCGCTGGTGCTGCTCGACGTATGGCTGCAGGGGTCGAGGCTCGATGGCCTGCAGCTCCTCCAGCAGTTGAAGCTCAACGATCCAAGCCTGCCGGTGCTGATGATTTCAGGGCACGGCAACCTCGACACCGCGGTGGCCGCGGTGAGGGAAGGTGCGGTCGATTTCATCGAAAAGCCGTTCGAAGCGGGACACCTGTTGCACCTGGTGTCGCGGGCGACGGAGACCGACCGGCTTCGCCGCGAGAACGAAAGCCTTCGCCAGCATATCGTCCACGAGGAAGTGCTGAGCGGCAGCTCGATCGCGATCAACGGCGTCCGAGCGACATTGAAGCGCGTCGCGCCGACGGGCAGCCGGGTCCTGATCACCGGGCCGGCGGGCGTGGGCAAGGAGGTAGCGGCGCGAACGATCCACCAGTGGAGCAACCGCGCCAACGGGCCCTTCATCGTCGTGTCCGCGGCAATGATGACTCCTGAGCGGGTCGAGGAGGAGCTGTTCGGAGTCGACAGCGAGGATTCGAGCCGCCCCGGATTGCTCGAGCAAGCGCATGGAGGAACCCTGTTCCTCGACGAAATCGCCGACATGCCGGTCACCGCCCAGGCGAAGATCCTGCGGGTCCTGACCGACCAGAGTTATCACCGGGTTGGTGGCCAACGTCCGGTCAAAGTCGACGTGAGGGTGTTGTCCGCGACCTCGCGCGACCTCGCCCAGCAAATCGCCGAAGGGCATTTCCGCGAAGATCTCTTCTATCGCCTGAACGTCGTGCCCGTCCGGCTGCCGCCGCTCCGCGAGCGGCGAGAGGACATTCCCGACCTTGCCAACCACTTTCTCGCTCGATTCGCCGCCGAGCGGAGAATCCCCGCGCCCGGCCTGTCAGACGAGGCGGCTGCGGCGCTGCAGGCACACGACTGGCCAGGCAATGTTCGCCAGCTTCGCAACATCATCGAGCGGACGATCATCCTCGCTCCATGCGAACGCATCGAGCGGATCGAGGCGGACATGCTGCCGGCGGAAATCCTGGAAAACCAGGGCTCGGCCGGCTTCTCCAGCCAGGCGATGACGATCATGGGAAGCCCGCTTCGCGAAGCCCGGGAGTCATTCGAGCGTGAATATCTGCGAATCCAGATCCGCAGGTTTTCCGGCAACATCTCGCGAACCGCGTCGTTCATCGGAATGGAACGCTCAGCGCTCCACCGCAAGCTGAAGGCGCTGGGCATCGGCGACAAGCGCGAAGAGGAGTGAATGGGCGGTCGGAAAGCCTGCAAGCCTCCAGGATCACTTCCTCAACAGCGCCCGCAAATCGAAAGCCCCGCTGACGCTGTTCCTGTTGAAAGGCGTCAAGCTGCAGGGGGCCATCGGCTCGTTCGATGTCTTTTCACTTTTTCTCACAAGGGCGGGGCAGGCACAGTTGGTCTACAAACATTCGATTTCGACGATCGTCCCGGGAAAACCGCTGGACCTTGGCGATCTCGGCGCGGTTCAGGCGGCTCCCAGGCCTGCTTTGCAGGATGCCTTCCTGTCTGCGGCGGCACGCGAACGCCAAGCGATGACCATGTTCCTGGTCAACGGTGTCATGCTTCAGGGAGTTGTCACTTTGCACGACCAATTTTCCCTACTCCTGGAGCGTGAAGGGGAGGTGCAGCTCGTCTACAAACACGCGATTTCGACCATCCAGCCGGACGAGCCGATGTCGCTCGGCGCTGCCGAGGCGGCCCACGACGAGGCCGAACAATGAGTATCAGCATAGCCGACGGCGCCGGGGCGCTTGACGTCACTCGCGGGGAGCGGGCGCTGGTTGTGGGAGCAGAGCGCGTCGGCCACGGGGACGGCCGCTCTTCAGAGGCCAGGCTCGAGGAGGCAGTCGGCCTGGCGGAGGCAATCGGGATCGATGTTGTCGGCCAGCGCACTTTCCGGCTTCGCGCCGTTCGTCCGGCGACCTTGTTCGGCAAGGGGCAGGTCGAGCAGATTGCGGCCCTCGCCAAGGAGAATGAAGCGGGACTGCTCGTCGTCGATGCGCCGCTCAGCCCGGTCCAGCAGAAGTCGCTGGAGGAGGGCGTCGGAACCAAGGTTATCGATCGCACTGGACTGATTTTGGAGATATTCGGCGAACGCGCCGCAACCGCCGAAGGCCGGATGCAAGTCGAGCTGGCGCATCTCGATTATCAGGCTGGCCGGCTGGTGAGGAGTTGGACCCATCTCGAGCGCCAGCGCGGCGGCTTCGGCTTCCTCGGCGGCCCCGGCGAGACCCAGATCGAGGCCGACCGGCGGCTGATCCGGGACCGCATGGCGCGGATCAAGCGCGAACTCGAACAGGTGAAACGAACGCGCTCGCTCCATCGCGGGCGGCGGCAGCGGGCGCCGTGGCCGGTGATCGCCCTGGTTGGCTACACCAACGCCGGGAAATCTACGCTTTTCAATCGTATGACGGGCGGCGACGTGCTTGCGGAGGACATGTTGTTCGCGACGCTCGATCCGACCATGCGCGACATCAGTCTGCCCGGATTCGACAAGGCGATCCTGTCCGACACGGTCGGTTTCGTGTCCGAGCTTCCGACGCAACTCGTCGCGGCGTTCCGGGCGACTCTCGAAGAAGTCGCGTCGGCCGACCTCCTGGTCCACGTGCGCGACATGGCTCACCCCGATCGCGACGCCCAGCGCGACGATGTCGAACAGGTGCTGGCGCAACTCGGTGCGGGCTCGGACGACGAGAGCGCGCCGCCGCGAATCGAAGCCTGGAACAAGGTCGATTTACTGCCGGCGGACGAGCGCGAAGCGCTGATGAGCGAGGCCGCGCGCCGCGAAGACGTCGTGCCCATTTCCGCGCTCTCCGGTTTCGGCATCGACGCGCTTCGCAATTGCCTGTCGATGCGGCTTCAGGAGGGAGCGCAGCTACACGACATCCGGGTGGCGGCGGGCGAGGGCAGCAAGATTGCCTGGCTTCACTCGCGCGGTGACGTCATCGGCCAGGAAACGCGCGAAAGCGACGTTCACCTGCAGGTGCGGCTGTCACCGGAGAATTGGGCGCGCTTTCAGTCGCTCTGATCGCTTTTCGCCGAGCGCCACAGCGCTTCCTTTTCGTCAAGACTCATGGCGTCGAACCCGGGAGCGGTCTCGATTGACCGAAACCGCCGCTCAAACTTTCGATTGCCTTTGCGCAGCGCTTCTTCCGGGTCGATGTTGAGATGGCGTGCCAAGTTGACAACAGCGAACAACAGATCGCCCAGCTCTTCGGACTGGCGTTCGCGATCGCTTTCGCAATCGAGCTCCTTCAATTCCTCGTCGACCTTGGCTCGCGGCCCCGAGGAATCCGGCCAGTCGAACCCCGTTCGCGCCGCTCGCTTTTGCAGTTTCGCGGCCCGGTCGAGGGCGGGAAGGGCGTTGGCGACCCCGGCAAGCGCGCTTTCGTCCGGCTTGAGCTTGCGCTCGGCGGCCTTGATCGCATCCCAGCCAGGACTTTGCGCGGCGCTCCCGAAGATGTGCGGGTGCCGCCGCTCGAGCTTGTCGCAAATCCGCGCGATGACGTCATCGAGCGTGAAAATACCAAGCTCTTCCGCCATTTGCGCGTGAAAGACGACCTGCAGCTGAAGATCGCCAAGCTCGTCCTCGAGCGCTTCCATGTCGTTGCGGTCGATCGCGTCGGCGACCTCATAGGCTTCTTCGATCGTGTAGGGAGCGATTGTTGCGAAGCTCTGCTTCAAGTCCCATTCGCAGCCACGCGCCGGGTCGCGGAGTCGCCGCATGATCGCTACGAGTCGTTCGAGGCTCACGAGGGGGCCACCTGGACCGTCCCAACCGCTATATCTGTAAGTCTGATAATATGTATTATGTAAAATACTAGAGACGGCTTCATCAACGCGCCCCCAAGGCCACCGCGATGGCGATGGCAACCAGAAAGATGGCGATCCAGGCCAAGCCCATCTTGATCGCTCGCCCCAGTGGCAAGCGCCTCCCGATCAGAGCCGTCGCAACAAAGACCGCCGCAACCACGTAAAAGACGAGGTAAGGCGCGTCGCCGCTCATCGGCCCGGTGCATCGGATGCTTCGGCCTTGCCGAAGAGCCGGTAGAAATTCGCCGTCGTCGCCTCGGCTAATGAGTCCAGGGCTTCGTCTCTAAGCCCGGCGACGAAAGCCGCGGTGTCGGCCACGAACGCGGGCTCGCACGGCTTTCCACGATGCGGCACCGGCGCCAGGAACGGCGAATCCGTCTCGACGAGCATCCTGTCGGCCGGAAGCCATTTGGCGGTATCCTGCAGATCCTGGGCATTCTTGAACGTCACGATGCCGGACAAGGATATGAAAAAGCCAAGGTCCAGGCCTTTATGCGCAAGGTCCGCGGTTCCGGTGAAGCAGTGCAGTACTCCCCTCACCCCGCCAGTGTTCACGGCCTGTTCCAGCATTTCGGCCGTGTCGTCCTCCGCGTCGCGGGTGTGGACGACGAGGGGGAGGCCGGTGGCCCTTGCCGCCTCGATGTGCGCTTGGAAGC